>Ga0209976_10000124_pt1 | contig 51993 bp, 82 predicted proteins | sample SumtaG_FD_182806 | JGI IMG/M metagenome (GOLD analysis project Ga0209976, IMG submission 182806) | Deep subsurface microbial communities from Indian Ocean to uncover new lineages of life (NeLLi) - Sumatra_00157 metaG (SPAdes) (version 2) | ecosystem: Environmental > Aquatic > Marine > Oceanic >... | reverse complement strand
ATCTCTTACGCTCGTCAATATATCTTGGATTACGGTAGGTGGAATAATCTAAATTATTATTGGCAATTGGATGATGATTTGGGCGCTTGTTATGAATTGGTCGATGGCAAAAGCATCCAAGTAGATTTCAGTATTGTGCTAGGATACACAGAAACATTAACAAGTAAATATGATGTAGCATTGGCCGGCATAGAAGCAAAATCATTTTTGCGAGATGAGCATCAAAAGCCATATCGTTTCAACACCAGAGTATACAGTTGTGTTCTAACATCTACGCGGCATCAATGTAATTATAGGGCAGAATTTGATACTAAAGAGGATATTGATTTTTGCCTACAAATTTTGACAACAGGCGAGCATATTGTTTGTGTTCAGAAATATGCAATTAATTATCGCCATATTAAAAGTCGGCAACCTGGAGGCTTAACCCCATTGTATGAGGATAGCATTGATGTTGATATATCCCATAAATTTGTAAACGAATGGGGTGAAGAGATTTGTAAAATTGTTAATAAATATGGGCGAGTTGATGTGGTTATTGACTGGAAGCAATTTAAGGCGATACCTGAAATTAAGAAGCCGGAGCGCAGCGAATGAACGCAGCATGGGATAAATTAGGCAATAGACCTCAAAGTGGGGAGATACCTCATAGTGGCTAAATGCAAAGTGCAGAAAACAAAAAGCACAGGAAAGCCTTGTCGCCGGGATCGCATTACAGGCAAGGATGTTTGTTGGGTGCATGGCGGCGCAACGCCAACCGGCAAGGCAAGTGTGCATTACAAAGGCAAAGGGCATAGCCGCAACTTACCAACACGATTAGCAGATAAGTATCAGGAGGCGATTAGCAACCCGGAATTATTGAGCCTTCGATCTGACATTGCTTTGTTGGACACACGGATTGCGGAGACGATAGAAAATATTGATACCGGCCCTATCGGCAAATTATGGGGTATGGTTCGCAGTACGTACTTAGACCAACAAAAAGCAATGAGCGCCGGTGATGCTATGGAGACAATCAAGGCAACACAAGCGCTTGATGAGATTACAAAGCGTGGCTTTATGGATTATATCAATTGGGATGAAATACGCGGGTTATTACAGGAACGGGCCCGGTTGGTTTCGATGGAAAATAAAATACTGAATGATGCCGATTTGAAGGTGGCATCAGAGCAGGTCATGTTATTAGTGGCTGCTATAGCGAATGTGGTAATGGAAAATGTTACAGATAATAAAATCAGAGCGAAAATCTCAAGCGGGATTGATGTCCTCATATCTTCAGGCGTTCAATGATAGGTTAGATGGGAGTGAAAGTGACACAGTGTCATTGCTTCCTAATCTGCCAACACCACATGAGAAACAGAGCGATATATTGTTGTCGCCTGCTATGCGTAAAGTCGTGGCCGCGGGCAGACAGGTGGGCAAGACGATGATGGCCTCCATGTCGGCTATCGGTGGCGAACAGTACGGTGGGCGTGGATTGTTAGACGGCGCTCATGTTCACATCTCAAGTACGACCCAAGATCAATCTGACTTGTTTTGGGATTACATCACTGACTGGCTTGCGCCCCTATACGATACACCCGGCTTCTATAAGAATGAAGGTCGGCGTATTATCAAATATCGTGGCGGGCGAATACGAGTGAAGACCGGCAAGAACCCTGACGCTTTGCGCGGTGGCAACGTCGATAAGTTGATTTTAGATGAATGTGCCTACCTTGACTCGAAGGCATGGAAAAAGGTTGGAATGCCGATGTTGGTAGCCCGTAATGGTGTAGCAGAGTTTTACAGCACACCGAAAGGTTTCAATTGGTTTTTCGAGTTATTCAATTACGCCAGTGAGGATGATAACGAGGATTGGAAGACTTGGAATTTCAGCACGCTTTCCAACCCGCATTTATCCGAAGGGGCATTGCGATTACTCATAAAGGATATGACCCCAGACGATTACACTGAAGAGATTGAAGCGCAGTTCATTTCCGATAGTGGTGGGGTATTTGATGCACGCCGTATAACCTTCCTTGACGACTGGCCGGAATACGACCCGGAACATATCTATGCCGCCGGCATCGACTGGGGGCAGGACAATGACTTTAGCGTCTTGTCAATTCCAGACAGAATCGCTAACCGTCAAGTGTTCTTAGGTCGCTGGCGCAAACAACGTTGGTCAATTATGCGCGACGAAATGCTGAAACAGCTATTGCGTTACCGGATACGCTGTGTTGTGCCTGAGAAAAACTCAATGGGCAGTAGTCAGATCGAAAGTCTTTGGGATAGCATTGAACAACTTGTGGCTGAATTGGCCGTGGTGTCTGCTTTCAAAAAAGAGCAGTGGGGGCAATTGATAGAACCTGATAATGTAATCACCCTGGGCGATGATGGGTATGAAATACGGTTTAGTGGGGGCAGCCCTATCCCTATCAGCAATATCATGAATTGGTACATTCGCCACTTGGTAGATACTTATGATATACTATCAGATGAGTGCATAGTGTATCGCCCTGATTTTGGTGTTTGGTATTGTGAGTTAAAACCATTCACTATGGGGGCTGTCAACAAACACGAGTTAATTACCTTCTATCGCACCGGGTTGGAAGACCACGGCTATGCGTTACTTGACGATGATACACAGAAGCGAGAACATGTGACCTACGAAACCAAACGCACAACTACAGGCATGTACAGCTATTCAGCGCCGAGCGGTGGACATGATGATACTGTAATCGGCGGGGCACTGGCCTATATCGCAATGGTGAGTTTTGAATAGGAGCAGGGTTGGAAATGACAAACGATAAATGTGCGTGTCCAGATTGTAAAGGGAATTGTGCAGTCCGTACAGGGTTGGTAAAGTGTATCAAATGTGGTGGCATGAAACGCAACCACCGGCAATGTCAATGTGAAGAGCCGATTGTGTTTACGCATACGCGCAAGCCCGGCGACCCGACACCGATGTATGAGGCTGACGAATAGACATTATTGATAGGCGCTATCCTGTTGTTACAATAAGGCATTGAAGTAATGAAATGGAATACTAAAACAAAGCGGCCAAGCACCGTGCAGAAATCAATCGACCTGGGCACCTGGTCGCCCCTTGCTCCCTGGGTAAACGCTGCTAATAGAGGGGATCAATTATCGCGTACAAAATGGGGTGCGGCCCAAGCATATATCGTGATCGGCTATGTGGAAAAATGTGTGGAGCTAATCGCGTCCGGCATAAACACCCTGCCCTATTCAATCAAACGATTTGAACGGGGCATGACCGGAGCTAATGATAAATGGGAGGGCACAGAAGTTGCTAGAAGTGACGATCCTATTCCCCAGCATCCCCTCTTCCAACTGTTCCATGCCTATGAAGACCATCAACATATGTCGCTCCTGTTCCGTGTGGCGGCCTCCCTCACACTATTTGACGAATTGTATATTGAACTCGTTCGCAAGCGTGATGATTATCCAGTCAGTAAATATAATCCCCTGCTCGCCCTTGACTGGCTGAATCCACTGGGGGTGTCTCTTAATGCGTCCAATGGGAAAGTCAATCAGTATTTCTATTCACCGTTTGACACTGGCAGTCCAGAGACGTATAAACCGTTCGAGATTGCCTATAAGCATGGCTACAATCCTCAAGATGATTTACGCGGCTACCCTGATGTGCTGGCCGTCCTGGAAAGTCTGGAAATTGATTTCGCTATCCAGACATCAGTTGTATCTCATTTCCAAAACGGCATTCAGGGCATGGGAGTCGTCTCGTCAAAAGGTGGCTCGTTTAGTAATTTACAGGCGACACGCGAAGGGCTGGAAGATGCAAAAAAGAGGTCACGCGGACCCGAAAACGTTGGTGGCCTTATATTTTGGCCGGGCGATGTTGAGGTTACAAAATTAGATTATCCTGATTATAGCGCAATCACCTCCTATTCGCAAAAGACAGGTGAGCGAATATTAAATCAGTTTGGCGTACCGGAAACAATGCTGGGTAATAGCGATATAGCAGGATACAAGCAAGGTGACGAGACAACCTACCGCTTCTATACTAGCAATATTATCCCGCGCGCCGATGACATTATCGCATTTTTCAATCGTCGTATTATTCCGCTACTACCTCCCGAATATCATCTGGATAGGTTAGTAGTAGACCGCTCTGAGTTTGACCGGGTGAGTGAGAATGACCTCCGCGAAGCGGAGATTGCCGGGAGGAATTTACAGAATACAATCATCACAATCAATGAAGCAAGGAAGCGGCAAAAATTAGAGCCATTTGAAGAGGAGCGTGGCAATCTGTTAATGGTGCAACCGGGCATGGTCTTTGTTTCACCTGAAGACCTGAAGTCCGGTTTTGTTGCCGGTGGAACGCCAGAAGAAGCGGCGGTAGTCGCACAGACTTCTGATGTTGAAGGTGGCGATTTGCCAGACTTACCACCGGAAGGTAATGATCCGCCCCCTTTTTCGCCAACTGAGCCTGAGTCACTGAAAGCGAAGGCGCAGGACAAGTCAGCATACGTCTATATCGACTTAGCAGAGCGGGACGAACTATTGGCAATCCAACGCAAGATCAAAGGCATCATTGGGGAATCCGCCGATATTGAATGGCAAGAACCGGACACCTTTCATGTAACATTGGTCTATGCCCCGGACATATCAGATCGGGAATTAGATGCACGCACGATCAATTCAATAGACGAATTTAAGCTGGATGATAATCCACTTGAGATTAAAGAAGTGGGAATATTCGATACTGATAATGGGCAAGCCCTCCATTTAGTGGTCAATAATTCGGTTGCATTAGACAGATTGCAGTCCCAGATATTTGACAAGTTTAAGGGAATGGAATTATCTGAACATAGCAACCCGAACGATTATCATCCTCACATCACAATGGCCTATATTCCGAACGAGGTCACTATTCCCGATATTGAGATTGAACCGTTTGTTCTGGGGATTGATCGGGTTGTTTACGGACGGGAATATTATGATGAGTTTCATGTTGTTGGCCAAAAGTCAAATCTGGTTTGCGTCAAGGCAGTTATGGCGCGTTCGCAATCGACTGTCGATAATTGGGACTGGTCGGTAGAGAAGGCGCAAAAAGAACTTGATGCTTGGTATACGTTTATCAAACGGCGCGGTGCAAACGGACTAAAGTCCCTGCCAAAGTTTGAGCCGAATTACACTCGCGGTGATATTGCAGACACAGTAATTGAATCGTTCAAAGGTTACAACAAGACAGAATCTGGGCTGACAGTCAAGTCTATCTTTGGGATGGTTAAGGACTGGGTAGCGATCAAGTCCGTTCAGGCAACCCGAATTGATTTCGAGGATGACTTCGAGGACACGCTGCAAGTCCACATTGACGGCAAGACAACACGGCGACAAGCTAGTTCCACGCTGCGGAGTATCATTCGCAAAGCCAATAACAAGGTATATCGGGACGGATTAACCGACGGCGGCGCTCTGGGCGAAGAGCCAACCGATGCCGAACAAGTAGAGATAAACCAGTTTATCTCCGAACAATCGCAATTCGTGACTAGTTTGCTGGGAACGGTAAAATCAGAAAAGCTGACAAGTTCGCAAGGTAAAGGCGCTCAATGGTACAATAAGAGTGTCAAGCCAATGTATGATGCGGGATTCGCCAGTGCCGGTGGCAACAAGATGTCCGAATGGGTCCTTGGAAAAACCGAGATTCATTGTAAAAGCTGTTCGGGCTACAACGGCCAACGCCACCGCTTCAAGCATTGGGTAAAAATAGGCGCAATGCCGCAGAGCGATACACTGGCCTGTCATGGCGACAATTGCGACTGCAACCTAGTGCCGGTGAAAGCGAAGGCACGCGGCAAGTTGAAGCTCATCACAAAGAGCATTATGGAATTGATGAAAGAGTTAATTGCAGGGGGTACAAAATGAAAATAACAAGTCAATATTTTGTAGATAACGAAGTAATGCTTATCTGGATAGATGACGCTGGAGAACATGTTGAAGTAAACGATGAATATGATAGCGGGGAACTCTGTTCGCTAATCAGAAAAGAGTTAAACGATAACTCACATCTTTATAAATATGAGGATGTAGAGAGTGACCCTTGGTATAGTAAAGAAAAGATAAGACTCAACACACACGAAGATTCAATAGCTGAAATTAAAGACACTATAGCTTCTGATTTGCGGATGGTTGAAGTCTACAAAGCTAGGTTTGCAAAGAATATGAAATTGTTGAAAGCACAAGAATCAAAGCCGGATGATATATCCCGTCCATTGACAGAATTGTTTGAGGAGTAAACGATGGCAAAGTTTGACTATGAGCGATTGATAATACACAACGACAACGATAGCGCCGCAACTAAGCACCTTAAATTGATCGGGGCTATTCTACATCGCATAGGTAATGAATGGGATAGCCACTATATAGTGGCAGACATTCGTTTTATGTGCGAAGACTATCTTGCCAAGCATGGACGAATGCTCCCGTCAGAAATGAAACACAACACAGAATGCGAGAGGGACGAGGAGTAAACGATGGCAGTAAACGGACAGCCTATGAGAAGTACAGAAGATTGGAAAGTTGAAGTCATGGACGGTGCGCCATATGAGAATGAAGCCGTTTTAGTTATGGAGCAACCGGGTAACAGCGAGAAAACGGCGTTAAGCTCGACGAATAAAAATAGGTGCTTTTCGTCTCTGTCTCACAAGTCGTCGCTAGGATATACGGTGATAGGCTACGGCATCGTCTTAGAAAACGATAGAAGTGACGAAACAAAGCATATATCTACCGTTGTTTGGAGAAGGAAATAAACCAATGAATAGATACAACAATCTCAAAACTGTTGCGTATGCACTTCAGGCTATAGGCTTAGCCACATTGACCATCTTCTTATTGTTATTGGCTTCGTCCCCGGACATTCGGTTTGTGTTCATCGGGCTAGTCAGCTTCATAGTGTGGTATGCTGCCGGTGGCGCGTTGTTGATTCTAATCGACATTGCCGTTTCAGTCCGGGCCAGTGCCGTTATCGCAATGGAGCAAGAGGATAGACGCAAAGCGAAAGTGAAACCCAGTAGCAATGGCAAGCCAGCGACCTTGCGGCGCATTGATCCAGAGAAGAGAAAGCAGGCATGATGATATTAGGTAAGTGGGTAGCTGTAATTGATGGCGATGTAGTAGCTTATGGCGATAGCCATAATGATGTGCGAAACGAAGAGCCGCTATCGCAGATAGCTAACGATTATATGCTTGTGCAACGCAAGTATGTGTATCCATACTACTCAGTCCCCTCCCTGTTATTCATGACTGAGCAGTACAAAAGAGATGGCGTTGTCGTATCGGTTGAATATCACAAGTCAAAAGATGGACGTGCAATAGATTGGTAAAAGTATAATGGTGTATAATAGACGTAGTAGACTAAACCAACATCAAGCGAAAGGTACAGAGATGGATACTAATTGCACAGCTTATATTGATAACAATCAAAGGAGTCGTAAATGATGAGTGACTATAAATACTGGACACTAGAACAATTAGAGAAAGAAGCCACCCGTCTAAACGTGGCATGGCGTAGGATGGAAGGAGTAATTGCTGATAGGAAGTCAATCCCAGTCCGGCAACGATTTACAAGAGAATTCGGCTATGATGTAGGGGAACACGGGACGCATGTGATGGTTGTTGATAGTGACAATAAATACGAACCAGATGGAACAATAAAGCGTATTAGCGCCGTTTCGTATTCAAATGAGCGATGGTACATATCACTATCACCACTGGATAGTGATAGTGTCAGCGCCGGGTATCATATGGATAAAATCAAAAAGATGAGACGTGCATATGTTGATAGCCGCGTTGGTACTTTTATGAATAGCCAATAACCGAATAATCAACCCGTTTAAGTATATTACCGGATTCCCGCTTAATATTTCGATAGACTAACTCAGGCTATCGAAATATTTTTGTATTTTATCTATTATCTTCTTAGATTTGTATCTGCTAAACTTTTGTTGTAACCATTCCATCGGCAGAGTTGCGCCTTTGGAATTATTACACCCATCAACACCATGACAAAGCGGTATGATATTCTCCGCAACTGTACCGGGATTATCGCCACCTTCATAACTGAGCGGTATCCAGTGATCGGCACTTTTTGTAAACTCCCCAAACATGTCATTTAGTTGACGCTCACAAACAGCACAACACCCATTGAAATAATTCAAAGCATGTTGCCATTGTTCGGTTGTTAATGTATATGGCAATCCAGCTTTTCTGGCCTGGTAATTATGTCGTTTTATTATGTTTTGTAACTTATCGTATGGTGCAGGGCCCCGCTTTTTTGCAAGTAGCCGTTTTTGTTTTTTATTCTTTGGTTGATTGCGATAATCCCGGTCATACGCTTTTCTACGTTCCTTATTTTCAGCGCGTGCTGCCCATGTTTTTTTCTTGGCTGTGTTTTTAGCAATAACACATTGCTTACACCAACGCCTTTGCACATAAAACGCATCAATGGCTTTCCACTCATTGCATTTGACACATTGTTTTTTATCTTCACTCATGATAGAATATCCTCAAGTCACACAATAACTACGAAACGCCTCACGAATGCCCGGTCTCGCAGACCGGGTTTTTGCTTTGTTTGTCGCCGAGGCGCTCCGTTTGCAACCGCTTTTCGGGCGGCAAGAGATTCGAACTCTAATCCTCGTGACATTGCTATTATAGCATCTTTTGATGAGATGTGCTATGCTGTTTATAGTTAAGTCAAGAACGAAGTAGTCTAAGATCGTATTCCCGTGCGGCAAAAGAATAAGGTAGCGAAGTATGAAAGTAAAAAACCAAGATAAGTCTTCCAAGTTCGCCCAAGAGGAAGCGGAGTACGGCGAAAGCACCGACCCCAAGCATACTTGCGGCAACTGTCGCTGGTTCACCGAGTCAGCCGAAAAAACAGACCGTTGCCAGATCGTGCAGGGTTCGCCGGATGAAATTGTGGCTACCGGACTCAGTAACCAATGGTCTCCCCAACCAGGCAAGTCTATGAAACATTATCGCGGCGGAATGATAGCGATCAAGTCGGTGGGTGGCGCTCGATATGCCGAGGGGCATTTAGTGCGATATGGGACAATTGACGATCAGGACATAGAGAGCCAGCATTTTAGTAAGCGTACCAATTTTATGCGTGAAGCCGGATTCCCGATTAAGGGTGGCCCTTCCCTGTATGAACATGGGAAAACTGATTTCGGTGCAATTGGAATCGGAGTGTTTGAGTTTGTAGACGAAGACGATATAGGCATCTTTGTACGCTCCAAGTTATACGAGCGCGAAGATTACGAACGCATGTTAAAAGAAATTGCCAAACGCAAGTCTTTGAATTTGTCGCCGGAAGTTATCACCCAGAAGGCGACGCTGGCAGTGATAGCGGTTGATTCTGTACTCGAAAATGTGAAGCATCAATGGTCATTAGGCGCATATGTTCCCACTGTGGAAGTGTCGCTCAACGGACATATTGACCAGTGTGGTATAGTGGAGGGAAGCCTGACGGTTATGCCAGCAGAGCCGAACGGTACAGAAGCACGAATATATCAGAAATCATTATTTGAAGCATTTGATCTAACTGCGGCAGCCACAGAGTCCCCCGTGACTGGTAGTGCCCCTGGAATTGATGCAACTAAAAATTCGCATAATAAATCAGGAGTAAAGCAGATGGACATGCAAGTGTTCCGTGAAGCCGTCGCTGGCCTGTTGTCTATGCTCGATCAAGGCATGATGGAAGAAGGGCTTGAGGGTAAGGCAGTTGACGAAGAGGAACTCGAAGAAGAGGCGACGAAGGCTGCCGAAGAGTTGCTCGAAGAAGACAAAGAAGCAACCAAAGCGATGGACGAAGACGAAGAGGCCGTAAAAGCGGCTGACGAAGAAGACAAAGAAGAGGCCGCCAAATCAGCGCGGCGACGCACCGAGACATGGTTGGAGAAGAGTGCAGGGGAAATCTTTACCCGCGCCCTCGCCAGTATCGAAAAGAAAAGGTCGAATGTGAATTCCGCCTTCAAGTCCGCTTTGCCAACCAGCACACCACAAAGCAAGCGAAGTCGCGCCGGGGCATATGGCACGGGTAATAATCCGGCCAAAGCTCCAAGTCAAGGCGGCAAGGCACGAAAACCAGGAATGGCAGATTTTGTCAAGTCATCTCTCAGCCGAGATTTCAATGATTTCTATGGCAAGGCCCAAAACCCGTATATCGGGACAATGGGTGGTGACTTGTTAGGGCAGGAATTGCGCGAAACCATTTTGCCACCGCTTCGAGAAAATGTGGTAGCATTTGAGGCTGGCGTGCAGCAAAATAATGTCCCACAAGGCGTTGCTACGGTTGTTCAGGCAAAAATGACAACCGCTCCGACAGCGTATCGGCCTGGCATTAATGTGGATATTGTCGAAGATGAAGGAAAGTTTGACACCATAACGGCATTCTTGCGCCCAATTGCGGCCAAGGTACACATCCCGTTTCAGCTTTTGAATCAATCGCCAATGTCAGTCGAGAAGACTATCCGCGAAGAAGCAATTCGTAGTATCGCGCTTCTAATCGACAAAGAAATCTTGGTTGGCACGGGCACTGTCACCGGTTCAAATACCGGTGCTGAAATCAAAGGCGTTAAGACTGTGCTTGAGGGTGATGCCACGTTAGCAACAACTCATATCAAGACACTGGCAACAAACGGGCGAACTCCCAAGTTCTCCGATGCTGTTGATGCCGAAGTTCGCATTGGTACTAGCAACATACCTGCTACTGAGCCAAAGGCTTTTATCATGCACACCCGCAGCCAGGGGCGTTATCGTAACTTGATAACGACAACTGGTGAGCCTCTGTACCGTGATAACTACGGGGTTGAACCATATCCTGATTTACTGGGCTATCCAGTCCACATCGCAAACCAGCTTTCGATAACTGACACAACCGGGACAAGTTCCGACACATCAGAAATATACTACGGAGCATGGCGCTATATTGAATATGTCATGCAGGACGCTTTGGAAATCATTGTTGACCGTGTAACACTGGCCAATCAACTAATGGCTCGGATCATCATTTACACCTACAGCGACATTCTCATCCACTATCCCGAGGCATTCTATCTCATGAAAGGGGTGCGCTAATGGCTCTTAGCTTTAGAGTAGACCTAGACAATCTGTTTGTGGGGCTGGTGAACACTGATCCAGAACCATCCGCCGAATTGGATGTTTCCAAGTATGTTGGGAATATCTTCCTTAACGTTGCTCAAAACGCTGGTGGCTCTGATACACTCGCCGTCACCGTAGAGCACTCGCTGACATCAGGCGGCACGTTTGCTGCTGTTCCGGCTGCTGCCCTGTTTAATCCCAGCACTGGGGAAGCAGACACTTTCACCGATCTTGGCGCAACTGCCAGCGACGAAACTCTGTACTTGAACCGCCAGCAATTGAAGCGATTTGTTCGCGTTCAAATTGATGACGCAGCGAACTTTGACCACACCGTTTCCGTAGTAGCAGGCGCACAGCCTGGCTATACTGAGCAGTAGGGGGTGGCTCATGAGTTCTGATAACATAAATCGCCAATCATTGGATACTGTTGTAGGCGCACCCGACTTGCTGGACTTTCTACTTAATCCAGCATTCGTTGGTGAGCCGACCTATCTCGATCCAACCAATGGGAGTGACGGCAATACCGGGCATACACCTGATAATGCGTATATCACGTTCCCAACTGCCTACGCAGATACTCCGGGCAACCTGCATAATGTGTTGTATTACCGTTCTGGAACGTCGAGTATCAATCTTTCGGCAGCCGTAGACTGGGCTAAAAGCTACACGCATTTAGTCGGTATCGCGGCGGCAACTTACGTTGCACAACGGGCGCGTATCTTCCAGGCGGCGGCGGCTGTGGATTTATCACCGTTGTTTACGGTGTCTGGAAATGGCAATAAGTTTGCCAACATTTACACTTTTCAAGGTGTGGATGATACGGGCAGTTTAATCAACTGGTCAATCACTGGTGACCGCAATACCTTCTACCGGATGCACTTTGCCGGTGGCGGCCATGCTACACAGGCCATCAATGGTGGAGCGTCCCTCTACCTCAACGGCGGAGCGGAGAATCTCTTTGAAGAATGTACTATCGGTGTCGATACAATTTCGGCGGCGACCGGCATGATGGGATTACTCTATCCAGCCAGTGGCGGCGGGCCGCGGAACAAGTTCAAGAATTGCCTATTCACGATGCATGCCGGAAATCAGAATGCCGCGTTCGTCGAGTTGCTGGGCAATGGCGGAATTGACCGTTACCAGATGTTTGATAACTGTTGGTTCACGAATCTAGCCCCAACAGCTATGACGACAGCGTTTGTCGTTGCGGCTGGTTTTGACACAAATAACAAGCGCTTCTTGCTTAAAAATTGTGTCAAGGTCGGAGCGGGTAAGTGGGATGACAGTGACCAGGCGGCGGTGTTCGGAGACATGAACGCTGTTACCGGGGCAGATTTGTCCGGTAGCATGGTCGAGTTAAAGGATTAGGAGACAACAATGCTTGAGTACCGAGTAGTTAAAGATCACGTATTGCCACAGGATGCAGATTGGGAAAACCCAAAGTATGCTGGCGAATATGTGTCCCACATGGAAGGCACGAGAGAAGTTTATGTGGGGCGATATGTATTGCAGCCGGACGAACTAATCTATGACGGCGATATTGAACCGGACATAGTTGCCGCGCTGCATCAAAAAGGTGTCATCGAGCGAACAGATGGAGTGACTTGGGACGCTGATCCCGATGCGCCACCACCTGCACACCGAATGACGGATGACGAAGACGAACAATAATCACGAGTTGGACTATGGGGCGGTTTAATCGCCGCCCCTGTTTGCAGGAGAGATGACACATGGATTTCAATGTACCAGAAGTAATCGTTTCCGACCAGGAGACAATCAGCAGTGCAGGAAAAACGTTGGCAGAGTTCACCGGAATTTCGGCGGCTCAGGTCGCCGCATCAAGCCGCCTTTGGTTGACGGTCAACACCAATGCAGTGCGTATCCGTTATGATGGCACTGCCCCGACAGTATCAGTCGGTCATCGTTTGACTGCTGGTAATGACATTCTGTTGCCTGGCAGTGACATACTGGCACTCTTTGAGATTATTCGTGATGGCAGTGACGATGCCGAAGTGTTCGTAACTTTGGAGGGATAACGGTTGATGCTACGTCATAGAATTAATGTTGGGCGACATCATATACAAAGAATAGGGCCTGTTGGTAAAATCCCATATTCCCAGTGGCTAACTGATAATTTCCCCGACGCCGACAGGTGGGATCACCAAGACTTGTCGGGTAGCTCCGTGCTGGAAGCGTACAATACCGCGCTGGCGTTGGGGCGGGATATGTCCGTTGACGGTGCGATGGAAGTAGGCGACCCCCCGACTGCTTGGACAGCATTTGACAGCACGCTTGACGGCGTGGCAGATGAACGCACGGGCGGTACAGGTTCTCAATCATTAGAGGTGGCGGTTAACGGCGCGGGACAATCTGATTTTGGGTTTCAAAATTTTCCGACTGAAATTGGTAAAACTTTCAGATTAAGTGCGTGGATTAAAAATGTTGACGCTACAAACGGTACGGTATACACAACTGATGGTGTTGTTGCCGCCGGAACTATTGTTAATGCAACGACAAGCTGGGTTTTAGATTCAGCCGATTTCGTGGCAATATCGAATCCTACAGTTGTTAGATTAGCCCCCACAGCAACAGGCGCGGGAGAAAAAGCACGATTTGACGATGTGACAATGCGGCAATTGGACATCTTGCCATCATCCAATTTTCCAGAACAACAGCTAATCACTGAGGGCAATTTTCCGAATGATCCTGGTGTATGGACACTATCACCAAATTGGTCAATCGCAAATAATAAGGCGACATATGACGATTTAGCAATTTTACAAATTAGCCAAACATTAACGATAGATGGACTGGATGCCGGGTCACAATATTTAATCAGTTTTGATATTGCAGACGTGTCGGCGGGGTCAGCAAATCTGGCGTTCCTAGATTCCTCCGGCGCTGTCGTTTACAAAGGTTTTGCAAATTACGCAAATGGACACCATGATATTCTGAGCGATGCAATACCATCTGACGAAACCACATTTGCGGTGTTTGGACACACCAACTCTGGCAGTAGTTGGAGCATCACAAATATAACTGTTAATAAGATGAACCCAATGGACGGCACAACCGTTGCCGCGACTGTCGGCGTTCCGACCAACTTCGGCTCTTTGGGGCTGTCGGTCGTGGACGATGGCGCGACTAGTTACAGCACGTTCCTAAGTGCTGAAGTTAATGGTAAATGGAATCCTGATTTGGGCTTTATTAGCATGTGGGGCAAGAGTGACACATGGGCGGCGGGCACAGCTTTCCTTTGTATGCTGGCTATAGATGCAAATTATCAAATATATCTGGCCAGAAGTGGCACTGATTTAATTCCAACATTTAGATCAAATGGTGTTGACGAACAAATAACTATTGCAAGTGGCTCTCCGAGTGGTCGGTTTCATCTGCTCGTAAAATGGGCATACCCCGGTAATGTCTCTGCATATTACCAGGGCGTTCCAAGTGGCACACCACAAGCAATCGCTAATCAAATGATTGGCAATCTAACTATTGCCACATTTGGCGCAGCTTCAGAAGCCCCTACCGACGTATGGGATGAAGCAAGAACACGCGCCATGCTGGGTTATGCAGACATATCCGACGCTGAAGTATTGTCAATCTATAACCAGGGGGTGCGCTAATGGATACGTGGCTAGGCTACTTCATAGTCACAAGAGTGACCGCCAATATCAACGATGATAATTGGGCGCTTTTGATTGATGAACTTAATCAGATAGTTGGTGTTGGCAATAAGTGTCGTGAGCGCGGCAACACAAAAACGCCACGCGGCAATATGGATAGGTTCAATCATGGCAGTGAGGAAGCGCCATTATGGTATTCAAACGCTTATATCTATGTCGCTAATTTCAATGTTGGCGCTGTCAGTTTTGCAAAGTTCCAAAATCGGCTGGTGAATTTGTTCGATGTGCCTGAACATAAAGTGACTTACACGACCAGCACCGAAACACGCAGGTATCGACCATCGGTGACGGCGACGTATGAGCTTAATAATCAACCGAGGATAACGGTGGAACTACTTGGTTGCGCGGCTGATGATGCGCTGTGTACAACTGAGGAAAGCCGCCAGGAATGCTTGGCTGTGATTGCAGCGAATAAAGCGTATTGGGGGGAAGGCGAATAATGAGCAAACGAACCCAGAGCATTCTAGTTACACCGCAACAGGTCGGGGTATTTCATCTGAAAGCCGCTTTTTTTGATTCTGTTCCAACCGAAGGGCAGGCGCAATTCAATGACTACTTCGCGTTTATGGATGAGTTTCTGCCAACGATCTCCGAAGAGGTGGCCCAGCTTTGCGGTGGTTTGACGTTCATCCCTTATCTGGACACGAAGGAATGGATAACTACAGACTTGATCGAATCGAGCTTCTTTATTGGTGTTTCGGGCGGATCGCGGTTATACTTTCAGGACTTTTTATTAGAGTTAGATGAGTTTTTATTCTTCGGAGAAACGTTGACTGAGTTTGATTTTGATGACCAGACTGGTAATTATATTTTGCAACCGCGTCGGGATTTTCCCTACTCGAAAATTGATGTCCGGTTGAATGCGATCAACCTTACTATTACAAGCAACCCACAACGAATAACGGTTAATGGCTTCTGGGGTTATCATACCGATCCGTCACAACTCTATGTGGCCACTGCCGATACTACAATTACCATTGCTAATACGACAACCACGTCGGTAACGGTTGCCGCCATCACCGCTTATGAGACCTGGCAGTACATCCGCATTGAAGATGAGATCATGCTGATTAGCGCCAGAACCGCCCCGTCCACATTAACAGTAGAACGCGGGGCAAACGGCACGACAGCAGCAGCCCATGCGGCCAAACCGATTACCATTGTCAAACCGCCGCGCGACATTCAATCGCTGGTGGTCTACTTCGCGGCCCAGGCTTATGAAAACAGAAACACGTTGGTTAAACTTGATGATTTGCCACCACGTTACCAGAAGATTATTGATCGGTATGCAACTATTGCCGAATGGCAGATAGCGGGGATGATATAATGGTATTACCTCTTAAGATATATGATGATTGTGAATTATGCGCCGGGACGGGAACATATGAAGGTGTAACCGACTGGGGGCTTGAGTGGATAGCTTGCATTGCCTGTATTGAGCGTCACATCGCAGAAATGTACAAAGAGCTTTATGATATTTGGGTACGTGAAACGGAGGAAAATGATGTCCGATTACAAAATTTACTCTGATTGTAAGAAATGCGAAGGGGACGGGGAATACGAGAACGGCTATTGTTGGTACGACAGTATTCCTTGCGATGAATGTGCCGAGCGCTATATTGTGGAATTACGCGAATTACTTTATAGTGTTTTGGAATATGAAATCCCCAGTGCTGTAGCAGAAAAGATTGCTCTGTTACTACAAACCGCGCAAGAAAAACCATCAAACACTCTTGAGTGGCTCGGCAACGCCATTGAGTTGGTAAAGAGGAAATAATGCTGAATGAAGTGCTGGAACGTATTAAAGAAATAATGGAGATCGCCCAGGCTACCCTGCTGGCAGACGGCGCTCTCATTTTGACACTGGCAGAAGCCCCTCCGCGTGGGGCACAAGAGTTTGAGAAGTTTGTCGGTGCAATCGGAATGCGTCCGACCACATTTAACCAAACACGGAAACCGAACGGCGAGCCGAATGAGAAGATTGTGGCGTTGTCTTATCCGATTGACGTGTTCGGACAGCCTTTTAAGATAGACTATGATGTGCGGATGTATACAGGTATACTCACGGTAGCGGATGCTATTGTTGATGAATTTAACGAACGACTGTTACTGCAAGATTCAAGCGGTGTTCCGCTTAGATTTCTGGACGCAACAACTCCAATTATCATCACCGGGGGCACAGTCATTAAAGAACAGTACCCAGGCACGCCGGGGAATGTGGCGGCGGCGGATGATATTCGCTATCACTTCTCTGCCAACGTGAATGTGTCCTACCTATGGACATGTCCGTCTAAAAGCGCGTAGGGGGCTGTTATGGCTGTTAGAGCGGAGATGACAAGCAACCTAGACTGGTTAAATGACGCGATTGTGGTGATGCAAGACTTGCCGGAATTTATCGCAATTGCCGGAGACGAGGCATTGTCCGATATCGAAGAGGAATTTCTGCGAGAACTTCAGGAAGAACCGAGGAAATCGACTGGTGTAAAACCTAATTGGACAAGCCGTCTACAACAGGTAGCATATTTTGCCAGCAATGGCTTCGGGGCAGGAATACCGTTCAAGCGCACAGGAAAACTAGCGGCGGGTTGGAAAATCATTGGCAAGCTGGTCGGGGGCGCATGGATTATCGTTGTGCTCAACCCAGCAAGAGCAGCGCGGTTTGTATATGGTTCAATGGCAATTTCAAATGTGGCCAGGGCTATACGGTTTCAACAGAAATTCCACGCTATCACCGGCTGGAAGCCCGTCGCCCCAATTGTCATAAAGTGGTTTGGTTTGTATCAAGAACGATTCCAGGTCAACATGAATACCCTGATCGGCGAGTTGGGTACGCCAGCATTTAGACAGCGCGGTATAACACCACGCCTGCCAAAGAAACGGAGAAAGTAATGGACAGTAGAATCGGGAAACATGTAGACAAACATGGGGATGGCTTTGAGCCGAAAGTTTGCGCTGTCAGATTACAGCCATGCGCCGGGCGACATTCATCCCATTATGCAATTGGTGACGGCTATTATATCGCCATCTTGGAAAAGGCAGCTATGGGAATGACGGCTGATGACATTAAGTTCGTGCGCGATGAGTGTCGGAAGTTAGTTCCCGCCGCAAAGCGTAGCGCAAAGGTTTTGCCAATGAAGAAAGTAGAGGAGTCATAATCATGACAATCACACTGAAAAACATTAATGCCAGTTCCGCGTCCGATGTCGGCGACGTATTCTGGGGGCTGATAAACGCCGGGGTTGTCGAAGGCACAAGCGGCGCAATCGCCAATGGTGGTGACAGTGGCATGGGACGCTTCCAGGCGGCCTCGGACATTGCTACAACAATACCGTCATTGCCAAACGTCAACCTTGATAGTGACGGCGGTATTGATGGCGCGGTAAAAGGGCAACCGGACGCGCCACCGTCAGCAGTTATCACAGGTGGGGTGGTTGACCAGATCATTGCAGCCGCCGCTTCTAACTTGCTCATCAAGGAAGAGGGACCACACGATTATATCGGTGGCTCGCAGATTTGCTTGACCCATAATCCTATGTGTTTTGTCATTAATCGTCCCGGCGCAATTCGTGATTCCGGTGCGAACTTTGGACAACTTGGTTGGGAAGTAACTGAGATTTGGAATTCCCTGGCAGATGTAAAGCAGTTTAATCAAGTTGGGCGCGGTGTACAAGGTCAGCAGATTGTCGAACTGGTTTTTAATCATGTAGGGCAAACTATTTGGGGTGAAACTATCGCGGCTGTTGATTTCGGTGTTACCCGACTGTGGGGGTTGAAGCCGTACTGGTCAGAGAAGCCCATCTTTTACCATACGTTTGTTGGCGATGGCATTGTAGTGGAATTTACCCTGGACGAACTACCTCACAGCGCAGATGTTGACAGCCTGCAAGCGTGGGAAGCTGGCGTGAAATGGGACTATACCACCGATTATACAGTTGTTGCCGCTACGGGAGTTGTGACGATGGTCGCCGCCCCTGCTGCTGGTGTGAAGGCTGTATTCAAAGTTCTCTATGATAAGGCTTGCTAATGACTGACCGAATGAAAGCACTATACGACAATGCCCGGACACAAACGTTCTCACACAACGGCGTGAAAATAACCGTTCGTGAAAGCATAGGCCTCGGCAAGATAGATAGACATATTTTCACGGGCTACTTGAAGAACGCTGTTCTTGAGGAATTGCAAAAGAAAGAGCCTAAAAGAGAAAGAATCGGTGATCTTCACTGGAACAGGATCAGCAATGCTGTAACATTTATATTTAGAACAGTGGCCATCAAAGGAAAATTGATGGTTGATGTTCAAGGCAAGCCGACAGAGTTCAAACTACCTGACCCAGAAGACGAAGAAAGTTGGGCAGAAGCCTATTGGACATTCTTATACATAGATGGGGGTCTGATGGAAGCATGGGACAATGCGTTAACGGCAGTCAACAAAGTCGAACCTGACCCGGAAGCATTGCCCGGCGACGAAAGCTCCACGACGAGTACCTAGATGTCATTCGTCACCGGGTAATAACAACTCGTCCACATATTCATATCCCGCAAATCCGACTGCCGAATGGTGGCAGCGTGCCGGATAGGGTTATGATGTTAAAACGGATGGCAATAATAATCGAAGACCTGACTGCCATCGCGTCAAGACGTGCCAAACCACTCTGGATACCTCATGGCGGTGAAATGGGCTATCGTTGCTGGCGCGATTACTACATCAGCAACCGGGTATCCATGCCTTATCCTGGTAGCCTATTGGCGCAACCGGATTGGTTCTCGCATGACTTGGATGGTTTCAATGATCTCGAATCGTGGTGCTATCTGAAACACGAACAGGTAACAATGATGCAGGCAATGAAGATGCTCATTCCTGAAGACGATAAGATTTGGCTCAAAGATGACTAACGACATGCAATCTAAATTCGGTATTGTCGACGATGGCAGTACCGACAAGACAATCAGAAAAGTTCAGCAGTTTGATAAAGGTATCAATCAAGCTGAGGATTCGGTTGCTTCTTTAACCGACACCTTTAAGAGACTCGAGCAACAAACCGAAGACGCATTTGAGGCTATGAGAAAACAACCACCACCACCGCCTGATGATGGCGGTAAGGGTGGTGTCGGCAAAGGTGTCTCCGCTATGGGAGCATTAGGTAAAGCGGGCCGCGCATTAGGTGGTGATCTTGGCGGCGCAATCTCTCAGGCCGGTGAGCTAGGAAAGCAGGTGCAATCATTAGACGGGGCATCCTCGAAGGGTACAATGGCGCTGGGCGCGGCGGGTATTGCTTTGACCGCAGTCACCATTGGTCTTGGATTATTTCAAAAAGAATTAGATAAAACTAATGATGCGATTCTACGTTCGGCAGATGTTACCAGGGAAGTATCCAGTATAACTGCTCAAGGGGCGGATGCAGCCGCCGATAGAATCGCTCAGGCTAGACAAGACAACATAAATGAGCAAGCAGTAATAGACGCAAACGCACAATTAGCTTCGGGCGGAGGAATAGCATCTGGTCTTGACCCGTTCAATCTTGTGAAGACCGCAGAAGAAACCGCGCAAGACGTAGTTGCTGCCTCACAAGCGACTATCAACGCCAATAACCAACTTATTAGCCAACTCGAAGACGAGTTTGGGCCAGCACTTGAGGGGGCTGGCTCTGCTGCCAAAGAAGCAGCCGCCGAAATCACAGCCGCCGAGGAAGAATCTACACAAGCTATCGAAGACCGGAAAAAGGCGCTTGAAGATCAGGCCCAGGCTGAAGAAGCCGCAGCCGCTAAGTCTGCCGCCATTCAGAAACAAATTGCCGACGATATTGTAACCACTCAGAATGATATAGCAAGTTCGATTGCCGCCGCTAATGCCAAAAATCGCGGCGCGTTTCTCAAAGCTGCCGCCCAAAATGCCGAAGACGGGCGGAAGGCACAGGAAGATTACAACGATGCAATCGCCGAAGCGGACAAAGACTTTTTTCGGGAAAGCGAAAAAGACCATCGGGATAATGTGCGATCTATCCAGGACATTATCAGAGAAGGAACACGCACACAGGATGAGCTATTATCCGAACGTGATTTCTTAGGCATCGACAAAGCGAACAAAATAGCACAAGAGGGGCTTGAAGACGTTGGCATCAATGCCGAACGCGAGAGAGAAGAACGGCTTATTGCATTTGACCAGCAACTTGAGGACATGAAACTCGACCAACAGAGGGAATCTAAAGAACGCAAAAAAGCATCAAAGCAAAGGCTCTCCGAACTTGGAAGTAGTTTAGCAGATGAGATTTCCAGTATCAGAGAGGCCGGCCAACAAAAGCTAAATGACTTAAAGTCCGCACTCGAAGCGGAGTTGGAACTAACATCCAGCGCATTGCAACAGAAGTTGGGAATGGAAAACGATTATTTTGCCGCCAGTCTCGGAAATTTCCAATCTGCATTAAGCCAATTAGGGTTGAGCCAGTTCGGAGCAGGATTAACCAACATTGCCAATAATTCTACTATCAACACCACTATAGGCATTAATGGATCGAACCTGTCTCCGCAACAGCAACGGGATCAAATATTGTCCGTACTTGGGCAGATTGGACTAGTGCAATAATGGCATGTGTCGTAACGAACTATCAAATATCTAGCGGCTATAACAATGCTGGCGGGCTTGCGCTCATCACTTCCTTGACCGACGGAAGTAATAACTTTCTTGAACCTACCGGCTTGTATTTTCAACGGCGCGGCAAGCGAGAAATCAGGGGCAATGGTATTGTCGGACGGTCTGGTTTCCAAGCGACGAAATTAATATCGCATATGCTGGTTTCTCAATATTGGTATTTAGTTGATAATTTTGAAGGATTTATCACTGCCAAGATTCCAATTGATGCCGCTACATGGTCAAATTATAACGCCATTTTATCTTTACCAGACCCAGCCGAAATGGAACGTGTTAACTTTGCTGGCGGGAGTGAAGATGGTGGTTTTACTGGCCCAGGCTTCAAGGGAGTCGAATGGACATTATCCAGGCTTTCAGCCATATAGGAGGTACAAAACTATGGACGAAAACATCCTAATCAGCTTTTTGATTATAGCAGTATCGGCAATCATTATCAAAAATATAATTGGTTCAGCCAAAGGTCAAACCAGTCGTCGCCGTAAATCGGATATAGGCTGCGCGATTATTCTTGCCATTGCTGTAGTAATGATGGCTCTTACGATGAGCCACTTTATTGAGGTTAATAAAGACGCTGCCGCCGCAGTAGATGAAAGGCTTGGTGAGGCTGAAAGGCGTATTGAGGTGGGCATAGAATGAGCTTACCGGCCATCCTATCAACACAGCAAAAAACGCAACAGCGACAACTTGACGTTGCTGTTGCTCAATATGCTCTATTATGTCCAAACGATGTCGTCTGGCAGACTCAGCCAAATGACGTTATTGATGGTTCGATACCATATGCAGAATTTGTGTGGTCTGGCACAGATCAGGGCAATAGAGCAGATGTACTGCAAGGGATGACCGTTATTATCAGCACCACTACCGAATACAGAGACACCCAAATTTACCGTGGCCGGATCAGGATTGTGCCGAGTACGACAACATTTTTCATTGACGAAACCAGTGTCAATCTTGCAGTTACAGATTACGTCACCGTCATCCACGATTTTGACATTCACGAAAAGCAAGAGAACAGAACACCGCTCGGACAGAAATTTATAGATTGGGACAAAAGCTACAGCACCCTTCCGCCTGTCATAAGTAATCTTCAATCTGTTTATCTTGATGTCTCCGGTGATGCAACAATTGAAATAAGTTTCGCACCGACAGTGACCCCGTTCGAGCTTAGTGCAACCATTTCCACATATAATTGGCTCGATATAGGGGACGGCACAATAACTGTCGGAACAGCCGCCGACAAAGACGTGACAATTCAGTTTCCAGGAGCGGTTACGAACGAGCATAGGTGGGTATATTTCCAGGCCACGGACAGCAATGGAGTTATCCAATATTTCGCCTTTGAGGTTTACACTGTAGACCTTGCCGAAGACACGTCGAGTGTCATAAAATTGGATACCAATAATGTCAACATCACTAATTCAGCCGGAGAAGGCAGTATTGCAGATGCCAGATTTGTCGATGAATTTTCTTCAGTTCTTGACCGAACTCGTTGCACTATTTTCTCTGTTGATGATTACGACGGTGTGCGATCTCTCACATACACTTCCGGCGGCACTACTGAAATTGTTGATGACGACACCATAAGCGGAGCCACAAGCGGAGCGACTGCCCTGGTCATAGATGTTGTGCTTGATAGTGGCACGTGGGCCGGAGGGGATGCAGCCGGAACTCTTTGGATAAAACAGCAACGCGGAGTGTTCGAGGCTGAAAACTTGAATGTCGGTGCCAGTTCTAATGTGGCCACAATCGCCGTCAACAGTGTCAATCCGCCACTCAATACAAGAATCTCCATGATTGGCCGTATCATCCGAGAAACGGACAACACAAGAGGTGACATTGAGTTTTCACAAATAAAGGACAGTGTAATCAAAATCGAAGGATTCGCAGCACAGCTATCCAGTATGCGCGGCGCTGGTTTATATGTCATCAATTCGGCCACGTCCAATGAGTGGGGGCAGATCAAAACTCTGACTATCGGGCGGATGGCTGTCTACATGCTGCAATGGTATTCTACCTTTTTGAATGTCTGTAGTTTCACCTTGCCAAGTGACATTAACGATTATGAATGGCCCAGCTATACAGTCCAACCGCAGGCATTGAGAAAATGGCTCGATTCTATAATTGACGACATCAATTCTTTTATGATCTTTGCCCCAACCGGAGAATGCTTTACTGAGCGCCATGCCAGCTATGCCGGTGTTGGAGGGCTTGACACTATAATGGATTTCGTTGTCGATGATTCTGGCGAAAGCGATGTGTTGGATATTACCATCGACATGGAATATATTCCGACAACTTCTTCTACCATCGCCGGAGCAGCATCTTACAACACCACTCTTGACCGCACATTCAAATATAAAGGCCGAGCGCCAGCCAAGATATTTGGGCCCGGTTGGGAGCAGTCTATACTTAACGGGCAATTGATGAAATCTGACTTGACTGATGCCCAGGCCAGAGTTGAAGCTGGAAACAGAGTCGCAAGTCATCTTGAATTTATCAATCCGAAACCACGAATAACCGTCACATTGCCTACAGGCTACTATTGGATTGTGCCTACTTATCATCAACTTTATACATTTACAATCGCAGCCAATGATAACACCGCCGGGAGAGCGTTCACAACATCCGACAAATGGATTTGTGTTGATATGTCATATTCTCATGATGCCGCGTTGGGCGCTTATGCTGTCAGTGGAACATTTGAACTGGTAACATCCGGCGGCAATTACGGGATTGTTGTCACCGAGATTGTAGATGTGGCTGATCTGTTCTGGCCAGACCTTCCACCGGTTGGGGCCGGATTAGCACTTAATGATATGTCCGCTAATTATGCTAATTTCGGCGATGATTATCTTCCGGGACTTGGGGCCGATCAGCAAGGGCCAGGTGTGCAGAGCGACAACCAGTCAGGCTGCGATACTCTAAATGTCAATATGCGCTCTTCAGTCACGGTAGAAACCGCAAACAATACGGTCAATGGAGAGACTTACACCATAACCGTACAGGGTGACGGTGTGATTGGTGAGACAGATTTTCTTCTTGAAATGTTGAACGGCAACGGGCAAGGGAATAGCCTTCCAACTTCGCAGAGTTTAGGGTTGCCAGACACAGCAAAAGTCGGTGCGGGCGTTTATAATAGTGGTGGTGATTATTACAATTCTGTCTTAAATACATGGCGCATAAATAATATCGAATACGATTTTGCGACCTTGCACCCCGGTGCTTTTATCAAACAAATAAAAGTGCTAGTACATGGCGATAGGTCGGGGAGCTTTGTTACGGGAAGTGATAAACACTGTAGATATTATTTTGATAGCTTACTCATTGGCGGCTCTACTTATCCGTCAGGTAACTACACAAATAGTGCAGGATCAGGCACGGGCATTGCGAATGAGGGAGTGAACTATCCTGTGGATTTAGTGGTATCTAAAATTTATCTGCACGCCTCTATGGATAGGGCTGTCGGGGATGCCAGAATAACCACATTCAATATTACGCTCCGCACTCAAGATTCAAAACGTGGTGATGCTTTTTATCAGGATTATGATGACGAAAATACCGCCGTTTTGTATGCCGGGATATTCGGATTAGTCGTCAATGGCGCGAAGCCCGGCAATATTCCGATCTATTCATCAAATCACAAATATGTCTTCGCTTTCACCGGAGACGGTTTTCCTATAACATTTAAGTATAACCAGTCGGTTTCGCCGCTTGACATCGACAACGTGAATCTGGTTGTCTCAGTCTGCGGTCCGAACATGGCATTAACGCAAATATAAAGGTGCATCATGCTGAAGACAATAACTACCGCTCGACAATCTGTCAAACAATATGATGAACGCCCAGGCGTATTGGGTAATGGGTCTGGCAACCCCTACGCTGGTAATTCGCATTATTGGGTGCGGTTTCCTATTGGAGTAAATGCTGACGGCTTAATCAAATATACGTCTGCCAGACCGATCAGATATGCCGGTCAGGGTGATTTCCCCGGACGGGAAGGTGTCGAGATTCTTGTCAGAATTGACCCGTTTGATGATGTCGAAACCATTACCAGAATTGACCCCGGTTACACAACAGACGAGACAGTCGCACTTGACAGCAGAAACTTGAATGCGTCCGATGCAATATCAATGTGGTGGGATTCCAAAAACTTGGTCAGGTTAATTTCTCGGCCAGTTGGAAACGAAACAGCGCAAGTCACAATCCGCGAAAACCCATTCCATGTTGATGATGCTGGCGATTGGTCAACTTTCAGCAACACGAAGCCGAATCAGCAGCCAGACCTATTGAGTCTGATTCCGGTTGCTGATAGTCATCGACTTGCAATCGTGTTCTTTGATTTTCTCAATAACACATATTTGGTCACGACCAGTACGACACAGTTGATGACCTCCGCTCTTGATTCAACCGATTACGACGAATGCTTTGCCCAACTAACACACAACGAATTCAAACCCCTTGTAGCTATTCTTCTGGCCAACGGAGCAACTGAGATAAAACCATCTGATGTCATTGAAGATTTGCGAACATGGTTTCCGACCCCGCGCATTTATGGGTTTCCGACACCGATTACCAGTGATAAAGCCATTTATATCAGATCGACACATTCAATATTCACACATTCATTGACCGTAGAAGGCACTTTGACAGTAGATGGCACTCTCACAGTAGACGATGGTTACGATGCACCGGGAACAATCGAGATACAAGGCGCAACCGGAAAGTTTGGAGACATTGCTGGTGGAGATTACTCCGAGTTTGAAGCTGACGGAACACTAGTCGCAAAGGGTAATGCTACTTTTTGGGATGATTTGCAGGTTAACTTGTCTTCTGTCAGATTACCGGCAGCCAATGCCCCGACATGGACAAACTACAAAGGGTCGCAAGTTTTAGCGTTTTCAGACACTCAAGACAACCTCATTTATTTTACTGCCCAACTTCCGCATAGCTACGAGGAAGGCAGCGATATTGAATTCCACATTCATATTATTCACCCTGACGGTACTGCTGGGGATAGTGTCTGGAACTTTACGCACTCGTGGGCCAATATTGGAGAGGCGTTCCCCGGTGAAACAACAGTCAGCCCAACTATTGCCGCTCCAGAAGTAGCAGACTTGAATCAGATGGCAGAAATTGCAGAGCCAATAACTGGAACTGGTAAGACGATTAGTAGCATTCTCTTGTGTTCTTTAGAACGTGAAGGTACAATAGGGGGAGATACTTACGGGGATGACATTTATCTTGCAGCACTCGATTTCCATGTTAAAAGAAATACCGGCGGAAGCAGAACGGAGAATACAAAATAATGCCACTAAACACAACTACGATACAACAAAAAGCCGCAACAATATTGACCATTGCATCTGGCGTAATCACTGCCGTGCAAGGGTTGCATATTGTTGCCGCGCAAACAGGAACGACGGACGATCTGGATACAATCACCGACGGGTATATTGACACAATAGTCGCCGGGAACACTTATCGCCCATTGTTGATGATTACTGCCGACACTGGCGACACAATCACGGTGAAACACAGCACCGGTAATATCGAATTGGTGGCCGGGATTGACTTGACATTGACTGCCGGGCAATGGTTGTTATTGTTCTACGACGGCACGAACTGGCGCAATCTAAAGGTATTCACACCGGGCGCGGAAATCACAGACGAACTAACAGCACTTACTCACAGTGCTCCTGGATCGCCTGATTATGTGATTGCTGACTTAACAAACCCCGGTTTTGGATTTACCACATTAGATGAAGGACTGACCGTATTATCTGTGATTGTAAACAACGCTGTCAGGATCAAAAACCTCGAAGACCGTTTAGTGGCTCAAGGGCTTTTGATCGACGCGGATTAATTGTGTGATATAATATTCGCAGCGCAGAGGGCGCGGAGATAATATGAATTTAGCATTTCAAGATATACCGGATGTATTAGATGCTTCCAATAGCTTCATAATAGACCAGGGCGTTGCCGTGTTTGCGATGGTCATTTTTTCAATCGTAATTTTTGGCATGATGGGTTTGATGTTCATGATGCAACGCCAAACCGGTAAAATGCTGAAACAAATGGGACAGGAATCAAACCAGCAAGACAAATTGATTACCCAGAATGACTTGAATAGAGTGGCTGCACAACGTAATTCTGAAGACGTAATCGATATAAAGACGCTACTAGGAAAATTGATAGAAGTCCAAGAGCAGGGGCTTGCACAAAAAAATGAAACCATTGAAACAGGTATCGCCAGTATTGATAAGTTGGATGGAAGTGTAAATACCATGCAAATCACAGTTGACAATTTGGAAAAAGCTATTCGTGAAATGATCGCTAAAATGCAAGCAAGCGAAGGCAGAACATTGGAAATATCAGAGCAATCTAAACTCGAAATAGTGAAAGCGGTCACTGATAGTTTTGAACCCATTGTGAAACAATGTCTGCAAGATGCAATCCGTAGCACGCAGGAAACGCCAACAGTATTACACCCAATACCGAAACCGGATAAGCCGGATTTAATCGTGCCCGATACCAGGGACGACAAAGAGGAGTCAAAATCATGAGCATGGAAATCCCAGATCAAAAATTAGCCTATCGTCTATGGGTTCTTCCCCATGCGGAGGATGTATCGGGAGATGAAGAAACAGAAACCATGCCAGCATTAGCATTATATTGGTCATTGCCGGGGCAGGACGCTGGTATGCACCATCGCTGCGAAACATTCAAAAAGTTTGACCCACGTGATACCAGTGCGGAGGCAATACAGGCTGCTCAAAATGTAATGCAAGACCCTGTAAACCGCCTTTTATTTTTAGCTTCAATTGTCGAAACAATCAAAGGTATTAATGATGGATAGGCGGTCATCCCGCCAGAAAAGGAAACAAAAATGATCGAAATTAACCAGGAAGCACTCACAGCATTAGCAGCATTTGCGGGGATGTTTTATATCTTGATGGAAGCAATTCTCAAGCCCGCGATGAAAACCGCGTTGCAACGCTATCGGCAAAAGTTCGCAAAAGAGCCAGTTGGAGATGATGCGATAGAGGCGCAAGACGAACTCTATACCAAACGGCTACATAGCACATTCCGGGTTGCTTCAGTTGTAATGGGCATTCTATATGTCTGGGGCGTTGGTGTTGATATGTCATTTTTCGATGTCTTCGGGCAAACAGCAGAAACAACCATTCAGGAAATTTTCAACATAGTCACCACTGGCGCGGCCATTGGGTTAGGTAGCAAGGGCACGCATTTCCTGGTAGATGCAGTCGAGAGCGTTATGCGCTTTTCGTTGGTACGACTTGCTCCGAACGAGACAGAAGTGGTTTAGCCCTCAGTAGTTCGATAACATAAAGTATAGTTGCTGCCCCTGTGCGCCGATTGTAGAGATTTTGGCGCTAATCAGGGGTATTGTGTTGCGTGAGCAGGGGAGTCGGCTTAGAAACAAAAACACCCCGCCCGGTGATCTGCCGAACGGGGTGTTTCCTTTTTCATCTATGTGAGAGCGTCCTCTCTAAAGGGCATGTGGAGATCGGGTTGCTGCGAACAACCATCTTCCTGTGTTTCCGACTGGGTTACTGTACACTCGCCCAACTTCTGCCACGGGTTGTTTTACCGATTAAACTACGTCCCCAGGAAAGAGTCCTGCGCCAGTCACTTGTTATCTATCCGGTCAATCAGTCCTCTTTGTGGAGAGGGTAGGAATTGAACCTACACACCAAGTCCCGTCACTCATCGCCAGACTGTATCATAGGGATTGAACCTATCGGCGTGCTGCTCTCCATGTCACGGGAGTAGGATTCGAACCTACGACCTTCGGATTATGAGACCGACGAACTGACCACCTGTTCCATCCCGTAATATAATCATTCTACCACTATCTTCTATTAATACAAGCCCTTGCAAACTCCTCACGTAACCATTCAAGATCGTAATCAGGTGGAACAACGACAGATAGCCCGCCCATTTCCTTCTCGCCTGTCATGTCCACGCAATAAAGATCATCCCCTTCTTTTATTTTCTGCCAGAAAATGACATTTACTCTAAGATTGTTATAAAATTGCTCAACCCTTACCGTCTTAAAGTCAATTCGACCCCAATAACCAAAAGGTATCCCATGCTCTTGGTCGATTGCTACAACATCACATTTTAGTTTTTCCATTTTCTTTTGCTCTTCAGAATTCATCACACAATCCCTTCTACGCCCTCTTCCATTGCATCTGGTGCAAGGCGAGTGTTTGTTTACGGTTACGGCGATTCCGTGCCTTCTGATTTGCTTTGTGGCGACCTAGATCAATAGCCCATTGCGGACGGTCTTCCGTCTTCCACTTCGACTTGATGGTCTTGGTCGTGATGCGACGCTTTTTCTTGCGGCTGAACAAGCGGCGAATTCTGCCACCCCATTCTTTGAGACGTTCTACCAGTGTTCGCTTAGACTTGACATCGACCAACGTTTTGCTCCGAAGATATTCGGTGATAACCGGAATCGGCTTATATGGCCGCAGCGTCCCAATCGGTCTTCTTCCTCGACGATTTGTTCCTGTGCCTCGACGTGACTTACTCATTGTCGATTATCTCCTTATCATTGATCTCATCACCTTGTGGTGGTTGGACTGGCGTAGCTGTAAGTACAATGCCCATTATTGGGAATTTGTTTATCCGCCCGTTATCACTTACTTCGCTTTTTGAACCAATAGAAGCGAGATGTAAAATGTCTTGGAGAGCATGATAATACCCTACAGGAATATTGACACCGAACTTATTTATATGAGGCTCAATTTGTCCAGAGACATAAACGCCGTGTCCATCAGGCTGTATTTTAGCTGTGCCGATTCGGTTCTCTGGCAAAGGCTCGCCTATATACAATGCCAATTCATCTGGGATATTCAACTCCGTTTCTGGCGTGAAATATTCGCCTTGTAAGTCTGGGTTATCATGGCTTCCCCAAACAATAGCATACCCACTAACTTTGCCGCTTTCGAGTATCCTAGTCATCGTTTCTCTCCTTTTCCTGGGCTGTCTGATTGCTCCATTTCGATTCTAATCTCCGCTTTCATTTCATCAAGCCATGCTACAACGTCCGCTCTACGCTTTTCGTTCTTTGCTCTATATCGCCGTATTGCGATCTCATTGACAACGTACACCAAGAATAGAATTGTTATGCTTATTATGATGGTTCCCATCATGTAGCCTCTTCAATAATCACTTCCACACGCGCCAAAATATAATGCTCACCTGCCTGCCAACCAAACCCGACGACTCGAATCGGGGTGTCTTCAAACCGTTTGAATAGAGTGGTATCGGTCACACCTTTGCGACTATCGACATAGATTGTGTATTGCCCGACAGCCTCAAAGATGCGAGTAACGTTGTATTTCTTGCTTTTGCAAATGGCTATGATTTTATCGTCTGCCATATCATTCGCCGTCTTCGTCTTCAAAGTAATCATCACCATGATCTGAATGAAGCCTTTTGAAATATGCCTCCATGCCATGTGGGTTAGCACCCATCCATCCACCATCACTATCGAATTGTGATAATGTTTTCTCAGCAAGTGAGCTATCATAGCCAACCCCATCACTTCGTTTGCGCTTCGGCTTTTCCGGTTGCTCGGCGCGGTATTGGGTGTGCAACCGGATGAGATAACCTGCCATATGCCATGCTCCAAAACATGACCACAATACCAACAATAGAAACGATGCCACAAACCACAGGTGTCCATCATTAGGCTTGTTATCAAACAGTGCGATAAGGATAGCATCTATAATCAACGTCAATATGAAGGACGATGCCACAATACACAAACGGGGTATGGCGGGCATGAAATCTGTATTCCACAATTCAATCACCGGTTTCGCCGTCCGTTTTATCAGCCACCATAGAAACATATCATTCACCGTCTTCCATAACTTCAGTCCTTCTCTGATACCATTTGCAATCCCAAAGCACTTTTGAAAAATGGGGTACAGTTTCATGCTCAACAATTTCCCATTCCATTACCACTGTCTTTATTTCTGGATGTCCACATATCAAAGAGCATCCCCCCGAATCATCATATACGAGTTTGTTGTGAATACAGACACCACAATCACATTTGCCTTTTCGTGCCTTTTCCCCCATCATTCCACCTCCGTAATCGCATCACGGAGCAGCGCCAATAATATCACCAACCTGTAATGCAAGCTATCCAAGTATGGAATACCTGTCTCGTTCAGCAACTCATGGCATATCCGTAGCTCGGTTTCAGCCGCGTTCGGTGTAGGCTTGCTGTGTTGGCACTTTTCAACCCAACCGCAACCGTGCATACAGAGGCTCATATTTTCATGGTCGTATTCTGGCATCAACCACTCTCCACATTACTAACTAATTGCGGTATTGAAATCGACAATTCGTAAGTTGACATATCTACTACAGTACCGCCGGATTCCAATACAAGGTATGGAATAAACGCTTTTCGCATCCCGAATATCTGGGCAATCATGCACTTTGCTTTCACGTCATGATACAGCATGGTTGCAGCTTGGCGACGGGCGGCCATTTTGTTACCAGGCTTATTTTCATCTTTGCATTTCAGCACTGGCCAAACAATTTTGAACCTATCGTCCCCGATTTCAAACGACAACATATAAGCCTCTACACCGGTAATATTATCGAAAGCTGAGGCGCGTCCCAACATCAAACCACCGACTTTAATTATCTGATTTTCAGCCTTGTCTAACCAACTATCCGGCGCAGACTTCCCAGATTTCCAATAGTTGACATCTTCGGCAAACTTTACCATCAGCCACTCTCCAATCCTAGAACGCTATAATACTGTGCTCATCACACCATCTGCCGAAATCCTGCTCGATAGTATAGCCAATTAATCCATTGCAAGTTGCCCCTGACGAAAACAATGCACGCTTGTTTGTCATGTCGATGCACACCGCAAAGCCGCCATCTGCACTACGCCTGATTACAATCTCATTGTTGTAGCCGATGTGTTCATTGACGATGCCTGTCATAATTTCGTCTCTTCTGTCTTCTGCTAATGTTGGATAAAAACTCATCATTCAATTCCTTTTCGTGCGCTCAAAGCGCATAAGCTATTTTCTACGATTAGTCGATCAATCTGCTTACAAACACACAACACGATTCAGGTGCGATTAATCCATTACTGTCAGGGTGTGGATCGTGCATCAGTTTACCATCCTTATAGACAACAGTGTGCATCAACCCTCTCTCGGTTTTTCCGGTGAGCAGATAATATCCCTCGACGTGCAACCTGTCATCGTATTCAAAACTTAAAGCGTACATATCAAAACTTTCACGTAGCCACGATTGTAGTTGCTCAAACCAATCAACCCCGAATTCCATAAAATGTGGTACGGTATCCAGGTCGATTCTAAATATTGTTGCTAATGCTGCCTGAAGGCAATTGCCAGGTGTGTCTCCATTTGAACCATCGCCGAATATAGTTTGCATTACTGGCTTCATCGCTCCATTCTCCCATCACTACTACCCGGCGCGGAATTGCACCGGGCGCTTTGCTTGCTGTTAAAAGGCTTCTGGTGTGTTCCTTGTTTCCCACTCTGCCAAACACTTCGGACAATGCCATTTATCATCACGAAGAGAATAAACCTTCAGTCCGTCATGTTTAGGAAGCCCGCCGCATTCTTTCGGGCGCGGAACACCCATAAAGGCAAATGGTTCGGAATCTGCATCAGTGCCTAACCCTAATACTTTCCAGCCTTCGGCGAGTCGATAATTCACCATATTGATATATGCTAGTTCATTATGCTTTGGGTTGTGGTCTGGCCCACGTCCATAAAATGGGACTTTTTCGAGCCGCTCAATATCATGTCTGTGCATTGCGTAATCTAATCCGTATTCACTCATCACATTCGCCTTCCGTTTTCGCCGTCGCCAGTTTTGAAATCTTCGGGTCGCTGATGGTCGGATTGATGACAACCTTAACGCCTAGTGCTGGCAAGCAACCAAAAATCTTATCGGGCATGAAATACGTTTTAAGCTCCTTGTGTTCATATGCCATACCGGACACAAAGGCTTTTATTGCGGATTCATCTGGCTTGAGTAAAAACAAAAAACCAGATTCCGCAACCGCCTTGACGAATTCATATTCATCTTCGTATGCAGGCTCTACTGAACGCCGATAACTGAAAGCGTCAATATCCTTTATGTCTTCCGGGTCGGTAAATGCCAAAAGCGCATCTATAGTGTTTGCTTTGGTTGCGGCATAATCAGACCTAGCCGTCTTGTACGCTTCCTGCGCGTCCAGGTTGCTGGTTTGTAATGCGCGTAGTTCTGGGTCGGCTTTCATCGCCTTCTCAATCGCCGCTTCGTATTTGATATTGGCGGCTTTGGCGACATCGTTAGCAATCCTCTGTAGCTGTGCCTTGTCAATCAATTGCTGTTCAAACTGTTTCAATTGTTTCATCGTCACATCTCCCTATCGAATTATAAAACCGGGCGCGGGCGTTGCCGAATTCCCGCTCGGACTTTGCCCACGCCCGGTGTGAACTAATCTCAGAATGGAACGTAGTCTGGATGGTCTGGGTGGTCTCGGTCTTCTTTGGCTATCGCATGGATGAGATGATAGGTAATCCGCACATCGACTAAAGCGTCATGTGCTTCACCGTCAAGCTCGATAGCAAAATCCTTCAATGCGTCTGTCAGTTTTGGCCATTTATAAGATTTGAAATAATCATTCCAATCGCCTCTATATGCTGCATAGATGAACATTGGATCGGCCCACGTATCAGGAATCGACTTCGGCATTTCGAGACCGTAGGCTTCGCAGGTACGTGCCAAAACTTCCTTGTCGAATTTTGCGTTATAGGCTACGACTACCTTACCCTCCAACGCTCCCCTTAATTGTTCATAGATTTCGGGGAATGTTGGCGCGTCCTCGACCATCTCTGCGGTTATCTTGTGGATAGCAACTGCGCCAGGGTCAATCTCAAACTTCAAAGGCTTGACCAGTGTGGAAATCAATGTCCGCTCTTGATTATCAATAACGGCAACCTGCATAGGCTCACCCTCCAAACCCGTCGTCTCGAAATCTATGATTACAAAATCCTGAGTGGCCAAATCTCGCATCCATAGCTTGCTATCAATAACCTTCTGGGCATGATATTCTGCCGTTCCTGGCTTTAGTCTTGTTGTTGCCATTAGTATTTTATCTCCTTATCTGCTTGTAGTTGGCGGGTGTTGACACGGCCATTGATAAGTTCAACCGCATCAGTATGTAGTTCCATTTGTTCAAAAGTCGCATCAGGTAAAACGCTTTCAATTGCAGCCAAAATCGCAGTGTTATCATATCCGCATTCATAAGCGATAATCGCATCCATTGCGTGCGTCTTATCGCCGGGGTATTGTTTCATTTTGCTGAATTCTGCGAGTGGTGTAACCAACGCTTGATTAAGCGCATCAATCATATATTCTGGGCGATAGTCTCTCATCACATCTTTACACCAACCTGCAAATTTTTCCACCTGAGCGGGGTCTTCATTCCATGCTTTGGTTTTCGGTTTGGATTTGGGCTTGCTTTGCTTCTTCTGTGACTTTTTCCCTGTATCACCACTATCGCCGTCCGGGTCATCACCGGTAGCAATCAGGAAGGTTTTTAGCAGGAAATATTTTTGCGATATTGTGGCCGACTTATTGAGCGCCTTATCGTCGCGTGTTCCTTTGTTGGAGGTATGAACAGTTTCGCCATACCAATCACAGGGCAGCATGTAGCCAGTATCACCGCAGACGAATGTAAAGCGGTATTTCGGCATATACACTTTGTCATCTATCATGACCTCTAGTGTCTCGGATATTAACGCGATGTTCTCTTCTGCTATTAATGGCGCAAGGGCTTGCAGCACATTGTCAGCACTGACATAATCATACTTGTGAAACTTGTTAGTCGCATCTTTCTTGAGATTGAGTATCTTGCCGGTGATACGACTCATCTTAGAAAAAAATTTTGCTCTGGTTTCCATTTCTGATACTGTCTTGTTATTGTCCATCACTCCACCTCTATGCTAATTGTCGCGGCTTCGATTGCATCTCGCATCTTAATTTGTATCGCCTGCATTGCAACGATACGAGGCTGCAAGTAATCTGGGGTATCAACTGCCGGGCTAAGTTCGTAGCGCCGCAAATCGTCTTGCAATTGCGACAACTGGTTATCGACTAAATCTATAACCTGCTTGCACTCCACTACCGTTAATGTAACATTACGAAATCTCATCACTGTGTCTCCTGTTTCGTTTTCTAGCTTCCAAATACGCCAATACATCAGCACGGCGCAACATATACGTTTTATCAAACTTGGCCGATGTGGGGAACTTGCCCGCGTGCCATGCCTTGTATATGGCTTGCACAGATACACCCGCCAATTCTGCCACCTGTCGTGCGGTGAATATTGTTTGCTTTTTGTCTATTTCCATATCATATCCTTGTTTATATCACTACTTGAATTGTATCATAGCGGTTTAATATTTGCAACCCCCAATATCATTCATCACCAAACATGCTCATCTGCCCGGTATCTTCAATCATGCGCTTATGTTCTGCTATTTTGCGACGTTGCGCTTTGGTTTTCGTTGTCTTGCGTGCATAGGCATTTCGTATGCAACGTTGGCATAGTAACCCATAACGTGATTTTGCGAACTTGACACGAACCTGCCTATTATTATCGAATGTCAGGGTTGCACCTTCAGCCGCGCCGCAATCAATACATTTATCATTCATTTCTCAGCCCCTTCTTTGGTTTTCCAACGTGGACATGATTTGCGAATTAAATCAAACATATCGTCAGGATTGTCCCATTCGTAATCATAGGTAGCCAATTCGGTCTCGTCATAATCACGGAGGCATTGTTCAGACTGTGAAGCATCATTATCAACTAAATGCCAACACAGATAACAACACCGCTTTGGGGTCACGTCTATTCTGTCATCATTCATGGCTTCTTACCCCACAACTACCACACCGCGCCTGTAGCTCGCTAATCTTAACATTCATGTCAGCAATCTGCCCACGTAGTAGATTCGTATCACCCAATAGCTGCCCGCGCTCTAATACCATTCCATGTACCACACCTTGCAACCGTGATACCTCCGCCGTCTTTTCGCTGATTTGCTGCTGTTGATATTCGTCGCGTGCTTCAATTGTTGTCATTTCGCCACCTTCGCTTCCAGGTGTTCGGCTTTGAGTTCGTTGTGTTTTATGCTGAGATTGGTCATAACGTGCCACTCGTCTGCACTGCCTATCTCGTGCTTGTTCCTGCGTGCGTATGCTTTGGCAGCGCTTTTCTCAGTTTCTAAATGCTCCTCAAACGCTGCTATGAAGGCGGCTTGTTTTTCGTTTTCTGCTTGTAGGCGTTCCATTTCTTCCAACATCTTTCCTCCTGGGTCGTAGTAATCACCTGGCGTTATGCCTGCTATGCTATTCGGATAACTCATTGGCTGCCCTCTCTGACTTGCCTAAAATTTGCGCTTTGAGTTCGTTATATTTATGGATAGTGCTTCTTGCTTGACTTAGCATACCGCCGCCATAACTGCCGGGGTATGTATCGGGGCAATCTGAAGTCCCTTTATAATCGTCATCAAGCCATGCCTCAAACTCATCACGGAACTTGCGTTCTGCCGCCAGTTCTTTGAGCAAATCTTCCACTGCGTTCTGCGTTGCGTTCAATTCTTGTAGTGTTTCGTTTGTTGTCATTTTGCACCGTCCTTCATTTTTGCCACTTCTGCGATTACCTCCGCGAAATGTTCATCTAATTTATAGGTATCGTGACGAGTACAAATATCGCCCAATGTCTCCGCTTGCCCGTCGTCTATCCAGTCATCGCAAAATTCATACACTTGCGCTAACTCCTCTTTTTGCATTCCGATTACCGTTTCCAAGTAACCGATATATTCCCGTAGTGTTTCGTTTGTTGTCATTGGTTTATTCTCCCCATGCTAAATTTACAATTTTGAATTAAGCCGTCCGGTGACACTGCTAAAGCCGACCTTGCGCTGTCCCTTCATATGATTGCCTTTTTTATTCTTCTGCACACTAATCACCAATTCTGGCATGTGTTTGATCTTGTGCCATAGAGCAATACCCACATCAGCATTCTGGATAATGTTGCGCGATTCCTGAGCGTTCTCAATTCGAGGTGGCTTATCATCGTTGCCGTCCAATCTTATCTGTGCCCCGTAGACTACCGGGATATTGAACTTTTTACGAATGTCCTTCAATGCTTTTGAGATATACATCAACTTCTCACGTTCATTGCGAACACGCACATCGGGGTCAATACCCATTTCTTGGATGTAATCAATAATTATCATATCCAATCCATGTGACCTCTGGATAATCTGCGCTTGCGCCCAAATATCACGCGGCGTGATTCCGTTCTTATGGGTAATGAATAATTTCAACTTGTTCATGCGTCCCAGGCAATCCATATACTTTTGATACTGAGCATCGTTCCAGGTACGGCGCTCTATCATTGCTGGCGGCAATCCGCTTTCCATGCCGTAAAATGTATTGAGGACGGTCTGCAAGTCGCCATCGGCGCAGTTGAAAAACGCCACGCTAAAGTCTTCCAACACTGCATTCAAGGCCATGGTTGTTAATGTGATGGTTTTACCCTCATGCACCCGCGCACCCACAACATAAGTCGCCGGGAAAAGGGCTTCTATCAGTTCAGTTATTGCCGGGATACCTGTCGGAACACCGCGCAGTATTTCGCCCTTCTCGCGGGCTTTTTCAGAAGCGTCAAAATGGTCATGGTTATGATCGGCCATTGTCATTATGACCTGTTGGCTGAGGATGTCCATTGTGTTGTCAATCTTACTCTGCACCCGTGCCAAGATGCGTTCCATACTATCCTCAGTATCCATAGCGCCTTTTATATCGTTACCCAGTGCAATCATCTGGCGTTTGGTGTAAAGGCGCTGTACCATCCGGGCGTAAGTTTCGGCGTGGACTGATGTCGGGGTGTTGGTGGAAAGTTGTGTAAGGTATAGCGGCCCGCCAATGTCTCCAAGTTGCCCTGTGGACTCTAGTTGATGCGAGATAGTCACCATATCAACTGCCATCTCGTTGCCAACAAGATGTTTAATCGCTTTCCATATCCATTGGTGACGCAAAAGATAGAATGCCTGTCCGTCGGCAACCAACCGTGCTACCATGTAATAAGATTCCGGGCCTATCAGCACAGACCCGATACAAGCCTGTTCCACTTCTTCGCTCCAAAGATTATCGGAGGGCATCTCCAACAATGTGATATTGCTTTGGCTGGGCTTCTGCTTTTGGCATTGCTTTGGTTGGTTAGTCATCATTCTACCTTTGGAAGTTCAGTAAGATGCTTACGCGCACGCTCTTCTAATTCTTCTAATTCGGACAACTCTTTTTCGCTTAATTTCACGATCTGAGTGCCAGATAAAGAACCTGGCACTTCAGGCAGAGGTTCGGTGCAAGGCGGAGTATCATCACCCCAATTCATTTGTTTGTCTTCAACAAGCCAGTTCAAGAATCTGCTCTCATTGGATAGCGCGTTCATGGTCAGTGACCACCCTTGTGCCTTCGATACAACTACCATCTCATCGACATAGCGGTCTAGGTTCTTGAGTGTTACGCCCCATTCGGCCAGGGCGGTTGCGACTTTCATGTTGACCGCCTTGTACATGGTTTTGGTTTGCGGCCATCCAATCCTATAATAGATAATGTCAATCATCGCCGCCCGGTCAGGATAGCCGTTGCATTCCCAGCACATGCCGTTTTCTACAATCTTGCGAGGCTTGTCACACTTGGTACATTTTGGCTTCGCTTTCGCCTTGCGCGGTTTCTTCGCTTTGGCTTTGGGCAAATGTTTCGACACGTTATGTAATGGGCTATCGTCTACTACTTCGCACAATGCGCCCACATGCTCCAATTGTTCCGGCTCGGAACTTTTCGTTTGTTTCGAGTCGAAACATTCGTCACAACACGTCACAACCAAGTCACCAATACATGAGCACTTCGGGCACGGGGGCTTCACTTGTGCATCCTGATACTTTTGCAGGGCGGCGCGGCCAGTAGTTGTCAACCTACGGCTCCCACCTGTTGCGCTATATTCCACATATTCAAAAGTGCGTTCTAAATCGTACCATTCGTTTTTATACGCATCGAAAAAGGTGTCATCAGATTTTCGGGCCACTAATCTCATGTATTCCAACACCGCCGCCTGCTTCGATGTCAACTGTTGCTCTTTTTCCATACTGCTATGCTCACGTCCATAGGTGATGTGTCCGCACGACAGGCACACCATGATATTCTCAGTGCTGCCTTTGCCATCAATAGAATACAATGTGTGAACGTCATGTTCTTTGAGCAATCCACAGTCACAACCGCAGATAATCATCAACTGCATAATATCGCCATGCTGTGTTCGGTCTGCCATGTACTTGATGCCATTATCAATCATGATAGTAGGTACTTTTATATTGTCGATGACATTGCCGTACTCGAAACTCAAGTCCGCCGCGTGCTGCAATTCGTCGGCGGTTAGCGGGCTGTCCATGTCGATTTCAGCTCCCAACGTAGTCCGTTTGGGTAATTCGCCGCCAGTGTCAACCCAGCAACCGGGGCAAAGACGGAACATAGATATCTCATTCTCTTGATAATATGTCCCTGACGTTCTCATATCACCGATTAAGGATTGGCATTTACTGCAATACAATTCTCCCATAGTCGGTGTGTGTGTGTATTGCTGCCAATGACTTCTATCATGGTCTTCGTTGCCATTGGCCAATGGTTCGTAGCCAGGGCAATCAGAACAATACGCTTTGCTAGGTTTCCCCAATATACAGGTATTGTCCTGACGACCATGATGTAAGCAATAGACTCTGCGGCCATCCACATCATCACCGGGCGTTTTGTGATATCCGTTACATCCATTGCAGTCGCCGAGAAAATCAAACCCTGTCTGAGTGCATTTGCATCCATCATCATAATGGACGCAATCGGTATGGATAACTTGTTCATCACCGGGCGTGTTACCGACAACTGCTTTTTGGTTGTCGGTAAAAATACTTTTCTTTTTTGTACCACCTTTAACTACTGTACTACCTTCGTGTGTAGATTCTAAAATTTTAGATTGTAAAATTTCACATACTACACTTTTACCGCTTGGTGGATTAAAAGAGAGTGATTTCAATGTGGACAATAGGCTTTCGATTGACTCCGGTGGCAGCGCATCGAGCAATAGATATTCGCCTTTTACGTCACCAAAAGAGTACATCCCGGTCAACTGATATACTGCCTTACGTTTGTGGAGCGGCTTCTCCAATTCCATGCGTTTATTATATGGCACTTTCACAATGGCTGATATTCTTTCTAGCTGTTGTATCCCTTCGACAATTGGCTTATTGCTATAGCCTGTTTCACGTACTAGTTTTTTGATGCTTGGCCATGCTCGCATATTGCCGTTAGCATGTGTGATAAGTGATAGTAGGACATGGAGTGCAGCGCCCTTTACCAAGTGTAGATCATTGCGAAAATTCCAATTGATTGTCGTGATGGTCATGATCTTGTACCCTTTCGTTCACTGTCTTTACTTTCCCCTGCTCGTCTATAGACACGTCTAACAAGGCTATTCAATTCGATGTAGGCTTGTTTTACGGTTGCTCGTTTTACGGATACCCTAATGTTCATTACATCATCGGCGAACACAACAGAATACAACCCTGAATTGTGCTGATGGAAAAACCACTTGTGAGGAGCATAATAGACTTGTTCATTGGCTTTATAATAGCCTAATATTAGCCACCGCGCCGACTCAGTAAAGCACTTAGGTTCATGATAACGCCTATGCGGTTCTTTGTCCCATCTGTATTCTTTTAACATTATGTAAAGATTGTCGTTGCGCTTATACATATATCCTCCTAGATAACAAAAAAACCCACTTCCGGTGAGGCTATAGCGCTTACAGGCGGCAGACACAATTGTGCCCACTATAGCCACCCCGGAAAAGGGTTTGGTACTGTGTCGGTTATTAGCGGCTGTAAGTCCGCATTTGTTAGTCTGTCTTGATTATAACCCACACCGCCTGAGATGTAAATAGGCAATGTTGTCGCTCATGATGTTGTGTCCTTTTCTCTTAACCACAATTCGCGTATGGTCATATGTTTGTAATCGTCTGGATGCCTGCCGTAGTCTTCATTCATTTCAAGTATGAAGCAACCCTCGCATATTCCTGGCGGCGCGGTTTTTTCATCACGGCTATTCAATTCCATTTTGCAAATATCACAGATGCCATACACGTTCATGATTGTTCTTGCTCCTGTTCTGTGAGTTCGTGGTAGCGCGTCAGTATGGCTATCCGTTCATCACACAACTTAGACCACATTGATTTTAATGTGACGGTTCGTATTCCGCCTCGAGGCAATGAAAACGATTGCATGTGGTCATGATACCACCTTTTGATTTGATGGTCGGTCATGGGGCGGTGTCCTTTATTTTTTTCATTGTTCGCTCCATTAGTAACCTGTTGATTGTCGTACTGTAGTTACTGAACAGCACTATTACGGGGGCATTAACACTGAAGTATTCATATAGCTCATTGCTACCATTGTTGTTATGGTAGGTGGGGCGGGATAGGGACTCGCATAATACCATAGGGCTTGGTATTGTCTTACAGTTTATGAAGATAGTCTTGACGCTGCGATATTTCAAATCTTCATGATCGGATTCGGCAGGAAGCCAATGAGATACAATGGCTGTGTCAATATGTGGATACCACTCTTCCAATTCCGATAACGTTATTATAGTTCTCATCACTCATTACCCTTCCGCGCTTGCTGCGCTTTGTATTCTTCGATTGCTTCTATCACCGCTTGCCGTAACAAATCAGCCTCTACGATTTGGTGATATACCGTAGCGGGGATATATGCCATCAGCACGTCACAAGTTGCTTCATGTACTAGTTTTGCCAACATCTTTTCTGATTCAGTCATTTGCTTTTCTCCCGTTTGGTTGCTTTGTATTCTTCGATTGCGTCTTGTATCTCCTGCTCAGTTGCGTCAATTTCCCATGAGTGCTGCGACTGGTACTCGGCGATACTAACGCCCAACCCTGCCAAATACATATGCCGCGCAAGTTCAATATCAATATCGACTTCCTTGCTTTGCGGTACTGGCCGGTCTGTGTTGATGCCTGCCATTCGCATGATGTGGAGTTCTCCGGCTTTTCTGAAGTTGCTCATATTGATTTCAGTATATTCTTTGTGTTCACCCAACCTGATATTCAATATCAAGTCCTCGAATATGTCTTCCGGCAACGCTGCAATCTTCCGACAGACGTTGGCCCGCCAATCGTTGAACCCGCATTTAGCTAATCGTTTTTTGGATATGGATTGCTCTTTTTTGGTATACTGATTACTGCCATCCCCTCCGCGTGGAAAGTCAATAATGAACCGTTGCCCGGCATTACGGCAGATACGAACCAATGCGTCGCCAATATCATTCTTGGCTTCTAGCGTTGCACCGATTTTCTGGGCCATAAAAGTCAACCCTTCCAGATGGTTAAGTTGTTCAACATGTTTGTCTAAGGGCTGTGCATCCAATATTGCCTTGGTGATTACTGGTATCCGTGTGAGCGGGTTATAGGTCATTTATAAGCCATCCAATCCCTATTAGTTCTGCGAATTCTTTCATTTGTTTATCCAGGCGCTTCCTCTCGGCTTTGGTTATATCCCTAGAACACATACGCCCCTTTTTTCTAGGGGCCAGGCTGATGTATCTTGCATAACCACCGATTTCAAGAGCATGTTTAACATTGGCTATATACGACTTTATAGTTTTCTCCGGGATGATAGGGATAGAATAAATACTAAAGACATCAGTCCTGGGACTTAATACCAGAGAAGCCCACAAGTGTTCCCAGAAATTCATCGCCTTGAAATTAGAACGCATACTATCATTGATCTGGCACGAATCCAAAATAACTATTTCGGGCTGTAACCCATCGGATAATATAGAAGAAATAAAACAGCACTTACTCCCCTGCTCCAATTTGCGATGTGTAGTATTCTTCTGCTTACCATCCTGTATATGTTCCTTACGTCTCCGCTTTGGGTCAACCGGCCTCCCAACGTAAAACGGCAAATCATTACGTGGATCAACCAGCATATAGATGTAAAGTATCTTGTCATCCATTACTCATTCCTTCCCTAATCTATTGCGGCATCTTTTGCACATGTCATCACGATAAATATTCAACCATTCATCAAAACCGCATTGTGAGCATTTTTGCCAAGAGTAATCAGAGTCTTGGCAAAAATGCCGTTTGCAATCACCGTTTTCATCTAACTTGGATTGGCAAGTGCTACACACACCCGGCCTATCTACATGAATCGAATCCAGCGCGGCTGCGAACATTTCGTATAGTGGTCTATCTTTTGACATAATACATTCCTTCCCTGCACAATCTATGCTATTATGTTATCAGTAACAGGTAAAACATCACATCCTCCTAAGCGGCAACTTCGCGGTTGCCGCTTTTTGTATTGTTGAACCTACCCTGATTATATCACGCTTTCGCCGGTTTCGGTATCATCAATTGCATCAATATATCGCCCGTACAGCCAACCAATAAAGAGCCTGACGACATAGGTACATACTAATACGTAAGCACCACAATATAACATGGTTGGTATCCAACTGCTGAAACCAAACATCATACTAAATGTAAGCCCACAACATACCCATAGCATAATAAATGCGCCTGTGAGTCCCCCAAATATAGCAGCGCAACCTCGCACCTTTTCGTCTGTGCTTGTCGCCTCGAACCCATCGCTGAATATCTTTTGTTCTTTTTTGTACCTATCATATATCCCATCTTTTACCCAACCACTAAAAGCCTGCTCACCATTCTTGCGTTTACGTTTCATTTCGTCTCCATTTCGTGATTACTTACACATCATTATCATCATCTGTTTTAAACCACGTATATCCCACACACACCACTTTGTACACAATTACCCCGTTGCGTCGCCCTAATCGTCTCTCACAGCGCCTAGCGTGCGTTTCTGCGCTTGCCCGGTGGCAGTGGGGGAGGTGGATTATGGCTTGCGTTGGTAGGCCCGTGTTCGCAAACCAACACTCTTCAAATGCGGACTACCATCCACTTGCCCGGACACTTTCATAGCCTGCTCATAGTTGGCGATGGTCTGTCTCATCTGGGCAACTTGCGTCAAAAGTGAAGCATTGTCATTTCTTAGCCGGGCGTTCTCTTGCTGCAATTCGTTCCAACTACGTGCTTCATCTGTCATGACGTTATTCCCCTCCTGTGTAATAACTGATTTTGAATATGCCCAACGGTTGCGGCAAAAACAATAAATCAGGATGGGGCTGTTGATATGCGAACGTTCCCTTTTCGTAATCGACCATCCAATTACCAAACCATTCGTCAGGGTCAACAATTATAAAGCCTTGAACCCATGTGCTATCGGTTTCCGCCAACAACCATACCCGCACGTTGGGGGTGATAGATTCCACCCATTGTGCAAATTCATCGCCTACCGGGAACGTATATGATACAGCCCATCGTTTTATATGCTCCATAAAATTCATCACTCCCTACCCTTCACTAATCCCAATTCACTGAACTTGCGCCTGAACGAATGCACGTCACTTTGCACCGGTTGTCTGACTGGCGCGTGCGTTTTCATATTGCACACACCACATATCGGATAACGCAACCCGCAAAAATAGAAACTTTCAAGTGGTTTCTCGTGCCTGCAATCCAAGCAAGCCACACGCTGCCCGCTTCTAACTTTCCACATTTCGCCCATTGGTTGTGTGCCTTACCTTCCGCAAAATGCGCCGCAATTGCGCCCGTAATCGGCACGTTGCGAGGCGCTCTGATAAACTTCTGTCATATCGAATAACGCTGGTTGCCGCCGCAAATCTCGAATACTCATGTTGATATTGGGAAACATGAATGCAAATCGCCCGCGTTCGTCTTGGACTTCTTCCTCTATGTCCTGTAATCCATCCAACACATCGGGACATAATTGCACCATCGCCTTAACTTCTGCCTTGCGCTTGTAGTAACATCCCTTACACCCACCACGAGCCATATAAACAGGATAGCGAGGTAAAAGGTTATAATCCAAGCATGTTCTAATAACTTCAAATTTATCGACCCCCTTTTCTTGTAACGGATAACGGATATTCACACCTTCAATTTCCGATATATTACCAACTCTTTTATCTTCATCAGCCCTCAGCCCAATACACATATCCACATGTTTGTTTTTCGCAGCTTGTAAAGCAATCCAGGTATTATACTGTTCTATCTTAAAAATTCGTGTACAGAATCGTGCCCGATGCCCTGGCAAAAATTTTGAACGTCTGATATATTCCGGTAAAGTTTCATCTGGAACAATGCGTATTATTTCCCGTCCGGTTACTTCCTCGAATTTATCCATCTGGTTATAGATTTCATCAAATTCCCAGCCTGTATCAGTAAACACCGGAATCGCATCGGGCATTAACAACGCCATAGCGGTACTGTCCTTGCCACCGCTATATGCAAGATATGTATTCATCGTCTACACTCCTCTAAAGCTGCTCGTTCAGCCATTCGTAAAAGTTGCCCGCCGGACGTTGCAAGTCATAATTACCGGGCTTGTCGGGGCGTTCTCGTTCGTCTCGTGTAGCGGTACATATCCATTTCGTCGGTGGCCCGGTTGCGTCCGGGTCGTAGGGTTGGCATAGCGCCCAATGTTGGCCGCAGTGTGGGCAGAATTGCGATTCGTCTCGTAGCTTCATGGCTTACCTCTTCGGGTCTAATGCCTCACTTGCACATCGTTTGCACAACCAAATCAACTCACCACCGGCATAGCCGCTTCGCAGTTTTGTGGTTTCGCCGCAACATGAAGGTTGATCTTCATCTAACTTTATTGCGTTCTCAAAATATGCCACCAATTGGGCCAGCACCTTGTCTAACTCTCGCTGCGGACAGTTGCCTTTATTTATTCGTTGTGGAATTGTTGCCATCACTTTGCCCTCCTATGTAGGCAATTGCCAATGGCAGCACCGAATAGCGCAGAGATTATTATAGCTAAAATAATAAACCCTCCATTCGATTCTGTCAGCAATATGACCCAATTTATCAATATCGCTATACCTAACAAACTTATTGTGACCACTAGCGCAATTGGTGGTGTTGTTTCGTTCATCACTTTTCCCTCCGTTGAGATTGGAAGCCAGCGCGTGCTTTGCGCCCTTTAATTCTGCGTATTGTTTCATACGCCCGGCGTGCTACTACCTGTTGTTGATCTGCGCCAAAGCGTGTTTCCATTGTTTCGGCATGGCGTTCTTTTTCGCGTGCAATTATCTTCGGCACTTTATGTAAATTATCCGAAGCCCACAATCCCAATGGTATGCCTATTAAATATGCTAATGGATTCATCACATCATCCTTTACATTCTCCGAGAACATTCCCGGTTTACTGCCAAAAACCCGTTTCCGGGCTTGCGGCGTTCTATGTGGTGGTTGGTTAGTCTATCAATCCTGCTTTACGCTTTGCATCCAACATAATGTCATGATGCTCCGGTGTTAACGATGATATGCGCCCCGGTAAGTTCCTCAATATAGGCTCATCGATAAATGTTTGATGGTCGGTCAATAGGCTTTCCAATTCAAATTTACCATTCACAATTACGATGCAATCATCCAGTGTTATCAAGGCTATGTTGCCACTAGGGTCACGTGGTTCAACTGTACGGGTGTAAACAGGCACGCTGCCCATATGCTGTACATATTGCCAATCGTTCCGTTTCAAATGGAACTCGGTAGTGCCTCGGTAATTTGGCAAACAACCTATAACGCCGCCGATGTATTCAACCGCACGGGGCTTAATGTTAGGGTCAAGACGCTCTATCTCACACTTGTCACAATATTGATATTTGTCGCCATTGTCATCGATATTAATTCCGCAACCGCTACATTGTTTCTTCATGATATTCTCCCATATATGATCTTGCCGTTTATTGGCTGTAACCCGGCGTTGCTGCTCGTGCCGAGCTTGGGGTTGGGGCGGCGGGTGGTTAGTGGAAACTATTCCACACCTTTGAGGCTTTTCTCATTTCGGGGAATGTCCCGCTATAAGTCGCTTTATACAACCGCTTCGCTTTGACAGCTTTTTTAATGGCTGTCGCAATTGTCAAACAACGCCCTGATTTCATCTTGCGGTTTGCGTGCCAATATTCCCATGATGGCCCGTGATAGTAGTCGTTAAATATATTGATCTGTGCAGCGCCATTGCCAAAAATAAATGTGGTGTGTCCATCATGTGTGTAAACTTTCATCGTGTTCATCTCCGTGTTTGTGTGTGCGGTTTGTTTTTGTTTTACTATCTATAGTATAGACGATAAGAGGACTATTGTCAATAGTATAGACAATTACTAATCTCCCTCTAATATTTGCGACTTGTGCCATGTTGGATTACCACGCTTTGCGACATCATCAGGGAAATCAATCCCGTGTTCCGCGCAATTATCAGCCAAATGTCCGCGCACTATTTCCGACTTGTTTTTTCCGGTGGCTTCCTCAAGCCGATATAGGGCATTGAATTGGATTTCTGTCAGCTTGATTGTTAGTAGCTTCATGTTTGTTTCTCCTGTACTAAACTATCGAAATATGCTTGCACTCGTGCTGCTATCTGTTTCGCCTTGCGCCTTCCAAATTTGCGCTTTAACCATTCGTTAGGCATTGAAATATATTTACGGTTATTACATCCTCCAACACCATGACATAATGGAACAATGTTCTTTACAACCGTGCCGGGGTTGTCCTTGCCATGCTGTAATGGTATCCAATGATCTTTTGCCGCTCTAAATTGCCCAAACATATCGTTCAACTGCCTACCGCATACAGCACAGCAGCCATTAAAGTAATTGAGAGCATTTTGCCATTCGGCATCGGTCAAGGTATTGGGCAATATGCTTATAAGCTCTGCGCGGGTTGCACTCTCCAATTCGGGGTTGGGCGATGGTTTCGGAAGCGTATCGGCCAATGCGTTCAGGCTTCTTATAGTGTAAACGTTTCCAACATATAGGACTCTTTCATATGGTTTAATACGCCCATGTCGCCGCCAAGTATCCATGTGGTGGAAATTATATCTTTTGTTTGAACCTATCCGCTTAGCTATATATGCTAATGCCTCATCGGTTTTTAATACCTTTGGCTTACGCATAGTTGATTCCTTTTCGTCTTATACTGCCAAAAGCCCGGTGTGATGATTGCCGGGATTGAGGTGGTGGTGCGTTGGTTAGATTTGGTTTGAGTTCACATTTGGACCAACGGTAACTCTTGTTACCGGCATATCCACCAGTGTATTATTGACAATCCCTTCCCGATAATTTGCGGTTGAGAGATGCCCTTCTTTTGCGATATAATCAATGGTCTCTTGTGAGATTGGAATTTGCCGTCCGCTGAATGCGCTTACGATGACTTTACCTTCTTCTTCGTGCATGTTCAACAGATTGTAAAGTTCATGTGCCTTATCTGTCTCAACCCAACTGCTACCGTCTTCACCCATGCTACCGGCAATTTTGGAGCTACCGGCAAAGGTTGCCGCTCTGATAACTGCTGCCACTGATGATGCGTATTTGCCGCCATGTTCGCGCATATTTACTGGTAGATATTCGGTCAAACCAAGTTCTTCGATTTCGCGAAGGGCTTTTTTCGTTGTCTTGGTATCACGCTGGCGATACTGAAATGGTACACTTGCGATTGCTGTGTCTACTGCTTGTTGGATTTGCTCTTGCTTAGTCATCGTTTCATCTCCGTGTTTGTGTGCGTTCAATATAGATAGTATATCAAATGTATAGATGTTTGTCAATGGTATATACATTAGAGCCACATTAATAAACCAAAAACCCGACATGTCATTATGTCGGGTCGGCAACGGGCGCTTATTGGGTGTAGGATGATGTGCGTTTAGTACGCCGCGTTGGTATGTTTGTATTGTATCGTATTATCTGTCAGGGTGCAAATGTCACACAATCGTCCCGCAACCCGCAGCCAGGATGATAATGATTATGATGGTAATGGCGATGTTGATTCGCTTACTCTGTTCGTCGGTCACTTGATTGTTCCTTTCGTTTTGGATGGATATGATTTTATCCATTATAGCACCTGTGGTATGATAGGGCATTAAATGGAGTATACACATGGAACATGATGGTAGCCCAACAAAATGGGTGGATATTAAAACCCTCAAGTTGTGGGAACGCAACCCAAACGAAGGCGACATCGGGAAAATAATGCACAGTATTTCTACGCACGGGTTCAATGACACCTGTCACCTATGGCGCGGTATTGTCAAGGCGGGCAACCATTCAATCATGGCGCTCACTAACTTACGCGCCGATGGTTGGCATCCTGATAAGTGCAAGATACCTTCCGGTTGTCTACGTGTGGAGAATGGCACATGGCAGGTGGCCATGTTGGATATATCAGAAATGGATGATTTACAATCTGATGCGTTTGGATTGGCAATTAACCATATTCAGCGCAGTGGTATAGATGACCCGGTTGCCCTGGCGGAACTATTACAGGAGTTTGCCAATAGTGATGAGATTGCGATTGGATCGAGTTCGTTTAATGCTGATGATTTGGATGAGTTGTTGGCTGATTTGGGTGATAGGGTGTTTGACACTAATCAATTGCCTGATATACCGGAAGGCGATCTGAATGATGCCCACTTACTATATGTGACATTCAAGACACGAGACGATTTAAGTCGCGCACTCAAGATATTGACTTATGGTGAACGCAATGGCTTCATTGCCCATGAAGGGGCACGCAAGTCGCAAATTGACGGCGACAAGTTTATAGATAGGTGGGATAATGGATTTGGATAAAGGTTATTACCAATCGCCTAGATGGTCAACAGAGATTACCGATTGTTCCATGCCGCTGTCATTTGATACATACTCTAATTGCGCCCATCAATGCCTGTATTGTTTTTCGTTTTTCCAACGGGCAGTAGGCAAAAGCGCAAAAGATTATTTGCACCACAAGGTAAAGTCGGTTGATGTTGAAAAAGTTAAAAAAATATTCACAATGGACGAAAGTCTAGTGGGTACTGCCTACGAACAATTTTTCCCATATGTTAAAAAGCGTTATGTGATGCAGTGGGGTGGTTTGTCCGATGCTTTCGACTGGTATGAGCAGCGATTTCGTAAATCATTGGAATTACTAAGGTTTTTCTGCGAGATCAATTATCCTATTTCTATCAGCACTAAAGGTGCGTGGTGGCTAGATGACCCTGAATATATTGATGTGTTGCGCGGTGCTGATAATGTGCATATCAAATTCACTATCATTACGACGGATGAGCAGAAGGCAAGTGTATTGGAGGCGGGTTGTGCAACGCCGTCAGAACGTTTTGAAGCCATGCGGAAGGCATCGGAGTTATTGGGCGCTAATCGTGTTACATTACGATTGAGGCCTTACATTATTGGGGTGTCTGATTTGTGTGTAGATGAGTTATTCCAACAGGCGGCAGATAACGGCGCTTTTTCTGTGAGCTTGGAGTTTCTTTGTATAGAAAAACGCACCACACCAAACCACCACATCAGGTATGATGCAATTAGTGGGCAGTGCGGTTACAATCTATTCCAATACTATAGGCGGCACTCCAAAACACCCGGCTATATGCGACTTAATTATGATTTGAAACGTCCCTATGTTGAACACATGCAGGAGCTTGTCGAGCGGTATAACCTGAAGTTATTTGTGAGTGATGCCCACCACAAAGAAAAGAGTTGCGATGCTGGCTGTTGTGGCTTGCCGAGCGATGGCGTGTTGGGTAATTATGTACGCGGGCATTTTGCAGAGGCGATTTTGATAGCCAAGCGCAACGGTGTGGTGTCATGGGATGATATTGCAGATAAGGCGGCATGGTCAAAAGAATTGGGGTTCAAAAAAGCAATAGGATTTAATTCTGGCACAACTAGAGAACGTGCCAAACGGCAATACCAAAGTATGTATGATTTCTTGCTTGACACTTGGAATAACACAAAATCATGGGCAAGCCCGTCCCGGTACTTTGGGGGTGTGCTAGTGCCTTTGCGATTAGATGGTGATGGGAATGTGATATATGCTTATAATAAGCCGTTTGTTGAAGAGGGACGGCATATTGAGAGTGTTGCCGAATTGATTACAGGACACCAAGAACCATCAAAAACAATACAATATACAATATTCATATTATCAAAAGGACGGGCCGGTATAGCCACAACACCATCACGCCTGGATAAACAAGGCATTGGTTATACTTTAGTAGTGGAACCAGATGAAATTGATGAATATAGATTAGAATACCCAGAAGCCGAAATATTAAGTTTACCGTTATCGGGGCAAGGAATCTCTTACGCTCGTCAATATATCTTGGATTACGGTAGGTGGAATAATCTAAATTATTATTGGCAATTGGATGATGATTTGGGCGCTTGTTATGAATTGGTCGATGGCAAAAGCATCCAAGTAGATT
>Ga0209976_10000123_pt1 | contig 52552 bp, 76 predicted proteins | sample SumtaG_FD_182806 | JGI IMG/M metagenome (GOLD analysis project Ga0209976, IMG submission 182806) | Deep subsurface microbial communities from Indian Ocean to uncover new lineages of life (NeLLi) - Sumatra_00157 metaG (SPAdes) (version 2) | ecosystem: Environmental > Aquatic > Marine > Oceanic >... | reverse complement strand
CTTATGGTTTGGGGGGTTCTGAGGTTTTGACGGAAATAAATCATCAACTTGCATGTATGGAAGTTCCTGCGATTTTGCAAGTTGACCGCGTGCAAGGCATCCATGTTAAAATCCCAAAGAATTTAATCATTAAAGATCCAGACGGGCACATTAAATCGCAGAGAATCATTACTTTCAATGGACAAAAGTATAGAATAGAAGAGCAAATTGTACCGTTGCAGCATACATTAAAGCGGATTACACTACAACAGATAGAGTTACCATCATGAGAAAGCGATATATTTTTGTGAGTATTTTGTTTATCACTGCCTGTACTTTATGGCTGAATTTTAAAGTGACTATCCATATTACCATCGCTCCATCAAAATATGCCGAAGCTCAAATAGGTGTTATTCGTTCCGGCCAGATTGAAGATGGAGCTATTACGATAACTAAACTTGAAAGCTCTATGCAGACTGAATGGGCACAGTTTCAGGGTATGGTTGCCGGGAGTAATATCTGGTCTGTTTCAGCAGTGACACAGATCACAGTTCCCGATACAACGTTGACAATTACGAAGGGGATACAGCAGTACGAAGGTATTGGAGGAATCACACTTACATCAACTCCGACAATTGCAGTAGGGGCTGATGGGCAGTTGGTGCGGATTCGATGTGTATCAGACACTAATGTTCTGACTCTGCAATCAGAATCAAATTTTCCAGGTTCGTCACTTATCTTGTCAAATGGACTTGATTTTAATTGCGGTAAGGGTGATTCAATCTTATTGGCGTACAGTAATTTGACGACTCGGTGGGAAGAGATGGGACGGATTGATATTCAATAACCAGGTATTTAATAACGTAACATGAGGTGGTTTTATGCGGATAAAGCATATTTTCAGTAGTATTTTTATTTTTATTTTTGCTTTTATTTTTAGCTGTGGAATCAGTGAGGCAACATCAGTTGGTGGTGCGGGCAATCAGAACGAATGGATTCTCCCTGATTTGGCTATAGGTGACGGAGGAACAATTTATTACTTTCCTTCAGCACGAGGAACAATTAATCAAATTCTTAAAACTGATGGTTCGGGCAATGTAACCTGGGAAGCGGATGCTGGGGGTGGGAGTGATGAAAAAGTTGGTGTTGACTCAGGGGCGACCCCGGACTATATCGGGGCAACGAGTAGTACAGGAGCTCTCAGAATTGACGCGACTGGTTTGACATACGCCGATGGTGGTGATTTTATTACGTTTGGTTGTGATGTCGCTGACACAAGTACCGTCGGATGCCTATCTGACACTGACTGGGATATATTCAATGACAAGCAGGCTACTCTTGTAGCTGGAACGGACTATGCGATTCCAGTAGCGAATAATGACATTACTTCCATGACTGCTCTTACCGGTGATATTGCTGACCCATCTAGTGTGACTTTTGCGGCAGGTGGGGCAATTCGTACTGGAACAACAGCTACGAATACTTTATTGGGACAAGCATACGATGTTGACGGTGCGAGTTATACGACGTTTTTCACTGCCACAGCAGCGAATACTCCACTTTTCGACCTCGCATCATTTACGACGATTGGAGGCAGTCCGATAGGGACTGTTACGTCGGTTTCAGCCGGAGATGGTCTGGACTTTACAACGATTACCGGGAGTGGCCCGGTCACACTTGGAACTCCTGGTGCAACAACGCCATCTACAACTGATGCCGTTACGACGACAAGTCACACGCATAGTGCAACAGGATTTCTAATTTCAGATGGATTACATACTCAAACTCCATCCTCAGACACAGCAGTAGTGGCTGGAACTGCCCTGACTGTTACAAAGGGGTATATGCGGATTGTCGGGTCAGGCGGTCCCGTGACTGTCACAGCAACCCCTTCAATCGCTGACCTTGCAGATGGGACATGCTTTATCTTGCAAGGAACGGATGATACCAACCTGGTAACATTCCAGTCGGAAGGACAACTCACGGGATCCGGGTTGACTTTAGCAAACGACCAGGATTTTACATTCGGCGTAGGCGATATGATGCAGTTATGCAGAGACGCAGGTGATGATACACTGTATGAGGTTTCACGAAGTGATAATTAATCTGATAACTAAGACATTATGAAAAAATTACTGATTAGCCTCATTATAAGCTGTCTGTTTCTTTTTGTTAGTTTTACGCCATTATACGCCGTTGAAACTGGTGGCCCGGGTACGGGCAGTCCTGGACATTGGTACGCTGTCAGCAGTTTCACGCGCAGCGATGATGACACCTTTACAGTCACAGATAATAGCTTTAACCAGGCGATTTTTATTGTTGGTCGGCCTATTCGTTACGCCGATACCTCCGGAACGTGGATATATGGGATCGTAACCGCCTATTCCACAGGCACAGTTGATTTAGACGGGCAACCGATGACCACTTCATACGATACACTGATGCAGTATGCAAAGGTGAGTCGTGTCCGCCAAATTACGTTTATCATGCCCGGCAATGCGGTAGTTGCTGATCCATTTTCATTTACCTACTACTGGCAGTTGGCAGAGGCGTATGCGATCCGAAGTACCTGGAGAGCAGCGACCGCTCCGACCGGTTCGGCATTGACCGGAAATATTGAGATTAATGGGGCTGATCTTCATGCATCTGAGATTTCGATTACAGCCGGGTCAACGGCTGAATTCGATAGTGGAACTGATATTCAATCTGCAAACTTTGATATTCAATTTGGAGAAACGTTGACAGTCACAATTTCACAAGTCGGCAGCGCAATTCCTGGTGGCAACGAATTGATTGTGGCAGTCATCTTTATTTTTCCATAAGGAGAAAAAATATGAAATATCTACAACGAAGTTTACTTATTTTGTGCATCCTGAGTTTTTTTGTTTCATCGGCCTTCGGCGCAGTAGGCGATGTGGTTCCAACGCAATTTACCGCCATATGGCAAATTGCGGCAAGCGGGGCGCTTGCAAACTTAACAACTACGCTCACAACTCAACCGACGAGTGTCCTGGCGTATGCGAATGTATCCGAATCAGGGATTTGGCTGAAGTGGGAATTAGGGAAATCAGGGAGTATCAATAAATGGTTTCCGGCGGCTGTGTACGAGTTTATTTTAAGCCGTTACATTGATATAGCCTACGGGTCAGCGTCAATCCATCCGGACTATACCATGCCAGGCTGCGCCTTAGCCGGGTCTGACATCGAATGCGATGAAGACACACAAATAGTACCGAGGGACGTCATCTGCTATTCCTGGGATTTTGCAGACTTCACAGAAATCGTAGCAGGCTCATTGGTAGCTGGAACATGGACATTTACAGGGTTGGCATCGGCGACAAATCATGTCTGTACCTTTGATGTAAATTTTGATGCATTTCCTACTCTGTATATTACAACACCATGAGAAATTTATGTTGGAAAAACATCTCCTACTTATTAGTTTCTTCCTGCTCTGCTTCGGTCAATTCGCCGGGGCAGAATCCTATGGAGAATTACGCCCGGATGCCGAGTACAGTATCCAGGGGTTATGGCATTTCAACGGCGATGCCCTGGACGAAACTAGCAACAATAACGATGGCAGTGTAACCGGAGCAAGTTTAATACAACTGGGGAAGTTCGGTCAGACGTATGATTTTGATGGAGATACGGATTACATTGATATAGATGATGATCCCACATTGGATTTTCAAGTATTTACAGTGTCGATCTGGATGAATCTTGACGTCAATAGTCAGCAACAGATTGTTGTTAAAATAGGCAGTCCAGTTGGTTGGCGAACAAATTATGGACTCTTGTTTCATGACACGGCCGGGATGGTGTGTAGTACATTCAACATTAGCTCCACGTCATTTCAGGCGATAATGCCATTGTCAGATCCTCAAAATCTAGGTTGGATACATATTACATGTGTTCATGATGGTTCAGACATCAAACTGTATTTTAATGGACGAGAGGAGGCCTCGACACCAACATCTGGAACTATGGCAGAATCTACCGGAGACCTTCGTTTAGGTGCGACTGATTCTATGAGTAACGAATTTAATGGAAGACTTGATGAATTCATTCTTTATAACCGCGCGCTATCACCTGCCGAAATCCGGCAAACCCACGCCATGCAGAAAGGCGCGTATGGAATTGTGGATTAACTTAGCTCTTTGATAGTTCCCCAGGGGAATTATCAGAGAACCATAAATTATGAGAAAATATGTATATGTATTCCTAATAGTGCTTATTGTAAGTACACTTATTTCTGCTGAGGAGCCCGCATTTAATGAAGATGGGATGTCATTCCGGGTAGTACCCGGACAAGAAGAGATTGCGCCGCAGGATCAGCAACTCATTATGAGCCGGATCAAGGAGACTCCGGTCACGCTCGCGGAAATGTTGAACATGTTGGAAAATACGAAAATACAGATTGAGCAACTCGTCATATTCTATAATATAACTTTGCAGACTATATTGAGGATTCACGAAGACTCGGAGTTACCGAATTTAGACAAGATTCCCCCGAATGTGAGCGTCTATTTTCACATCCCACTAGTCTCTGAAATTTCGATAAAAGAGTAGCTCACAGCTCACAATTGCTTTTTGGCAAGATCATAGTGTAGTCGTCGCAATTCTTGAACGTTATATCCTTGTTTTTCAATTTCTTGTTGCCATAGTTGTTCAACAGGTTGGTTTTTTTGGTGGCTTATATGCTGTATCCACATTGGTGGCGTAAGATTTATCCCCAAGTTATAGTAATCAATTTGATTTCTCATTTGTTTTTCCGTCATGCGTTTCTCCTTTTTTTGCAATATTCTCCACGCATTCCAAAGAGTATCAGATGCGCTTGCTCTTCTTAACAAGACATCCTGTGTTTGTAAATGAGCTTCAGCGCGTTCATAGTCCCAAAGTACTGTTGATAATTTTGGGAAATCAGCACAATAGCGCAGTATTAAACCGCTATACTTTGCATAATCATCAGCGTTTAATCGACTACGCAATTGCATGTGTATCTCATCTTCAAAACATCGTAAGCCCTTTAACGGCATGATACCTGAGAGTATTTTAGGAGGGAGTGATTTTTTAGTAAGTCTCAAAAATGCAAATTCAGAAAAGTAAAAGGGCTTAGACAATTCTATGAGTTCCTGTACTGTTTCCTGATCAAAATAATAGACATCATGAGGAAATACACCTCGTGCTGAGGTTTTAATAGCGTCGAGACCTCTATAACGCTGTGAAATAAAAGGAGAGACGATAGTTTTTCCTGCATGTACCGTCCCCCATGCTCGGATGATGGATAATGTTAGTTCGTCGGATTGCTCTCGCCTGACTTCAAGGTATTGGTCGTAGTAGAAGTTTCGTTGATTGGGCGAAAGTCTTCCGTCAACTGCATCTGCTGTCCATCCCCATTCTCTGCCGTAGTATTCGTAGAGCCCTGCGAGGTATTGAGCGGAGAGTTTGTAAGTTTGTCCTTCAGTGAATTGTCTATCCGTTGAATCTGCTCTTTGATTGGCTGAAGAGACTCTTGTATCAGGTTTTGTACTATTTCCGGTGTTATTGCTGTCTGGGGTTGTTTGAGCGTTGTGAGGCGTTTGGTATGTTTCGCCTTCTCCTCCTCCTCCAGCATGGTCAGCTTTTTTGTTATCCATGCCAGCGCCTTGTCCTTCAAGGCGATTATGTTGACTTTCTTTTCTACTTCCATCACTCGCTTTTTTTTTGCTTGCGGTATAACATCTTCGTTGAATATCGTGCGATCAAGATACTCCAAGTATAGAGGGGTGGCTTCGAGTGGGAATTCCCCTCCTACGAAGACATTAAGAAGATTTCTGACAAATCCAGGTTCGGAGTATGCCATAAGTTGATCTATGAGGTGTGGTTTTCCACAGTGAGTACAGGGTGGCTCAAGTACAGACAATGCCCATTGTGCTGGAATATCATCGTGAAATGTCGTTTGGATGACACGGTCGATGTCTACTATTTTCTTTTCCATCCTGGTTTTACTCACTGGCTTACCGGTCTCCGGGTCATCTTCACCGTCGATCCATTTTTTTATCCATTCCGCTTTGCCATTTTCTAGTAACATATAATGGCGTGCGCATTGACACCAGTTAGAATTAGCCTGTAGAATTTTTCCGGCAACATTCCTGACAGCTTCGATTAAATCACCAACAATTTGTGTTGTTCGTGGAGGAATAATGGCAGAGACAACAAGAGGTAAGCCAGCGTCATCCTTTTTTGAAGGGTGTATCATGGGTAGTATTTCTCGTTTTCCTAATACACGTTTATAGTGTTCTACGGCTTGTCTTTCATCTTCTTTAAGCCCTAAGTTTTTTAGGGCTTCTTCAGTTAGGTAAATAAGTTCGTTCATAGTATATTTATATTATCTGGAATACTAAAATTTCCCAATACATCCGAGAGATGCTGATGCTCTGCATGTAATAATCCTTCTGGTAATGAGGAATTACGTTGGAATATTGGAATATTTTTGTACCATAGACAAAGATATTTTTCCCATAATCCTAGTGCCCAACTACCAGGAAACAGAATGTCACAAATTTTTTCTTCATATAGCAGATTGCCTTGCTTGACCTGCTCCTGGTTACGTTGCACGCATGTTAACACAACAAAGACTTCTAAAGTATCCGGTTGGTCAATCTTTAATGTACTTTCTCTGTTTCCATTTCCATTCCGGGCGCTCCATAAAAATTTATGACATTGTGAGAGATCGACATCAACCGGAAGAACTGCATGAAATATAGGGAAAAGCTGTCCTCTGCTTGTCAAGTTCTGCACATAGCAACAATTAGGTACGATAGCATTTTCAAATTTTTTAAACTGTCGGGAATACAGTAGGCTGTTTTTAAATGCAAAATCTTGTTGTGAATACAGTGAGAATGATCGTTGTATAAATAACGAATATTGATAAACTGCTTTTCCCATTTATTTGTTACGAAGGGTGTATCAAGTTCTTTGCCCATCCTTCTCCGGGTTCTTGCAAAGAATTAGCTTCACAAAATTCCATGACTAAATCAGCTATTACAGCAGCATCGTCATGACTTGAGAGAACTGTCTTTTCTTCTCGACAGGTCAACCATGCGGCAAGTCCAAATACCGCCTCTGAGGCTGTTAATTTATCGCTCATTTTTTCTCCTTTGTGCTTATTCGTCAAATAATGATTGTTGTTTTGGTATTTCTTTATTATCACCTGTCATATCAAAGATTGTCATTTGTTTCGTGAATCTATCAAGTCGCTTCCTGGCAAGATCACAATACTTTTCACTGATGTCAATGCCTATGTAATGTCTCTGATACTTCGCTGCCATCTTGCAGGTTGTTCCACTACCACACATGGGGTCAAGGATCACGTCACCGGGATTACTCCAACTGAGAATATGATCTTCTGCTAATTTCTCCGGAAATGTTGCCGGATGTGCCGAAGAATATCCGTCTGAATCATGATAACCGTATCCAACATTATATCTCCACACATTGAAACGTCTTCCGTATTCTCCTCCCTGGTTAGGGCTCCAATCACTTCGATTCATAGAACCATCTTTTCCTCTTCTGGTGCGCTTCTTGCCCCACTTTTGACCTGCCCATCTATTCTTTCGGTCAGCTAAAAGATTCGATACCAACGGTTTATCTTTAGAAAGGATAAACATATATTCAAATACCTGAAAATACTTGTCATGCGAGGGATATGCCGGGCCGTTTTTTAAATATATCATCGTGTCATGAATATTAAAACCGCATGTTTCTCGAAAATAAATTTTCTGTTTTGCTGTTGTTAAGGCTTCACTCCCATTGACTGTGGCATCATTCACTATCCATACGCCTACACCTCTAGGTTTTAAGGTTCTGTAGAGTGCATGGGCAAGCGGTTCAAATTGGAAATCATATCCCTCATAGTCCCTCAAGTTATCGTATGGCGGTGACGTGAGGAACATATCGAAACAGTTATCTGGATACCGTTTCAACACATCTAAATGATTTCCACAAAGAATTTGATTAAACATAACTCACTGACTCTCTAATAACAATGCGTATTGTCTTAACAATGATTCTAATTCTCGGATCATATCCCCCCAACATGCGCGTTGCTGTATATTGATTGCTTGATAAAATTGTTTTCCCTTCTCCTCATCTTCTTCTATACCGACATACAATGGTCGGATATAAAGATGCTGAAACTTTTGTAAGGATTGCTGAAGAGATAATCGAAAAGGTTCCATCCCATCTATCATATTGTTTTCCATAGGCATTTTCTTATTAGTACAATCTTTTTTTGTCATGTTATAAACGCACTGCTTTTTGATGTAAGGGTTCAAAATATTTAAATGTCATTACCCATGTTGCCGACATCGGGATAGTCTCATAATCGAATTTAGGACCATAATCACTTGGAAGGGCTTTTAACCCAACACGCATAGTGCCTTCCATGTGATACGGGACATCTGGATACCGCTTCTGTACAGTAGTTAAAAGAGTAGAGGGGAGAGTTCCGTCTGTATAAAAATCTTGTATTGCGGATTCTCCGATAAGTGAATCAAAATCTAAAAGAGCGATCATATTGATGTCGGTGTCTGTTTTTGTATTCATACATGCCTGTGCAATTTTATATGGCGTTTTCTGTAACCATACTAACGTTGGATCAAAGGCTTTTGTTGCCCATAATCGAAAGGAGACATCGAAGGGTTGATCCCAGTTTATTTCTCCTTCTGTGATTTCGATATGAAGATAATGGTCGAGACTTGTAATTTCTTCCTCTTCATGAGGAAGCAGCATGGGATTTAAAAATACACGTAGTCCTGACATCTCTTGTTGCAGAATGTCAATTAAAAAGGCGCGTATTGAAAATAACACTGTAAACGTTTCTGGTTGAGCCATAATCTCTCCTGGCGATAGTATTTAAAGTTTTTAAAAAAATGTCAAGAATATTTTATGGCAGGCGCCCATGATTCATGTATGCTGCAAATTTTGTCGGAATTGTTTTTTTGTATTGCTCAATAATTCTGTCAGCTTTTTCTCTGAAATGTGACGCTTTTATGCCCTTTACTTCATGTCCCTTTGAGAAATAATGCTGTCCGTCTATTTCCCAATGCAGTGCGTTAGCTCTCACTAGCGGGATTTTATGCTTAGTTGTACCGTCGTTGAGATAGAAGGCGATACGAGTAAAACTTTCATCGTATCCTTTCTGGGTTGCACTTCCAAGCCGAGTATTAAATACCTCAGCAGTTACCTCTCCCGGTTTTCGTGAAATCGTGTATGTCCATTGCGTTGGAAAGATGGTTCCAGGGGTATTTTTTTTGAGACTATTCACCATTTTTCCACAAAGCTTAGAGATAAGCGCATCAAAAAATTTATCAATGTTTTTCCAACGCTTAATAATGCGTTTTAAGTCATTTTGTGCCATAAGGTATATATTCCTACTGCCTGACCCCTAAAAATGCCTTAGCGGGTCGCTGAGAGGTTCTAAGGTATAAATTTAAGGATATATTTGAGTATATTTTATCTCGTTATCTTCTTTAAATACTTTATATTGTACGTCATCTACGGATATTTGAATTTCATGGTCTATATTTAGTGCAAGAATTACTTGCACAAGCAAACGATTTTCGAATGTTACACCAGGCAATAGGCTAAAAATATTTTTATAATATTTTTTATATGTCAAATGAATGCAAACAAGACCGCATAACCATCCTCCTAAAAAGCCTAAAATAAAAGAAGAAGTATCCATGATTTCTTTCCTCATTAAAAAATCATTGACAAATTTGTAAAGTATAAGTAATATTTGTTTGCTGGAAAATATTTTATGCCTGCAAGTGAATTTGATTGGGGATTTAAGGCGCAAGGCGCGCGAGAAGCTGGAATTCTTTTAGGCATCCTCGAAAAACTTGATAGCGTTCTTGGCGTGTTATCACGCAGGGAACAGCAAACCGCTCAAGCTTTCAACACATTCAAAACTATTATAGATAGGTCTTCACATACTGTCAATAAATATTCAAATAGTATTAGCCAATCCACACAAATACATCAAAAATATGATAATCGAGTAAACAATTCTGTCACTGTTATCAATAAATTTGGAAAACAAACTGCCCAAACGAGTGGCCGGGTGCGTACATTATTTCAGCAGTTAACCAAAGCAGCCGGAATTTGGAATACCTGGAATAAAGCTGTAGACTTTGCTATGAAGCGTCTCAGGCAATTTACACGTCTGATGACGGGTTGGGAAAAGAGTTTGCGGACTATCGGTGGGGCATTTGAACGCAGTGAGGCGACGCTGCGTGTTCTGGCGCAAAGTGCCGGTTCTACGGCTGAAGAAATTGAACTTCTTGTTGGGTCAACAAAACGTTTAGGGCGGGAGACAGAATTCACAGCGGGACAGGCAGCAGCAGGAGCAATCACACTGCTCAAAGCCGGAAACAGCGCCTCAGAAGCGACACTGAAATTGGAGGCAGCGTTGGAAGCAGCAATGGCAACCGGCCTGGACTTTGCGAAGGCTGCAAAAGTAGGAAATTACGCCTGGAATATCTTTGGAAAGAATCTGGGAAAAACCGGAGGTTTAACACATGATTATGCGACCGCTTTAAAGATCATGATCGCATCCGCAAATAGCGCGGATACAACGGTTACACAACTATCAGCGGCTCTAACCGGCGGAGGCAATATTCTCTCTGATTTAGGTGTCTCACTGACCAGAACAACAACAGCACTCGGCTTATTAGCACAACGTGGTGTCTTAGGACGTAAGTCAATGCGGTTACTGTCAATTGGTGTTAAACGACTTGTAGATGGGACAAGACCAGCGCAAAAAGCCTTAGCTGAATTAGGCATAACAGCAGTTGATCAGCAGGGACAAATGAAGGACTTGGGCGTGTTGATGGGGGAATTAGGTAATGCGCTTGATCTTCGGAGACCGAATGAGCAAATGCGACTTATGAAGGCATTATTTGGGGCTGGTGATAAAGTCATGAGAGCGTTACTTGATGCCGGTTTGAGTGGATTTAATGAATTAGAAAACAGCATACAGAAAGCGTTAGGGACAATGGGGCAATTACAGGAGGCTCGTACCGATACTATCGTAGGAGCGTGGAAAAAATTTAGGAGTGCTGTTGAGGGTGTTTGGGTTGAGCTTGTAGCTGTCTTGCGCGTGCCAGTAATGGAGTATTGGAATACGTTAGCTTCTATATTGCGTAAAGTAAGCGTACATATTGAGACGGTTGGAAGGCGTTTCAAAGAAAATGCTGGCTCATTAAAAGATTGGATTAAGCTTATTCAAAGTGGAGGCATTAAAGGATTATTTCAAGGTCTCCCGGAAGAACTTGAGCCTGAAATTGCAAAATTAGAAGATTTATGGAAAGCATTTACGCAGACAGTGGGCAGTTTGTTAAGAGAAATCTGGGATACATTTATGGATTCGGCTGTTTTTGTACGTATAAAGGAATTTGGGAAGTCAATCGGGCAGTCTATATTAGAAGGGATAAAAACAGGTATAGGAGAGGAGACTTTTGAGAAGCTTTTAGGGGCGGCAAGCACAGTAGCGTCGGTAGTGTCAGCTCCTGTTAAGGCAGTAAAATATGTCGCAGGGACACGCGAGGGTGATTACTATGATTTTTTAGGGAAAGAAAAACAGAAAAGAGAACTACAACGGGAACGAACGACAAAGATTACACAGGCATTTACAAGCGCAGGTAGGGTTTTTTCTTTGGCTGAAGACGCTAAAGCTAAAAAATCTGTTGAAGCTGAGGAAGCTGCTTCTGCTATTACTTATGGAGAGTATAGTGGTGAGAGAAGTTGGGAGGCAGCAGAAACAGTAGCAAAAATTAATGAGAAAGCACAAAAAGCTGCGATGTCAGGGTATCAAAAAACTACGCCGGGATCAACAGCGGAAGAAATACAAAAACAAGTTGACGGAGGCATGTATGCAAGAAATGTGCAATCTGCTGAAATTGGAGAAGGAAAAAAACAGACAGAATCACGGGCAAAAAAGAGAGTGGATGCGCAGCAAAAAATTGATGAGGGTCAATATGCAGGAAGTTGGCTTGGAGGTGTGGCCTTAGCAGGTTCGGGGGAAGTTTCCAGGGTTATCTCAGAAGAAGAAATACTCAGGAAAAATCTCTCTCAACTATCAAGCGATGAATTGAAGGCAAAACAAGAAGTATTGAACGCTCAACAACAGCTTAATAATGAAGAAACGAAATATGAAGAGGCATTAGAACGGTCAAAAAATATCCTTCATGAAACAAACGTAGTTATTAATGAGATAGGATCAAATTTTGAACAATGGTTAGTCAACCCGGTTGATGTATTTCAGCAAAAATTAATGGGTGTAAAACAAACATTCGGAGACTTAATTGCGGGATTTCAGCAAAAAAAGGTTGATTTAGCAGAGAAATTCGGGTTAAAGACATCAGAAGAGTCTGCAATAGCGCGGAAAAAACTTGGAGAAAAAGGGCTGAAACGCGATGAAGAATTGCTGAAATTTGTTCAGACACCTGAAGAGGAGATGAAAATACGGGAACGGATGGCCGAGAAAGCCGTTGGTATGGCAGAGATGACAGAAGGGGCGGAAAAACAGCGGTATATAAAGAAGGCAGAGAAATTTTTAACCGACACGGAAGAAGCGGCCAAGAAAGCCCAGACTATAGAAATCGAACGTTTAGAAATTCAACAGGATTTTGCGAAGAAGAATCTTGCTGAATATGAATCAATGATACATGGCGCGGAAACATCAGGTGAAAAAGCAGCGAAGTTAGAATTAGCCCAACAAGCCTACATGACGCTTGGGCCTGAATACGCGGCGAAGGCAGCGAAGGTAACGGAAGAATTGAAAGTCTCAAAGGCAGAAGCGGCGACAGAAGAGGCAGAAAATTGGAAGTTAATCGCTGAAAATTCAACTACCGAAGTCGATTTATTGAATCGTATGGTAGAAATTGCGCAAGAACAACTAAGTGCATTCCGTACTCGTTCGCAAATTCCGCAAAATGCGGAGTTTGCAGATGATACAGGAATGTGAGGAGAAATAATTATGCAAGGAATGATACATGGTGTTCCTTTTTCAGATCCTACGCGGGTCGTACAAACATTATCAGTTGAGCGTAGCTACGAAGCAGCGGAATTTTGGCTGTGCAACCAGTTGATACGATTATTCAGTGATAGTGTGGTTACATTGAATTTGGAATTAGAGGATACGCAATCCAGCGGGATCAGTAATCCCAATTTGGGCGGTTCTCAGGTGCTTGAATCTGTTCAGGCGGCGTATGTTGAAGAAACAAATAATGTCCCGAAAATTCCACGATTTCCGGGGCAGGAAATTCCTGATACCGCGCGTCTTTTGAAGGCGTATGCTGCTGGTGTTCGTTGGCTGGGATTGCGGACAACAATTACTGTTTCAGGAAAGGGCATCCAGGTATGGGATGAGACGAAACAAGGAACGGTAGCAGCAGCTACGGTGAATAGTTGTGATGGGCCATTTCAGATTATATTTCCAACCGGTATAAAAATTGAAGGCATCGGCAAAGGGTCTACTAATGATGGTGAGGTGGATACCTGGACAGGGGAAGGACTTACGTTCACCAATAATCCAGGGGCTACGAGTCAAAATGTTATTGCTGTTCCAACCGAATTACAAGCGTTAGTTCCGTCGCCTGCTGTATTATTGATGCAAGATACGTATGTTATGTCGGGCGATTACAAGACGAACGTGCGTCATACAATGCAGATACAGGCGCATCTAGCGTCATAGAAAATTGGAAACGGATTGAACTTGTGGAGAATTTGCACAAGTTCAAGACGAGGAAAGTAGATGTGGGATAAAGTAGTATGGATACAACCAGTCAAGAAACGGTTTATTGTTAGAACTGGACTGACTGGACAATTGCTCAAACAGGAGCTTACAGGCTCACAGATACGGACTGTGATAGCTAGAGGAGTAACGCAAGCGGAATATGCTGCGACTATCCAGGAACATGAAGCAACGGATTTTGTTGTTGATCTTGATTTTTCAGCAGAAGTTACGTTTCGACATGGATACGAATCATTTAACATGAGCGTATCCGGAAGACAATTAATACCAGCAGGGCAAGGCGCTATACGGACAGGAATACCGCAAGACGGTTCCTACATATACACTCCTGCCTCTGCAATACTAATATAGGAGAAAAGTATTATGGCAAATCAACTCATGTACGTCAGCCCAAACACAGGGCGTTCTGTGAATCTTGCAGTGAATTTAATACCTACTATCGCCATGCGATATAATGGTAAGTTGGGTTTTGGTGACCTTGAAGAGGCGTATCTTGCTTTAGTGGGAGCGAAAACGTCAGCAGCGGGTGTTTCCTCTACTGTTAACGTATCATATTCAGCATTAGCGGCTTATTATAATCTGGTCAATGGTGGTGAATACGTGCCTCACCCCGATTTAGAGGGGGATGAGTGTCTGTTAACGGCTGATTTAGCTTCTGCAGGTACGTCAATGACTGTAGACAGATCTACAAAAATGTGGCGAGGTGTTTCTGAGAATATTTTTGTTGCGGACAGGCCATATTTGCTAATGCATCGCAAGCCGGTTCCTGGTGAAAGCATATTTGAAACCGGGACAAAAGACGGTCTTATTTGCCCAACAGGTGAGATTATCTATATTGATTCAGGTTACACGTCAGGAACGACAATTACGATTTCTCGCACCACCGGGGCGTCGGATAAAAAACAAGGAGCGGTTATTCAGGCATTGACGGGGCACTGGGCGTCAAGAGCAGATGATAGCGATTATGCCGGATTATTATATGAATTGGAACGTCCTGATGTACTAACGTTGGGAACGCAGGAGTCAGCGTCATCTACAACGGTGAAGGCTGTATTTGTTAAATCTGTTCAAAGCGCAGAGACGGCAAATTCCGATGGTGAATTCGGTGTTGTAACTCATTATGGGATATGGGTTGTTCCAAAAACAGGGAAATTCTTACATAGTGTCAGGGGATTGCCTGAGAATGCAGCGCCTTCACAATTTGATGATACCGGTCAGGTGAATGCTGTATTAGCAATAGAAAGCGCGTTTGTTGTCCCAGAGGTTATCTCTACAGTGAGTTATCTGACGGTTCTTGCTCTCAACCGTGCCTGGAATCCAACAACAAGTGCATTAGAAGCTATATCAGCAGGTTGGTATTGGGTCGGGGTCAAAGCTATGAATGGCAGTGTATTTGACGGAAGCCTGAGAGCAAGTAAGATCGTTTTTTCGGCGATAGAAGTCACGTAAGAATATGCCATCATTGATTACAGTAGACAACCCTGAAATATATGCTATAAGTGTTGCGCAATCGCCGGGGCTTATTGCTCCGGCGATTAATGCCAGTATCATGCCTGACGCAGCGTTACCGGAGTCTTCCTGGTTGCAATATGAGCCTCCTCCATTAGTAATAAACATTGGAGGTGTGACATATAATTGTCTTGCTCAAGAAGTCTCGGTTGAAATAGATCCGGATAATGTAGGTGTAGCAGTGGAAGCACAGTACTATCCAGATGTACTTATCAGGCTTCAGAATACGGGACTCAAAAAACATTTAGTATTTCTTTCATGTCTTCCCCATGAATATGAGTTATTGAAAGACGAATATCATACGAATACCCATGAAGTGCTTTACAAAGCGTGTGATGTATATAATTCAAATGGCTGGACGGTTAATGGTATTCTTAAAGAGATTGGAATTCGAGCAGGAATCGTGATTGAAGCATTATTACCTACATTTCATGTTCCAAATCCGACTGTTGTTTTCAAACGCGGGCAGAAGTTCCTGCCATTTGTACGGTCGTTGCTTCCAAATGATTTTGATTACACATGGTCACTTGGACAGAATAAGATTACAATAGCTCTCATTCAACCAGAAGATGCGGATAGTACTGAAGTAGAGTTTATTGAAGGCATGTATCGGACCGTTTCTTCTATATCAGGTATCCCAGCGTATGATTTAGTAGAAATTACAGGAGGATATTATAAATGGTCTACTTCAGAAATAGACTTGGGAGGGGAGATTACTTTGGGTGGTGGAGCAAGCTATCCGAATGGAAAAATAGTTTCTGAATCTCTCCCTGCTGAAGAAAAACAAACATCTGAGGGCATAGAAACGCATTATATAACCAGGAAATATAAAACAGGCCCGGAGGGCGTTAATTTTTTTGCCTTATTAGAGCGGTCTACGCGAGTTGATGGTGTGTATGAAAGTAGCCAGGTAACAATTCGGGAAACGACTGAAATATTTTCGTATGAAAACGATACTCCTGCTATTTATTTACAACCACGAATTATAGGTACTGTTACAAGTACAAAATTATTCTTTACTCGTATATCATTAAGTGAGACATCAGGGAGTTATATAAGTTATTATCTCACTGATGATAGTCGCGTATTATCAAAGGCTGAATATGATGCGATAGATCCAGGTGACCAACCTACAGTGATCTTATCCGGGTATCACGTCTATGGTTCAGCAGAGGTAGTAACAGAGTCATTTGTCTGGATTTCTGTTGACGAAGCGGATAAAATTTGGTTTGAAGGCACGCAGACAGATAACACAATTGAGATAAGCCAGCTTTTCAATGTTGTAGACGGTGTGTATTATAGCGCGTTGTTATCACCTAAAGTTTTTTTGCAACAAGTCTTGGCTGATATAGTGACACGCGAAGATACGGTAACAGTTACGTCAATAACAACAGAAATTTGGCAAACAGCAGAATTAATTACACGGAAAACAGTATTAGTCAGTGAGGGGACATTTCAAATAGAGCAACAGTCATCAATTTTTGACACAAAAGCGAATGAATTACTTCCAGAGACGACCAGACAGACCGTTAATGGTCGACCTCCTGGGAGTCCGACAAAATATCGAACAAAACGGCTTATTGCTGCCATAGGAGGAAACAGCACGGCAGGAGCGGCATTTAAAGTATCGAGTGACCTCTGTCTGCCGTTTATGGCGGAGATTAATACGAATAATCCACAAGATTTTGAATTATGGGCTGGCATGTTGTGGCAAAAGAGCAGTATGCGAGTACGGCGGGTGTCTATGGCATCTTTTGAACGTTTGTTACCGATGGGTAGTATTTATAATGGGATAACGATGACATCATTTCAGTGCTCACAGCTTGAAGATGGAACACAGGCTGTCATTATGGGAGGCATGTAGATTATGGCAATGACACAGGATTTGTCTATGAATAATAGCTTGCTCAGGTACCATGTACGTAATCAGATTCAAGAAAAGAGGCGTAAGCATATACGGAGAGAATCATCAAGGGGGCGATTAAAGGTTTCTTTAATAAATGCAAATGACGTTTACCTATCCTCTCCATCGAGTGTATTTAGGCCACGTACATACGGAACACAAAAGCAACTGACGGTCATTCATGCAGGAACAATAGGCATTGAGGCATCATTCTAATGTTCACAATAAAGAAGATAAGATATGATATTACGTATTTAGTACCAATTATATATGTCAATCAAATCCTTATTGAGCATGAAGAGACAAGTGTAACATTACAAGCTGCTACAACTTATGATACACTTGAATTATATGGATTCTCCGGATCTATGCGATTTGTAGAAGATGATTTAACTGAATATAACGCTCCACTACAAGGCTCTGACTTTCTTACAGCAAAGACAGGCTCATTATTTATTCTAATTTCTGAAAATATTCCTTTCGGGCTATATCGGTCATATTTGGTTGATTCGGCACTAATTCCGGGAGTATGTGGATGGGGTGTGTTAGGTTGCGTTCAGGGAGGGAATAATAGTCGATACATTGAAGAAGCTCCTATTGTATTGCAAGTTCAATCATTACTTGACGATTGGATACCGGGTATTGTTTCTACACAGCAATACGCAGTGAATACGATAGTCCGTCCGTAATGGTGACTAAATATGCAAAAACCGAGGCTAAAAGATTTTTTTGAACTCACAAGTCAAAAAGATACGATTTCCCAAGAAACAAAAACAATACCGATAGGTTCTCCGTATGCTATAAATCTTGATCAATTACCGCAAATACGCACCGGAGCAACATCAATTCTAGGTAATGTATGGTTGTCTGTAGCTGATGCCACAACACTTGTTACAGTAGAGGTCGAAACGAGTCCGAGTACATGGCAAGCGTGTACACTTACGGAAAGCCCTTCTCCATCGGCTTTAGAAGTATTTTTTCAATTGGCCGATCCAACAATTTTCCCCTACTCACCTCGACTTATATTTAATTCTGCACGGGCTGGTCAAGACGCACGTGTATCATATACCGGGATGGGGTCAGTTCCGTTAGCACAATATTATCAACGTCTCTTTAATTTATGTGAACTCATACAGCAATCAGCCCCTATTTGTATGGTTGATATGGAAGTATATAATTTTGGTCGATATGATGGGGGCGGGACAGCATCAAAAGAAGTATATGCTACACCATCAAATGTAATGATTGTTGGTATAGATAGAAGTGTTTTATCCTTTCCAGGGGTGATGCTTGATTTTGATTTAGGTGGGAATGCTGAGGTTTCCGGTTTTTCAACAACATTATATTGGAAACGTATTCTTGTTTATATTGATGTGAGCGGAACAACATGGACAGTGAGTATAGTAGAATCTGCTGAACAACAACTGCGAACAAATTTAGTGACACCTGCCATTGATACAAGTAAGACTCTTTTGGGGTATGTTGATGTACAGAACAGTGGAACCATTAGTGTTGCTGGTGAAATTTCACCTATTGAATTTACTAATATTCAAGGCATGTTTTTTCGGGCAAATAGGGATATTGGTGTTATATCAAGTAATGTCTCTAATCCTCCTACAGATGCAGAACTTGATGCACTCTTTACCAGCCCAGCTACACAAGGAGATGGTTGGACAGTCTATATTGATGATTCCGATTCTGACAACTTCTATCAAATTGTGGCAAGTGGGTCGCTTTGGTTTATTTTCACAGCGGCAGAAGCAGCATAAAATATGAGTAAAAAACGCTCTATTCAAGTCATTAAATTTCCATTATTTAATAATAAATCATTTACACGAGATGGGCTGATAATTACACATGTTGAGCCTGAATTTGTTCTTGCGATAGCTGATAAAGAGACAGGGCAGGCATTCGGAATCGGTGATAGGAGTGAGCCTGGGCTTGGGTATATGACAAGAGAAGCTAAAAAGAAGAATCTTTTAACATTCTCACCACCACCACCATCATCCCTATGGTCACTCCACTATGATTCTTTAGAAATCTATATATGGGCATTCCAAGAATTCAACGGCATCTTCTATGCCGGGTCAGGAGTAAATGGAAAAATCTTTCAATATAGCGGAGGATCATGGACAACAGCTTATACCGCAAGTGATGATAATGTTCGATGTTTTACGCTCCACGATAGTGAATTATGGGCCGGGTGTGGCCCGGCCGGAAAAATTTACAGCTTTAATGGAAGCTCCTGGACCGAAGAATACGATCTTCCTGTTAGTCGCACGGCGTTGGCAATGGAATCCTACGGCGGAGATCTATATGTTGGTACAGATGCTCTACGAATTTATAAATATAATGGCAGTACCTGGACACAAGATCACACCATTGCTTCAGGTGATATTACCAGCCTTGCGACTTACAACGGCAACCTATATGCCGGATGGAATGGCAATACTCCGTATGGAGGTCTTGAAGAATATAATGGAACAAGTTGGTCAACATATTGGACACCTGTAAGCCCATCGGCAGAATATGGCATTAATGCTCTCGCTGTGCATGATGGAAATTTGTATGCCGGAACAGACGGTTATGTCCTGAAATTCACCGGGAGTTCTGAAGAGATTATTTTTACTCCGGGAAAAGCATGTTTTACATTATTCTCTTGGAATAATACTCTCTATGCAGGATTCAATTATACAGGATCAGCGAATGCTGAAATTTGGTCGTATGATGGAGTAGACTGGACGCAAGAATCTGATTTTATTGATGAAGAAACTGTTTGGGGATTTGGTGTTTATCAAAACGCATTATATGCAGGAACAGGAGACGGGGGAAAAATCTTTGTCCGTTGATTCTTGATTCTTGATACTTACTATTTGTTTGATAATAATGATTAAATAATAAAGAATAATTGATAGAATGGAAGAAGCAATCAAAACGATTCTTAATACGCTGGGACCTAGCGGAGCATTTCTTATAGCAATGGCATCATACCTCATTAAAAAGGAACTGGCATTCCATAATGAGCGTTTACGCCATGACGCACTCATGGAAAAACGTCATGAGGAGATACTTGCTTTGCATAAAGTATCAGGGGAGTTTGCGAAAGAGCTTGTGTTTTTGAAAAATGAAATTTCAGAACTCAAATCCGTCACTATATCATATCAGGCTATTGTGCAAGAAGAGATCAATAAATTAAAAGATGTGATTTCTTCTTATCAATTTAGAGGGAAAAATGCATCATAATCTTTTAGTTGAAATGGCAACTCTTGTTTTTACGATAGGATATTTGATCCTGCAAATTATACAAATTATCGGTCTTAGGATAACGAAGAAGAAACTTGAACATAAATTCAGTAATATGGAGGCTAATGAGTAATATCAGCGTTGAAAATATTCTGCTTATTTTAATCGGATCATTGTATATTATACTTTGGTTTTGCACGCGGAAGCAAAATTTTCATCGTATTAAACTTTCTCTTTATAATGGAATTGTTTTCCTATGTTACGGGCTGTTACACGATGATTGGGCGTGGTCTTGGTATAGTGCGTATTTTTCTCATATATCCATGTGGTGTGACGCAATTTTAATTATATGCCTCATCCCATTGTATGTTCACTTAATTCAAGACATTAAATCTCTTTTGTTAATTGGACATTTTAAGATGCAATAACTCATCAATAGCATGGGGAATATTGTTATATGGAAGAGTTTGAGGTAGCGAATAAATTATTTAAAGAGTGGAATGTGTTGTCATGGGCAGGAGCATCAATTACACTTGTAGTACTATTGGTACTAATAAAAAAATATCTTTTCAGCGGTTTTGGGGTAGCATTAAACAATCTCACCAAAACTCTCATTACGCTGGAAACCGAACGTGCTCGTACAATAACGAGAACAGACATGAATTTAACCGCACTCTCAGAAGAGATCAAAAAAACATCAGAAAGAATTCAAGCTCTTGCTACAACCATTATTCAGAATAGGGAGTATTGTGGAAATCGCATTGAACTTGTCGAGCAACGTTTTTTAGAATCTATACGAAAAGTAGATATGAAGATTATCGACATGTATCAAGTAATGACCAAATTATCTCAAACAACACAGCAATCATTAGACCAATTAGAAGATAAAGATTAGGGCGTTCAGTTACAATAGCTCGTTAGAGGCTATGTGTGATTTCAAAATTATAAATTCCATGTCTCAATAAGATAGAGACAAGATATAAAGTGTCTTTTACCCGCTCTTCTATTTCACACCTTATTTGCGCTTCAACCTGATTACTTACTTCGTGGTCATATAGACTGACCGATACATTAGGATATGATGCCAATTCTGCTTGAATTATTGCTGATTCTTGTTCTAAATTCATCTGTTCATCAGGATAAAATGTAGCTTTAATGAGAATGCTCATGGTGAGTAACCTCTTGATGATACCATCCAAGATTATTCATTTCTTGCTCATTTAAGACTTGGATGGTTTGTCCTGGCAGCAGGACGATTAAAATTATATCTTTTTGTGTTGTTTTTCGGAGGTCATGTGCTGTTTGAAAAATAGCACTTGGATGACATTGAACATGTACTACTACAACGTCGCCGTCTTGAAGATGCAATTTTTTTATTTCCAGATCTGTCGCTTCCATGTTTATTTACTCCCAGGTGTAAGTCGCTTTTGGTTGTTATATGAAATTAACCTCAAACTGGAATAAGTTCTCGATATCCCTCTTGTCTTTTATTCACGCAATAACCTATATCAATGATCATATCAATTAATGCTCTATCAGTTTCAGTCATTTTATCGCATCGTCCAGCGATAAACTCTATTTCTTCAACCTCAATTTCATCATAATCCAACATATTTAGAGCCTCGTTTTTTTGAGGCACTAATGGTCTGATTTCATTAATTAAAGATTGTATGTTCATTATTGTTTCCCCTCCCAATTTGGACACTCTGCCATTTGATGGACAGCAATAGTACATGTTCTATAGTCATGAGATTTATATAATTTATGACAATACCTACACCTGTACCAACGACCAGAAGGCGTTTCTATATAATGTTCCTTGCTAAATATTCAAAAACGATTTTATCGGACATATTCCTTTCTTCTGTTAAGACTGTTAACATTGAATAAATCCGTGTTTTATTATTCTATGATATGACAATATGAGCCGCAGTAGCAGCATCGCCCATTATCCTCGATAATTCTATGCGGTTCCTTCTGCGGAATCACAATCCCTTGCCCTGGTTCACCATAGGCGGTAAATTGCTCCAAACAATCTTCGTTGTTACAGACAAGAAACATCTGTACCAATTCTTCTACGCCACCCTTTGGTGCCTTTATGTTTGTCTTAAATAAATCTAATTGTAGCATCATTTCACCTATAAATCGCAATTGCTGTTTGTGGTTAAAGTAAGCTTCAAATTTATTGTCGGGCTTTGCTCCATTGCAGATTATTTCCAGTCTCTTGTGTTTCATAGATCGCGTCAACGATTGGTCCCTCGATCCTCTTTTGACTCTCCTCCGTTGCACAGATTTTATGGAGCCGATAAAAATAACTACGCTGATCATTAGGGACAAGAAACGATATTGTCTTTATTGGCCTTGACAACTTTTTATTACATGCCAAACACTTAATATCTAACCCAGGATCATACGTTGGTTTTTCTTGTTCTGATTCAGAAAAATATCCTATTCTTCCTGTTCTTTTCATTATAACTTCTCCGTTGCAAAAGACGCATAACGGCAGTAATACAACACTATTCTTGTCTTCTGAATATGGGTATGCTACCATCACTACATCTTTAGTAATTTGTATTATCATGAGTACTATTCCTCCCTTAAGGGTTATATCATTCGATATCGCGTGAAAAATGTCGCTTTCTTTTTTATCCACTTCTCTGGAATAATGAGAAACAGTTGCATGTCGATTGATAGGAAAAAATTGATTCCGGGAACCATGATTCCTGTTGTGTTACGACATTTCTGAGTAGTCGAGCTTTTGGGGTTTCCTTCATTTTACGAACCATGACAAATGGCAGACATACACTCCCATTTTCACCATATATCTGGTCAGATGCTTTATATAGAGGAAAAATTTCATTCATTATAGGCTTCAGGGTATAATTAGCGGTCTAAAACAGTCACTACCACGAGACAAATACTGCACCCATGACTCCATGTTCGTTTTCTCACTCACTTATCTCATACGATAATTCCCGGTATTATGCTAAACGCTGTGAATACCCGGTAATCGCTGGACATTCTTTCCACCCTGCAATTTTTTTAAATATTTCTACATCAGGAATATTGGGTTTCATTATCTCCAAGATTTGTCGGGCATATAATTGGGTCACTTTTTGAAGCGTTTCTTCTTCAAGTAAAATGTCCCTATCTTCCGACACAGCGAGTTCTCTAAGTAATTGAATTCGATTCTCCTGGGCCTCAAGCCAATTAATTGTGAATTGTGAATTCACGAAAACTTCAAGGCTATTTTGGATTTGGTGTAAAAAATCTAAAAATTCCATTTTTCTTTTCTCCAAGTATATATAATGTTGAATCAAACTGTTAATTCAAAATATGTTTTCACAGCGATAAGCAATGCCTCCCATCCCTTCACAATTTGTGCATTATATCCTTCTTTATTTAATTTTGCGATAATGTCCTTCTGCTCAGGTGTAGCATATCTTTTCAATGTTTTTATCTCTAATATTAACCCATGATACCCTTTGCGCGGAATTAAAATCATAACATCCGGTGTGCCTTTTTTATACCTCATATCACGCATCTCTATAGCTGTTTGCATACCTGTGCGCATCCCCCCGGCTGAGGCAAATGACATGTCATAAATTTCCGGGTGCTGTTCTTCCAGCCACCGGAAAAACGCTATTTGTAGAACCGTTTCAGGTTTTTTACGTTCTTTCGCTTCTAATCCGTATGTATACCGTCGATACTCATCAACGTCTTTCCACCAATCAAATGTTGTCTCTTTGTCTGTTGTATCTTTATCTGTTATCTCTTCGTTTCGTTGTCTCTCTACTATCTCAGGCGTTTGTCTGCCGTCTTTCTGGTTTGAAGTGTGTAAATGTATTTCAACCTGTGGCGCCTGTTTTTCATTCGGACGTGATTTTTCGAGGAGTGCTGACAAATTTATCTCATCTGGATTTTTTTCTCCCTTTGCTGCGCTTGTGACAGTATTCATCACGACAGCAATGTCATCATGAGATGCTTGTTCAAATTTTTTTACTTGCTCAAGTAATCCCGGATGTCCGACACGCTGAGCCTCTGCCAACATACGCTGATAGAGGATGTTTTTTACTTTCCATCCCTTTGGCGGACGTTTTTGTGGATCTTTATGGTACATATTTGTTTAGTTATTATCTTCAATAACCCCTTTCTTCCTCAGAACATTCCCCCAAAACTTCACCCATCGTTCAATTTGACGGAAATCACAAATATGAAATGTGATCATTTCTTTCTCATCGTCTGTTGGAAATTCTCCATCAGAATGGAGTACCCATTCCAGGCAACAATTAGGAGTAATATCTGATGTTACAAAGTGCATATTAGTGTAATAACCCCCAATTTGGAACCCGGAAGATGGATGCTCTGAACACTCAATTTTCTCATCCATCTTAAAACCTTTTTCTATTTCTACATTCATATTCGTATCATAATAAGCTATCCCATCTTTCATCATGATATTCCCCCCTCATATTTTTCACTTAATTATTTTACGCATCTTGACATCAGCGATGTAACTGTCATTGGAATTTCGCCCATGTCTTTTATGGTGTATCAATTACGTAATGCATCACGAAAAGCCTGGCAATAACATTGAGCAGATGATCTTTGCCAATGTTGTAACGCTTCTTCTGACGCCTTAATTGCCTCTACTGTGCCTATCCCTATTGTTGTTACTTTCACAACTTTAAAAGGAATTTGATGCTTTTGTAATTTTTTGATAGTATTCTGAAGGTTATTGCTTCTAAAGATCATCTTTATTCCTCCTGTTCGTTAATTTGTCTGTGTCCCTAAAATACGATACAATGACTTGTTACTCTATCATTTTATAGATTATAATCAGTCTTCGACTGTTCGACCAAACCAATTTGAAAATTGATTAAATGGCAATAATCTGATATTGTTCTTGCCACTCCATACCCACAGCCCCTGATAACAAAACCTTTTCCCGGCAAAATAAAATTTAAACTTTCCAATACTCATTAATTTTTTCATAGATGTACTTGCCATGTTTTCTCCTGTATGATAATGCCCGAAAATAACTTACACCTCCGGGCGTCGAGCTGCGATGTTTGTTATCCTATCATCTTCAGATGCTCATCAAATTTCAGGTTTTCATTACGGATATTATGTCCGTAATAAGAACCTGTTTTCTTCTTATTTCGCAGTAAAAATGGAACACGATACCATTGATTGCATATACGAAAATAATAAGCACAGAAAGTAGAAATATCATACCAGCATTGAATTTCTTTTTTATCCAAAAAACAGGTTACATAAGCCCAGGAGCGTCGAGAGGATTCTAACCTCGGACGCTTATATTTGTATGCTGAAAATATTTCTCCTGATTCTCGTTTAATTTTCATAGTATCATCTATCTAACGTTATTATAATGCCTCTGGAATTTCATTCTTCAAATTAGCAAAATATTCAATGTCTTCTTGAACAGTACTTGTTATAAAAAACATGGTATTCACTGCTCGTAGCAATGATTCCAGCCCGGTTCGTATTCCAAAACTCAAGAGCTTCTTCTACGCTGCTCCACCTGTATTCAGCATAAAATTCGTCATCTCGTGACGATGGGATCGGTTCCCGTTGAAAATGAAAATAGCCGTACTCATCCGGTTCTTTCCCCAAGACCGAACCACCGCGACGAATTCCAAACCTCTCACAGTTTATGCCGTAAATGCGCTCAAGAATAATACTATCGCCCCTTGTGTCATCAAAATCTAATTCATACTGGAGAATCTTCAAATCTTCGAGTTTCATATAAAACCTCTTCATAGTGCTAATGGTTAATTTTTTGTTATAACTTTTCAACCTGTTCTATTTTGATGGTGATAGCCTTGACAGGCAAAAACTTCAGGGGATCGAACCCTCGCCATCCAGCTCTTAGTTTTCAGAGTGTCACCTCATATCACCAACACATAACACCCAAAATAAGGCGCATCTCCTAACATCCGTCCTTCATTTCGGTTATTATGACATGTCTGGATTAAATGTCTTAAAAATCCAATTTATAATAAATCCTTTTGTGCCTTCTTTGCCGACCAATGTTCCTTTTTCATCGTTTCGTAATTGCTGTAAATGCAATATAATTTCTCGTGCTGCCTCTCGTTTTCCCCTATTATAAGCCGAGAACATATCACCAGCAAAGAAATCTTCTTCGCCACCAAATTGTTGTCTTAACCAATCTTTGAATCGATCTTCCATTATACTTCACATATGTCATAACATTGAATTAAGCCGCGTCGGCCTTCGATGATTTGTTATAGTCCTCTGCCCTTCCTCGCAAATCGTTAGCATACCTTTCAGCTTCAACATTCGCATAATCTTTATAGTATTATACTTGGGATAACATTTCATTCAGTCTCTTTCGATCAATCACAATCATTGGGTATCGGTCTTAGTCGCTTTTCATGAGCATTATTAGCTAACTCATATTCAGCTTGTTTGATTAGTGCTGTATAATTGGCCTGGATAAAATTCAAAGCTGCTGCTGGAATTGCAAATGTATCATTCCAGTAGATATTCTTGATTCCACCAAGTACAAAATCATCTGTCTTGTCATGCTTATCAAATGACATTGCAAAACCTTGTTCTTCTCCAACATCATCAGAAAGCATCGTCCCTGGGATATTGAAATATACATGACTTATCATATTGACAAATCCCATTGTAGGTTCGACTGTGTACATTGGGACATGAAATTCAAATAAAGTATCGCACATAGGTTTATATTCCTTTTCTAACCTCTCTGAATGTCCTCAGATAACGGTTAAAATAAATTTCCTTACTCACTTATATGAAACTTCACCTTACCCTGATTGTCGCTTGCGGGTAAGGTAAACTTCATTTTTTTGTTAGACGTAACAAGCCATATATTCGCCATGTACAACCATCCAATTAAGACGCCTCAATTCTTCAACATCTTCTTTTGTAATATCTGCATCAAGCAATTGATTAACATCAACCGAATAGATAACATCGTGTTCTGCACCTTCAATACCACATTTAGGTATATATTTTCTGATGAGTTGTAATCCCAAAAAAGCATTGTCATCATTAATGCTTAATAAATCTGAATTTCCCCTCATAATTTCTATAAACTCTTCACGCGTCATTATTCATTCTCCTGATTCGTTTAACAAAATGATTAGTACCTGTGTCACTTCACTATAAATTTATGATAGTTACATCTTCCAAAGTTGCCGAATCGAACGGTCAACGGTCAGTAGATAACGATGGTTTCACACACTTTGACCACTGCCGGAATATTCGGTTTATTGATAAGCTTGCCATGCGGTCAAGGTCACTGTGCAAGCTAATTGTTATGATAGTTGCTTTATAAGTTGAGGCATTCTCTCTGCGCTCATATACATTTCATTTTGCCAAGTGAACATATTTCCACATGAAATACAAATATGGTCTTCGCCGACATAATAATCGCCCTCACCACATTTTCGCCAAACTGTATGCGATCCACAATTAGGACAAAAATATTCAGTGCTTTCCCATTGTTCTTTATAGGATACTACTTGTTTACCGATTGGATTCTTGAGGTAAGTGCGTATAACTTCAATTTCTTTTTTCATGTCGTATGCTCCATCAATATCATAACACAGCGTTATGACGGATTCTTCCATGCTTCTTGTTGACGAATTTCAAGGATCTGTTCAATTGAAAGCTCATCCTTATTCCATCCTTTTTCCTGACAATACTGCTGAACAAACTCAACACGAGCCTTTATAGTATGAGCTTGCTGATCTGAAACACCGTATATTTCCATATTATCAACTTTCAAATTCATATAATTCTCCCTATCTGACGTCGGCTGATAATAATTACAAAACAATCACATCGTCTTTCTTTATAAGATAAGGCAAACGTTCAGAAAGTCGTTGTTGTTCTTCTAGTTTCCAGGGACGTTCTTTTGGCTGTTGGTATTTTTTGCGAAATGTTTCGAATCGCATATCATCCAATGTAAAAATCTCATCATAAATATCTTGCAAATGATATGACGTATCTGCGACAAGTTCCCTGATTGTCTGTGTTATAGCACCGGGTTCCAACAATGTCTCTTCTTGCAATGGTGATTCCGGTACACATACACTTTCTTCTTGATATTGGGGAGTGCTTAATCGTTGCGCTAAGAACTCAAAATCACTCCTCATACAGTACGGCATAGATACCTTGACCGGTTTGTCAAAATCTGTGACAAGAACGCAATCACCTGGTTTCCTTATTTGTTTTAATAAGGTTTTTTGCTCTTGATCTTCTAAGAGCAACTTTGCTTCGCTTAATTTCATCTGATGTACTAAGACGGAATTTAAGCATCGCCGGATGTCTGCATGATTACCAAAATTTTTTGCCGTCCATTTAGGAGAAATACCGCAGAACAACACGTTAGCTTTTCGGGTTTCCTCTGTGCATCGTTCTAAGAATCCGATAAATAATTTTAACATCTCGGATGACGCCGTTTTAATGATTCGGCATAGTTCGTCAAACATGATCACTAATGGCGGAGCACAAGGTTCCTGTCCATTCAATCGGCTATTAATGTGCATATCAAGTTCTAGTAATGTTTTTTTTACCTCAAAATTTGGGATTTCTGTAATGTACCCGTCTCGTATTAATGGCTTTAGTTGAGATGTCAGTGACTCAGGATGGTTACTATGCGGGTCAAGTAAGTAGCCCTGCGCCCCATACGCATAGATAGCACTTCCCATAAGATACGCACAAGACAACGTTTTACCACTACCTTGCAAACCACCTACACCTAAAGCTTTTAAGTCGCTTAATATGTGGTACTCTGGCTCTCCCTCATTATATCCCATAATAAGCGGTTGACCAGGAGCAATTCTACCCTCTTCTAATAATGCACGGAATGTCGGTGTTCCAGGAACGACCGTTGCGGCTGTTATTGCTTGCGGCTCTTCCGTCTTAAAACTCATAGATGGATTTCCTCTATACGTCTGAGCGGAACCAATGAATAGCCGCCACATTTCAACGGCTTTATCCTGTGCTTCACCCTGAGCAAGGGCCATATTTCTTACAATCGGTGCGAACGCTACCATTTGTCGCTCCATTGTTGTTTCCGCAATAATAGGAATAGTCGTTATTGCGTTCAGGCCATCAGATTGCCGTGATGCAATCGTCACGACAGGGCGCGTATACCGCAGCAAAAAATAAGCCACGCCGCCAAAAATGCCACCTACCATCACAAGCAATATATAAGGCCAGACTTCTCCCCATTCCCGATTACGCTGAATCTGTGCAATCGTTGCATATTGTTGTTCAATGAGAATTGTTCCTGCGTTATGATTATATTGTTCTTTTTGCTCAGGTGTTAATAAGAAGTGTTCCTCTGGCGAAAAAACAGAGAGAATGCCCCCAATAACTAAGAAAGTAATCAAACTAGCTAATATACAGGATACCACAATGATAAGATGTTTTCGTTTCATGAGTACCTCTTGCACTTTTCCCTTGACAGGATATGAAATAGTATCCATACTATCATTGTCGGTATGCATATTTCATAAAGCGAAAGCATACTTCCAGCAAATTCGATGCTCCGTAGGAACTATTTATTGAAGCCGTTTCTACGGAGCACGGATCTCCTTTTTTTCTTTATTCCCAACCTGCTTCAGCACACTTTTGGTCGAGAAGATTTTCTGCCTCCGTCACAAAAAAGCTTTGTTTTTTTTCTTGTATGATTAGACCTGTGTCGCCTGTTAAGATACGTAATTGAAGTACAATTTTTTGTAATACTTCATACGTCCTATTTTGATATTCTTCTATCGCATGAAGAATATCAGACTGTTGTAAATGCCCTGATTCTGTCTTTTCAATTTTCTCTCGGATTGCTTGTTTAACAAACACAGACAAACTTCTTCCATTCTTTTTCTCTTTTTCTTTCCAATTAATGAGATCTCGTTCGCCTGGTTTGAAAGAGATACCCAGGTATCGTTCTTTTGTACTCATCTTTACTCCTCATTTGACATGTCGCGACTCCAACGACGAATTGCTCCCTTCAATCCGCCACTTGATAGACGAAACATCAATTCTCGTTCATTATTATCATCTGTAGCGAATCTAATCTCGCCTGTGATGTTTTGTTTGTATACCTCTTGAAACCGAGGAAAGTTCGCTTCTGCATCCCCACCAGCACATACAATTGTGCGTATATCTTCCCCGGTCTTGTGATAGAATTTCGCTGTTCTGATTCTCTGCTCTACCTTCAACCGATTCATCTCTGCTTTTTCTTGTCGAAGATCAATCGGGTCATGTTTCCCTATCCTATAAAATCCCGTTTTGTACGCATCCATAAGCTGCTGTACCTTCGGATCGGCAATAGTTATGCTTACTTCTATTGCCTTCCGAACTACTAACGGCTTGAATTGTTCTTTTAATACATCCCACACCCCGATACCTTCACAAAAAGGATGTACAGGAACCATATTATTGATAAATGACAAACTTTGGAACGTATTACTACCAAAGTCAAATACAACATAATATCCACCTCGCAATAAGTCCAGGTCAGGTGGGCTTAATGCTCCCGTCTTCTTATCCCATCGCATGATCTGATCAACCATTACCCAAAATGGTTGCGGCTTTATTTCAATATAACCAAAAGACACATACCATTCCTGTCCATCATGCAGCCGGACAATGAACGGCTCTCTTGCATTGCTTAGTGTCTTTTCGATAAGAGGAGCATATTGTTCATGCATGATATTAATTCCTAAGCTTAAATACACCTTCACATGAGAACCAGATGCTATTCCTGACGCCTGAAACATGTCGGCAAGATTCTGAAATAGATATTGTAAATACTCATTTGATGTATAATGCTCTGCCGTTAGTTCGCTCGTCCATAAACCAGGTTGTAGCGTAATAGCATCATGTCCACTGACACCCTGAGCAAGTACTTCTTCCCCTTGAATGATTGTAATAATTCGCCCGGCAACATCAGAAGGAAGGCCATCAATAGGAGCCGTCCGTGCTGAGAATTGGTTTTGTACAATCTGTTCGTATACGGTGGATGGCTGGTCTCCTGAAACCTCCGTGACATCAGCTCCCATTCCTTTGTTGCTGTCAAACCCACCATCATGACAGGCAACATACGTATAACTAATTTCTGGAAATGATTTTAACGGTCTTTTTTTGCTCATAATTTCCTCCTTTTGGAATGAAAGTTTAGATTTTAAAAAATATTTAAACTTTTGTCAATAAAAATTTAAATATTTTTAAATTACTCTGAAATAAAACACGAGACAAACACGAGACACACAAGAGACCGTCTCGTCTCTCAGGGACATCTGTCTCTCCCGTGTTTTCAGGCATGTCCCTCCTATGTCTCTTCTATGTCCCTCCATTATGATTCGTAGTAAAAAGAGAAATATCAAACAATTCTTCTTGCTTTATTGTGTCGCCAATATGCACTTTTTGCAAATTGGTTCCTGGATGATTCTTTTGCCAATTGTCTACAAAAGAATCACCCATCTCTCTTGTATTTTTAACTGCCTGCTTTTCCCCCTTTCCATGATTTACGCCGCCGCAAATACATGTACAAGTAATCCCTTTAGCATTATAGCATCGGACATCACATCGACCTCAACAATGCCCACCAGAATTATGTATGCTGACTAAATTCATCGCGTCTCTCCTTCTCTTACTATCATAAAACTTTTTTTACCGTTCGCGCGTCTAGTGTGCCCCTCAGTAAATTTTCATATCTTACCCTGAAACCTTTACCTAACAAAGTAAAAAATCGCTTAGAATGTATCCTCGGCATTCTGAATTGTATTTTATTCTTCACCCAACACAGGCTTGATAAAATTTGATTTTCCACAATGAGGACATAAAACCTCAAGTGGTTTTTCTTCCCCTGGTTCCGTCTTATGCGTTGCCACATGAGCCTGGATGCTTCCCCCGCATTCAAAGCAGCAGAATGTCAATATCGGCAATGTTTCTTGTGATTTTTGACTTATTTCGTTATTCCTCATTTATATTCATTTCCAAGATGCATAGAACATTTTAAACGGTTGTATCTTTATTGGCTTATTCCAAATTTGACGAACAAATACATCGCAACATTTACAGCGTGCCACGGTTGTATAAAGATTATCACCTAACTGTAATGTCATCTCTTCCCCACACTGCATACAGTGAGGTGCAGGAATTCTCCTATTATCGTGAAATGCCTGAATATCATGCTGTGTAGTATCGCACTCAACTCCATTCTCACCAATTTCTATCCAACCCATTTCATTGCCTCCTTTAATGAGACGTAATCCACTTCTTTCCCCTTCATACGCGCACACTTCTACGCCATCTGGTAATTGCGACACCAACTTTTTTAAATCTTGTGATAAAATCATAACTTTATCCCTGTTATCCTGAGTTTATCATGATTCCCTGCCTCGCCTTGCCATACCATGCCATACCAAACCCCGCCCAACCTGGCCCTACCTGGCCCTATCAGCTACATAAGCTTAAAGCGTCCATGTTTATAATAATTCCTTGCCTTGCCATACCCTGCCTCGCCTCGCCTCACCGTACCTAGCCCAGCCGAACCGAACCTCGCCATGTCAACTACACAACCTTAAACCGTCCAAAATCCGGTCGCTGCTCTCCAAAACCGACGTACATCCCTGCCACTTCAACCCATTGGTGTAACTGGGTTTTAGTCACAACCTCTGTGTCATAGTTGATAGCCAGCACTGCCGACCATTCATGAAAAATTGGGCGCATTCTTGGTATTCGCGCATTATTGACTACGACCATCACGCGGTAATGAAACTGGTCGTCTTCCCACAGTTTTTTCGGGTCATGCGGTCCCGGAAACTTCAGGATTGCATCTTGAGCACATGAAACACCCGATTCCACCAACTTTCCTTGCCTACTTTTACGTGCCGCCTCAGTGACGGCTTTTTTGATGAGCCGTGTTGGTATTACGATATGCGTCCCATCGTAATACAACCCTCCTAAGAACTCCAACCTCTCAATCGCAACCAACGTATCTTCTGTTTTGTTCCGTTTCGCCGTGAGCGGTTTGAGTTGTTTAACATACTCATTCCGGGGATCTGCTAAATCCCCATTATGCATAATAAACGGTCGTGTTCCTTCAATATCAAACTTTTCTAGTTTCCACGCCATAATTTTTTCCTCCTGTGTTATTTTTGTCAATAGTTTACGTTTTTCCCTGTCTTGCCTTGCCTTGCCTCGCCTAACCGCGCCTCGCCTTACCTAGCCATGCCACACTAAATTAGAATTTCTTCCTCCTTTCATATATATTCCCTGCCTTGTCTCACCTTGCCAAGCCATACCATGCCTTGCCCTGCCGCGTCTAGCCCAGCCATACCTTGCTAAAACTCACTTAAAATTCTTCCCTCCTTTCCATATATATTCCCTGCCCCGCCGTACCATGCCTTGCCAGGCCTGGCCATGCCGCGCCATACTAAATTAGAATTTAACATTAAAAACTATAATGCATTTTAAGAACCTGCTTTACAGGAACATTCCATTTCAACTGTACATAAATATCGCATAATATGCATTTAGCCGTTGTCGAGTACTCATTGACGCCTGCATGTTCCTGCATCCATTGTTCACACTTTGGGCATCGTATCACACTAATTTTCTGAACATCTATTTCTATGGGTTCCTTCATTGATGGTTATCCTCTGGTATTTCTCTAACCATTATGCAATCTCAACTTGAATTATTAATTATTGCCGTGCCTCACCGTGCCTGGCCTGGCCTTGCCGTGCCTCACCAGAACCGGCCTTGTCAAAATCACCTTATCCCACACCAACATACGGCAATCCTGCCAGAAAACGACTCGCCTCAGCATCCTCTGATTTTCCATTTCGCATAATTGTCTCTGGATATGTGACAATCAAATGATGCTTTGCGCGAGTTACCGCGACATAGAGCAGTCTTAATTCTTCTTCAATATTTTCTGCTCTATATGACGGTAGCGCCCCTTCAATACATTCGATTATAAAAACAACAGAGAATTCCAATCCTTTGGCGCTGTGAATCGTCGTCAAAGTGACAGAATATTCTTGCTTCTGCTTTGTCTGCTCCGCTGATAATACAAATTCTGCAAGGAATCCTGTAAGCGTTGTGTATTCCTCTGTCTCTGCAAATGCCAAAAGATGCTCTATTCCAAATCGTCGATATTCAAACGTTGACGATTCAAACTTTTCTTCAAAAATTGGCTCGTAATACTCCCAGGTGAGAGTGAGCAAATCTTTAGCACTTATAGTAATATCAAGTGTGTGTAAAAATTTGCCCAACTCTCGCAAAGATACCTTATATTTCTGCTTGCCATCGAGTATAGCAAGCGCAGAAACCACATCTTCTGTTTGTTCAATCACTTTTAACGTTTTCTCTGCTGTTTTCTCCCCCACCCCCGGACACATTCTTAATACTCTCTGCCAGCTAATTTTATCACGCGGATTTGCCCGGACACGCAAGAAGCTTAGTATATCTTTAATATGAACAGATTCCGTTAATTTTACTCCTCCAACTTTAATATATGGAATCCTCCTTGTTGTCAGAAACATATCCAATAGGTTGGCATGATACCCGTTGCGGTATAATACCGCAATTTCATCATACGGTATTCCTTTTTCATGATATTTTTTTATTTGCTGTGCGACATATTCTGCCTGCCCCATTTGACTAGAACATGGAACAACTTCAGGACGAATGCTCATGTCTGTACTGACGGATGTTAATGTTTTTTCAAGTTTTTCTTCTGCTTTTGCAATCAAGGCATTCGCGACCGATACAATAGGTGGATGTGACCGGAAGTTCTCCGTGAGCTGATACACAGCAGCATCCGGGAACATCTCTGTAAATGTCAAAATATTGCGTATGTCCGCCCCTCTAAATCCATAAATACTCTGACAATCATCACCAACCACAAGAAGATTTTGATGTTGAGATGCAAGCGCAAGCGCAATGTCCGCTTGTATTCTATTTGTATCTTGATACTCATCTATTATAATATATTTATGTCTATTGCTGTACACCGTACGCAAGTTCGCATATTCTTGTAATAATCGCCTGAACTCAACTAATAAGTCATCGAAATCGACCAGATTCATTCTTTGCTTCTCCAGGCGATATTGTTGCATTAATGCGACCACAGCACTTTGACAATCATTAAAATCAGGAGACTGTGCTATGAGATGACAAAGGTTTGTTTGCGTATTCACTGATCGTGAAAATACAGACTGAATTTTCCTTGAGGAAGGAAGAGGGACTGTTGTATTGAATTGTTTACGCAATGAACCGACTAATTCAATTGCGTCTCCTTGATCTAATATAGAAATTTGTCCAGCATAGCCTAACTGTTCACTATGTTTAAAAAGAGCACGGGCGGCGACTGAATGGAATGTCCCGCCATAAACTTTTTGCGCGTCATCCCCCACCAAATTTTTCACTCTGTTCAGCATTTCTTTTGCTGCTTTTTTTGTGAATGTTAGCAGCAAAATATTCCAGGGCGCGATGCCGTGCTCAATCATGTAGGCAACTCGGTACGTAATAGCATGAGTTTTGCCCGAACCGGGACCAGCAATCACTAATGCCGGTCCCTCTCTATGCTGTACGACTTTTTGCTGATTATGTGTCAATGCCTGCCTATAATCCATTTTTATTATCCTTGTATATTTCCACGTCGTTTGCAAACCGCTGAATACCTTTTTCTGTTAAGTACATTTGGTTGACAGTTACTTTATAAAGATCACCATCAGCATTAAATTCAAGAGATACCAAAATATCATCATTAAATTCGTCGAGAAATAATGATACTATTTTGGTTTTCGCAGATTGGCGTGACAGTTCATCAGAAAACACGATTATTTCTCCAAATTCATTACTCACTATATCGCGTTCACCAATCAATGAATAACTTAAAATCAAACTTAAAATCAAATTTAAAATCAAAATCAAAATCAAAATATGTTTTTTACCCATCAAAATTACATACTTCATTTGTTTTATAACTTTTTTCGCATCTTTGCCACCGCCATTCATTTCTTCATGTATCAATGCTTGTTTATAATTCATTCTCATGGTCATTCTCCTCCTTATAAGGTGTAATATATATACAGTGTTTTTTTATTTCGCCAGTATCGGTTAAATCTTGCACATAACTTTCACTATATCCGCATGTTATGCATATATAATCATCAAGAAAGCGAATAGTCAGCAAAGAGAACCGCATCTGACTTCTAAGAGAAGATATGAGTTTTTTCTTATAAACTGTCGATGATTTACATTTCGGACAAATCCCTGTTTTCATCTATATCCTCTATATCCTCAATCAATAATTACGTATGGCCGATCTTCTCGTAACATCTTAACCATACTGTCTTTTAACCGGACTATCGGATTGAGATACGCTAATGATGCACAATACGCTGCTGTTTCATACGTAATGTATTGTGCAATGTATTCTTTCCACATCCCAAGCGCCCAACCACCATATAATACATGCTCATCTTCCAAAATACGTTGGTCGAACTTGTTTAAAAATCCAAACCATAACGTGTCTGTAATATACGGTATGGTTTCTTGGTATACCTGCTCTGCCATGCTTTCTCCACCTAGTAACGGCTCAGCAGATACCGATGTCTGAAATTCTCGTTCATACGCATATTTCAGACATTTTATCCGCTCTTGCCATGATGAGGCGTGAGGTTCAAATACTTCAATAAGTTGAGAATCAACTGCTTGCACTCCTCCAAATGTTATTTGCTCAATGATTATTGTTCTTCGTTCAATCCATTGTTCCCTATCAGGAACTTTGAGATGATCTCTCCGATATACCAGAACCTCTATTGCTTCGGCTTCATCATCACATGAGATGAACCGCCCTAACCACCCTTCTGCATCAATACACATTGGCGTAAAAACAGTCGAAATACCCATAATTACAAAAAAAGCGTAGAAAGAGAGAAAATCCCTCTCTCTACACTTTCTCCTATCCTATCCAGATGGGTCAGGTTCACCATCCGGTTGCACTTCAGCGTCTTTCAGAGCCAATTGGCCCTGATAATTCGTTTCAATAGCTCGAACAACGTTCATCATCCCCGGATGTGCGCCAACAACCTCGAACATTGGCATCCATGCGCTTCCGCTGGGTGTTTCAATCTCCTGCGTCGTCATTGCAATTTTCAATGAATTCAGCGGCAAAGGGGGTCTTGTAAGTTTCAGGCTCCCTTGAATGCCTATCCAAGAATTTGGATACTGCGAGTATGCATTAGAAAATACGCTCGCTCCCACCTGGAACACAAATGGGATAGCATTTTCAACAGACAATTCACCGGATTCAGGAAGAAACACTCCGGCAAAGAGTTTACCGCTTCTGCATTGGTTTTCCGTAGATAGCGGTTTTCCATTGTATGATAATTCATCTAATGTTGGAATTGCCCGGTTCCGAAACCGATTATAAGAACACTGAACGCATTTTCGCTCCTCATGCCCTGCGAGCCAGCGGTCTTCTTCTTCTACGCTTATAAGACCTGTGCCTTGATCCGCTTGCGTAAAGGAGGCTCTCATGCATCTGCAAATGATATATTTCAACATCATAGAGAATTTCGGCCACAGATGCCGGAACGACGTATGCATCAACAGCGTAACTAATATCCGAAACGCCGGTTGGATAAATCCGGCGTTAGGGCTGAACAGCATTCCCGGCTCACTGTTTTCAGGCGGATTCTGTGTTTGAGCCTGGTGTATTCTGAGGAGGGGGATGGACGTGATGTCATCTGGTTGATAATCCCCGCCTTCAATCTCGTCCTTCATCTCATCTGCTATTGTCTGAAAACCTGCTCTATCCATAATTTCATTCCTCCATTTTTAAATACAGAAAAGACTGTTCTTCTTTGTAAGAATAGTTTTTTCTTATTTAATCTGTAACGTGTGGTGTCTGCAACTCTTGTAAACTCTTAGCTAAATTTAGCAGTGGTTGTACGGCCTGTTTATACTGCTCCAACTCTTCTGCCGCTGTTGCTTTAACTTTCTCAACCTCCCGCGTATCTTCTAATTTCTGCTTTGCCTGTATGAGGTTAAGTTCGCTATTTCTTGCTTCTTGAGCCTGGACAGCCGTTTCACGAGCGATGTCCATCTGATGCTGATTCTTGCGTTCCATTAGAATAATCTGCGCTTTCTTTTGTTCTTTGATAGTGTCAATCTCTTGAGATGCTGTAGAGGTATTCTCTGAGGCTGTGAGGAACTCTAATTGGCCTCTTAATGCCATAATCTTCGTATGTAGCCGACTACAGTTCTTTTCCGCAATAGCAGAGGCGGCACTTGCCATTGTTTCCTGGACTTCCTGGTTCTGAAGCCGGTTAGAATATTCACTATATAATGGTATGTACTGTCTCATCCATCCTTCCAACTCCGCTGCGCGTTCTTCTTTACTTGTTCGTCCGGTAAGCTTTGTTACGAACCGACCAGACTCTACTTGCGCTCGCTTGCCAGACTCGACTTCTGCTTGTGCTAGCTTGCCAGACTCGACCTCTGCCTGCATTAGTTCATCCATCAATACTTCTAAGGGTATGAACACCACCTCACCGGTTTCAAGTTCCCTTCGTTCATACTTCATCATTTTCACATCAGCTAACGCCTGCCGATGTGTTTCATATATTTCAAACGATGCATCCGCTTCTTGCGTCACATCGTCGATTTGTTGAGAAATAGTTTCTGCACTGTGCATAATTTTCCTCCTGTGTTAATTAGTTGATTAAAAAAATGCATTCCACAACTATATACAAAATAGATTCCATATACAAATTTGTCAAGGATATTTGTTAAATTTAATTAAATATTTTCTTGTCATCACGCGGATACGTTGATTTCAGGGGAAATCAGGGAAAGAAAACAAGGGTAATCAGAAAAAAGGGGGATAAATCAGGTTTAGAGGCATGTTTTTTCATAAAATACAAAACATAAAAAGCCTCTGATATAAGCAGTTTTGGGGAATATGAAAGGGGTGTTAATATGAAACTATACCTTTAGAGTAAAAGTCTCTTAAAACGTCTCTGAGAGCTTTTAAAAGCGATAGAGTTTTTGCAGTAAATATATATAGCTCGAATCGCCTGGTATAAAGGGAATTCACAGCAATAAGAAAATATTTAATAAAATTTAATGAATATCCTTGGCAAATTCTTACATAGGATCTATTTTATATATAGTACATGTTTCCTAAATAATATTTAGATTATAAATTAACGGTCAGATATGAAAATACAACAATAAGGGTAAAAATGATTATGACAAAAGTTTTATTTGATGATTCTTATAATGGGCTTCGATGGACTTATGGATTACAATATCGTCCTTTGGCGAAAGCTCAGGTTCCGGATGGATGGATTATTCAAAGTAACCGGGAGCATCCTGGTTTTCGATTCGGAACAGTAGATTACCCTTTTCAATTATCTAAAGAAAAAGCACAAAATTTTCAACTTATTGAAATATGAGGTGATAATTATGGAAAAGATGCCGTTGATATTCAAAACAGAAGACGGGGGTACTATTCCAACCATATTTAAAAGTAAAAAGCGGCAACGCCAAATTTGCCGACGATAGAAGACTTGAAAAAATCAAAATATCGTAACGCCCGGATAAAGCGGGCAAAGGCAAGGGCTCAACGGAAACGAGTGAAACGACAACACAAGTCATAATAGGCATGAAAAACGCCCACTCAAAGACTCATGACTTCTATAGCTATTTATCGCACGGGAAAGATTTCGGAATAAATATTGAAGCCGGCGTAGGAGCGCGGAGGTAAAACAATGCTGGAATTAGTCGTTGAAAATAAGAGAAGTTTTACAAAAAATTGTCAAGAATTGGTGCACTATTTTATCAGAGAAGTTGCCCCAAACCATCCAGGTTATGAACTTAATAGGGGCGTCTTGTGGTTACACGGAAGAAAGGAATTGAACAGGTTCCTGATAGGTCGCGGAGGAAGCCATATTTGGATCTCACGTCGTAATGGAGCGCGTGTTGCAAAAATCGAAGAAAAGGCTGATAGTAGCAAAAAAATTAAGTAGCAATTCATCGAATACTAATTGAAATTGAATCATCAAAAATCGAAAAAATGACTATTAAAAAATTACGGGAATTATATCCTAATATGGAGTTTGAAAATTATAAAGGGACTCTTTATCCTATGTTTGGTGTAACTGAAAATTTTAAAAGACAATGACTTCAAAGTATTAAATCAACGGGAAAAATTTCGGAACAGGCAAGACGGCTTCATGAAGAATTACAACGATAGTAATTTTCATGATAAACATTATGGGAACTATAAAAAAATACAATACAGACTTCAAGACAGAACCTTCATTAGAGGTTGACACAATGTACGCTGATACCGTCGAATTTAATATAATTGATTCGACGGGAGGGGATAACGTAACAAGCCTAAGTATTGAAGAAATTAAGGAACTTATTGAACAATTGTCAGGATGGGTTGGAATGCAGATTGCATGACAATTATCGGAGGATATAAAGATGAGAATTTATGGAATTAAAATACGTAATTGTGCTGGAACAACTATTTATGTAATTTCTGGGAAATATACAAACAGGGAAGAAGCATTTGAAGGGGCAAAAAAAGGATTTAAATGGTTTGCGAGAAATCCAAATATCAACGATATAGTTGAATGCTTGTGATTAGCATAATATAATTGCTACATCGACTAAAAGATCACATGAGTTCGCAGCACATAGCGTAATATATCATGTACTATTCTCGCTGCTCTCATTTCATTGCGTAGTTAAAAGGTAGTTAAAAGCTTGATTGAACTTTTAACTATTTTTTAATTATCCTGAAATCCCTCTTATGAGAGCATTTTCAGAATAATAGGTTAAAAGCATATCATTTTCAACCCGATTCGTAACTTCTGAAGATGCTTGCTATGTAGGCGTTCCCAGACAAATAGTTAAAAGTGTTAAAGAGTTAACCCTTTTCCCGTAAACCCTCTTATGCGCGCACATATATACATTACCTATACAAGATTAACTATTTAACTCTTTTAACTTTTCGATCCTATGTGGGGAAAAAGATTAACCTTTTAACTTTGTGAATTCGCATGGCAACATTAGAAGTATTGAAATCCAAAAAACCCAGGGCAGCAGTATGGGTCGCGCAACGATATAATGGAGAAAAAAATAGTGAAGGAGTGCTTATTGTGGTATTAGATGCTCTGCGGGGGACTCCGGCGATTGCGATAGTCGAATTTCATGATGGAATAGAGCATTTTGCGCCTGAAAATATCTATATAATATCACCTAACCCCGCTCAACTTGTGCTGTTATAGCCTATCGTTAACCGATTACAGGGAGAAGTTAACTATAAATAATATAAATTATTTCTTGACAAATGTAAAATATTTTATAGTTTATAAATTACTCTATACTATTTTGTTATGAGGTAAAAAGTACATGTTTATAGAACAAAAGGATGCGGTATTTGTCTCGTGGTTGAGTACAAACTTTCAACTTAGCAGACGCGTCGGAACGCGCGGCTTAATTCAATGTTAGCAGGCTATAAGGAGTGAGTGCATTATGGTGAAAGGAACGTGTGGAATGTGCAGATTTTGGGAGTCTCGGAGTTTGCCAGAATACTATGGTGATAAATATCACTATGAGGAAATTATCGTTGAAGATTATAGCGGCAAATGTCGGTTATTTTCTTTTGATCTACTCTCGGAAGAAAAAGAAAATCTCAATGCCCCAATTCCAAAAGCAATCGCCGTTGATTTGGATGAAGGAACTCTTGCTGAATTCTACACTACCCCATATTTTCGATGCGAACATTATAAAGCTAGTACAGTGGTAAGCTCTGCTAACAAAGCCATAAACAGCGACCAAAATAGCACGGACTAAATTTGGTGATAGAACTCAACTTAGCGTAATCTCATTTTATAATAATTAATGATATTAGATGAGGAGATAAGGTGATGGCAAGAAACGCACCAGGAGTCGTCAAGGTACAGCGAAACCCAACCACACAAACTATGCATGTGGTTCTTCCAAAAGTGATGTTGGAAGATGTAGAACTTGAACCACAAGATCTGGTTCTCTTCTACAAGAAACCGGGGTCGCGACATTGGCGATTTCGCAAGATAAGTGAAAAAGAGAAACTACGAGTAACACAGGCGTATCGTGAAGGCACGGTCATCAGCGATGCCTTAAATTTATAGACTCAAAAGGACTGGAGATGTAATGAAACCACAGTTAGTAAGTGCAATCAAAGATCTTGCATCTAGCGGATTAACACCTCAAATTCTTGGGGTGCCTATGCCGGATATTCTTCAAGATATTCGGCCTCTTTCAGATAAAAAAGCGCAGAAATTCTTTTCTGAAGATAGTTGTCTTTTCAATCGTGACGGAGAATTGCGTCCAAAAGACGGATATTTTTGGGTATATAGTAAAGTAGCGAGGTTTAAGAATCTTGATCCGAGCTTTGTCGAGTATCAGGATGGGAAACCTGTTGTAGAGAAAGTCACAGGATTGCAGAAACCTATCAAATATTTATCTATACCTGGAGAGACAACACATTTATATGTACTGGATACGGATAGAGAGGCAAATAAATCCACAAAGGGATATTTGTGGTTCACGGAGGGGGAAAAAAAGAAACGTCTCCTGACATTTCTATGTTTGATGCGGCAACGACATCAGTCGGTGTTTCGTGCTCCGTACCTTAGTCCGGATTATAAATATGGGATTTTGGGTAGTTCAGGCGTGTATAATTTTATTTGTGCTCCCGAGTGGCACACATTGCAAGTCAAAGGTAAGCCGATCATACTTGCACTCGATGCTGATTGGGAGACAAACACCGACATTCCATTTGCTGAACTCAAGCTTATTGCTGCGTTAGTTGCGGAAGGAGCAAGTCTGAAAAAGATTAAATCACTATCCTGGTCTCCTTTAGAAGGAAAAGGAATTGATGATTATTTAATACGGGCGTACATGCAAGCAATGGATGGGAAAGATGCATTTCAGGAAAATGGGTCAAATGGTTGGACACCTTTAATTGACTCACATCCAATGCTTAACGCTCTGAATCGGCTGGTTAAAATGGCTCGTCATCCCTTTCAAAAATACGAGATGATGGGTTTAGATTTTTTCTGCCATGCCCTGGCGTCTATTTACAAGCAGGGGCTAGAATTCACCAAATCACAAGAAGAGGAGATCATTACATTCCTCAAAACAAACATATTCTTAAAATCCCGCCTATCCGTTATCCGAGCGACCTTGCAGGATGCTGTAAAAAAACACACAAAAATATCAGGCGGTGATGAGGCATTCCTTTTAACAGAGCAACGTAATGGAGAACGCTTTGCGAGAGAACACATAGACAGACTGCGATGGAACCATACCCGGCAACTGTGGATGAGTTGGACGGGGAAGTTCTGGACGGTTGATGATGAAGAAGTTGCTTATCAGTTGGCAAAACAAACGCTGAGAAGCATTCAGGCTGAAATTCCATTGCTGCAAGGATTGACCGATGAGCGGCGGAGAACACTCATGAAATCGGCATATACTGAATGCGAAAAAGTCATCCACATTCTTAACATATTGAAAGAAGGGCGCAGAGGGACGCCAGGAATGACTGTTTTAGAAACTACCTTTGATGCGAATCCTTATTTACTAAATACGCAGAATGGGATGTTACACTTAGACAAATTACAACAGCCGGAAGGTGGTTTTGCTCAACATTCGGCTGATGCATATTGTTCACAAATCACTGCGTGTAGTTATCAGCCGGAAGCGCGTTGTCCGCAATGGATAGATTTTCTGAATCTCATCTTTGACAATGTACATCTCATCACAGATGATTTTCTGGCCGAATTATCTAACCTACAGGTTCATAAGGACATTATTGAGGCTCTTGCTGAGCATCAAAATAAGATGCTTGAATATTCTCCTGATGAGTTTGGCAACATCTTATCAAAAATTGCGGTACAGGTCCTTACAGCAAAAAGTATGATAGGTAATTTAGGGCAAAAATTATCGGTTGAAGACCAAAGACAGACATGGAAGGAGTATTGTTGGCAGAGGTGTCGTAAAAGACAACCGGTCGTTGATTTTGTACAACAATGCGTAGGAATATCACTGTCAGGATTAAGCAGTGAGAAAATATTGTTATTTTGCTATGGCCCAGGAGGGGATAACGGCAAAACGACATTTTTTAACGTATTAGAACGGTTATTAGGGAGTTATTTTTATCGAATGAACATTGAATCATTATTATGGTCGAACATGCGAAGCCAAAATAATGATGAAGTCGCGGACATGCTAGGAAAACGCATGGTAGTGACGTCAGAGGTCTCAGAGGGGTCAATGAATGTCTCATTGGTCAAAACATTGACCGGGGCAGAAGGAAAGATTAAGGCGACCAGAAAGTATGAGCATCCTATAGAATTTCGTCCCTCACACACAATATGGATATTTGGCAATCAACAACTGCAAGTCCACGTAATTAATGATCCGATTTGGAAGCGCATTAAAGTGGTGCGATTCACGGTATCTATTCCTGATGTCTTACCAAAGAATAAATTACTCCCGCAAGATAAGGCTGTAGATATGCTCTGTGAAGAGCTGCCGGGCATACTCAACTGGGCATTACGAGGCTGGATGCATTATCAACAACATGGATTGCTGTCGCCTAAAGAAGTAGAGATGGAATCTTTGCGATATAAGTCTGATCAAGATAAGATTGGACTATACTTTGAAGAGCGATGTGCAGTACACACACCTGAACAACCAAAACCCGGAATCAAGATCCTTAGAGGTAAATTGTATGAAGATTATGTCGGTTGGTGTTCTGACACCCATGAAAAGCCGATAGGAAAAGTCAAATTTTATAATGACATTGCTTCGCGTGGATTTTTGGTTCAGGCGGGAGGAGGGAATAATCATTTTTTTCATGGTATTGGTTTATTGTCGGAAGAAACAACAGATAAACCATTTGGCTATAAAGACTAAACGTGACATAATAATAACGCATAATAATAATACATAATAATAATACACAATAACAATATACAATAACAATACACAATACATGGAGGAAAAGAGTATGAAATATATCAATCGTAGCATAAGCATAAGTATACTGATTTACGTTATTTTAGGTATAGGCGTTCATAGTGGGTATGCGGCAACGTGTACAAAAGGACAGATTAAGGGATTAGTCAGTAGAGAATTGCGGTATTACCTTCTTTCTTCGCATTCTTTGTATAAAAAAATTAACAAGATTGATACAGAGCGAGGAGAACGCTGCTTTGCAACCGAGAAACAGGCGAAGGCAGCAGGATTTTTTAAGCTACCAGAGTCCAAGCCGTCACAGCCAGGTTCGTCGCTTCAACGGCGTCAAACTGTACCTAAGCCGTCTGGGACGACGATACAGCGGAAAACACCTGTGCGAAAAATGCCTGCAACGTTAGGGAGACCTTTGCCGACACCGACGCCACACGTCGCAACACCGTGCAGGACAAAGTATGGATATATCGCGGCAAGCAGTGAAAAAATGTTTGATAAGGCGATTATGCTAAAATTGCAGAATGATATGGGCGCATTGAAGATACTGATAAACCAAGGGAAGGTTATCCCGCTCAAAGGCAATCTTGGTGTGTTTATCGAACAGTCCAAACCGTTACGGGGGAAAATTCGCATTCGTATCCCTGGTGGTCTTGGTACAGTGTGGACGCATCTTGAAGCGGTGTCATGTCAACCCTAATATGAGGAAAGCGGACACAATATATAATATAAGAGGAGGAGCATATAGCAATGAAATTGTAAAGACCATACAAAGAGAGGTAATAAATTAATATGAAACATGCAGTTTTGCCAATAGCATTTATTCCAGACGCAGTTTTTCCTTCAAATAATAAAGAGGAGATCCCTACCTTGAATCTTGCATTACAAGCTGAATATATTGAATCCCCTTTGAAAATATGGGGTAATCAGGCCAGAAAGCAGAAACATGCTGGAACGTGGGCGTTCTACTGCTATGATTATAAATTCACAGCGTTATGGAAGCATCCAGAAATAATTCTGCAAACCGGGGCATCGGTATATATTGAACCGAATTTTTCTACGTCTGAGGATATGCCCCGTGCTGTGGCATTGTATGGCATTTTCAGAAAACGATGGCTTTGTCGATATTGGCAAACACAGGGAATACGTATTATCGTTGATCTTTGCGTAGCTGAAAAATTCTTAGATGATAATATGTTGGGTATACCAGATGGTTGGAGTTGTTTTGCGACTAGAGTCATGCGAGGACATCATGAGCTTATAAGTATGAGCTATGAGAAAGCCTGTGAAAAAGCTGGTGGGGCGCCAAATTTATTCCTGGTCTATGGCGGAGGGAAAGAGATCAAAGAATATTGCAGAAGTAGAGGATGGTTACATATTGAAGAGCAAATGCAGAAGGTTAAAAAAGATATGGCAAGAAAGTCTCCATAACAGTAAGAAAAATGAGGCATAAATAAATGAGCGGAAGTAAAGGCGGAGGGAGTCGAGGAGGGAATAGTGGGAGCATGGGTAAACGGGTTGTCACAAATGAAAAAGACGCAGAAATTTTATTAAAAAAAGTAACTGGTTTTGGGAGTGCTGCTGCTGGCATACAGGAATATACAAGTCAGGACAACTATCACCGAATAAATGAAGCCTTACGACATGATAGGCATTTATCGAAAAACGACCAAGAAATTGTTGATCGCGTCGATAGAGGACTTAATAAATTACCTGCTTATAAGGGTGTTGTGTATCGCGGGGAATCGTTTATAGATGTTAAAGGGAAAATTCATTCCGCCGAGGATTATCTGAAGAATTATGAGGTAGGAAAGACTATCACAGCAAAAACATTTACGTCTACAACAACCCGTGAAAGTGTAATGGATAGATTTGTCGGGTTCACTGGTGTCAAGATTGCGATCAAGTCGAAAGGTAAAAGAGGGAAGGCAGTTTTGAGTAAAGGCCCTCATCCTGATGAGCATGAGGTACTTTTTAAGCGTGGTACAAAATTTAAGATCTTGCGCAAAGAGATAGGGAAAAGTAAGACAGGGTTACCAATGGGTCTTTTAGTATTGGAGGAAGTATAAATATGGCAAGGAAAAAGCAGAGAAGGCAACAAAAAAATTAAGACGGGAGAAGAAAAATAAAAAATGAGTGGAAGTAAAGGCGGAGGGAGTTATAACGCTCTCAATGTGCGGAGGTATGTATGAAAACAGGATTTGGGGTGCGTATGTTATACGATAAAAAAGACAATGCTTTTGAGCTGTTTTTGTATCGTAAAGAGGATTGCATCAACCATAATGGCGAGGAAATTGATGATTTTGTCGAAAAAAGGGAAATAGAATTGTCTTCTTCCAGTGACCTTGTAAAGAGATTAGGATATACTGCTGCGGCGAGATGGTATGGTACAGGCAGAAAACCTATCAAAATTTGTAAGCTGGAATGGATTACCACAAAGAATGGTTTCTGTGAGAAATATGTCAAGAACGGGGGAGAATAAACAACATGAACTGTCCAGGTACGAATTATGATTACAAGCTAGGAACATTCTACGCGTTACAAACAGATTCAGGACTATACTTGAGTCATCCTGGCCATTATCGCAACGGAACCGGGGAACGTGTTTTTGATTATCTCAAGTATTTTAATGGGAACGGGGCAGAAAAGGCGCATATCACAATGAATTGTGCGTTGACAGAGAAATGGTGGTGTGCTTGGATTACGTACTCTTTGGAAGATCTACGCCAAGTATATCAGTACATCCGTTCTCAGTTTGAATCAGAGCTAAGAAGTAAACGAGCAAAATATCCTTGTGTCGGTGCATTTAGCAAAGGAAAGTATGGTATGTTATCAGCACAATTGCATCGAATGACAGATACAGAAATTGCTGATTCAAAAGTGACGCAAGTACATACTACGATTAAAACGGCTGGTCAATTAAAATTACAATTAACAAAGAGTTATCCCAGAGTAGGGTTGTTGCAGGGTGTATTGCCTGATATTTCAGAAAAAACATCTCAGAAGGTGAATACGGACGCACAGAAGCGTAAAAAACAAGTGCATTCAAAACACTCAGATATACCCGGAGGATTATTCGGGTATACGTTACCAAAAAATTAAATGAAAGGAGGTAGTATTATGTGTAGATTTTATAATGGCTTATTGTATATACTTGTTGCTATACTGATATTGTTAGCAAGCTGTACGCCTTTGGTATAGATAGCTTAGAACGTGCCCTTCGCGGGCGCGTGGGTTGAAATGGTATAGATTGCTTGAAAACAGTCTACAGCGGGGGCGGATTGTTTTCATGTTGGGACGGTACAAAGGGATAACCATAAGCCAAACGGTTCTTAATGTAAATTAGGGTAAACCTGCTTTGGCAGGTTGTCTCTTGTATGCGATTGTTGTACTTAGGTCCCCGCTCATTAGACTCATTTAAATTCTTTTAAATTAGGAGGAGAAGCTTATGGTTGAGATAATACAATACTTGGGCATTGCAAATAATATCTGGCAATCACTTAAGTCTCAGCAGTCAAAAAAGGCTGCGCAGGACATTCTCGGCATTACGGAAGAACTTACGGCAACAATCAAGAATATACTTCATCTCACTAGTGAAGCATCTGAAGATGTCGTAGAGATTCTCTTGATTGCCATGTCTGCTGCATCACGCTTATCTGATGACATGACGGCTCGCTCAATATCAATAAAACCGATAGAGCAAGCTGAAAACATGGATGATATAGCCATATTAGTGGCTCAACAGATACGAATTGTCCGTGGATTAGATTTTAAATAAATCGTGTCCTGCGTGAGCGCGAAGATAAATACTGCATTATCAATAGTTTATCCCCTGAAAATTGGAACTTATAATTTTCAGGGGATTTTATTTTTAATTATTTTTAAAAAATACTTGACAAAATAATACTTACAACCTATATTATGTATAGTTTATTTTATAGTATTTATTTAATATCAAAAATCAATAAGGAGAAAAAAACATGTTAGAAGCGATAAATTTTCAAAAAGTAGAAAAGGCACTCATGAATGCACGCCAACAAGCAAAAAGTGAAATGCCAAATAGCGCTTTTGTTTTTATCGGAGTAGACAATGAGTATTTATTTTTCAATTTAGTGGCGAGGAAAAGTGAGATCACAGAGCATCAAATTCGTGATTTGAAAGAGAAAACAAGATTTCAATTGATAAGCGAAGATGACAATAAGATTTACGAAGTAGAATGCAAGGTGAGTTTATAAACCATTATGGGTGCGACCGGGAAAGCGCACCTACTTTTTACAACAAGGAGAATCATGAACGTAAATACAGTACAGGAAGAAGTTCAACAAAAAGAAGTTCAACAACCGTCTTTTCGACCGGTCATAGTTGATCTGGAAGAGTTAAAGAGGGTTGAAAGGAATTTTCAAAGCAAAATTGCAAGTCGTTTTTATACAAATACCCAGTGCGTGTTTTTCGATAGCCCTGGAAAACACCCGTATAAAACGATAGTCGCCTTCATCAAGTCAGGCCATAGCGCCCTGGACATCAAGGGTTTGACGAAACTTTTGAAAGAACAGGATTACACCATCCGCTTGGAAGGGTTACAAGTGTTAGAAGCCTACGTCGAAATCCTTGTCAATCGTTCAGGCGAATTCGCAGAGGTGAGAAATTTACATGAAATCACAGAAGCGATGATCGCCCGGAAACGAGCATTTATTCAGGAAGTCAAACAATATTAATCACCTGGATGCTGAGGAAGGACGGTAAGAAAAGCCTTCTTTAGCGTCCTAACACAAGGAGAATATCATGAAAGACATCAAAAAAGAGAACATACATGATCTGAAGCACGTAGAAATCGCTCAGATAAGTCAAAATCAGTATCAATACGATAATTATAACATTACACTCTATAAGGCTAAGGAAGACGGAGAGGAAATCAAAGCTGGTGATATGGTCATTAGAGAAGATTGCATCTCTAATTCTAATGATTACATCCTTGACAAGGACGAAAAATGTGATGCCCAAATCGATTTTGAAGCGTTTTTGAATGGGCTAGCAAGTGATTGGGCGTGTAATGAGGAGGATATACATCTTGAATTAATACGATGGGGTCTAAAGTCTCCTGAAGATGACGTACGAAATGAGACATGGCAAGATGCATGTCGAGTGATTATCAAGGAAACTTTCGGAAACCACACGCCTATCGACTATGCCAGAAATGAAAACCAGGAAGTGATGATATTTGAAAATTACTCCACTACTCAGGCGTGGATTGATAAACAGGAAAAAGGGACCTATCATTTAAGACATGGCGAGGCCGGGCGTCCAGTATATTACATCGTGGAATAGAGGAGAAAAGGAGGAAAACAATGCGATACTTACTGGAAGAAGATTTTTGTGATATGTTGAAAAAAGTTGATGGAAAAGATGATCCTGCAGATTGGCCTGCTGAAATGTGGGTCTGGGGCGACTGCGAAGGCGGAGGCTCTGAATATGGCTTCTCCTCGCAAGAAGAAGCGTTCCAGGATGCTCAGGATTCTCTTCTAGGTGATGAAATAGAGTTAGATTATCGTCGTGAAGTTTATCGTCTGGAAAAAGAAAAGGGTTCTAAGGAGTATACTGAAACAGGAGATTTTATATTTTATCGCAGTCAGCAGGGGAAATTAATTGCTGAATAGCAGAGCCGACAGAGGTATTTCGGCGCGGGATCAGGAGAACCTGCGAACGGATGAAAGAATTTTTGGGAAAGTCCCACCCGCTCCATCCCACGCACGTTTCATATTAATAGAGAACGCCGTATTTGTCAAGAAGATTTGTCGATAGCTTTTTAATAATGAGTCAAAAAAATTCCATAAAGAATGTAGACTAATCTTCTCTAATTCATTTTAATACTTGAAGGCTTTAATAAAGCAACAAATTGTAGAATTAGACAGAGGAGTAAGTACTATGAGAACAATACAAGAATTAATTCTGCATGGTGTTATCAAAGTGACATCTGGGCCATGTAGAAACTACACGAATGCGTGTACGGAATGTTTTAGTCACGGCGGGATTAGAGGTTTGTGGATATATGGAAAGTATTATTGTTGCAATCGCTATCACGGGAAACATCGCAAAATCCTGAACAGACTTGTGCGCAGAACATTGAAACATGCATATAACAATGTGATAAGCAGACTTTGAACCCGCAAGCGAGATTTGATTTTAATTGAATAACCTGTACAAGCGGTTTCAAAGCTGCTTATCACAGGCGTTATCAGGAGTGTGAATATGGTTGGGGAAACATGTAAAACATGTGAATATTTCAATTTCAAAGTAAGTGGGACGTATGCTTGGGGAAATTGTTTACATCCAGAAGTGATGGAAGTACAGAGGATCAGCTTTTCTCAGGTTGATGAAATTTTCGATCACCCTGAACCTGAAAAGTTCCGTGATGCCGTGAAGAAATACGCTAAAATTTTATACAGAGAAGATGTTTTTGGTTGTCGGTTACATCGTTTGATGGTGGACTCTGATAACAAATCATTGTAACAGACGTGCGGACACGCTGCTAAATTCAGTGTTATATGGCACAAAGTAAGTAAAGAGGAAACATGAAATGATTAATGTCGGTACTGTGTTATATGGTTTTTGTAATGGATTTTTTGGCCGTGATTCTTATGGGAAGAAGCGAATTGAAGCGATAGGGGCAGATTGGGTCGTAGTGAGAGAAGAAGGTGGTCAGCCGAACTTTGCGTCTTTCGCTGAGGGATGGAAAAAAAAAGACATACAAGAGCTATTAGAAGAGTGGTCTAATCCAATTGTAGTAGAAATTTAGTATATAACAATGGCTTTAACGCCGACCAGGAAAGGCGGGGCGAGTTTTTCGCGTCTCCTCCTGGTTCGGTGGCCGCCTTTCTTGGCGGGTTAAGCCGTCGTTATGAGGAATCCATAAATGAAATTATCAAAAATTTATAAGCATTATGGGATCGAAGCCAATTTAAGGTACTCCTTACGTTCGATAGATCCAGATCTCACTGTGGCGAGTAACCTTACATGTGTGAAATTACTGCATTTTATCAAAA
>Ga0209976_10000122_pt1 | contig 52703 bp, 81 predicted proteins | sample SumtaG_FD_182806 | JGI IMG/M metagenome (GOLD analysis project Ga0209976, IMG submission 182806) | Deep subsurface microbial communities from Indian Ocean to uncover new lineages of life (NeLLi) - Sumatra_00157 metaG (SPAdes) (version 2) | ecosystem: Environmental > Aquatic > Marine > Oceanic >... | reverse complement strand
GCTAGCGAAAAACTGTCCAAACCCTACTGAGGCAAGCTGTGACTCAATGGTCACTTTAACTAGTCCTGAGGGCGTCGTCAGTCCTGCGACTGCTCCTTGAGCATAGTCATGGTATACCTTTGCCCATCGTCGAGCGGCATCTAGCTTCGACGCTGGTGGATTGTTCTGTAGTGCTGTAAATCCATCGACCAGCTTCTGCTTGATGAGTGGCACACTACTTACCATCCACTTTTACAAATGTTGATAGATGAGCATTCGATATGATATTCGGTATCGATGATGGTACAGGATTACTCGAAGGTCCTGTTGGTGTTAGATGAATATGACCCTTGAAGTCCTGAGTGAATGTCTTTCCACGTATCACAGCTTCTGCAACTTTCTCTATCGCTTTGTTGCTGAGATATATCTGTGGACCTTCGAGGATTATCTTTCCATCTTTCACAATGATGTGTGAATCACCCACGACAATGCGAAAATCCTTTCGTGCAACGAATCTGATAGAATCAGACTTTATTATTGCTGCAGGAGTTTCATTTGCGTTCGTGCCAGCTTCTCTACTTGGCAAGTCTTCGATTTGCAGGTTCTTATCGACATCTGTTTTCATGGACACGTAGATATATGACATGTCTGTGTCAAAATTTGGATTAACGCTAGATCTACCAGCAATCAAGTGCCACGAACCTGCACTCTTGCCCTCACCAGGAGCATTTATATGCCCATGACCTGAATCAAGAGGAGCTTCTCCGGGCGCTGCTCTATCGGCGCCACAAATCATTGTGACATTATTTGACCCTTCAATAACTCTATCACCGTATCGTCTTATGAATCCTGGAACTTCTTCTTTAACAATATCATATGACATGTCTAAGAGTCTCCAAAAAGAACTGTGAGAGCAGCGCTTACGACTCTTTCACCTGCATCACGATCTGTCGTAAGCGCTGTATTGTCTTCCGCTAATTCTGCAGAATCATCATAAAGAGATGTAAGACGAGCTGTTTCACTCGCTTCAAATGAATCCTGACCGCGAAAATAATTTACATTCTGGTGACCTGGGACTTTGCCAAACCACAATCCATGCTGAAAGTCTGTATCTTCGAAGGTCACATAGACGTGCTCGCCTGGTTTGATTGGCATTGCGTCATGATCAGGGAACATTGGCCAAAATACTCGAAGTGAGTCATCATCATCATACTGATCTAATCCAGCAGTGATGATGCGTGCCTTGATACTATTGCGCGGATTCAACGGGCCAACATTCGCTGGTACTTCAAATTCTCGTTTGTCTATGACATGCGCTAGTCCACCCTCACCCTCTGGATTTTCTAACAGTCCACCTTCTACATCGATTGCTATAACGACGGCGCGCCACCAAACTTGTACATTTTCATCTTTATCCCACAGCTCACCACGTACACTTTTATTGATGAGTTCTGAGAGAAAGACCTCTGGTCTTCGGAATTTCTCAATCGTTTGGAATTTTTTAGCCATCTAAGATATCTAGTCTCCACCTCTCTTTTCTAGTTCATCTGTGATGATTCGAACCTCTTCTCGTAAACGACCAATCTTCTCGAGAAGAGGACCAGCTTCTTTAAGCTTATCGTCCAGACTAATCAACAATGCTGCTACACGAGCTTTAAGGTCATCAACATCACATACAGAAAGATCAGGCATCTGCTGTTCTCCCCAGTGGTTTTGCTTCAATTACGTCAAATAGACTATCTTTGTCGTCTTTCGTAAGATTTTTATTATCTGTAGTTTCTGGCTTCTCAAGCTTCTGCTTAAGCTTTGCAAGCTCCACTACCTGGCCAGTCTGCTTAGTGAGAGAATCAACGATCTTCACAAGATTATCACTGATAGCCTGACGTACGAATGGATCAGCTGCACCTTGTTCATTGAGCTCATCATAGAGTGTTTCTAGACGCTTTCTATCAGCTGTAATATTCTCTAGCGCCTTCAGTATATAGTCTTCTGATTGCTTCACAATCTTTAATATCCCTCAGTAAAATACTTTGACTTCCACTTTGCATAAAGCTCACGCATCTTCTTAAGATTCATTGCGACTTGCTTCTCGTTCAGTCCAGTCATTTCCCTTAAATAAAGATACACTGCTTTCTTGTTATAAATAGTGACTAGTTCTGGATTACTCATGAGAAAGATCACGGCTTCTAAAACTTTTCTCTCATTCTTCTTGACAAGCTTTGAACGCCAGAAGTCAAGCTCAGTAAAGAGACTCTTCCAGAATTCCTGCTCAAGAACGTCATCTTCATGTGGAGAATATGTCATCGAGGGATTGTCACGTATTGAATCACTATCGACTCCCACGTGCAATTCGCGCTCAATCCTGTTCTTCTTCGCTCTTTCTCTCGTCTTTTGGATAAACCAGTTCTTTGCTACGACGTTAAAATAAGAGAATCCTTTCGTCCCTTTTTCAGGATCAAACTTCGGTAACATCTCATACAAGTTTGCTAAGCAATCCTGCTTAAGAGTTTCGACATCATCGATTGTAAAAAATTTGTACACAAAGATAAGATTCTCGATCAGTTTCTCAAATGCAGGTCGAATGCCTTCATTGAATAGAGCATGTTTATTTTCTGAATCTTCAGTCTTAAGAAATTTCTTAATGTACTCGTCAGTTTCTTTTGTAAAATATTGTGGCATAATCTAATCTACAACAATTGGTCTTTCTACTTCAGTTATTTCTTTCGGGGCAAGAGCGCGTCCAACTCTAACACCATTGAATACTTGTGCGTAGTAATCAAATCGTCCCTTCATCAAAGTCATATTTCGATTCAAGTGCATGATATCTGGTGAATTTGAAAAGGTCGATTTAGCAAGAAGTGATTCAAAATATTCATTGAAAAGGTCGATATCGTCCATGACATTTTCAAACAATTCATCAAACTGTATCGTGCGCTTGATGAAGCGCTTAGTAATAAAATACGAAATAACGTTCCCCAATGCTGACACGATAAATAAAATTGTTATAACTGCAGTCATTTCGTTCCTTTGGAATACCCATCTTTGGCCCAACAAGATCCCTTGAGTGCAAAATTAGACTTCGAAATAATTGGATCCATCTCTATGTTGCAGTTTTCTTCACAACACATCGGTTGGTTCTTTTTGTCTAAATTCTGTTGAATCTCAACAATTATCTTGCATTTCGAGCATTTATAGGCATATATCGGCATTATCTAACACAGTTCCTCGCCGTCGCCAACAACTCTTCCTTTTCTCTTAAGATAATCTAAGTTTAAATGAAGGACTTCGTCATTGTCCACTGATAACTCAATATCTCTAAGTGAATCGGATATGTCTGTCTGCGCAAACAAACCACCCTGTACGATAGAAACGATCTCGATAAGAACATCTGGTCCTAATTTCATTGTGTATTCTCCATTACTCAATTATACCATTGGCAAAACCATAAGTAAACCCTACCGATGGCTTATAAGACTTATCTTCCTTTACCGGTCCATCGGGCTCGAGTGCCTCTTATATCGTAGTGCACGAATCGACCAGGATAGTGTCCCACTCCACCCTCTTTTATCTTTCCTTCATCGATAAGTAGCAAAATTAACTCATGGAGTTTAGCCGTAGAACAAAGAGACTTTAAGTCTGCAGCTTTAGCAACCATGTGTTTGGAATTTTTCACTCCACCTATAGCTGCGTTGTGTTCAGGCGTTCTATACCCTGAAAAGACTTTGATAGAAGTACCGACATGGTCACGAATTACTTGAAGATTCTTAGCAAGCTCTTTGACATTGTCGACAAACTGAAGTGGGACTTGAGTCTTTCTGTCATCATTTGTCACAAACTCTCCCAACTTGAAGTTTTCTGTTAGTTGTGTATCTGGAGTGAGTGGTCTTCTCTTACCAAACTTTTTTATTACTCTTGCAAGTTCCTCGAAAAATCCCATCTTGAAATCCTCGTTGTACCAAACTTCTCTACTGCTAATGTGGCACACTCATTCGCATATCTAACTGCGCCTCTAATATCTTGTGGATCTCTAACAATCCCTAACGCAAATGCTGCAGTATGTGTATCACCACAACCAGTGACATCTACAACATGTTTTGCTTCTTTTGTCGAAAAACGTTCAGTATGAACCATGTACGATTTATCATCGCTTTTTGAGCTCTCACACTGGTGAAGCTGAGCTCCCTTTTCTCCAAGTGTCACAATGACAAAGTCAAACAATCGTTCAACGGCCGTGTAGTCTTTATTCGAAACCTGAAGAGAGTATTCGTGTTCATTCACGTTTAAGAACTTTGCTCCCTCAAATATTCTCAGGTCTTTTCGCTTCGAATCAACAACGACGGGAATACCAGAATCTAGAATCTTTTTTGTGACACTTTCTGTTACTGTCCCCTTGTCATAGTCAGATATGACAATCAGGTCATAGTGCTGACTGAGCTCAAAACACTCTTCAAAATGTTCTCTATATGCTCGATCAAACTTCTTTTTGTTATCTACACGACACACTATCTTATCATCACAGACGTATCTATGTTTTTCTAAACTATCTCCCCAGACCATCCACCCGTTAAGATCATTATCTGACATGAGATCAGCATCTAGAGCTCTCATTATTCCATTTAGATCTACAGAAATACTATCTCCAGCAAGTGCTTTGATATTTGCTGCTACATTTGCAGCTCCACCTAATCTACGCTCTTTCACACCAGTTTTATCAAAAACAGGGATATCTGCTTCCTGCGCCATGCGAGAAGTCGTAACGTGTGTGTAGCAATCTATGACTATGTCACCAACTACTAGGATTCTACTCATAGTTTCCTTATCTTCTCTATAGTCTTCGACGTTGATATATCGACACAGTACGATTTAGGCACTATTTCAATACGTGCAATATCAGATCCCACAACATCTTTATTCAGGTATTCAGGGCCTTTAACGATGATGTCTGGGTTTAGCTTCTTTATTAAATCGTAGGGTGTTTCCTCATCAAATATCATGACACGATCGACATACTTAAGCGCCAAGAGCATATCACGTCGCATCCACTGAGAGATTATTGGGCGATCGTTGCCCTTGATCTTCCTAATGCTGACATCACTATTCAATCCAACTACCACAGAACCTAAGCGACCGCCCGTCAGATCTCTTGCGTATCTCAACGTTCCTACATGACCAGCATGCAGAAGATCGAAACAACCATTCGTGAATACGATATTACTTATCATTAAAATTTATGAACTCTGCAGGATGCATAGCTTTATCGTCGACATAAAAATCTGCTGACGGCTTGCCAAACAAGAGTCGATCATGACAGACTCTGTTGTCTTTCAACCATTTCTCTGTCATCTCACGATATATTGTCTCAATCATTATGACATCTCCATCACACGATTCCATGCCACGAGCAGTGAAGATCGTTACATGCCAGCCGTTCGTCCAAAGACGGTTGACTTCCTCTATAACCTCAAGATTTGGTAGTGCTAGATGATATGTTCCCGAACTCTCCTGAGTACACAGGGTCCCGTCCAGATCCATCACTATCTTCTTCGTAGTCTTCGACAACTGCTCTTCCTTTCATCTCAAGCCAATCCTTCTTCTCTCTAAGCTCAAGATTCCGCTCGATGACTGCACTAAATAGTTTCTCACCAGTCCCGAACTCTGCTGCGACACTTCTAAGGCTATTAATGTCTTTTGGAAAACAGTGACCTCCCGCGCCGAGCTGTCCATCATGTCCTGGAACTTGTAAATGACTGCGTGCAATACGTGGATCTAAACAAGTGAGAAGCATTACTTCCTCGTAATCAACGTCGAGATGTCTACAGACTTGAAAAATCTCGTTTGCAATGAGAACCTTTGTCATTAGTAGTGTATTCGTAAAGAGCTTCACCATCTCTAATGTCGTTGGATCATCTGCCATCCCCAAGACTGCTTTGTTCTGCAGTTTCTTTTGGAAGAATCTTACGACGATAGTCGTATCTTCGTCATCACCACCAAATAGAACACGTGATGTATTTTCTAGATCTGCAAAGCTATTCTTCTCAGTAAGAAACTCAGGAGAAAAAACAACACGAAGCCCAGTCTGTTGCATTTTCTTTGTGAACCCAGGAGTCACTGTGCTCTTGATCACGATGACGAATTCACTCGTATCACGATCAATGCTCTTGGCAACTATTCTAATATCACTGAGAGCGCTTTCGACGATGCTAGTGTGACAGCTGCCATCTTTGTTCATTGGCGTTGGAACTGCAAGAAAGACCACATTTGACTCACGAACAACGTCTTCAAGTGTGTCAAGCTTGTATGTATCATGAACTTTCTTAAACTTATCATAGACAACGGTACGACACTGATCATTGAAGAAATTTTCAATTGCTTGACCAACGTAACCAAATCCAACGATGCCGACTGTCATATCAGCAACGTTAAAGTTATCCAAGAAATCGGGTGTATTAATGCTTGTCATTTATCATACCTTCGAATAGCTTATTGAAGCGTTTTGCTTGTACTTCCCAGTTTTCACTCACTGCGTAAGTCCTAGCATTATCTGATATCAAAGCGAATGCTGTCGAATCTTCTGTATATTCGATGATCGTATCTATCCAGCTGTTGACAGGGGATACGATGCCATCGACACCGCATGTAATCAAGTCTGATGGTGTTCCCATGTTTGGCGGATACAGCACTATACATCCTGCCGCCATTGCTTGCCTGTGAGCTCTTGAAGAGGGTTCCTTAAATGTCGAAGTATACGGCAGAAAACTACACTTATTGAATAATCCCCATAACTCAGGACCATTGTCAAGATTCTTATGAAATTCCAATGCAGGATGATCTATGATGACTCCGCCATTCGTGTAGTCAGGCCAACAAATATGTAGCTTGAAGCGTTTATCGCGCTGAAAAAGCTTCAGTGTAAGCTCTATTGCACCCTGCAAGCCTCTCCCGATATCAGAAGCCCACAGAAGCGCTCGAGGGTCTTTTTCACAGGGGTGATATGTCTCTGTATCAACACCAAGCGTGACACCAGGGAGGAGCTGGGGAGCTCTCGTAAGGCGTGAGAGCTCACTTGCCAAATTATTCTCATGCCACTTAGGAAAACAGAGAATACCATCAAGCTTGCCTTCTTCTGTAGCTTTCTCGACAGTCTTCAACCAACCAAGACCGTATGTGTGGTCCTGACTATTGATTACGTTTACAGCTTCTGATTTATAACAAGTATCAATCCATTTTCTCCAGTGGACAACAACATCATAATCTCTTTCCTTAAAGATATCATACAGGATTACCTCTAAGCATGATAATCCTCCGTCACGAGTTGTCTGTGGACCCCACTCAAAATCTGTTACAATATCAACTTCATTCTTACCAAATAGAGAATAGTAGTAAGGAAGCTCAAGATGACATTTAATAAACTGAAAAACATAATCACGTTTAGCGAGATCTTCCCAATTCCTCTCAATTCCTACAAAAGCTATTCTCACTTATATTCACCATCTATGTAAAAAGACTTATACCACTCAACAGTTCTCTTAAGACCCTCATCAAGATCTATTTGAGGCTTCCATGCATGTATCGTTAAAAGCTTACTAGCATCGATGTACTGTCTTTGAATTTCCTTAAACAATGGATCACGCCGGCTTACAAATGGTTTCTTCTTTGAACCCATAAGCTCTGATATCTTGGCAGCTAAATCATAGATTTTCACTGGGCCTGTTCCACCGATGTTATAAGCTTCACCCTGAGGCGCTTTGATTGGTTTAAGTGCACAATATCCTGTCCCTAACTTAAGATAAGCTTCAACTACGTCATCAATGTAGATAAACTCACGCTCCATGCTTTCAATATCTGAATAAAGCATTGGGCCTTTTCCATCAAGAATTAGCTTGATTGTATTTGGAACGATTCGTGATAAGCTCATGTCACCCGGACCGTAGACATTACTGCACCTCGTTACGCAGATTGGCATATCATAGTTATGCGCGTAAGATCTAGCAATCATATCCATACATGCTTTAGAGGTATCGTATGTATTCTTTGGTTGTAGAGCAAAATCTTCAGTATATGGAAGTTCCTCATGATCTCCATATGCTTTATCTGAGGAAGCAACTACAATGCTCTTACATCTACCAACATTGCGTGCAGCTTCAAGAACATTCACAGTTCCCATTACATTAATACGATACGTTGACATTGGATCTTTTGAAGATGATCTAACAATGGCAAATGCTGCAAAGTGAAAGATTACATCAATCTCCTGAAGTGAGATTATCTCACTTAATGTCGTGTAATCGCAGATATCTCCCGTGAAGAGCTTGCAGTTTCCGTGGTACAAAATATCAGCTGCATGGCTAATTTCCTTAACTAAACCTGAAACATTAGCTCCCTCGAGAAGAAGTCTTCTGGCAAGAGCTGTGCCAATGAAACCATTGATGCCAGTGATTAATACGTTTTTGTTCTTCCAGCCCATATTTAGCCCCAAGCATCTTCAGATTTAAAAGCTCTTACTTTAAAGTTCCAATTCTGAAAATACGTCTCACCATTCTCATTTTTATCTAGAAATTCGATATCACTGAATCCTATTCGTTTGAGCTTATGCTCTAAAAGAGACTTTGTAAACGCTGTGTAGTGCCAGTTACCCTCATAATCCTGCCCGCCATAGAGTCTATTCATAGCAGCTTGAGCTATATCATTGAAAGGCGTGTTGCATTTTGCACATTTTTTATCTTCTGAATACATCTTGTTTGCGCATACGTTGCAAAGACAATCGTCTTTCATTGCAGCCATAGCACAGTGATCAAAGTCAGGAACTTGAATTTCAACAAATCCACCAGTTTTTAATGTAAACCAAATTTCCTGAAGGATCGTGTCTGTTAGTCGATAAGAAAAATGTTCGAGAACATCAAGCATCAAGATCTCTTCTGCATCTCTCCACGGCCACGGAAACACTGTCAAGTCAACCTTAACTACATCACGACAACTTAATGTCAGCAGATCAGCGTTTATATAGCCTTCCCGTACATCAGAACCGCATCCTAAATTTAATCGCATTCTCTCACTTCTTCGATGAACTGAACGATCTCACGTGCTCTGTGTTGTGGAGTGTGTCCTTCCATTAGTTCTTGTAACAATGCTTTCCCTTGTTGTTCGTTGATTGGACCATCATACCACCCATCAAGCAAAAGATTTAAATCTTCAAGAAGCTCTTCTTCTGAATTGAAAGTACAAAACTGTTCTGGCCCATCTCCATCATTATCAAGAAGTGAATTGGAAAGAAGACATGAACCTGCGAACCCTGCTTCAAAGTGTCTACATTGGTAGCCATAACCCCAACCAAAATCTTGTCCTACATCTGTAGCATGATTCAACACGATTTTTGATCTATTATAGATAGCATTAATTATTTCTGGATCAAAAATGCTTAAAGCAACCACGTTATGACCAGCTGCAGTTAGAAGTCTAATCATCTTATTTCGACTTTCGTGCATCACTGGATTCGAAAGACTTCCAATAAAACAAAAATCAATATCATGCAGAAGACCGAGCGGTCTATAGAGATCCGGATCTGCAGTCAGAAGTAATTTTTTGGCTTTCTTATAACCGATCTCGTTCGCTACACGAGCACCTTCCTTATCAAACGTGAATGCATAATCACAAAACTCCCGCATGTGTTCCATCATTCCACGGATGCCAGGTGCACGGATATCATCTGGTTGATATTCAATTACAGTTTGACCAAAAGTTTTCATATCACGAAGAACAACATGCGAATATTCTCCTTGATCTTTGAATACAATAGTTGCATCAGCATCATTACGTAGCGTTTGAGATTCTTTTTGTGAAGGATCCCATGTAAACACTGAAACACCGATCTGCTCAAGTCCTTTCTTGAATGCAATCTCAGTGCCAAATGGAGCATTCCTAACGAAAGCACCTATCATGTTAATCTTCATTTTGGATCCCATCCAAAGTGTTCGCGAACTTGGTTTCTTAAATCTTCTGGTAGAGACTCTAATCTAATATAGTGTATAATGTCTAAATCGAATGTTGGAATATCTGCTTCATATGAATGTCTATACATTACAAACAAGCTGTTTTCTACTTTAGAAATATCTTCTTGATTAGCTACCTTTTCTAAAGTCGTACCACTAGGTTTTGATCTGTCGGCTTTATCTTCAAAATATTTCATCTTGATCCTAACTCGACTCTATAAGAATCTTCTTCTTCATGTTTCGTGCTAAACTCAATCAACGTCGAATCCATCAATGCGATAATTTGGTGTTGTTGCCCACGTGGTATTCTAACACTATCTCCTACATGAAGATTTATGACATAGTCTTCTGCGTTTGAAGGATCTCTAAAGCGAATATTAACACGTCCTGAACTCAAGTACATCGTTTCGAGTTTCTTCATGTGATAATGCATTGAGCCTTTTTTATCTTTCTGTAGAACAAGTATTTTTCCACAGTAGTCATCAAGATTTTCGACCCATTTTTCATATCCCCAAGTGCGATTTGCACGATATGTGTCATCCCATGTAACTTTTTCTACTTTTGCCATCGTGTGATCACTTTAATTTCTTAATAACAACTTCTATTGAATATTCTGAATCCAACGGTGCATGTCCATCTGGCATTTTTGGAACGCCATGATAGCCAGCATCACACGTGTTTATATAAATGATCTCATAAGAGCCTTCTTCAAGTATTTCGTCAACAAGTTGTCTAAAACCTAATGTATCTGGTAGTTCATGTTCATTCGGTAAAAAGAAAACCTTGTGGTCATGATTAAACTTAGAAGGCAGTGTTTTTTGCTGTTCATACAAATCCCTGTGGGGCATGAGTATTGAAAGATAACCATCTTTCTTTAAGATTCTAAACCAATTCTTTAGACAAAGAATAGGACTAGTGGTATGTTCTATACAGTGACTAGAATGAACATAGTCATATGTTTCATCTTCGACACCTTCCATTAAAGTTGCATCCCCATGTCCAAGAAGAATATCCCATTTTTCAGAGTCAGGCAAGATGGGATCTGGTCCGCATCCTATATCAATCCCTTTACCTTTACAATACAAATCAAAGAAATTGCTCTTTTCTCTTCTAGTTTTAGCTTTACTTGTTTCACCCAATGCAATATATCTCTCAATATAACCCTTAAAGTTTTTTACATGTGAAAACATCTCTTGTACTGAAAGACCTTCGGCACTATCTTTTGTTATAGTACAACTACAACTGTGACTGTTCCATGGATGAGATTTTACAGCTGAATATTCTATAAAATTTGCCACGATACATGGAATATCCATCGATGCGGCTACATGCGTTATACCAGTGTCATTTCCAATATATAATCCACAAGTACTTAACTTCTTAAAAGCATTATCTAAAGTTGTAATATCAGGTTTAAATCTATTATTCGATACTAATCTTTGAATTGGTCCGAGTGATAAACCCCAATCTAACGTATTTCCTGTTGACCATATAGTAAGATCTTTATTACCATTATCATCCAATAAAAGTGTTATTAGCTCTGCAAACTTTTCGTTGCCCCAATGTTTCTTCTTCCAAAAACCCGCAGCATCTTTCTTATATCCTACGCCAATATAAATATCGAAATTATTACTATCTACATCACCATAAAAAGAACAATCTGGAACTTTATCTTTATATCCAAGTTCACGAGCATTATCCATCTGATACTCTATTTCATGTTTCTTCCATGAAATAAATCCAGTAGTAGATGGATCAGGTCTTGTTCTACTGTCCATGACCCTATATGCTCTGTAATGTTCTTGATTTCTCCATCTTCCATCGAATGGTATAGACATTATGGCTACATCATAGACATAATCCCTAGAGACGTTGATGTTGATACTGTCTATGATGCCATTTTTAAGCAAATATTTAAAAATATCATAAGCACCAAAATCATCAGGCGTATCACCTATCATTACATCGAGACGTTCAGGTTTTAATGAGCGAAGTGCCTTGAGCATTGGAATACACATGACAGCATTTCCCAACCCGAATGTTTTACCTACGAGTATCTTCATTATTCTTTAACAATATAATGATTGTCATTATTAATTCTAAGATATTCTATACCTGCATGTTTGACAAAGTCATTAAGGGCACGAAGTGCACCTCGGCATGATGGTGAATTTGTATCATCAAAAAGAATTATACCACCTGAATTCATTCTATCGTAGAAAAACTCACAGCATGATAATACACTATCATATACATCACAATCAACATGGATAAATGAAAATTTCTTACTTATATCTAAGTTATTAAATGTACTAGGAAATTCACCAGCATGATAGTCTATCTTATCGTTATGATCTTGGAGATGAGACTTAACATCTGTAAGGTCTACAGTAGAAAAATCTCCAACTTTATGAGAATCACTTTTATCTAAAGAAGAATATGGTATGCCGGTAAAAGTGTCAAACAAATGTATTCTCTTATTTGACTCTACAGATTCAAGAAATTCACAAATAAAATATGCAGAACCACCTCTGTATACTCCACATTCTGCAACGTCACCTTCAATTGACGTCACATCATTTAACAATTGAAGCATACTTGAAATTTTTCCTATTGGAATAAGAGATCTAGAAAGAGCTCCAGGTTTCTTTCTCTTTGCAATAAATTTAATATAATCAACCATTGTTTAAAACCTCGAATATGTAGTTCATCCTAGCGTCGATGGTGTGCGATTCCATACATCCATAATGGTCAAGGCAGGCGACATCTTCACAATATCCATTATCGTCAAGACGTTGCTGAATGAGTTTGTCCAGTTCTTCCAACGACTCAAAACAAAACCCCATCGCTGGAGCCATAGCAAGGTCAGTAGCAAGCGTTCTCATTGACACCATAAGTGATCCAACATATGGAATCTCGTAGTATCGAAGAGCCCTTCCATTTGTTGATGCTCCGGGCAAATTAAGACATATTTTGCTTTGGGCGATGAGACGAAACATCTCATCATGTCGTACAAAAGCATCATACATGTCCGGTCGTTCTTCAAATACAATACAGTTGTTGAGATGTCCCCACTTCTTCTTTACATGGTCTATCACCACTTTCCGCGCTGGGTTGCTATTATAGCCGATGAAACAAATGTCATATTTCTTGTCTGCTAAATACTTATCTCTGTTCTCCACATCCCACAAGTGATCGAAATTACATGAGAGGTTTGTAAGGTATGTATTCTCTAACTCGTCATACTCAGACTTCCAATCATCTACAAACATTGTTGTATTGGGACCAAAACTAGCTAAAACTCCTCTAGGCAATCCTCTAAAGCTATCATGTCCTGCTATTACAACCGTTCTTACAACTCCTGAATACAGAGCAAAGAGCTCATGCCAATACACTGCCGACTCATTTGTCTCATCTAAGAAAACAGCGTCTACATTGTGCGAAAAGATCTCTGTTATTATTTCAGAACGTGACCATTCTTTCATGTCTCCACAACCCTCTACATAACATAGAGATCTGCGTTCGGCTCCGTAGTCCTGTTCGTCATGCCCAATGAGCTCTGGCTTTCCTTCACGATGCTTAGCTCTTGGTGGCCAATCGATTACATTCTCCTTACCAAACCTCCTGACAAGACCGGCAAAAATGAGATCCATGGAGAAATCACTTCCCTCACGAGGAGAAATTATAATGTGTTTTTTCACCTTATAGCTACTCAATCACAGGTAATAGATTAGGCATTTTGGAAACTCGTTTGTTTTGAGATACTCTAAGGATACTTGAAGGTAATGAACCTTGACCCATTGAATGATCAAAACATATTGATTCAGTAGATTGATTAAATGGAATTTCAAGTTTATTCCTAACGTAACGTTCAAGGTCATCTCTTGCAGTTACAAGGTCATTTGAAAATATATAATCTGTATATACATATGCTTGGTAGCCGCCGTCTAGATTAGGATCGCCTTTGTAGTAGTCAGCGGTCTCGTTGTAGTTCAGTTCGATAGCATGAAGTCTATCGCCTGTCTTCTCATATGTATAAGTCCATATTCCAGGTTTTGTCTCTACTGCTTCATCATAGTAAGGGCAGCCAGGATATGTCGTGATAATCGTACAGTCAAAGTCATCTGGTTCCATGTCTAGAAGCCACTGTTTTGTCTCTTCAATTGTCTCATATGATTCGCCTGGATGACCAATTGACATGAGAGCCTTGACTTTCAATCCATACTTCTTTGCTATCTCAACAGCACGAGTATTATCATCACGAGTTGCTCTTTTATTGATGTTTTCAAGTATTTGTGGGGAACCAGATTCAAAACCAGTGAGTAATTGTCTAAATCCAGCTCTGTACATTGACTTAGCTTGTTCTTCAGTAAGAAGCTCTGCTTTAGCAAATCCCCTTAATCTAAATTCGATGCCAAGACGATCCTGAAGATTGGAGATCTCATTCATTAGCTCCACCATCTTCTTATTTACGTTTAGCTCATCATCATAGAACATGAATCCCGTATAGCCATATTGCTCATGAAGAAATGTCATCTCATCAATAATACTCTGAATCGAGCGCATTCGAATTCGTCTAAGCATTGGAGATTCTCTACCTCCACAAAACCCACACTGAAATGGGCAACCAAGTTGAGCGATTAGGCTCGTTGCGCTAAATCCTTCGATCATATATTTGTATGTGTCTAAATCTATTAGATGTCTAGCTGGTGGCGGCAGCTCACCTAATCTCTTATTCGTAAGAAAGAGAGGGCTTTTTGGATCATCCCCGTCAACCAACCCTTTGCTTTTACCACATAGATCCAAAGCTTCAAAAATCGCATCTTCACCATCTCCTGCAACAATTATGTCAAACATCCACGTTAAGTCACTGAATGCTCGATGTGCTCGTCCATTCGTACGTGACTTTTCTTCCTTCTTTCTTGCAGCATTTATCAACGTCGGATGGGGACCTCCAATAATGACAGCAGCGTCCGGCCTTTCCACCCTTAGAGTATCTACAAGCTTCGCAGTCGCAGGCATCTGTGGGGTAGTCGACGTAAATCCCCATATAGTAGCTTTTGAATCCTTTGCATGTATAGTCAGAACTTCCAGATAGTTTTCTATCCCACTCAAGTCCAATACTTCCACTGGCCATCCACGTTCCTCCAATGATGCTGCAACTTTGAGAATGCCAAGTGATGGAAACACTCTTTCGTCAAGAAGAAAGAGAGAAGGAGGTATGACTAAACAGATAGTTTCCATTAAAAAAGATTCTTGAGTCGATCCAGATAGTTTCTAAGATTATCAAGCCCTATGTTGTGTTCCCATGTCCAATGTAGAGCAAGATGTATGTCTTTCTTCGATGCATTCTCAAGCAGATATTCAACAGAACCTCGTTCCATCAGCTCATCAGATCTACCATATTCTAATGGCGGCTCAGAATGAATGTAGTTCATCCCTTGTATTGTGATATAGCGCTTGATCTCATCATCTGTCTCAGGACCACCGTATATATTTTCGAACCCTAGACGAGACAATGCAAGAACTGTGTCTGCATTGACTGTGTTATGTGGTGGAATATAGTCTACCACTCTTGCGCCTGTAGAGCTCTCAAAGACATCTTTCATGCGGTGTAAGGAGTTCTCTATATCTTGATATGTGTGGTCTCTGAATTCGTCTGGGTGGCTCTCGTTATGGACCACACCGTGCATGGCGATGGTGATATGGTCCTGCTCTGCAAGCCATTGTAGATCTCTGGGAGTTGTATATCCTGGGATTACACCCAAGACATATGAAATGTCACGATTCCAGAAGATGTCATTAAAACGCTTGAAGTTCTCAAGATTGTGCTTAAAGAACTCTTCTGGTTTCGTTCCAGGAAAATCATCAACTCTGACTCGAAGACTCATATCCAAACTCCCTATTCAAATAGGCTCTCCAGTGTGCATGGAAATTATACACTTGATAGGTTTTTGCAACATAACGTGGAGAATTAGAATGTGGAAAATCTTTTAAACCTTCCAATGCTAACTTTACATACTCCAATGTCATCTCTTTACTTCTACAGATTCTTGGCATTATATAACCAACGTCATATCTTGCTGGCCAAAAGGGATGATCATGATCTCGTTTACTTAGCTCATAGAATAATCCAACATTATATGTCACCACTGGGACATCACATGCCAACGTTTCTAATGCAAAATATGAATTTCCTTCATATGCTGACGGGATGACGACGAGATCTGCCATTGCTAAAACTTTATGCTTATCTTCTTGATCAAGATGACCGGATGCTTCATCAAGAGATAAAATGACAGCATCTAAATTCTCTTTAAGATATTCAATATGTTCCCATCCTTTGTTTTTATTCCCACGATCATTTATACCATGTATAATGAATGGTTTTCCTAAATAGTGTGGTTCATCTGATGGAGTATATTTCTCAAGATCAATAGCATTATTGATTACTTCAGACTCGAATCCCCACTGGATCTGCATCTGGTGCTGGATGAACTGAGATACAGCGACGAGCTTTCCGCCTCGTTTTAAATGTCCCTTCCTGTATCCCACTTGCATCGCGTGATTAAGAGGGAAGTCAGGTTTCTTGCCAGCGTCGGCCTCTTCTTTTATGAGATGCGACCAGATACCATGGCACACTGAGATAACATTTGGGAAATCCTCGAGGCCCTGGCCCCAGAATCCATCTACGATGAAGATGTCATCTTTGTCTACTTTACCAAACTTCCTAAGCCAGGCATTCAAGACAGCCGCTCGATCCCACTCAGCCATCGGCTCATTGAATTTGCTAAGTGGGCAGTCCTGCCAGCAATAGTGTTTTGTCTCAGGAAAACAACTAGCAAAATCTCGACACCATCGTGGAACACCACCAGGAGAATCTAATGAAGTAAATGAAATTGTAACTAATCTACCAGTCATTAATGTCCTTAATCACAGCTTTGCTTTTGGTTATGTCGTTCCATCGGATGGCACGCTTATCTTCATTAGACTCTGGCATTTCACGATCTAACCACGTTGATTGATCGTATCCCATATGTTTTACGAGACCAGGTAGAACTAAACACGTTTTTCCTGACTTGCACACGGAATTCTCATGGTTTCGTATAAAATGCCAGTCGACACCCGATCCCATCCCGTCGTTCGGTTTAGCGCGCTTTCTACCTGTCTCAGGATCAAATGCAGGAATTGGAAACATACTCATCCAATAATCACGTCGACCAAATACTTGTGCTGCACGAATCCAATCTTTCGTGATGAGTTTTGTTCCTTGAAATTCTCCCACTACCTCTTTCATCTCATGTTCTATACATTCTACACCAGATGCAAAACCGAGATTCTTTTGTCGCTCGAACAATAAGAAGAACTTTGCTAGCGTCTCGAGCCAACCGGGAGAGTATAGCAGATCGTCCTGACAGTAGCAAACAAATTCGGTCACTTCGTTACAATCAGCAGGATCAGGTGAAGATTCGTAATATTTATTCAACGCATCAATGTGAGCAAGAGCCTGATTTATCGACGGACCAAGACCAAGATTATCTGCGTGCCACAATATATGATCACAGTCTTTAACAAAGTCTGGTATATCATATCCATCACAAATAACCGTTAAACGATATAACGATGGATCTGTGTTTTCCATAAAAGATGAGTAAGATCTTTCAAAAAGATCATCTCTATTTTTATAAGTTATGAATATGTCAGTCAGCAAGCCAATCTCCCATCACGGTCGGATTTGTACGATCCAACCTGAACGTTTTAGCAACGTCGTGTTCCCCACCCTGAGTTTTAAGAGCTTCAGCAACTCTCTGTATGTTTTCTTTATCATTCTCATCCTTTACATCAGGAAATCTATCTTCTGGCTCCTGCTCGCGGTAGAGATTAGACCACATAGCATCCCATGTTTGTTTAAAGTTCTTAATCTTTCTTGGAATATTCGCCCATGAATAATGATAGACACACGGCAATTCACTGAATGCTTTGTTCATTAGTTCACCGTATCTAGCAGGATCCTGTTGTCTTACTTGATCGATCTCGTTCGTATAAAATCCCTTGTGGGGAATATATTCATTCGTCATGATGTCGATATATTCGCAACCGTCAGATTGGCCACGCTTCGCATAGACCTTACCAGTCTTCTCATCAATCAATCTTGCGTGTTTAGTGATACCATGAGTAATCCTAAAGTCATTTCTTGAGAATCGCCATTTCCATGAGTGGCGGTCTGTTCGAACACAATCTGGCTCACCCCATAGTTCAATAACTGGAAGATGAAGTAAGTTTACATCTTTCGGGAATCTCTTTGAAAGCTTTCTAATCTTATCGTAATCTTCCTCATGGACAACTTCATCTACATCTTGCTGCCAGAGGAAATCTCCAGTGCACATAGCACGACCATATGCTTTCTGCATGCCGTCCATGCCTGGCTCATCCCAATCCCACTTACGCTCAATGACTTTAATCCGTTTGTCTCCGATGGCATTTATTTTCTCTACTGTCCCATCGTCTGAACCACCATCAACGACGATTACCTCATCACAGAATCCAAGCATCGACTTGATTGACTCTACGAATGGATACTCTCCGCCTTCTGCATTATAGACATGTGTGTATCCTGAGATCTTTGGATTATATTCTTCATAGTTTTTAAGAAAATTCTTTTGATCTCTATCTGGATAGAGAAGTCTTAACGTTGAGCGAAAAACATTTTCTGGCATTATCTCGTTGATACAAGGATAGTCTTTGTCAACTTCACACTGATATTTATAGCATGCTTTGTCACATGTATAGCGACTTGATGTCTCTAGAAGAACACTTTTACACGATTTTTTTCCAAACTCTACAAATCCATTGTCTGATACGTCAATTAATGAAACTACTGGACCTGTTGATGTTGGATATGAACTACCGAAGAGCGCTACGTGATCGACACTGAGACCTGCCGCCATGTGCATCGTGACGCTATCGATGCCGAGAACGAGTTTTGACTTGCTAATCACATGTGCGAGTTGATTAAAGTTCTCTGTTTTCCCTCTAAAATCAGTGCAGCCTGCATACAATGGATCGTCTTTCAGTCCTACTTGAACAATCTGTGTTTCATCACCTAGCTCTCTAATAAGATTATTGATGATCTCCTGCCAGTGCAGATAGTTCCGTGCTTCCCACTGTCCCTCACCGGAACCAGGATTGAAGACAATATAGTTTTCTGGAGTAGAAATCTCCTCTGTCTTAATGAAATAATCACCGAGCTCTACATTACACTGATTTGCAATTTCATTTGCAAGCAGACGACCTTTTCCACCATGTACCCAGTTTGAGAATGTCATCTGGACAGCAAGGTTCGGCGTATAAACCTCATCAAATACTTGCTCAAGCAATGGAACATTATTCATCCAGTCCTGATGCTGCAAGACTTTGTGTATATCAGTGTTATCTTTCAGAATTGATGTATACTCTTGGCTTGTCGCAAAGAAAATCTTATGCTCTGGGAATTTCTTCTTCAGCGAATTAACAACTGCAGTTGAAATGTATACATCACCGGCAGATATTGGCATTGTATAAAGAAGTTTCAAGCCAGAATCTTCTTTATCGAAACTCGACTTAAGTGTGCTAATGACTTCGTTTACAGATGTTGGATTCACTTGGCGATGCATATGTGAAACGCGTGTGATGTCATTAACGAGCTGAGACATCACTTTACCTTCAGTGAAGTTCTCATGTACATGCTTTGCGAGACTTTCTGCCCACTCTTTTGGTTTGTCATAGCTATCAACTACTTTTCGTAGCTTAAACTTGACATCTTCTTCCTTAACTGATGCCCATTGCGTTCCCTTTTCAATTACACCCTTCCATACTGCAGAATCTGGAACAGGTGTCAGATCGAAGTCAAGTTTTACGAATGACGTCTTTACATCAGGAATATTAAGAAAATCAAGATGTCCTGACCAATTTGTAGCAATTACTGGTAGACCACAAGCTGCAGCTTCAAGTAGTGGCAGTCCGTACCCTTCGCCGTGTGTCAGACTAACGAAAGCTTTAACTTTCGGGTTCTTGTAGAGTAGTGCCATCTCTTCATCTGAGAGACGACCGTGTATCAATTCGATACGCGGATATTTCCCACAATCAGTTGATTTCTTAATCTGTTCAATTAGATATTTTGTATTTCTAAAATCTGCAAGCGAATTATTAACAATCGCTGTTTTCATTACAAGACCGACATCTTTACGGTCTTTGAATGCTTCACAAAACCACTTAATGAGATTTGACGTATTCTTTCTTTCTTCGTCAAATTTCCCACTTATACCGAGCCCAACGAAAAGAAAATTGAAATCACATTCGAAATCGTTGAACGACTCATTGACTTCATCTGTATTAAAATACTTGGGATTGAATCCCTCGTGTGCAAGAAATGCCGGCTTATTCAAGCTAAGCGTATTTCCTGCTTGATCTTGAAATCCCGTCTGTTCAAAGACCTGCTTCGAATGCATTGATGGAACGAATAAGGCATCCACCATCTCATTTGCTTTAACGATCCATTCAGGAGAACATGCGTTCACTTCGATACCTGCAGTGATACCGATATTGCACTTAGCTAGCTTTTCAAATTCATTCGGAATCGTAACCTGAACTGACAGATCATATTCAACTCCGCCTTTTTCGTGCTCACTGCCAAATTTTGAAGCAAGCTCATAGATTTTATCGAAGAAGAGAGAACCGTCATGGATCATCGACGTATTACCCCAACTTATAGCTTTTACGCTGATATCATAGACACCACTGGCAACCAGCGCTTTTAGAATCTGCCTAGCATGGACACCATATCCGGATGCTGTTGTAACTGGTCCTTTAAAGAGGAGTTTCTTCATTTCTCATACTCCAACGATTATCGCTGTCCTTTTTTGAAATTCGTGTGTGATAGCAAGACCTTCTTCAAGAGAAATAGTTGGTTGCCATCCAAGAAGGTTTTTTGCTTTCTCTACTGCCGCTAATGTTATTTGAGCCTCACCTAGTCGTGGAGGCAGATATTTTAAATCTACGTCACCGACAGTATCACCATGTTTTACTCTAGCACACAAGTAAGCAACTTCATTAATGCTATGGTTTACACCCGTGCCGATGTTGATCACACCAGTAACATCTCTGTTCATCCCTGCAAGGATATTTGCCTCTACGACATCTGTTACAAACGTAAAATCTCTACGTTGTTCGCCATTACCAACAACTGTTAATGGTTTCCCATGTCGAAGTTGTCTCATGAAGATAGCAATAACAGTAGCGTAATCACCTTCTTCTTGGTGTTTTGGACCATACACGTTGAAATACCTGAGTGACACAGTGGAGAGACCATATAGATCATTGTAGAGCTTCATAAGCTCCTCGCCGACCTTCTTACTAAGAGAGTAAGGATTCAGACAATCTGTCTCATATTCTTCCATTAACGGTGGTTCGTTAATCTTTCCATATGCAGAAGAGCTAGCAGAGTATACAACTCTTTTTACGCCAGCATCTCTACATGCCTCAAGCACATTTGCAGTACCAGTAATATTCTGTTCAAATGCAAGAAGTGGATCAGTGATAGAAGGTTGAATTCGACTCATCGCAGCTAAATGAAACACCCAATCTTTGTGGTCTACAACACGTCTCACAATATTGTAATCACGTATATCACCATTCACAATTTCAAGATTTGGATGTTTGACTAGATTCTCACGTTTACCCTCTGAGAAATTATCAAGTACTGTAACCTCAAAGCCCTGAGCTAAAAGCTTATCAACGAGATTTGATCCAATAAAACCTGCTCCACCTAAAACTGCAACTGCCATTTTGTCACACTGCTTTCTTTTAATATCTTTCCATCTATGCACGCCACTCATATCACCGCTCTTCGCATACTGACGGGCTCAAAATCATCAAAGGCCATCTCAATTAGTGTATCCCATTTGTCAGTCATCTGCTGTAAGCCAAATGTTTGCAAAGCCCACTCTCGTGCTTCTGCGCCAATCTCACGTCGGCGAGCATCTCCCATTTCATAAAGCTTCATTAGTGCCTTTACGATATCATCGTGGCAAGCACGATCGTCATAAATGTATGGGATTACCTGTGAACCTGTGCAACTTCTTGATGCTGTAAAAACAGGAACTCCCCACCATCGTGCAGTTTTACTAACCCATGCTTTCTTAGCACCAGCAGTTAGTTTATCTTGGTCACTGAAGTCTTTGATCTTATCGTACCAATCACCCATCTGGTACTGAAGACCACCTGTCATGTGAACAATCATTGGTGTACCTGTGTAGAGAGACTCAAGCGCCGATAAACCAAATCCCTCATTTGACGCAATGTTAATCACGATATCTGCAGAGTTATAATACATGTTCATCGCTTCAGATTGGACACGTTTGTCTGAAATTATGAGACAATCTTCAACATCATATTTCCTGGCGACTGCCATGATGTTCTGTCCTTCTTCATCTGTTGGAGATGTATGCATTAGCAGTGACGTGTTATCTCTCCCTATTTTCTTTGCAAATTTAGCAAAAGTTGCGATAACATCGCCTGTCTGTTTACGGCGAGCATTGCGGTTATTCCACATCACGATAAACTTCTTATCCTTGTGTGGTCCGTAAGTTTCTTGCTTAAATTTCTTTACGTCTTCTCTTGGAAGTGGTTTAAAGAGCTCTGCTGGTAGAGAGTGAGGTACATACCCAAACTTTCTCTCAGGATATTTTAAGTCCTGAAGGAGACCGTAAGTCTTTAGAGATATGCAACCGATCATGTCTGTTGAATCGTAGTAGATTTCATTGAAATCAGGGGATGGGTCATTATCCCAAACATGCCAATACAACAGAGGACAAACTGATCTAATCTCGTCTTCCATCTCCCAAACCCACACAAAGAATCTAGGATCTGTGACAAGTAAGACAGCATCTGGTTTTTCCTGACGAAGGAAGTTCCTGAGTAGATCTTTGTTTCCATGACCATCGACTGGATAGATTATCCAATTCTTGTCACCGAATTCTTCAGGGTTAACATGTTGAATTCGTTTATCTGGGTGTTGGATTGCTCCACCCATGCAGACAAATTTATACTTCCCAGTCTTTAACAAACCCTCGATGAGGTACTTCGTCTGAATCCCCACTCCAGAAGGCACGAGAGGATGATCTGATAGCACTAGAATTTTTTTTCGATTTGTATCGGGCATCTTACACTAGATAAGATTTCCTAATCATCTAGACACAAGTCTGTCTGGTAATAAGCACAACGATCACCGTATCTATTGATACAAACCTCACGATTCTTCTTGTAGTCATTCGACTGCATTCCAGTAATCGCGCTGTTGAGATTACTGACAGCTCTCATGACAGTCTTTGGTCCTGCACTGATTGAAAAGAACTCTGTAGTCTGCTCTGGATTCTTAGCAACACGCTTAAGCAAAGCGAATGCTGTCTTTACATTTCTTGGATCAAGATTGAATCTCTTCGAAAAGAAATGTTTATAAAGTCTAATCTGAGATGCTAAATGCTCGTCTTGTCTCTTAGCACGAGGCCAACCCCAACTACAGGTTTTATAATCTATGATGTAAACGATTGACTTTCCTTTCTTATCTTTCGTCTTAATCACAAGATCGATAAAACCCTTGAATTTTATCTCAACGTCATCTGTTCTTGAGATCTTCTCCATCAAGGGGTACTCAACGAAGAGAACTTGTGCTTCTTCGATCTCACCACAATGATGGAGATTCTCAATTATTCTTCGACCAGCAACTACCCACTCATCAATTTCTTTGTCTGTTAGGGGCTTCTTGTCTTTGTCTCGTATTTCGATATATCTTGATCTAAACTTACTTTCAAAAAGATCGCAAGAATCTGACAGGTTTAGATTTTTTTCTACTTCAGGATGCTTGAATTTCTCCAGTGCATCATGTACTGCTTTACCAAATTCAAGATTAACGCCGTATATCTGCGATCTACGCTCTTCACGATAATCGCGCATCCAGCGCCATTGACATTCCTTCCATAGGCCCCACTCACTGAAACTAATGTGTGGACGAACTCCCACTACGCGCCACTTCGATCAATAGCAATTACTGTTGCGTCGTCAATGACATAGCGCTTTTTGATCTGTTCTATCATCTCTTTAGCTGCTGCAACTAGCTTAATCTTGTGTTTCTTACCATCAAGAACAACATAGTCACAACTAAGATCAACTGAGTGGTGTTTTGCTTTCAATACTTGAACTTCAGCCTTAAGCGCTCTAACTTCAGCTTCAAGCACTTTTTCATAATCTGTCTTTCGTTCAACTTGATGTGTTGTTTCATGTCCTGTTCTTCGCTCAGTTTGATTCTCTGTTTCTACTTTTGTTTTCGTCTTTTTTGCCATTTTTCATATTCCCTTAAACACATGTCATCTTTTACAAGACATTTCTTTAACTTACCCTTTTTAGCGAGTTTTCTATAATAATCAGAGTTCACCATTACATAGTTTTCATCTCTTTGCTCGAGAAGAATTTTGTAGATATACATCACGCTCAGCCAGTGTCTTTTACTATTCCAGTTGTAGTGTCGCATCCACCAATGAGACTTTAAAATATTTATAAGTCGTATCTGATCGTTTTGAGTTTGATACTTATCAGGGACTAGGGCAACAGACCTACAATCCCTACAAACCCTACAGTCTTTTAAAAGATCTAGTATATTAAATATAAAGAGATTAGATCTAGAGAGTTTATTACTACAGTCTATAAAAGAATGCAAGAATCTATCATCTCCATGTTTCTTCAGACAAGCTTTTTTCCAAAAAGACATTTCTTTAAACCCAGCATAAATGTTCCCTTTAATCGTTCTTAAATACTTACGACGCTTAGGATCACAGAGTCGTCTTCTCCATTTCATGTGGATTTGGTCTAGATCACGACAGTTAAACTGCATCAAACCAATATCGACTGAGCCGTTCTTATTCGTATGCAGTTTTCTTGGCTTGAAATTAGTTTCATGTCTCATGATAGCGACACCAATAAGTGGATCGATATCACGCCTCTCAGACTCAATGCAGATAGGTTCTGCGTACTTCTCAGCCTTATCCTCACTCCATGTAGGATTGAGAGCCATAAGAGCAGTAAGTACGACTTCGAGACAACTCATTGAAGATCCTTAAATAGGGTTTCATTGAATAGTGAATGCAATGTAAATAGTGTCATCTACTTGATCGTTTTCCATGATTATCTGGAGCATCATATCCGCGCTTTTTCATGATCTCCGCCACTTCATCCATTGAAACAGGACAAAAAGTATTGCTATCTACTCCGACATCTAACCTCTTGATATCCTTAAAACCAAGTGTTCCGTGACTGTGGCCATGAAGATGCCATGATCCATGGTGAGACTTATTCCAGACTTCAAAAGCATAGTGGCTCAAGACAATCTTCACTTTATCTGGACCCCGCAATTCATGGTAATCCTTGATCCATTCAAAGTGCTTTTGAGCTTCTAGACTCTTGAGCACTTTATCGTGGTTACCTCGAATCAATCTAATTGTCCCATTCAGTTGATTGACAATCCGTGCTAGGTCTTTTCGACCACCAAAGACAAAATCACCTAGATGGTAGACTGTATCTCCTGGTTTTACATGTAAATTCCAACGCGTAATAAATGCACGTTCCATGTGTTCTATGGAATCAAAAGGCCGATCACAGAACTTAATGATGTTCTTGTGACCGTAGTGTGTATCTGATGTAAAGTGTATCATGTCATTTTGGATGAGTACATATACGTATCCCTATTTTTATGGTAGCTACTATCGCAACTATACCCAATATCAATACTAATCCACCCCAAAGTGGAGCAGTTACCCACCACCAAGACCAATCGATATGATCTGTTAGTTTAAGCACTAGAAAAATGATAAATACAACAGTACCTAAACTTACGCCACCTGAACTTGTTGATTCTGCCATTTCCTTTCCTTTCTTTTCTTAAGTTGGAGAGCAATCCCGGGATCGAACCGGGGCATCTGAGGGTTGCAACCTCAAGCCTTTCCGCTTGGCTAATCGCTCGTAGAGGGCCGTGTGAGAATCGAACTCACCTATCACGGATTAACAGTCCGCCGCAATCAAACCAGACATGCCAACGACCCTAAAATTTGCTCCAGGAGAAGGAGTCGAACCTTCAAGTCAAGCGCTTAACAGGCGCCCGGCATTACCAATTTGCCTACCCTGGAATGGAGCTCCTACGCAGAATCGAACTGCGAGTTTGGCATTACGAAAGCCATGTGTTACCATTAACACCATAAGAGCAATTATATCATATCTAGTGTGTTAGTACACTAAATAAAGAGAGGAAGATGAGTGAGTCGAACACTCTTCACCTTTCAGCGGCCTGGGATTAGCAATCCCGCACATTACCGTTCTGTCAATCTTCCATAGATGCGGCCCAGGGACTTGCGCCCTGTAAGTTTCACAAGGTTATGAGCCTCGCAGCGTCTGTTTGCACTAGCCGCAATAAATTACCATCCAAATATATCGTGATCCAAGTAATCAAGTTCTTCATCAATATCTGGATAATCTCCAATTATATCACAAACTTGCTTGTTATATTCTTTAACTGTCATTGTTCTTTTACACTTTGGATATATTGAACATCCGTAGAAAGAATTTAAATTCTTTCTGTTGTGTCTCAGGACAACTCCATTTCCACATTTCTGACACTTTACTTCTTCAATCTTCAATATCTCTCAATCAACTTTCTTGTATGTTCAGGTCCTTTTACTTGGTGGACATGATGTTGTATACTCCCTTTCATCTTTATAGCAAGTGGATAATCATTTCCACCCTTGCCACACTTATCTCCGAAGAAATGAACTTCGCCAAACAGATCATCTAATATCTGTGACTTATCTTTTCCAATCGGATGAACGTCAATGCTAATTTCACCACCGACTGAGGCATCAAGCGTGTATCTGTGAATTCTCTTTATGACTTTGCACCAGTGTTCACGCTCTTTATTGGTAGCGTCCCAAGCTACGTAGTCTTCACGTTGTTTCGTCGTTGCATTTCTTCCAACCGTTGAGACATTTACCATCCCTGTTCGAACTTCAACGTGGTTTCCGTGTCTTTCAGGATATTTTGATTTATTGACAATGTCATTGAATAAAGCCATCATGGAGTCAGATGCTTCCCATTTATTCTCGTAAACAAGTTTTCCTTGAGTCCAGACTTCATTACCGCATGTTTGATGAACTGCGGTCACACCTTCCCAGATTTTTTGACCAACTTGACTTATCGTCTTGTCTTTATCACTTCCGGTTAGAAGATAAACTTGTTTGTCTTTCATCCATTCAAGGAAAAATTCCTTAAACTCTTTTGACATCTTGCTCCGCGGAGGAGTGAGAGTGCCATCTACATCAAATACAAAATTCATGGTTTGACTTTAAGTATGTGTTTCCCATTCAGATGAACTGCCCAGTAGTATGGCACTGAAAAACAAGATCCAGAAACTATACGATAGAATGACTTTAATTCGATCCACTTCTCTGCAGCTTTTCGTTTATTCTTGAAATAATGAATTCCACCGAATACACATTCTGGGATTTTATCAACTGGTGCTCCAATCTTATTCCAAAGATCACAGTCACAATCACATGTAATCACTGACATTTGGAGCCTAGAGAGAGAATCGAACTCTCATATTCGCTATACCACAACGATATTCTACCATTGAATCATCCAGGCATTTCATAGTCATCGTACCACACATGCTCCATCGGTGTAACATTGTACAGATTATTCCATGAGATAAATTCTAAAACTTTTTCTTTGGATTCGAAGACCAGTAATCGATCGCTCATGAAACTTACAAGCTTGAGTTCTTCATGACATCTTCCGATGCCAAGGTGACAAAATTTATGTTCAGCTATCCAACCTACCATTTGGAGCCCTCACCCAGAATCGAACTGAGATATATGGTTTACAAAACCATGGTTCTGCCATTGAACTATAAGGGCAATTCAGAGTCCCTCTCGACTCTCGGGGTGTAACCCCATGGGTGTCTCACTTGAGTGTCTCTGAGTGGAGCTGGTGGGACGAGAGAGGATGCTAGAGTGTATATTGGAGCGCCTGGTGGGAATCGAACCCACATCGCCAGGGTGGAAACCTAGAATTCTGCCTTTATACCACAAGCGCTTAGTTGAGACATGGTTGTGGTTACTTCGTCTAGCTCTTTGTTCTGGCATCGCTAGATCCCACGCTACGCCGCCAAAGCTCGCCATGTCTCGGTGCGGACATAGGGAATCGAACCCTAATCTCAACGTTGGCAACGTCGAATAATACCACTATACCATATCCGCATTAGTCCGAGTTTTTTATATTTGGCAGAACCCGAAGAGAACAAAACTGCCGGTCGGGGAGAGCGGATTCGAACCGCTGACCTCTCGTGTCCAAGACGAGTTGTCTGACCACTGACTTACACCCCGTAGTGGGGAGATTGTTCTTTTATATAGCGTCGGAACCTCCCGAACAACGCTAAGCTAAGCTAAACTCCCATTAAGATAGAAACTGCTACTTCATCCCTTGGAAAGATATTTGATCTCAACACAGCGACTCTTTCCACAAAATCGCTGGCAAAAGGTATATCAACTTTGCATAAGTTGTCGTCATCTGGGCCAGTCACAATTTTAACATCGTAAGTCTCTCCACAGACGATAGCTTCAGCGTTACATTCAAATACTTCAATGCTACTCATTTGCTTTTCCTCTCAGCTTATGTTATACCAGCGCGGTTGGCGAAGTAGGATTTGAACCTACAACCTTTCGGGTCAGAGCCGACTGCACCGCCAATTGTGCTACTCGCCATTGTATTGCTTTCTTCCAATCTTCCATCCTTGAGAAAGATAAACCTCTATTTCTTCTTTCATAATTCTTTTGGATTGTCTTAATCTTTCATTAAAGATCCATTTTGATCCAAAAGATCCATTCTTGTCGCCCATATGTTTTCCAACTGCAGACTGTCTCATTTTTTCAATTGTTTCTGGCTCATGTTTCTTACCTAACCAATTTTGATTATTTAAAAGTTTTTTTCTTTGAGCTTCACTTGTTCGACCTTTTTCAAGGTTTTTAAACATTTTTTCTTTTTGAATAATCCAAACTTGACGATTTGCTTCTCTTGTTTTTCCATTCTTCCATCCCATAGCAGATATTCGACTTGCTTCTTCACTATCAAATCCGCTCCCGCCTTTTCTGAGATTCATGCACAGTTTATCGTCGATCAAATCTTCTGTTATGATCTGTATTTCTTGTTTTTTAAGACTTTCTCGATCTGAAAAAAATTCTACAATTTCTCGAACATGATTCTCTTTTCCATATTTCTTAATTGAATACCAAAGTCTTTTTCCTGATCCTAGATAACCATCTTCGAGATCATCTGTAGAATGCATTCCAATGTAATATCGATTCGTTATAGTACATGTTGTTTTATAAATGTAGTGGTATTTTCGTCTACCTGCTTGCTTTCTCATGCATTAAGTATGCAAACATGGTAGATTTTTCTAAAAGTGACTCCGGAAGGATTTGAACCCTCGTAAACTTGATTAGGAATCAAGTGCCTGATCCTCTAGACTACGGAGCCATTGGCGCCGAACCGGGGAATCAAACCCACGCTAGCAAGGTTTGGAATCTCGCCTAATCTCAGATTGCTCGACTTATTTTCTAACGCTGATCGCATAAATTCTCTTTTGATCTACCGTTATTGACTTTCTATCGTTCCACCACATATGTATGAGTTTCTTGTCATTCCATACGTGTGTGCCGTTCTCATATAAGTTGACTTTGAAATTCGAGGAATCGAAGATAGCAATCCCAGAAGTTCCTAGACTGCCAATTGCGAGAATCCAATGCTCCCAATTCTCTACGGCTAATATAACCGGCTGGCCGTTCGCCAGAGTCTCGTGGAGCCACTCTGTTGCTTTCTGCTTATCATCGAAGGAGTGCTGTTTCGGATGGAATCCCCAAGCTCTGAGAGCTTTCAAGATTCCTACTTCTGACGTTCCATAATCTTGGTGAGTTCCAGCACATGCTCTAATTTCGTGTTCTGCGACTCGCACTCCAAATACTCGGAAAGTATTTCTTACGACGGCAGCGCCGCAGGACCACTTCTTTTTCTGACGCTTCACGATATAAGTATGAGTACCATCGAGAGGATTCGAACCCCCATAAACCGGAGTAGAAATCCGGCGCCTATCCTTTCGAGCCACGATGGCAAAACTTAGAAAGTTTTTGTTAATGCTTGTTCAAGAAGAGCAGGATCAACTTTGATAACTCGCTCTGGCCGCTGCAGCCCGCGCGCATATCCTAAACCGGTTTTATATGTCTTCGTTGCATATTGGTATTGCTTTTCAAGAGGTCGAACTGACATGTATGAGCGTTCCCAACGACTATCTTCTCTTAGAACCATCTTTGTAATTTTTGCAATTGTTGCAACTTTTGTAGAATATCCTTTTGCATAAACTACGACATCACCAATAGTCAAAACATTTCCAAATTGATCTTTAAACATGATTTTCCTTTCAAAAAATTGGTCCCCCCTCTAGGATTTGAACCTAGATCTCACGGGTTAAGAGCCCGGTATGTTGCACATTGCCACCAAGGAGGGATATCCCGATGAGGATTTTAACCTCTCCTTCCCGTCGGGTCGGGAAAACTAATCTAAGCTTTTACAGTTTCTACTTTCTTTTTCTCGGCCTTGAATGAAAGACCAAGAACATTACCACCAACGATTTCATAACGAAGACGTGCTTCGTCTTTATACTTCCTTGCCTGAGCGGTGATGGCGTTTACCAGGTCCCAACGACTCTTGAACGAGAGATCTTCACTAATTGCAGTCATCGTCTTTACAACAAAGGACTTAGGCAATTTCTTTTGTTTTTCAAGTTCTACGAGCCTGTCGAGAGCATCAGACGCAGTCATGCGATCTGTCTGTGCAGTTCTTACATTTTCATAACACTGCTTTGCATCATCACCAACTCGATTAGATACTGACTTGATGACAGCTTCATAATCGAAGATTGCGGACTTTTTGTTGTCCATGTAGAAATACGGTCGACCACCATACTGCGCAATCATTCCATTCGTGCAGATCTGACGGTAAAGCAAGAGATTGATCTGCTCTTGGACATGTTCAACATCAGAGTTCAACAGATCCATGCCCATCATGATCGGTGAGCCATCAACTTCAATTCCAGTATCTGGCCAAATGAGGCGAGTGCGGAAGAACGCTGGATGATCACTAACTGACCACGGAGCATGTTCAATCTTTACATCGTCGTTGAAAATGCGTTTTACATTCTCCAACATAAGAGCATTGGCGCGGAATTTCTTTCCTTCAGCGATAACGCCACGAAGAGTGAACCTACCGTCGACAGGGTTCTGATGAATAATAGCTTGACCGATTGGATTTTGAAGCTGTTCACCGAACTCCCTGAGCGATTTATTGACAAGTGTTGAAGATGCTGTCCGGATGTAACCAGCAGGCAGCTTGATAAATCTTGCCAACGAAGTGACGCTAGCTTTCGTGAGAGAGAGACGCTTGTCATCCTCTGTCACAAGCATCCCGTGATCTTCACTGTCTGTAAATGTTAGCTTTCCAACATCTACCGCTTGGGTAAAAATATTAGAATCATATTCTTGAAGTTTACTAAGTGCGCCATCGATATTTCCATACTTTTGCATGTTTTCTCCGTTTCAATTGAGAGTGTGAATTATATAATACCACTCTCACACTCATATGTAAACAAAAGAAAGATTAGTCCCACCCTGTGGACTCGAACCACAATCTCTCGGGCTTCAACCGAGCGCATTGACCATCTCTGCAAGAGTGGGAAATTGGTCGCACCGAAGGGATTTGAACCCTCGCCTTCCACATTGACAGTGTGGTGCACTACCTTATGCTACGATGCGAAATTTGCCCGTTGTTCGACTTTAGCTAGCTTATCTCACTTTGTAGAGAGCTGCAGTATACTGCTACTGGGTGACGGACGGGCACCCACTGTTTGGTGACGTGGACGAGAGTCGAACTCGCACAACCAAGATTGAAAGTCTCGGAGACTACCGTTATCCTACCACGCCGAAATTGGTACCCCCGGAAGGATTCGAACCTTCACCGCACAGATTAAAAGTCTGGTATGCTGCACATTAAACACCACGGAGGCAATAAAAATTAGTAGGCCAGAAGGGAATCGAACCCTAAATCACACGCTTATAAGGCATGCGCTCTACCATTGAGCTACTGGCCTATTTACTTTGTGGGCCCTCTAGGATTCGAACCTAGGATGACTCGGTTATGAGCCGAGAGCTTTAGACCGCTAAGCTAAGGGCCCTGAGTATCTACAAACAGATTCTTCCGTATGTTGTTCCGATAATTTCACCGTCTTCTTTATCGAACCCATCACTCCAAGCACTTACATACATCATACCAGGAATGTCATAACAAGCATCGAAATTAAATTCTGGTTCGATCAACTCATCTTTATCGCTTCTGACATTATTCCAATACCAGGACTCGATAGTCTGAAGAGCTTCATCCGTGCAGACAAATTCGTGGTGATACAGTGGTGTGCTAAAACATAAATTATGCTTATAGTCGATACCATCTTCGAATTCTGCTAGGACTGAATTTTTACTTGAGCTGTGTAGTTTCATGATATTCCTTTTCATTCGGTGGGAGCCGGTGGAGTTGAACCACCAACAGCCGAAGCGTCTGGTTTACAGCCAGGTGAGCTCGCCAATGCTCAGCACTCCCTAGATCAGGCCTTCCACCCGTACGATCGGCGTTACCGGTATACCGACTCTTGTTTATTCACCTACCGGCGGATCGACTTAATTTAAAGACGCACGACTAACGTCTGACTTTCTATAGAGGTGGAACGCAGGCCTGAGCATCACAGAAGAAGTCTAGACAGACACATTCCCAACCTTCATTAACCCTACAGTCTTCATTAGCAGTACATTTTTGAAAACAAACTTTTTCACCGGTCGGATTATACCTGAGACAAAGTTCTGTATCTGGACAGGAGTCTACTAGACAATCCAAACCAGCTTCACATTCTTCGCCGTCGGTGGTGAGCCACGCACATTCATCAGTACAAAAACCACCGGCAACTTCTGTCTCATCCTGAAATTCTGTTACACAGTTTCCAGATACACATTCTTCACTTAGCTCGCACGTCACACCATTTTCTACAGGATCAGGTCCACCAGATCCACACGATGAGGTAATGAGACAAATCGCAAAAATTACAATCGTAAACCCGATAAACTTTTTCATTCTTGGTCCTTTCGTGACCCTGTTATACTCTCTTATTATATCAAATCAAGAACCAATGTGAAACTAAAAAGGCCCACCATTGTAAAAGTCAAGATCGATTTACACCGACCGCTGTATCTGCTTAACGCTAGTGCCCGGTCTCTAATACAATAGTCTGGTACCGCCGAGTGGATTCGAACCACCACTTTACGCGTTCTAAGCGCGCTCTCTCTGCCGTTGGAGTACGGCGGTATAGCTGTTGGATTTGTGATCCAACGATGCTGGTGCCCCGAGTGAGATTCGAACTCACACTGTCACGCGTCTCAGGCGTGTCTCTCTTCCAATTGGAGTATCGGGGCAGATAACTGAGATTAAAGGACTCCCTAACCAAGGAGATTATAACTGATCAATCAGACCTACTGGTATTCCAGCGTCTCAGTCCGGTTTGTTTCTAGAAAACTCCCCGTTGGTACCCTCAAGAGGACTCGAACCTCTCCATTCCGGTTCGTAGCCGGAAGTTCCATCCAGTGGCTGAGGGCAAACATGGGACCGCCAGCAAAGTCCCACTAACAGGATCCCTCGATTCGGAGTCGAGCCTGCTAAGCATCTCCTATACCTGGCGATCAACCAGACTTTGAAGACGGTACCGCCTGAGAGAATCGAACTCCCGCCACAGCCGTGTAAAGACTAGGCCCTGCCATTAGACGAAGGCGGCAAATTATAACATTTCACTTTGCTAGCATATTTATTCTATGCAACGATTTCTTATTACTGGTTGTCCGAGATCTGGAACTAAATTCATTGCTGACCTCTTAAGCAACTTAGGAATTAAATGTGGTTGGGAGCAAATCTATAATTATGATATCGCTGCGTGGGGAGAAGGTGTTGTTGGTGAATCTAGCTGGCTTTCTGTCCAACACTTTGATGTTCTTCCAGAAGATGTCATTGTGTTGCACCAAGTTCGTTATCCTCCAGAAGTTATCAAATCAATGATGCACTGGACTATATTAGAATCTGGTAAAGATAAAGCACATGCTTCTCGAACCACAAATAAACCCGAAAGATATGTCATTAGGGGATCAGAAAGAAGACAGCTGATATACGAAAGATTTTGGGTAGACATCAACAATATCATTGCTGAACGTGCAGTGTATAGATGGAAAGTTGAAGATATAGATTTCGAAATTTACAACTTGCTTGACATCATCAAAATCAAAGTGCCAGAAGACAAAATAAAAAAAGAACTTGAATCAATCAATCGAAAAATAAACTCGGGTCATTATAAAGGACCTAAGCAGTTAAAAGATCCGGATGCAATAAAGCTCGCAGAATCCTATGGCTACAAACTATAAACGATGGGCGTCCTAGGCCAGACTAGACGATACCTCCCTACGTATGCATCCGTAAGTTGAAAGGCAGTAGGATTTGAACCTGCGTTTCCCATAAACTTGAGGTGGCTCTGCCGCTGAGCTACAATTCCTCGTCGGTCATGGCCGAACATCATCAGAATTGGTTGGATTCGAACCAACGCACACCCCTTTGGTATCCTCAGATGGATTCGAGCCAACATTCTCCACCATGTCACGGTGGCGCTTTTCCGGTTAAGCTATGAGGACAAAACTGGTGGGGGAGACGGGATTCGAACCCGCATAACCTGAAGCCCTTTAAAAACTTCGCGCCAGTCCAATTGCTGGACTTCTAGGTGTTAACACCACATATAAAGCGGCTGCCTATCCAATCGGCTACTCCCCAAAAACTTGGTACCTCGTGTCAGAATCGAACTGATCGTCGTGCGGTTATCGGCCGCACACTCTGCCATTGAGCTAACGAGGTAAAAAGTGGACGCGAAGAGAATCGAACTCTTGTCCTAAATTGTTCCATTTGTCGGCTTACAACCTAGTCGAAACCAGCGCGCGCCCTAAAACTGCCTGCCGCCACCCTCCGGACTTCCATCACTGATGTCGTGAGTAGCATACCATTGGGACGTACAGACATAAAGAAGAAGGTGGGCCGGACTCGCACCGGCAAGACTTATCCATGGTTACGTCTTTTATACAGAGCTTGCAAATTCTCTGCACGGACTCTAATACCCGCCCCTCCATAAAATTGGCAGATGTTGAAGGAATCGAACCCTCACCTACAGACTTGGAAACTGTCGTGCTACCACTACACCAAACAAATATAAAGTCACCCACGAGAAGCATTACGACGTGTGTAAGTCTTCAGCTAATCCTCACATTTCGAACCAAAGGAATAGTACAGATCTTACAGCGATACGTATCTTCTATCTGCCACGATGCTGCAATACGCGCTTGCGATGCCGTGGGTGGTGCTGAAGGGTAGAATCGAACTACCATTATACGCATATGAAACGCACGTTTTCCCGTTAAACTACATCAGCAGAAGAGATAGAAGACAACCGTCATGCAACATGCTTGCAATCTATCTCAATGAATCAACAAGTTGCAATTGAAGATCCATAACTCATCCTGAATAGCCCAAGGATTTCCAGACGAGTAGTGCCCGCCGCGAGATTCGAACTCGCAACTCTCACTTTTTGAAAGTGATCCCTCTTCCAATTGGGGTAGACGGGCTAACGACCGCGATTGAACCCGGCCGACACGTTTTTGATTCCGATGCAATTAATATTACAGCAGCTAATGATCGTCCGGTTCGAACATACCAGGAACGTGCTCCTGGATTGTGCTCCTGAAGAGATTCGAACTCTTGCTGGACCGGGCTTAAACCGGATGTCTCTGCCGTTGGACTACAGGAGCATGGGGCGGTAAATCGGATTCGAACCGACATTGGCAAAGTTCACAACCTTGTGCATTAACCGTTATGCTATTACCGCCATAAAAGAGAGGGTCATCATTCAACGATGATGCTCTTAAAGGGCCACGTCATTTAGACAACCCTCTCGTTGTTTTTATTACATTCACTATTCAATTATCAATGAGCACAGCACCTTTGCGCCATTGTGAGAGTATTATACCATCTCACTTTTCATATGTAAACTCTTATTTGCTTGGTGGACATGGGGAGAATCGAACTCCCATCGAGCAGCTTGCAAGGCTGACGTAATCCCGTTATACCACACGCCCGTTTACTTTTTCTTATCGTATTCTTTCTTTGCTTTAGGTTCCCAATTTTTCGGCGGCTCTTTTCCTTGTAGCCAATTACTAGCTTCGCGCATCGCTGAGTTATTCATGTGTCCAGAAGCTAGTTTTGTTATTAGTTTTCTTGTCCAGTCGTCTTTTTTCATTTATAACCTAGTTTCTTATTCCACTCTTCTAACATTGCTTCTCGCCCTTTCTTAGGGCAACCACCGAAACCCCAGTCGACATCAAGGACTTTTCCACAATTTCCACATGCTACTTCCATTAATGGATTATTCTGCGGTCGCCAAGATCCATATTTACTTTTCTGAAAGATCAAGACGTGTTTTCTACCTTCTTTGCCTTTGCACCATTTCTTCTTATTTTTCTTCTTTGCTTTATGTTTTGGCACGTCTTCTACTGACTTGTCGTGCCTGTTATCCCTATGTTTGATGCCGCCTGATTTCCAACTAGTATTATCTTCTTTTAAACGCATGAAGAATTTCTTTCGTATTCTAAAATTTCTTCTTCTATGTCTATTTGTAATTCTCTTTCTACGCTTGCTTTTTCTTCATTTACTCCGTTTGCCTTGTGTGGTTTGCAGAGTAAACAGCCGGCTCGTCTATTCTTTGGTCTTTTCCGTTTATGGTTTGCCATTGGAGGAGAGTGGAGTAATCGAAACCCGTACCTTTCAGCACCCCAGGGGTTCAAACCCTGTTCGTCGCCTTGACGGCACTCTCCAGTTGCCCGCTCTATCGGCGGGCTATATCTTGTGATATTTACTATCACCCCCTTCTAACGTGTTTGTGTTTTGCTTCCAACATTATATCTACCAATATTTTTATGTTTTACACAGAAGTCCGCAACGTGCATAGCAGCCCATGAATCTGGCTTCGTAAGAACATTAAATCCCTGACCAGTGACGTAACCAACAAGTTCTTGCAAATACTTTGAAGACTTGTATCGCAACTTTGGATTTACGTCAATGTGGATACAAAGTTCAACATCCTCCGATAAAACTTCGTTGAGTTCGAATCCAATCTCAATGCTTTTCGATACTTCCGTGAGAAGACGTTCCCTGAGAGATGTGATGCGTGGCACTTTTTCCGTTGTCCACAGGACTCTTCCACCTTTTCCAGGCTTCAAGAGGACAACGACTCGCACGAATTCAGTGATAAGCTCGTGCTGCTGTGAGTCACAACCAACGTGGATCAAGCGATTACCATCAGCAGTTGACTTCACAACCTCAGCAACATAATCATCAACATGTTTTCCACTCAACGTCTTCCATGTTAGTACGCTTGCCATTTTCTTCCTTTCTTTCTCCTGGTTCGGAAACGAGGGATTGAACCTCGATTAAGCGAGTCAAAGTCGCTTGTCTTACCATTAGACCATTCCCGAATGAAAAAGGGACCGCCCTTTCGAGCAGCCCCTTTTAGTGTCTTTCTTTATTGACTACTTCAAGGGGCTATGTTCCTCGGGTTAGTAATCGCTGTATCAACAGACTTCTCCATCCCAAGGCGTGAAGGCGTTTGATAAAACAAATGCCAACTAGCCAGTAACGATTCTATGCAATGGAGTTTTCTCATGTCTCTAGAGTTATATAGGAGCTCGCCTACGAAAATTCCCTTTTTAGGCTAGCAACTACCGAGGTAGGTCACGACGCCGCCGCCGAGAACCATCCACCAGGAAACCTGGAACCAATAGGGAGTCTTCTTCTTAAATTCCGACCAATATTTCTTGACCATATTTTAGTGTCTCCTATCGGGGCGAAATGCCCGTCTCAGTATATAGGCACTAACTTTTCTTCTTATACTTCTTCGCTTTTGATCGTTTCTTTGGAGTCTCCTCAGTCTTCTTCTGTGGCTTCTCCTGCTTGATTGGATTATATAACCGGAGCTCAAAATATTCTCTCTTGTTGCTTCTCCGTGGCCCTCGCCGTACGATTTTCACCTTGGAGGGAGCAGGATTGAGAATTTCAGCGTCATTTACTGCTATTTTAGCTTCTCTAAAAGTCCCAAAACGATGTTTTTCATAGCAGATCAAGCGCTGCATGCTCTCCGGTTTCACTTTTTCATTTTCCACCATGATTCCATTTTACTCCATTGAAGCTCAATTGTAAAACAAAAAAAGACCCAAGGAGAATAGCCTTCTCCCCGGGTCGTTGTCTATTGACTATGAATCAATAATTGTTGCGACTTATGTTGATCAACACGTTTAATCTTCGTCTTTAGATCTAAGAACCTGCGAGTTACCATTACTCCACCTCGTCGCTCAATTCACTGATTATTTCAATGAACTCAGCGACAAGGGCTGGATACGAACCAGCATTTCAGGTGAATTTGTACGAAGAGTTAGAGATGACCTACCACAACGATATTAAACTTTTGAGGAATAGTCTAAGTTTTACTTATCACTTTTAATGGACATAGAGAGTTAATCTCTACGCGTCTACCAATTTCGCCACCCGATATAAACGGAGCAGTGAGATATCCACGACTTAACGTATTCATCTTTGCTCCTAACCAGTATATCTACTGGTTTAGTTATCGGGGCAGGCATCGAACCTACACGTCCCTAAAATGATCAATGAACTTTAGTCTAAATCTCAGCTTACCTCAAACCTCCTAGCTACCAAACAGGTAGTCAAAAACTCGTTTACCGACCGTTGCCTTTGGAGCATTGGTGCTATTTGCTTCTTCACGTGCAAACTTCGCTGCCTTAAGCAGAGTTTCAATACGACGAAGGAACGTTTTCTTCCGTGAAGAGAGAATCGCGCCGGACTGCTTCACTGTATCCCAGTGACCGACCGTAACATCTCTAGTGATGAGCTGTGTCTGAGCTGGATGTTCTGGCGTTGCATCGTACATGACAATCGGCTCTTGGACCTTTGCCGTCGAACGTGTTGTCACTGCGGCAGTCTTGAATAGACTCGCAGCATCATCATGATTCCACTCCTCATCCGTGGAGAGAGTTGGCAGCGACTCAACGAATGTCCTAATGTCAATCAACTGCTTCTCAAGGAAAAGCAAATACGTTGCTGGAACCTTTTCCAAAAGAACAGCACCGTCTACAACAACATCAGCTTTTGCTGCAGTGTTGGCAAAATCCTTCTGAGCGGTGACATCAAACAATTCACTAAGCGACTCAGACGCCGCATCGAGAACTTCATCAACACGCGCTTGGACATGCTTGATCTCGTTAGGGCGTTCTTCACCTTCCTCATTACTCTTTCGCCACGATTTAGCAAAACCGTTAAAAAGATCACTCTTTTGAGCGACCTTGTACAACCTTGTGAGCTCCGACTTTGCTCGAGTCTTCACACCCTTCTCAATAGCGATTACTTGATTTAGTTTTGGCATTGAAATTCCTTGTGTTTAAATTTGTGAGTATATTATATCAACTCATTTATCAAAAGGGAATTAAAAAGAGATATGATATTTCTTGCTTTGACTACGGCATGGAGTGCAACGTGTATTGTACCAAGCATTATCACTAGTAAAACACACATCGATCGTTGTACCACAAGTTTGACAGACATAAAAACTCATGCTTTCAGAAAATTCTACATATGTTCTTGCACTAGCTCTTGTTTCATTATCAACTTCTTTATCAAAACCATAATAAAAACGAAGACCACCAAATTTTTCTTTAACTTGTGCTACTTGAAACACGTCAGGTTCTTCACATCCTAAACTTTCAAGACGATCGCATAGTTTCCATACGACCGTATTCCAACCTCTTGGTAGATTAAAACCACAGTAGACTTTCTTGAACATATTGGGCCAGCGTTTTTGAAAATCTTTAAATTCATATTCAATCGCTTTTTCGCTGTATGACACTCTTTTTCTCCAGATAACCATGAGTCCTAAGACCCACGTATGTACCAAAACCTAAACCAAATAGATATGGAACAGTCAACCACCTTACTTCATACATTTCGAAGTATCCAAAAAGTGCCGGCGCAGCCATTGCCATGCTTGCTCCAGATGCCATCAAGTATAATTTCTTCGTGACAAACAGAATATAGAATACCCAGAGGAAATCTATTAGAAACCCAAAGCAAAAAACTTTTACTATGATAGAAATTTCTTCCATTTAAGTCCCTTGAATGATTTGCGATATATCGACATAGCTTCATTTCGCCATCGTTTCATATCAATTTTCTTAAGCTTGACACCTGCTTTTTCAAGTATCTGCTCGCCGTAGTCGAATGCTTTCTCCTCTGATATCGTAATCATGCCAACGATCTCTTTAGGCGTCTGAAGACCTGAGTTCATACATTCTTCGAATATCCCTCCTGCTGTATTCATTGCTACATAATACTCATCACCACGCTTGGCAAAGTCATGTTGATGACCGAGTTCGTGCGCAAGAATATACAGTGTCTGCGGATCTTTTCGACTCAATCCTTTCCAATCAAGATGGATTTCATTCATTTGCAGATCATATGCAGCAATGCCAAAACCGCCAACCATTCTGACGAACCTTACTGCCACATCACGATCTTCAGCATACTTCAGAAGTTTTTCAAAATCACCCATGTCTCATTATAACACAAGATGAACTATGAATAAAGGACTTTAATCTTCGAAGTCGAAAGGGTCGTAATTTTTTAAGAAATTGAAAGAAATGGGATTAGCCCAATCAAAGGGATACAGTGGATCTGTGATTTGATCTTTATCGTAATCCCACTCTTCTTCGATTCCATCACACCAGTCACATACAACGGATGTAAATAATTCAGTTAGATCTTTTCCACAGTCTTTACATTTCTGTTTCATAGTAGTTGATTGATCGACTCTGAAAATTGATTAGCATAATATAGTGTACTAAGCAAAAAGACAATACAACCAATAACTATAGCGACGGAGAGCGTCCAGACCTGCCAGTTAGGTCTTATTCCAAGATCGTGGAGGGAGAGTTCCAACGGCTCCTCCTGCTCCACCTTGTGGGGTTTCTTTTCCATGGTACTCATCTGTTGTTCTTAGAAATTTAATATACGAGTCTAATATCTTATATATTCGCACATCGTCAACGGGCGGCCAACCTTTCTGTTTCCATGCATATTCTGAGTAATGTTCGGAGAAGAATGTACCATCTGAATACATCTCTTCAGCTATGACAATCAGTTGCTCTTTAGAGAGAGTTGACATTTATTTTCCTGTATCTTTTGCTTGTTTCTCTTCCTCTTCGCGTACTGCTTTCATCCAATGCTCATTGAAAACACTGCAATCACACATTTCACAGTCATACCACCTGTGAACTACAAGTGGTTTCTTTGACCTAGTCGTTCCACTATACAATCGTTTTTCTGATGGATGTGGACATACTATTCCATACTTCGATAAAACCTTGATATAAGATTTATCCATGTCGTTGTTGAGCTTGAATAAACTGAAGACTTCTGCGACGATTCGAGCCATATCTTGATATTCAATGTCATCGATATTCATTAGACCACCGATGCCACCTGATTTAAGAAATAACTTAGAATGTCGCTTGAAAGTACTTTCAGACATCAATTCATATCCTCTCCGCTTGATGATCTCTTTGCAGCACCGGGAAGCGCAACAACTTCTATTACATTACATTCACTAATGTTATTTTTTTCTTTTTCTATGATCTCATTTAGATCACTTGCCATAACGGATACTAACTGTATTAGCTTAGTGAAAGCGTGATATTCTTCTGCAGAATTTAGAAACTGCTGTCCGGCGAGCTCTGATCTCGGGTGGTTCTCTTGGATCATGGATTCAGTTAATGCTTTGGCTGCATCACATCTTTTTTTGAGGTGCGCCCTCAATCTATCGATCGCTGCTTGGAACTTCTCTCCGTTGTCCAGCACTGTTTTGTTGTGTGGTTGTTTGTCTCGTTCTAGGTTTCTTGTTGACTTTGACATAGTTCTTCGCCCATTTTAAGTATGTTTGAAGAACTATGTCGTTAGCATTTTCGATTAGAATTCCTTCACAGAATATCCTGTGACTGTCGGCGGCATACTGGCCTACACCTGGAATATCCCTAATGGATTTATACGAGCCGTCTCTGAATGAGCGAGAGAGCCTCTGGAGCGTACGTGTGCGCCTATTATAAAGGCCAAGGGGACGTATCAGCTCACGAATTTCGTCTGGATCTGCACTAACACAGTCACTTGCTGTCGGCCAGCGTCGAAAGAATTCCCAGATAATTTGCTTGACTTGAACGGCTGTTGTTAGGTTTAACATGGAACACGCGACGAAAAGCTTCCACTCATCGCCGCGCAATTGCTCCTGTATCAGAGAGTATGGAGATTGTTTTCTTGGTGTTCTTACATCCACCAGCTGCTCACGGCATAACCGACTAGTAGAGCCATACCCGACATGATAAGAATTGCGAGAGAACGTACCATTCCCTGCGCGTAATCATCATTTTTGAATTTATCATTCATCTTGAGAGAAAGTGATGTCGTTATTGGTGACATAAATAACGCAATGACGAGTATTAAACCATATGCTTCAACTGCATTAATTGCAGGTACTCCCAATGCCGGCACAACAAACCAACCCCACATAGTTGATGTTGCTATCGATAGAACGACTGCCGCAAGAATCCCAAGGGGAATATACAATAACCATTTCATTCTTTATCTTCTTTCTTTTTCTCGTTTGTTAATCGTTCGAAAAATGCATCTTCACGTTTATTTGCTCTAACTACTAAACTTTGAAGAGCCAATGCAAATGCATCACGTTGATCTGGTGTCATGACTATGCAGGTTCGTTCGCATTTGAGTTTAAAGTATTCTTTGTCATCATGAAATGTTCTTTCTGGCAATGACATTAGATTATGCATTGTTATTTCAACATCTCTTGACGGAATCGTTATGCTTAAAACATCAATCTTTAAATGTTCTTCTGGTCGACTTGCAAAATAAACTGCAACCGGGAGTTCGAATCTTGTACTTACAGTTGGAGTAGAATCGTATATGTGATATCCTCTTGACTCTAAGTCTGCTACGAGTTGAGAATATAAACATTTATGCACATAGTGATTTTTAAGATCCCTTGCTCTAACTAACATCCAATCGCCGCCATCTCCTGGCGAAATATCTGTAACTTCGATCACTCAATCTATCCTCCTTTATAAATACGCTCTGTTGAAATATCGTCAACGTAATGTGGGATACAATATTCATTATCATCAATGGGTTCGGGTACTGAGAGTAATTCATTGTCGACTGCAGCTTCTGCTTCAGGATCTTCAATGTGCTCGTCGAGATCCCCTCTCCAAATCCATTTTAACTTATACGATCGAAGATCACGTAATTCTTTATCGACTTCATCAAGCTTCTCAAGCGCGTCGGTCAATGCTGATCTAATAAATTCAATCCTGCTAAGATTACTCATTTGTTATTTTTCTTTGATAACAGCGAAAATTTCAGGTTCACGAACAATAAGAAGCTTTTCACCTTCTAACTCTATTTCGATCCCACCGATTTTATCGATAATGACAGTATCGCCAGGTGCTACAGATGTTTCTGCAAATCCACCACCAGATAAATACATTCCCGGTCCCACAGCAAGTACTTCAGCCTGCAGTGACTTTTCCTGAGCTCTTGTCGGAAGAAATAATCCACCTGCAGATTTCTCTTTAATGTCGGCTCGTCTCAGTATGACATAATTGCCAACTGGAATAATTTCATGTTTTTCAAATAGTCTTGTCATATCTAACTCCATTACACACCAGCGTCAGGTGCATCTGCGAGAACATAAAGAGCTGTACACTCATCAGGGAAAATACCACGCATTAGATCATCACATGATGTAGCTAAAAGAGCGGGAAGACATGAGTCATATACAAGATCTGCGTGTGCTGGATTCGTTTTGTAGTGTGCACACGTCTTAAGACCAGCTTCTTGACATGCTACTTCGAATTCAGGTGTATTATCTACACACATGGTTGCTCGTTCGCATGTAGCAACAACAATCTCTGCACATAACGCTGTCTCAGACAACGTTCTACATTCTTCAGCAACTTGTGCTTGACATGATATTGCAAAAAGCAAGAGCGCCGAAACTACTAGTAACCTTCTCATTCTATTCTCCATTCTAAATTAAAAGTGTGAGCCTTATTCCAATAAAATTGATTTTACATCATCAAGAGACACCATGAATTTCTTGGCAATATCCTCAAGTTCCATCCCTTGATCTAGCATAAGATTGATCGCGCCGTCCCTGACTAACACGAGATCGTCATCAATCTCAACAGCATACATCGTATTGTTATTCATCATTCTTTACACCATAAATGCGCGCATCCAGTTGAATGGAGCATTGTTCATTGTCTACTGAAAAAATTACCTCATCACTGCCATCCCACTTGAATGACAATGAACTAACACATCCAGCTTCAACTTCATCAGCAATTCTTTTCATAATGATTGCAATACCACGAGGCACAGAAACTCCCCACCATTTTGTCGTACTATCAATTGGGATTTCATTCACAAGTGTTTGACGTCGTTTACGTTTAGGTTTATTAGAAATACAATATTGCATAAAACTGTATCCATTATAACACAAAGAGTATCTAATGAAAAACTTTTATTGATCATCTTTCACGGCTTTTCTAATCTTACTAAGAATATTCTCTAATCTTACGACATCACCTTCTGACGGGATGCCATCACGTGATTGTACTAAACCATCGAGATACATAAGATCAGCAACAATAGACTTATCATAGAAATTGCTCACCCAGTTTATTTCAGTGTCAGTTAACTCATTAATGAGGAAATTCCATTTTTCTATGTTATCCATATTCATTGAGTTATCCCCATTTATGCTTAAACTGATAGGGTTCCAATTCGTAATAATCCTTTTTGTACTCAGGATTTGACCAACGATTATTTTCATCTAAAGAAACTGTAGATGAAATTATCTCTAAAGGAACATGTGTATCATCACATTCATGACCAAGTTCAGCGACGGCATCGACAATGTCGCCGTCTGCCATTGTAAACCCGCGGTCTACATACTTCTTAATACGACGCATCATAGATACTGGAAAAATTGTATTAGAGATAACAATTTGTCTTTTTCGTAAGAGGTCTAAACCATCTTTGTGGTATGCACATTGTATTTTAGAATCGTCTGTGTTTGCCCATATGGCAGATTTAACATGAAGCATATCGAATGACTCGAGGACATCATATACTGATTCATACCAGACCATTTTGATAACTTGAACAGTCTTTGTCTGTGTACACTTGGGTCCTGGTTTTGCTTCGATGAATTTTATTCTTGAAGGATCAGCTTTACATTCCTTTATGTGTTCAGGATCAACAATGAAATTCATCGATTCTAACTTTGTTAAAGTACCTAGAAATGAATTGTAACTACCGCAAAAGATATCGATATCTTTTGCTTTTCCATATTCACCTAATAGTGATGATGCAACGGCACCACCAGCAATCCACACAGTTGGGTTCTTCAATGCTATAGCAAGATCTCTAAGTTCATGTCTAATTTCACCAGCGCCGACGAGATGTCCATTGTTACCTATTAATGAACCATAAACCGTTACTTCATTTTTAATGTAGTCATCTACAGGATGTATACAAGTTTTGTAGAATAGTCTTCGTTCTGGCGGATCAAGATATTCGGTTTGCTTAGTTTCTACTGTGGGATTTGTATTACCGAGTACAATATTACCTCCAGTAGAAAATGCTTGTGTTGGAAAGACAATAGGGTTAAATATTGACGATTTCTTTACTCGACCAAAACTAGCCATCCCAACGCTCCTTATTGTTGTTCTAGCACACTCTTACATGAGTTGAGTGTGTGATCTATCAGAAACAAACTAACTTTCTGATACGGGCATCTTTGTGTGTTTTTCTATTCCATGTAAACTGCTGATATTCAATCGCGGTAGATCCTGGTATTTTATTTCGGAGAGTTATTAGGTCGACATCTTCAGATAGTTGTTCAACCTTATGTACTCCATCACCATCCACCGGCATTTCTGTGTTCAGGGCTTGCGTAAATTGTTAGAAATTTTCCACAATCTGGGCATTCGCCTTGGTATCGTGGGAATTTCAATTGAATATCATGAGCACTCATTTCACGTGCTTCATTGAGATCAAAATCAGGTGGCCGCATCCTAGAATGTGTACAGTTTTCTACAGTTGGTTGATTTGCCATAACTTATCTATGCCTACAGTTTATCGATGAGTCTATATCCGAGATAAAATAAACCGATCCAGAAAGTGATCATTGCTAAACCTACGAATATAAACCAACCCTTGAAGAATTTATCGTCCATCGTTTATAGCATCCTTAATGATATCACTTAAGATCCAAGCAGCAACACTAAAGTTCATTGCTGGTATGTAAGCGCTTACATCACCTAATGCACACAGAGTACCAGCAAAAATATTCACACTAAATAAAAATCGATTCAACAAGTCGGTCTCCTTTCACGCCTCACTAGAGCTCTCCAGCTCCACTCTAAGGCCTCGGGGTTGGCTCCGTATGGAGCATTGCCCATTGTGTCTCATGCGTCTCTGAATTAATCTCGTACGTAATTCTTAAGAAAGAAGTAATAGAGACAAAAGTTGAATGCGCAGAGCGCAATCAGTGCTATAAAGAATGTAGCACCAACTGGTTTTATGAAATGCCCGAGGACACCACCAGAAGCTGCGCACCAAAACAAATATGAAAGACGTACAAGCATAATTTTCCTTTCGAGTTAACCTAGATTATCGAAAACATCGTCATCGTCTGGCTCAACCGGATCTTCATCACAGAATGAGTCAAACATGTCGTCAACGAGTTCACGGAGATGTGCCCACTCAGCTCGATTAACAACTGATTCATTGTATGCATCGAACTTAAACGTGACGGCATGATTGTCATTTTCATCTCGTGACATAATAATTTCCATTTTTGTCTCCGAATCCTTGATCGCCCAGTTAAATCTTCCGCGGTCCATTATTTCTCCTCCACTGGTCGAGCGCGCCAGGCTTCTTCATATCCATCGTCTTGTTCTTGCCACTCGACATCGTAGACCTCATAACCAATGTCAAAAAGGTTCATCGCGTCTTTTTCATCGGCTGCTTCAACAATACATTTACCCAATTGTCGTGATATTATCTGCACGTCGACTACAAATTTTGGCACAAAAATGGCCCTCCTAAGGCTATTATACCACAGGAGGGCCGGCGAGTGAAGGACTATTTGACTAGGAAGCGGACTTTGTGGATCCGTTCTTGCCCTTCGTGGTATTCTTCAGCATCATATCAAGGCCGCGGCCTTTCATGAATGCTTCGAAACCAGGGATCCCCTTAAATACACTGGTGATAACTTGCACTGCATCCTTGCCACCGACCAACTGCTGGACACTGCATGCCTGCGCGATCCTCTCCAGTGTGTCGTTGTTTGACAGCGTGGTGAGAGCCGCAGTGAGCTGGGGAGTGACGTGCTCGGTCTGCTTTAGAAGAGCCTCTGCTTCCGCCATCATCTCGGAAATACGAAGTTTCACCTGCTCATGCTCGATTGCAAGCTTCTGATCTGCAACTGCCTTCTCACGTGCAAGGACTGCATCCGAGCGTACCTGGTCTGCCGCCGCTCCAGCCTCGAAAGACTTAGCCTTCTCTGCGAGCATCTTGGCCTCATTCTCAATGCGAACTATAGTGAGCGCAAGATCGAGAGCGCACTTCTCTGTCTCAAGAGCATGTGTTGCCTTGGCAGTCTCAAATGCTTCCTCTTTGATCTTCCTCTGGATGTCCTCGTGCTCCCTCGTGAACTCAAGGTTTCGACGCTCACGGTCGAGTCGGATATTCTCCGAAACAACCGCGTGCTGCTCCTGGTCGAGAAGCTTAGCAATCGTCTGATCCTGGATGGCTACGTGCAGCACTTCGACATCACGAACGAGCAGGCCACACTCCTCGAAGAGAAGCCCAGTTCGACCTTCAGCCGTCTTCTTGCCGAGGACATTATCTCGAACAAAGTCGATGGCATCAGCGTAGAGCTGCGCAACAGTAAGACGCTTCGCGGCGCCTGCCAACATGGACCTGACGTGATCGCAGAGCAACTTCACATAGTTCTCAACTTCGAACCACTTGGAGTTGTCTCCAGTGAAGTCCGCAAGGAAGGACACTCTGAAAGACACTTTGACATGATCTTTGGTTTCGACAGTGATCACATCAGAGATCTTGTTGTTCTTCGTGCGGAGGTAAACAGTCTTCTTGACATCGTCAGTCGTCTTCGGCTTACCGCTTGATAGAGTGAGGACCTCAAGAGTCTCATCATATCCCATAAGAAGTCGAGCAGGACCCTCGACGACACGACGTGTGTCATTAGCTGCAACAACCTGCACTGCATAGCCAGTGAATGGAATAACCACGGGCGCGCCCTGGTACTTCGTATTAAGAGTTACAGTCCTCGGATTCGTATAAGTCGAACCACGAGTAAACTCATCCGGCATGAATGACTGTGCGGAGCTGCCAATGAGAGCGGAGTCAGCAAAGAATGCATTATCCACCTCGAGACCAGATCCTGCGAGATTTTTCGTCGATGCGAATGTGCCCTTCGTAGTACGAGTTTTGGTACTAAGAGACTTCTTGACCTGTCCCTCGGAGATTGCACCGCGAGTCGCGGATACTGCAGACTCCAGCTTGGTAAGAAGCTTATTGTACTCAAGAGCTTCTGTATTACCCGGATACCAGAGATTGCACTCACGCTCAGTCAAACGACGAACAACGAAGACCTGATTTCTCGGATCTGGCAGTTCCATCGCAGGTCCGCGCGCCACGCGGATCGTACCAGTTGTGCGATCCATGACATAGCGACCTTCACCAGCAGGGATGGCCGTCGCGAAATGCTTCGCCTTCTTATCATACTTGATGAGTGAGTGCTCTTCACGCGGGAAGTAGATAGCTATATCCTTGCCAGTGATGAACAGCTCGTCACCCGCCTTGCGTTGAGTACCATCCTTTTCCGCGTAGTCAGCAATGACCTTGATATAGATGCCTTGAATGTCGTTCAGTTCAATGGCACGGAATTTTCGTGCATTCTTCGGACTGGTGATGAATGTCTCGTTCGGCTCGGGGAAAACCACTGCCGGTCCGCGCTCATACCTCTTGTCTCCACCCTCATTTACGAGAATGCAGTACTCAAGACGTTCGAGAGTGAGAGCCTCACGCACGTAGTTTCCATCCAAGTCCGGTACAACTGAGACACCAGTTGGCGGAATGTAGAATGAAACTTCAGTGCCACGAACAAGATAGTGCTTCCCAAGACTAAGATCATCCGGCGCGCCACTTGCAACTACCGCAGCTTTCGCAGAATCACCCTCGCCCTCAGCCGGCTTAACGACAGCCTTGGCCCAGTTCTCACGAGCCTCTTCGTCATTGTAGACCTTGACAAGCAAATACTGGTTGGACCTGAGAGTGTGACCTCTAAGGAGCTCACTGGACTGTCCGGGCCAGAGCGGAAACATAACTGGACCAGGGATATTAACCTTGCGTCCAACCTGAAGTTCAGGTGTGGTTGCACTATGTCCGGACGGTGGTCGTACGCCGCCTTTTGCTGGATTTAACAGTTGAAGATACATGCCTTCAACTGCGATTGCAGACTTCTGCACAGCATTCTCAATGTTATCAACAGCCTCAAAAGACTTATTGCCCTTCATGACGTAAATAACAGGGGTATGCTGAGCAGTCGGACTAAATGTCGTCGGACCAACAAGAACTTGGATAGTTCCCTTTGTTAGCTCTTGGACATATGCATATTCGCCAGGTGCAAGCACTAAGTCTTTATTTTGCTGCCTTCGCCCATGCGGACGATCTTCTTCGTAAGTATCTCTAGCTGTCATATTCTCTCTTCTTTCTTTTGATTAACGGTTTAACAACTCAATTCTTATTATTAAAATTCTTTTGATAGTACTCTTTACCCATGACAGATAGCGTCGTGCGCCACTGGAATTCATTGAGACAGTCTATACTGCAGAACCCTATCTGCCCAGGTCCGACAAGCGGACCATAAACACCAGCGCCACACGTTCGACAGTAAGATTTTTGATTTGAGAATTTCACGCCCAATGCTCCAGACACTCTAGTACTCCGCACTCAGAACAAATTTCTAGACCAGCTCCTCCATCCAAGTTTCCAAGGAACCTCTCTAGAAACCACCAGATAATTTCCTTAATATGCTCTGGTAAATGAGTGAGAAGGAAAAACATTAATTACTCTTTTCGATCATTACTTCTTTTGCATAGATGCGCAAGTCAAGAGCAGCAATGTGGAGCTGCAAGCAGATCTTTGATAGTCGCACATCACCAGCCTTTGCAGCATCATGCTGCAGTTGCTTTGACCACGTAACAAACGATTCAATGTCAGTTAAGCTCATTTTGTCTCCATGGCGCTATTATACCACACTGTTGGCATGGAGAGAATCTTTATTTGCCACTAATCGAAATAGACCGAAGAGACCGCTGATTATTTCCCATGTTCGCATGTAGTCACGTTTGCATCTCGGACAACAAAATGTCGGATGACCCTCAGCGAACACACCAGCGAGTCGGATTTTAGAGCTAATAATCTCTGGCGCTGTTAGGAATGGCGGCGTATACGTTCTGCTACAGGCAGAACAGATCGGTTTCTTCATTATTTCACCTGTTTTAGAATGTAGTCCGTTGTCTGTTTAGTGTGTCCGAGGTGCTTCATGAAAATTAGAGCCATGAGAACTCTTTGTTTATCTGTCACTAGTAGAAATACCCCCACGCCCCGTGTACGATGCGTGCTGCACCGAAGAGCATGAACACGACGGTTGTTATTATCACTAGGAATGCGATGGAGTTTATGAACCAACCATCATGATTCATTTTGTTTTAATTCCTCGTATTTATCAACAAGCCTCTTTGCGCGGTCGTAGGCGTCATCAGGAGTGTGGTTGATTAATCGCATGAACATCTGCCAGATGCGCTCTTCACGAATTTTCTCTATATCAGTCATCTTTGTTTAGCTCCTCAAATTGTTCGACCGCTTCCACTGCAAGTCCATAGGCTTTATGGTGTCCCCAATCTTTTACAAACTCCGAGTATAGTTGCCAGACCCGCTTTGTACGTTCAGCCTTGACTTTAACGTCACACATAATCTTGGCGTGTTCTACTATCCCATCAAGATCTGAAAGGAAATGATTCTCTTTGGCTTTCGTTGGTTCCTGAGGTGTACGAAATGGACCGCCACCAGAGGGAGGTAATCGATTGTCTTTCTTCATTGAGACCTTTGGGCAGTTATGTTGTGCGGGTGGTTTTGGCAATGTTTGCCAACAAAGTCTACAGTATGCACCTTTGTGTGGAGCCGACATTCTCATCTAATTATCCTCCGGTATTCCCAACAACTTCTCATGCAGCGCTTTATCATGTTCTTCATTGCACTTGGCACAGAAAAGCGGAACAGGTGGTTGTGAGGCTGCTGGAGCTTCATTACAGAGAGCACACATGCCATCAGCAAATATATGCTGCATAGCATAGATTGTCAAGATCACATCTTTGTTATCTTCAAGGTCACAGTTTTCGACCAATTCTCGCAGCTGCTCGTTCTTGGCATGTAGATGACCTATTGCCCAGAGAGCACAGTCTTCACAGACGAGATTCCGTGTCCACTGGTGGTTTTGATTTCCACACACAGATCCATCGGGTCGTTTCCACATGATGTCGGACAGCCAGCGCTTATAGCTCTTATCGGTCATTCTACAGCCTCTCAAATGATTCGTCTAGAGTCGCTAGTGCGTGGAACTCACCGCACCAAATATCTTCATGTACTTTCGGAAATCTTGTAACAGTCCCGCGGTGATTGGATTTAACTATTAGCACTGGCGGTCGTTTCCGACATGTTCCATATGCCGTGGAATGATCGGCAGAATAGAATGAGCAGTCCTTGCACTCACCACGCTTCATTTTAGTTTGGGCTTTCCTCTGCGATCGCCTGAGCAAATTCTTCCACAGTCAGATCACCGCTGTCGAGCATCTCTTCAATTTCAGCCACCAGCTTGTCCCCTTCCTTCCTACACGGCTTGCAGAAATAGAGGTCATCGTCATCGACTCCGTAGTCCGCAGCATACACTGTATACTCAGGGTCAGCGTACTTATTGCACCCGGGTCGGCCAATGTCTTTGCATAGTTTTTGTTCTTTGTCACTCATCAGTAGAGCCTCATACAGTCATTTGGGTTGATATGGTATTTCCTTAGCATCTCTTCCTCACTATCATTGGCGCCACAGCCACCGAGATTAATCTTCTCATAACCATCTCCATTTCGGATTCTCGTCCCGTCAGCTAGATAGAACTCAAATTGTCCACAGCCGGAGATGTCGACATTG
>Ga0209976_10000121_pt1 | contig 53611 bp, 58 predicted proteins | sample SumtaG_FD_182806 | JGI IMG/M metagenome (GOLD analysis project Ga0209976, IMG submission 182806) | Deep subsurface microbial communities from Indian Ocean to uncover new lineages of life (NeLLi) - Sumatra_00157 metaG (SPAdes) (version 2) | ecosystem: Environmental > Aquatic > Marine > Oceanic >... | reverse complement strand
CGCACATCAATATCAAAACCCTGTTTCATCTTTACTGATGCCTTTGTAGTTCCTTTTCCCCAAATCTTTTCAATTCCTTCCAGGGAAACAAAAAAATCCATAACTTTTTGAGGTTTCTCAGAAGCTATTAAAAAATCTATGTCGCCTATTGTTTCTTTCATTCTTCTCAATGAGCCAACTACATCAATTTTTTCGACTTGTTTCAAGTTTTTTAATTCTTCATAAATTTCCCTAACAATTGGAAGAATTTCTCCCAATAAAAATCTCCCCTTGTCTTTTTTCAAAAACTCAATACTTTCTAAAATGTTATTTTCTGTTTTTTCTCCAAAACCAAAAAGCGGCGCAATCTTATGGGATTTGGCAGCTTTCTCTAAATCTTTGACATTTCTTATTCCTAGTTTTTGATATAGTGTCCTGATTTTTTTGGGACCCAAACCCTCGACAGCAGTAAGTTCGCCCAAATCAACAGGAGACTTCTTCTTAAGTTTTTCGTAATACTTAATTTTTCCTTTTTCTAAATATTCTTCAATATTTAAGGCAATATGTTTTCCCACTCCAGGAATTTTTTCAAGACCCTTTAAACCTTCTTTTTTGTAAATTCCTTCAATATCCTGTTCTAAATTCTCTAAATTAAAAGCTACTTTCTGATAAGCATAAGGCCTAAAAGCAACTTCATCCATTGCCAGATATTCTGCAATTTCATAAAATATTTTAGCAATTTCTTGGTTTTTCATGGTTTTTAAAATGGCAATCTGGAACGAGGAACTCTGGGGAGAACTTTATCATGAGGCGCTATATCTTTTCTAATCAGCAAAAGAAGAACTGCCGAAATCATGGTAAATATACTTACTAAAACAAAAATGATTTTAAAACCAAAAAAGGCAACCATAATACCGCCAGCAGCTCCAGCAATTCCTGAACCAAAACCCAAACCAGTGCTCCTTAATCCCCATTCATATGCTTCTGCTCCATGATCAATATGGCGAGTAAAAATTGCTGACCAAGAAGGAATAACCATTGCCATAGCCACAGCCTGTACGCATTGCGCAGCATAAATATGCAAAGGTTTTGATGCAATCATGTATATTAAAGGGACAAAAGCGCTTAAAAAAGTCCCGATAAACATAAACCAAAAATCATCTTGTTCGCCATGATTTTTATCTAAATACTTACCAATTGGAATTTGTAAAAAAGATTTTAGAACCCAATAGGTCAAAGAGGCAAACCCAGCTACTTCAGCAGCCTGAGCAATGCTTCCCACAACAACATTTTGAACAATAAATATTGCAAAAACAGGTCCTAAAAAGCCCCATCCAGCACTCATTACTATATCGCTGGATATGAGAACCCTAATAACTTTATTAATAGGCTTTGACATATTATCTATTATACTAAACTCAGATTATTAGCTCAATCTAAAAGTTATCTTTATCAATAACATTTCCCAATTTCCCTATCTTATTAAAAAACATGTTTTTAAAAGACATGACTCCGATACGAAACACAATGACAAGTCCCGCTAAGGCGAACAATAACTCAGCTGCCCTAGTAATCATTGTAAAGGCAGTGGCAGAAGAAATGCCTATCCCTAAAGCATTAAAAGCAAAAGATTGAATTGCTTCATGAGAGCCCAAAGCAGCTGGGATAGGAATCATTGCTGCTAAATATGTAAAACCTAAAAGAGAAAAAGCTGAGAAAAATTCAATACTCTTGCCTAGAAAAAGAACTAAAACCCAAGCCCTGACGCACATCACGCTTGCTCTTAGAAATGATAGAATAAGAGTTTTTTTAAGCGCTCTATTTTCCCATCTAAAGAAATCAAAAATCTCCTTTTCAGCTTCAAAAAGAAGGTTATTCTGATTGTATTCTTTAAAACCACTGACTTTAAAAAGAAAGCTAAGAATGCTTTCTCTTTTTGAAACTTTAAAATAAAAATATGCGATTGCTGAAAAGAAAGCTAGAAATACACTGCCAAAAATTATTAACAAGTTCTTAGAAGGCAGACCTATTTTATAAAGAAAATAAAAACTTCCTAAAACAATTACCATTAAATTGATTGTCCATTCTAAAACTCTGTCAATAAAAACAGAGGCCATTATCTTTGACCAGGCAACTTTGTTTTTCCTTCTTATTACATAGCCTCTTAAAATCTCTCCGCCCCAAACAAGCACAGGAGCTAAAAACATTACAGAAAAACCTGCCAGAAATGCTTTGAAAAGTTCAAAAAATGAAATCTTAACACCCTGGGCTTTTAAAATTTCCTGCCACTTTCTATTGCCAATAAGTAGCACAAGAAGTGTCAAAGAAAAAATCATTATACCGTGAATACCGGTAAAAAGCAGAAAAGCAGAGCTTATTTCGCTCCAGCCAACAGTTTTTCCAATCCATAAAAAAATTCCAATTCCAACAAAGAGAGAAATTAAAAAAAGAAACAATTTTTTCATTATCTTAAATTATATCAATAACGAAACTAAAACAAAATCCCTTGAAAATCAAGGGATTTCGTCATCCTTCATATTTAAATTGTCCTCCCTGTTGATTAATAATTAAAGTCCATAGAGAGATTGAAGACCAGTGACATCTGGTGTCTCGGGGGTTCTTTTTATTGTTTCTCTATAATCAGAGTAACCATACATTTTTTTAGAAAGATTCACTCTATCCTAACTCCTTCAGCTGGAATTTTCGCTTCAATTATAATACTTCCGGTTTTCCCTATTGCCTGTTTAACCTTATCTAAGTTATTTTTATCAGCTATTGCAATCATACAATCTCCGCCGCCAGCTCCTGATAGTTTAGCACCATAAGCATCTGTATCTAAACATGCTTTTATTAAATTTTCTAATTCTTCAGAGCTTACGTCTAACTCTCTTAATAATTCCTGGTTTTTATTCATAAGTTTTCCAATCTCTTTCCAGTTTCGATTTTTCATTTGAATTCTTGCCAAATTAACAATATTTTTAATCTCATTGAAAACATCATTAATTCTTTTAGGCTCTTGTTTTAATTTTTCGGCTACCATTTTTACCAAAGTCGGTGTATCTGCTTTTATTCCTGTATAACCAACAACCAAAGGGATTTCTTTAATGTCAATGAGTTCAATAATTTCCCCTCCTGTTTTAAAAAATAAGATTCCTCCATAAACCGCAGCTGCCACATCAAATCCTGAGCCTAAGCCCTGAACATCTAAAACAGTCTTATGGGAAAGATTAAAAATCTCTTTTTCATTCATTTTTATTTTGAATAACTCTGATAGTCCCTTAATAGCTGCCACAACCACAGCAGAAGAACTGCCTAAACCAATCTTATCTGAAAATTCACTTTTAGTTTTAACATCTAGTCCAGATTGAACATCATATTTTTTAAAAAAGTTCTTTATAGCAGTTAGAATAAAACTCACCTTTTTGAGATGAGTTTTTTCTAAATCAAAGATGTTTTTATCCTCAATATCAAGCTCTGGTGCAGTTAAAATGAGACTGTTGTCATTTCTTTTTTCAACAGAAACACTGATTCTATGCTCAACAGAAGCCACAACACATGGCCTATCATAAACAACAGCGTGTTCGCCAAATAACATTAGTTTTCCTGGCGCTGAAGCTTTGACCATACTAAAATAAGTGTTTATCAATTATTCTTGGGCCTTGCCCTGGCTTACAAACAATAATCTCTTTGGCACCACTAAGAGATTGTAGTCTTTTTTTTATCTCTTTCACTTGGTCCTCTAAACAAATAATCTTAACCTGAGGACCAGCATCAATGGTGAAATAACACTCCAAACCTTGTTCTCTCCATTCTAATACTGAATGCATTATTTCTAATGTTGCTGGCTGCCAATAAATTATTGGAGGATTTGCTGTCATCATTGTTGAGTGCATTTTTAAGCAATTCATTTCAGCTGTGCCTCCAACTAAAGCAATGTCTTTTTTAAGAATGCCTTGCCTTGCATTATCTAAATCTCTTTCTATTGTATCAAGCCAAACTTTATATATTGGTGAAGTTTCAATGGTTTTAGCCATACCAGCACGGCTGGAAACTTTCTTGGCTCTAGTTGAAACAATAGTGGTAATCATTCGAAATTCTGGCCAATGATTAGCAATCGCAATCTGTTTAGCGTAACTGTCGGTCCCATCTTGTTTTTCTCCCTTAGTCCATTCTACAAATCCACCTAAACAGCTTCTTGTAGAAGAGCCGCTTCCCTGACGAGAAACAATAGATAACTCCTTTGAATCTAAATTCATTCCCAGTGCTTTTGTTATAGCAAGGGTTAGTGCTGCAAACCCTGAAGCTGAACTTGCCAACCCTGCTGCTGTTGGAAAGTTGTTTCTGCTGACAATTTTTGCTTTTTTATTAACTCCTGCTATTTTTCTGATTAAATCTAGATGACGGATTAACTTTTCCAGCCCCTTCCCTTCTTTGATTTCCTGGTTATCTAGAATAAAAACATCTTGGTCATATCCATTAAACTCAACGGTTGTAGTAGTACTTAATCCATCCAAAGTCAAAGAAATAGAGCTATTATAGGGTAAAAATAGCTCTGGATCTCTTTTGCCCCAGTACTTAACAAGAGCAATGTTCGCATTTGCTGTCGCAGTTATTTTCATATGCATTTTACTCCCTCAACTCCAATTTTGGCTTGAAAAGACTTGAAGTTGTTTTGTGTAAAAATCTCTTTTAACTCAAGCAAATCTTTTTCATTTTTCATTAAAGCCAAACAGCATCCTCCTCCCCAAGCTCCAGTCGGCTTAACTCCCAAGGCTTTATTTTTCAAAGCAATCTCAATTATTTTATCCAGCCTTGAAGTTGAAATGTTTAATTTTTTTAATTCTTCATAATATTCTGTCATTAATGATCCTAATCTATTAAGTTCTTTAGAATTTAAAACTTTTAACGCTCTTTCAGAGATGTTGTTTAAATTATTCAAAACAGAATTCACAAAATCAGGATTTTTTTCTTTTTGATTTCTCACATAAGCAACCAATTCTCCTGTCTTAACCTTTTCGCCGCTATCAATTATCAATAAAGGAATTTGAAAATCTATTGCTAAAAGACTAACACCTTTTGATTGTCTGTATTTTACATAACCACCAAAAGTAACAGTATTATTATCAATACCAGAAGGAGTGCCGCCATGAGCTATAACATCCCCATGATAAGCAAAATCAGAGACATCTTTTTTAGAGAAATTTTTTGTTAAATGTTTCAATACTCCAAAACTGATAGCTGAAAAAACAGATGAGCTTGAGCCTAAATTTTCAGGTACTTCGGAATCAATTTCGATCTTCAGCGATTTAAAGCCATGTTTTTTAAAAATGTGAGCAATAACAAAAAAACTTGGAATAAGCTCATTAGCTTTATAGATTTTTTTTATTTCATCAAAGTTTTTTTCTTTTATAAAATTGCTAATATTCTCATATAAATCAAACAGTTCTTTTTCTTCTAAAGATTTAGTTAAATTTAAGTTTTTTGACCTAATAAAAACAGCTTTTTCAGAACAAGAAAAAGCTTTTACTTTACATCTTTTATCAATAGCACAAGCAATGCCCAGTTTGTTATAAACAACTGCATGCTCTCCAAACAATATAATTTTACCCGGAGAAGATGTGGTTATCATTCTTAAAGATTATCAATAATTCAAAATAATGCAAACCTACTTTCAAGAAAAGATTTCACTTCTGGAGCAACACTATCCCAGCCATAATAATGGCCAGGCAAATAAAGGGCTTGTGAAAAAGAAAGTTCTTCTCGTAAAACCTGAGCTGAAAGCCATCTGCAAGGTGATTTCAACAGAGCAGGAATCAATATTCTCAAGTCCATTTTAGAAAGAGCATCTTTGCCTTTATTGTTGAGCAAAAGAACATTGTCAGAATCTAAAACCTTTTCCCAAAAAGGAGTGCCGACTTCAACAGCAAAAACATTGTTTCTTTGATTTTCTGAAATCTTCATCATTGTTCTGTTTACAAATATTGCTCCATTTGAGAGTCCGGCCATAATAATCTTATTCTCAGGATGATTCTTTATAAACACCTCAATCTCATTAGCTAGCTTCTGAGACTGATTGGGAAATAAACTTAAAGTTTCTTTGATTCCTTCGATTCTGCCTAAAAAACTCTCTTTGGTTCTTATATAGGGAGCAACTATTGAATTGTAGCCCAGATCGCTTAAAGTTTTTTGAATACCATCAATAATTGGAGTAAAGTCACTGGCCTCTTCTGGCGGTGTATCTCCCCAGCCACCAGAGTTAAAAATAATAACTATATTGTTTTCTGAAGCTGAATTAAGAACAGTTTTAAATCTTGAATTATCAGGAACTTCCCCTAATAGAAAAAACAATCCTGTTAAAAGGATTATGAAAGTAATTAATTTTGTATTTTTTCTGTTCATTGGTTATTTATAGAACTTTTTTTTCATTTCGTCCATAAGTTTGAGATTTGTCTCATTATCAGAAATTTCAAAAGCCCATTCCCATATTGGTACAGCAGAAAATTTTTTGTTTTTTTTCTCGTATATAAGTGCTTGAAGCAAGACTGCCATAACATTCAATTGTGAAAGAAAACGACCCTCAACAGTGCTTTTAGTCCTATATTCATGCCAAAGGTTAAATATCTCTTTTCTGGAAGGACCCCTTAATTTCAAACTAAGCCTTTTAAAAGCTTTTCTTTCTTTTTTAAAATCCTCAATGTATTTTCTCGTTTTTTCTTTTTTTGAAAGTCGTGGCCATTTTTTCAGAATCTTTTTTTCTTTTCCCTTTGATTTACTCAAGATTCTATCGTAAGGAGTTGAATCACCAGTGTAAACAGCAGAAATCTCATGGACTAAAGCCATTTTAAGAAGTTTCTCCATGTTATAGGTTCTTTTTTTAGGACTTCCAAAAAGCCAAGCCATCAAACTCAAGGTAAAAATATGACCGGCAACTGTTTCAGGCTTTTTTACATCTCTGATAGTCCAGTATAAACGAGGCATGTGTTTTAATTTTCCTATCTCTAAAAGAAAATCTAAAATACGTATCAGTTCCTTTTCTCTCTTTTTAAAAGACTTTGAAACTTTAATTTTTTCTCCAAATATCCTTCTGTAACGACGATAAAGTCTTCTTTTAATAACAGCCAAGAAATCCAGAAGCAAAGGATCTTCTATTATCTCCTCAGTTCCTTCCCACCAGCTAGTTCCTCCAATGCCATGATCGCTCCCGAAATACTCAATTGACTGAAGAAGAGTTTCAATCCTGTCCAACTGCCTAACAAATTTTGCCTCCTTGCTTATCCTTTTTTCATTATCATACCAATGAGAATAAATTTCATTTTTTAACTTTGTTTCAAGAGAACCAGTTAATTTTAAAAAAGACTTTTTTTCTCTCCTGAATTTTACCTTCTCTCTTTTTTCTTTTTCATTTTTTGAAAGACGCACCCATTTCATTAATAACTCTTTATCTTTTTTCTTTTTTATGGAAAGTCCTTGATAATAACCAAAAGGAGTTATGTCTCCAGTATAAACCTCTGCAAGCTCATGAAAAAGAGCAATTTGAATTGCTCTTTCTACATTCAGCCCAGCTTTTTCGCTCATCAACCAAGCAGCAACTGCAACTCTAAAAGTGTGGTCAGCAATTGATTCTGGATTTTTAACCTGCAACTGAACCCAACCGGTTCGAGGCATTTCTTTTAATTTATTAACCTCAATTAAGAACTTAAGGGCATTTTTCATGAGCTAAAATGAAGAATATTTAATTTTTTTAACTTTATAGGCTATCTTAATGGGCGAAGTAACTTCTATTGTTTCGTCAACTTTATGTCCCAATAAAATTTTCCCTATTGGAGACGATGAAGAAATCTTTCCTTCATTGGGATTGGCTTCTAATGTGCCGACAATTGTGAATTCATTAATCTGGCCATCAGCCTCTTCTAAAGTAACTGTTGCGCCTACATGAACAGTATTTCTCTTGTTTTTTGGTGGTAATTTAATTAACTCAATGTTTTTTAAAACATGCTCTAAATCAATAAGTCTGCTTTCCAAAAAACTTAGGTCTTCACGAAAAACAATGTACTCAGGATTTAAATCATCAGACTGCAAAAGCTGAGGAGAATCTCCTTTTGTTTTTGCCATTCTTATCTTTTTTAAATCTTCATATTCTTTCTTGACCCTTTTTAATCCTTGTTTTGTAAGATAGTATTTTTCGCTCATATGAACATAAAAGACCCCCTTAATTTATGAGGTTCAGTATTTTTTTATATCTTTGAAATTCATCTTTCTTTGCTTTACTGAACCCTTTTTTCTTTCTTTAAAAATATAGTTAATAAATTAATAGCAGAACAAACTACAGGGAAAATTCTTTTAAAAACCAGAGGGTTTGATTTTTTTGTTTCCATCATAGTAATTTAACACATTTATTATAGCCAGATAAAAGCCTGTGTCAAGAATTGCTGTTTCTATTTAAAATATTATTTTCCATCAAGAATCATATAATCAAGCAGCCTGACTTAAGCCTTCGCTTGCCAAATTTGACCACTTGCCACACCTGTCACCCCAACGAGCAACAACTTTCCCATCTATTCTGGCCTCAATGACCTCGCATTGATTTGGACATCCTTTGCAATCAAAAGAAGTGCACTTAATTTCCCTTTCTGAAATTTCAAAACCTGAAAACTTTGTTTTCAGAGGAGGATTCTCTTTTGCCAGAAGAGCTACTCCAAAAGCACCCATTACAGTGTTGTATTGGGGGACAATAATTTCCTGCTTTAAAGCACTTTCAAAAGCTTTTTTCATGCCTATATTTTCAGAAACACCTCCTAAAAATATTATTGGACTTTTTATATTTTTACCCTTTGCCACATTGGCTAAAAAATTTCTGGCTAAACCCTGGCAGAGACCAGCTACAATATCTTCTATTTTATGTCCAATTTGCTGCTTATGAATCATGTCTGATTCACAAAAAACTGTGCATCGCGAACCAATCGTAGTTGGATTTCCTGAACTTAAAGCTAAACTTCCAAACTCTTCAATGGGAATTTTCAATCTGAAGGCCTGGGCATCAAGAAAAGAGCCCGTACCTGCAGCGCAGACTAAATTCATGGCAAAATCAACTGCCACCTTATTCTCTAAAATAATAATTTTTGAATCCTGCCCTCCGATTTCAATAATAGTTCGTACATCAGGCATTAAAAAGGAAGCTCCTTTAGCATGAGTAGTAATTTCGTTTTTAATTAAGTCAGCGCCAGTAATTACTCCTGCCAAATAACGAGCTGAACCTGTTGTTCCTACTCCTGCGATTTCAACATTCAAATTATCCTGCTTTATTTTCTCCCTAAGTTTCTTCAAGCCGTCCTGAACAGCTCTAATAGGATCTCCTTTTGTTCTAAAGTAAAAAGCATATAAAATTTTACTATTTTCATCTATTAAAATTATTTTTGTTGAAATAGAGCCTACGTCAATTCCCAAATATACTTTCATGTTTTTTTATTTTTGTAATGATTTAATACTACATCTACAAAAGCTTCGAGTCGAGTATTGATTCCTGCCTCAGCTACTTGCTCATCTAATGATAATGATAAAAAGGGGATTTTGCTCTTCTGATGGATCTTCTCTAGAATCGGCCTCACAGTAACTTCTGGCATACAGCCAAAGGGCAAGAGATGAATTACTCCATCAAAATCATTTTTCGCGTAATGAAGCATTTCATAAATCGCATCTCTCCCATGGCCGCCGACTGTTGATTTTAAATATGGATTTATTTTTTTCTGAATTATCCAATCTTTCCAGGGAAATAATAGTTTTTTTAAATGATAACTAAGCTCCATCTGCCTATGAATTTCTATACCTTCATTTCCTAATTTCTTTTCAACCTCAAAATTGATGGCCGGATCACAAACCGTATAAATTTCTCCTATCAAAGCTACTTTTGGCAAGTTTTTCTTTTCTTCAGTCTTTATCTCAGAAAATTTTCTGAGAATTTCTTTTTTAGTTTTTGAAAAATCTTTTTTCTCTAATAAATTTTCAAGCTTTGAAAAAGCCCACTGCAGAATCATATCGGTTTCACCTCTTTTAATCTCTCTTGGTCGCAAATATTGAGATTTTCTTTCAAGGCTCTCAATCAATCCCAGTTTTCTAAAGAAAATGATTGTTGCTTCAATTAATTTTAATGTAGAAGCTCCAGAAATTTTTTTAAGCTTTCTATACATATCCCTAGGGCTTGCCCTTAAATCAATAAAATTGACATTCCAGCCATTTTCTTTCAAAACCTTTTCTTGAATGACTCCATAATATCTTTGCCGACAAGAACCCCCAACATTTTGAATCATGAAAACAGTATCAGCCCCTTCTTCTAAAGCAGGCAAATAGCTGCCAATAGTGGCTTTCATGGGAAAACAAAACATCTCTGGAGTTATTGCAGAACCCTTGGCGATATTCTTTGGATTGGCTTTTTGGGGAGGAATAACTTTGAAGCCCAAATGCCTTAAAAGAAAGGCGAAAGCAATGCTGTAATTTCCCCATCTGGCAAAAGTAACGATTGGTTTTTTCATAGTTTTAGGATAAACAAATTGTATCAACAAAGGCTTCTAATCTTGTTTGAAGGCCAGCTTCTCCAGTGTGCTCATCAATAATAATATATAAAAATGGAATTTTCTTTATTTTAAATTCTCTTTCAACCAGTTCTTTTAAAACAACATCGCAGCCACATTGAAAAGAAGATATTTGAATGCCTCCTATAATATTATACTTAAAGATTTCTTCGATTTTTTCAACTATTTCTTTTCCAAACTCCCAATGAAAATCTATTTTAAATGAATTCTCTCTTTCTGTCACTTGACTGTTTCTTGCAGGTTTTTCCGAACCCATAATCTGAGGATGCACTTCATCTATAAAAATTGGTTCTACTCCCAAACCTTCCAGCTTTTCTTTTGTTCTCAAATTAATATAGCTGTCATAAAGATTGTATGGATGGGAAATTAAAACGATTTTTGGTTTCTTAGAAGATATCTTTTTTAAAAAAACTTGTTTTTCTTTCTCTTTCATTTCTCTCTCTTCTGCAGCAGCTAATTGAAAAGCTCTTTTTATTTCCCCAGTATTTTTATTTAATTGATTGCCGAGCTTTTTAAGACTTTTTTCGAAGGATTGTTTTTTTTCATCAAAGGTCTCAGTAAGAATTGGAGTTTTTACTAAAATTTTGGCCAAGTCAGGCAAGGCAAAAAATTTAGGACAATATTCAAGCTTCTCTTTATTAATTTTTAACCTTGGCACAAAAATTAAATCACATTTTCCATCAAGCCATAATAAATGACCCCAATAAACTTTATTTGAAAAACAGGTTTCCGGATCAGCTTTTGCCACCCCCCTTGCAACAATCTGTTTGTTCGTAGAAGGGGAAACTAAAATTTCAAAACCAAGGTTTTTAAAAAAAACTTGCCAGAAATACGGCCTTTTAAAATAAACTAAGCCTTTGGGAATACCAATAATCATATTAAAAAAGTGTTGTCTGTTTAATTGAGGTTTTGGGTTCTTGTTGAGAAAAAATCTTTACAGTTCCATACACTCCATCGTAACCAGGCTCAATAAAGACTTTTCCCTCTCTTACCCTAATAATCCCTTCAGCAATTTCAGGTAGACTGATTGCTTCTATATCTTTTCGGGAAGAGTCAATCAAAATTTCAAGCTCACTGCCTCCTTTTTCCAGTAAGTTATTATACTCTTGTTCAACTCTTTTTGTCACGACCGTCATGCCTAAAGCTTCAGCAACTATCTCTCTTAACGGTACAAGGCTTTTGAAAGGAATTGTGTTTTTGGGTCTAAAACCTTCTGGTTCTGTTGCGATTTGTGCAATCCTGTTTAAAACTCCGACTGTTAACTCTTTGCCGCAATTAGGGCAAATATTGTTGTATTTCTTTGTTTCACTCGGCGAAAGTCTTACATCGCAGACTCTGTGTCCGTCAAAGTGGTATTTTCCTTCTTGAGGGAAAAATTCAATGGTATAAAGAAATTTCTTTGGATCTTTTGATTTTATAGCCTCTAAAATAGCAGGATAACTCATTTCTGTGTCAAAAACATTTGCTTCTCTGCCAATTTTCTCTGGTGAATGGGCATCTGAATTGGAAAGAAGAGTTAGTTTCTGACCCTCTGGTATGCGCCAAAGCATCTGAGGATCAGCAGAAAGCCCTGTTTCCAAAGCATATATATATTTTGAATATTCTTCAAAACATTCTTCAATTGAATCAAATCCTGATTTTGAACCAAATAAAGCAAACCAGGGAGTCATTATATGGGCTGGAACAAAAAAACAGTCCTCAGAAGCATTAAATACAATCTTTGCCAATTCTTTTGCATCTAGTCCTAAAATTGGCCGTCCATCAGATTTTAAATTTCCAATACAATCTAAGTGGGCATTAATCTTGTCTACAACCTTAAAAGAGGGAGCAAAAATAACATTATGAATCTTTCTAACTCTGCCATTTTTTGAATAAATACAACTAATCTCAGCGGTTAAGATAAATCTCGTTTCTTTGCCATTATTTTTAATTTTAAAAAGACCGCTTTCAGCAGGCTCTAATTTTTCTTTTAATTCCTCAAGCCAGACAGGATGCGTAAAATCTCCTGTTCCTAAAACCTTGATTCCTTTGATTTGTGCCCACTTATCAAGATTTTCTAAATCCATCCGAGGAGATGTGGCTCGTGAGAATTTGGAATGTAGATGAAAATCAGCAGCAAATTTCATCAATCTCTTTTAAAGAATTTGACTTCTAGAAAACCAAAACCAATAAAAACTACAAGTGATAAAAAGGTGGCAAAGGCAGCTATGGAATAGAATCCCAATCCAACAGTTATGCCCACTGCAGAAGCAACCCATAAACCAGCAGCAGTAGTCAATCCTATCACACTTGATGATTGTCGGAAAATAACTCCTCCTCCTATAAAGCCGATTCCAATTGCAACGGCCTGAATGATTCTTAAAACATCAAAGTTTCCTGGAAAAGCTCTGTTCATTTCTATGGCTACGATTGCAAAAAGACAAGTACCCAACGCCACCAAACTATAAGTTTGAGGCCCGGCCTCTCTTTCTTTAGACTTCCTTTCCAAACCGAGCAAGCTTCCCAAAACAACAGATAAAAGCAATCTATAAATTACTTCATTGTTCATATTTTATGATTTATTAAATTGAAATTAGAGTTTATAAACCTTGTATCCTTCTCTTACTTTTTCTTTGACCTTCAAACCCACCGAATCTCCTGACTTAGCTTGTTCTACCTTTTTATGATCAGTTTCCATGGATTCAACTGTTTGATTAAAATCAGTTTCTCCGCCTGCAATTCTTATTTCTTCCCCTGCTTTCAAGCTACTAGTTATTTTAATCACTGCTACTCCAATCTTGCCAAAATAATGAGTAACCTCTCCTATTAATTTTCCTTCTGAAGCTGTTTTATTTGGCATATTTTTAAAATTAACAAAACTATTTTCCGACCTTTGATTTTTGTTCTCTTATACCTTTTATTAAATTTTTCACCAAAAACTTTGGGTCTTTTTCGTAAAAAACCCTTCTATATCCCCTAAAGGGTCCTTTGATAATCTGTCTTATTTTATCAGCAGTGCCTCCTGTGCCTTCCAAAACACCAACGGGTTTTTGGATTTCAAAAGCAGTCACAAATTCATGCAAAGTGCCCATTCTGCCGCAAATCACAAGAACACCGTCAGCTGCTTTAGTCATTATTAAATTCCTGCCAGTATAATCAGCTCCAGTATAAATCATTACATCAAAAGGTTTTGTAGGAAGCTTATAGCTTTTAACGTGTGCTGTCTCAGAAATAGCAGGAGAAAAACCAATCGAAATTCCTCCTACTTCCTTAAAACCTAAAGCAGCAAAGTAAGGAACTCCAGTTGTGCCTCCAGTAACTAGAATGCACTTATGGCGGGCAATCTCCCTGCCAACTTCTTTACAAATTTCTTCAATTCCTTTGCAGCAATGATTAGTTTTCGCTGCCCCTGAAACTACAATTTTATAAGCCATGACAAGTATATTTTATCGCTGTTCCTAATAAAAATCAAACTAAAAACAGCAACGTGATTAACGTTCCTGTTCTTAGTGAGGAGGGAACAATCTTCTATGAACTCAGTCCATGCCTGACAGGATTGGACAAACCCTGGAATTCCTAAAGACCTCCTTCGCAGAAAACTATCTGTCCTATGCGAATTTATCACATACCCCCCTCAACTTCTCATTTTAATTTAGCAAAAATCATTGTCAAGTAATCAACGACTTATCAAATTATCCACATTTGGAGCTGGAGTTGGAGAAACTGGTTCTTGAACTTCCATTTTTTTTGCCACTATATAAATATTTTGGCGGTTCCTTCTTTTATTTTTAAAAATGCCTGATTTTTCAATTTCAAATCCTGCTTCTTTAACCAGCTTTCTTAGCTCTCTTACTGAAAACCAGTGATAATATCTTATGATTTTTTTACCCCAAGGTTCAAAAATATCTTTCCAATCTAATTTTGATTTTCCAATTATTTTTAAAAGTGTATATTTAAGTAATAAAAACAATTCTTTTGTCCGATGGAATTTCCAAACAGTAAGAATTAAAAGTCCTCCTGGCTTTAAAACTCTTTTTGCTTCAGTTAAAAACTTAAGCCTTAATTCTTTTGACGGAACATGGTGTAAGACTGCAATGCTGTAAACTTGATTAAAATCATTCTCAGGAAAAGATAAGTTCAGCGCATCCTCAACTCTAAAATCTGCTTCGGGATATCTTTTGTTTGTAATCTCAATTAAATTTTTAGAACTATCAATTCCAATATATTCAACTCCTTTTTCTTTAAAAAGTGGATAATATCTCCCATTACCGCAACCTGAGTCCAGGACCTTATCCCCTGAAACCAAATAATTATCAAACAAAAATCTCATTTCTTCCCAGATATTTTCACGAGTCCTTGAAAACTCCTCAGAAATTAAGTTATAATCCTCTCTAGTTTTAACTAATAGATAATGTGCGTATTCTGAATTCATAATGAAGTATAAAAAATTAAGAATAAAAGAATCAATGATGAAAGAATTAATTCAAGAGAAAATTAAGAATTCTCTTGATTTGGCTGTTTTTAAACGTAAGATTTCAAAGAAATATAAGATTTCCTATCCAAGCAATATGCAATTATTAAAAGTTTATCACGAATTGGTAAAGAAAAAAAGGATTAAAAAATCAGAAAATATTGAAGAATCGCTTAAAACAAAACCCATACGCTCACTTTCAGGCATTGTAAATGTTTCAGTTTTAACCAAACCCTATCCTTGTCCAGGCAAATGCATTTATTGTCCAACAGAAAAAGGCATTCCTAAAAGTTATGTCTCTGGAGAACCAGCAGTGGAACGAGCCAAAACATTAAAATACGATCCTTATCTGCAGGTTTCAAAAAGAATAGAAATGCTGAAAGCCACAGGCCATCCAACTGACAAGATTGATTTGAGAATTGTTGGAGGAACATGGTCATATTACCCTAAAAAATATCAAACTTGGTTTATAAAAAAATGTTTTGATGGTTGCAATGAAAAAACGAGCAAAAGCTTATTAGAAGCACAGAAATCCAATGAAACAACAAAACACAGAATTATTGGATTATCAATTGAAACAAGACCTGATTTTATTGACAAAGATGAAATAAGAAGATTAAGAAAATTAGGCGTTACAAAAGTAGAGCTTGGCATTCAAAGCATCTATGATGATGTTTTAAAACTGAATAAAAGAGGGCACAAGATCAAGCAAACCATAAAAGCAACCCAATTATTAAAAGATGCAGGATTTAAAGCCTCATATCAAATAATGCCCAACCTGCCTGGAGCTAATCCCAAAAAGGATATTGAAATGTTTGAAGAATTATTTTCAAACCCTAATTTTAAGCCAGATTTAATAAAAATATATCCGTGTGCTTTGTTAAAAAAAACGCCACTTTACAAACTGTACTTAAAAGGAAATTACAAACCTTATTCTGAGAAAACACTCATAGACGTTATTGTAAAAGCCAAAAAGAAAATTCCTTATTATGTCAGGGTTGAAAGAGTTCTTAGAGACATCCCCTCATATAGAATAATTAAAGGAGCAACTAAAATCTCTAACTTAAGAGAAGTTGTTCAAAGTGAAATAAAAAAACAGGGCTGGCAGTGTAAATGCATCAGATGCAGAGAAATAAAAGCAAGATATTCCTCAAAAGAAAAAATATATTTATTTAAAGAAACTTATGACGCTTCGGGCGGGAAAGAAATATTTTTAAGTTTTGAAAACAAAAAAAGAGATAAGCTTTATAGCTTATTAAGATTAAGAATTATTTCAAAAAGTAAACCAGTTTTTAGTGTTTTAAAAAACGCTGCCTTAATCAGAGAAATTCACACCTATGGACAACTTGTTCCAATCTCAAAAAAAGGAACTTCGGCTCAACATAAAGGACTAGGCAAAAAACTAATTAAACAAGCTGAGGATATTGTTAAAAAAGAATTTGAAATTCAAAAAATCGCTGTTATTTCAGGGATAGGGGCTAGGGACTACTGGAAAAAATTTAATTACAAGCTGAAAGGCACTTATATGGTCAAATCTTTAAAATGATATGACAAAAAAAGATTCAATTAAAGATATTTTGAGAACCAACTTGAAGAATTTTTAATTAATTGGTGTTTGGAAAAATAATCTTCAAAATGATGATCAGCTTTTTTAATGATTATCATTTTTTTATTTTGTGATCCGATTTTTTGAAAATCTTTTTTAGCAAGATTCTCAGGAATATCTTCGTCTTGGCCACCATGAAAAACCAAAGTTGGAATCTTAACTTTTGAAAGAAGATTTGTATAGTTTTTAGTTTCATTCAAATAACCTATTCCTGTTCTGAATTTCGGAGTATCTAAATATTTTTGCTTCTTCCATTTTCTAATTTGAGAAGAATTATGCCACTTCTTAATTAATCTTTCTTGATTCAATGCTAAAGCTGCTAAAACTAAAGTTTTTGCTTTTTTGTATTTTTCTTGAAAAAGAACAGAGGTAACTGTTCCTAAGCTGTGAGCAAAAATTCCAACTCTTTTTTTATCTATTCTTTTTTCTTTTATTAAAACTCCGAAAGCTGAATTTAATTCTTTTACCTGTTTTAAAATTGTCATTTTCTCAAATCTGCCTTCAGAATCGCCACAACCCGAAAAATCAAACCTAAAAGCAGCGATTCCATCTTGAGCTAATTTCCTGGACATCTCAACAAATTTTCTTTCAGATTTTGTTTTAGAAAATCCATGAACCAAAATCACAACCGGCACTTTTTTATTCACCCGAGGCAAACTCAAAATACCAAAGAGTCTTTCTCTTTTATGATTTAGAAATGTGATTGGTTTTTCTGTGATTGTTTTTATCATTCTATTTTTATAGTATTTTAGTGATAAAATATCCAATTATTGAAAACAGCGCAATTGGCGGCAAGGCTGGAATGGCCTTTTTTTGCTTTTGAGAAATAAAAAACAAAAAACCAGCGAAAAGGCCGATGAGGGAAAATAAGGCAACAATCAAAGAATTTAAAATTCCAGAAGAAACCAAAGAAGAGCAAAGTAGTAAAGGAAAAACCACGTCGCCTCCGCCTAAAACCATAAACTTACCGCCAGGCTTAACTTGTTTTAAGTTTTGTTTAAAAGATGCTAAATCAGGAGGCACAATCAGTCCCAAAATAGCACGACTCCTAATCATTTCTTTAGCCATTTCAACCATGTGCTTTGTTTTGTAAACAGCAATAAAATCATAAATTGAAAAAATTATGAGTAAAATTACTATAACTTCAGGAGTAAAAGTTAAGCCCAAAACACTGCCTGCACCAGCCATTGCTAAAATCATGCATAAATCCTGAATAAAAATTGACGGCCATTTCCACCACCAAAAAAGCAGAAGAGTGATAAGAATTAAGGCAAAAACGTCGCCAATCCAAATGCTTAATAATAATATTCCACCCCAAAAAATAGTTAAGACAAAAAGGGTTTTAAAAATAACTGTTTTTGACTTCCCATATTTAAAAAAACGAACAAAAAGAAAAATGAATAGAGTGCCGAAAAGAAAATAAAGCATAAATTGAAAAAATGAAATCTTTGGGATTTCAAGCTTTTCTACTTTTAAAATTTGATTAATTTGAAATGAAGCAATAATGCCTAGTCCTAAAGTCAAAAGAAATAAAAAGGCTTCAATAATAAAAACTTTCCAAATATTATCAGGAAAGTTTTTTAAAGAATTATTTGATTTAAATTCTGGCATTTATTTATTTTTACTCAATTTCAAAATTTTCTCAATTGGATAGTGAGGAGCTATTTTTTGAATCTTTTCCAGTATCTTATCGCGTTCTTCTTTATTCTTTGCTGCTAGATATTTTTCTATTAACTTTTTAATCTTTGCTTTCCTCTTTCGTTTAGCTCTTATTTGGAATTGTCTTCTTTTAACGGAAATTTTGCTCATAATTTTTTATTTATTAATTCGTGAAATTCTTGTTAACCCTGAACAAGGAACGACCTCGATTCCTTTTTCTTCTAACTCATCTAGAAATAAATTCACACCCAGTGAATCTGAACTCATGTGTCCGGCAATAACAACATTAATATTTGCTGATTCAGCTTCTTTTTTATTCTCTTCTGAAATATGCATTCCTACAATGGTTCCAATTCCAGCTATAGCCATTTTCTCATAAAGCTTTGGCGAACCTTCGGTTCCGCCAGTTATTTCAGTAAGAGCTATTTTGCCGCAACGATTTTCTTTATTCCCAGCAAAAACCTTAGGCCCAGCTCCAATCTTAATCGCTTCTTCATATTCTGGAATTGTTTTCAAGAAATTTAATAAATCTTCTATCCTTATTAAATTGTCTTCTTTTTCAATCTTATCCTTTAAATATTTAGCTGCTAGATTATCGCAAGTCGTATGAAGACACATTAAATTAAAGCCCAACAACTTCGCTGTATCTACTGTTCTTTGATGATTAAGTCTATTAACACCTCTAGCTACTTCTGATATTTTCTCCTTCATCAAGCCTTCAGCAACATTAATTGGAACTCCATACATGTTTAAAATATCACACTGAAGCTCCATTACATCATGCAAGTTAGCCAAGGCTTTTCCTAGTGGGTGATGAGAAATAATTAAATCAATATTGCCCAGCTCTTTGGCTAATAAAATTTCGGCCGGTTCAATATCAATACCAATTAAAATTCTTTTGATTTCTTTATCTTCAGCAATGTTTAGAATTCGGGAGTCAGAATAAGGATTGTTAAAAATTTCTTTATCAAAAAACTTTTTCTCTTTTTCTGGTAATTTCTCGTATTTCTCTTTTTTCCTTTCCAAAACGTTTTCAACAGCTTTTCTTCCCCTGAAATCAGCTTCCACTCCCATGCTTATTGCTAAATTATAAATTTCTTGAATGTTCATGCTTTGCTTGAATTATTTTTAGAAACATTATTTTTTAAAAATCTTTGATACAATTGTTTAATTGATTCCTCCTGTTCTTTAATATCAAAAAACTGACGCCGAATTCTGGCCTTTTCTCTGCGAATATATTTCCTGACTGATTTTGACAATTTCTTTTCCATAAAATAAAAAACAATTTAACAATTGAGTAGAATAATAAAATAATTTTTTCATTTACTCTCCCTTAATTACGGCTAATGGTACTAATCTTGCTACTTTCTTAGCTAAACCAGCATTCTGAACCACACCGACAACATCATCAATGTCTTTATAGGCCAGAGGAGCTTCTTCAGCAATTCCTCTTGAACTCCAGCATTTAACAGTAATTCCTTTTTGTTTTAACTCTTTTACCACATTTTGTCCAGAAATAGTTCTAGTTGCCTGCTTTCTTGACATTGTTCTTCCAGCGCCATGACAAGTTGAATAAAAGCTCTGCTTGCCCTCATTTGTGCCTACCAGAATATAAGAAGCAGTTCCCATGCTTCCAGGAATTAAAACTGGCTGACCAACCTTCTTATATCTCTCTGGAATCTCAGAATGATTGGGAGGGAAAGCTCTGGTTGCTCCTTTTCTATGAATGCATAACTTCATAGTTTTACCATCAATTTCATGTTCTTCGATTTTAGCAATATTATGTGCAACATCATAAAGAGAAACAAGCTGTGTTGCTTTTTCTCCTAAAACTGTTTGCCAGGCTTCTCTTATAGAATGAGCAATCATTTGACGGTTAGCCCATGCATAATTCGCCCCACAAGCCATAGCTGAAAGGTATCTTTTGCCTTCAGGAGAATTTATTGGACAAGCAGCCAACTCTCTGTCAGGTAAATTAATATCATATTTCAACATTGCTCCCATCATAATTTTGATATAATCACTGGCAATCTGATGACCTAAGCCTCGAGAACCAGTATGAATCATTATAACTATTTGGTCCTTAAATAAGCCAAAAGCTTGGGCTGTTTCTTCATCAAAAATTGTTTCTACTTTTTGAATCTCTAAAAAATGATTTCCGCTCCCAAGCGTCCCGACCTGAGCTCTTCCCCGATTTTTAGCTCGGTCAGAAACATAAGAAGCATCTGCCTGTTCAAGTCTGCCTCCTGATTCACAATTTTCTAAATCCTGCTCGTCTCCATAACCTTTTTTCACTAATACTCCACTGCCTCCCTCCAAAATTTTATTAATGGAGTTTAAATCAAGCTTTACCTTCCTTCCTTTCCCCAAACCAGAAGGAACCTGTCTTTGAATTTCGACAGCTAATTGCTCTATGAAAGGCCTTACCTCTTCTTCTGTCTGTTCAGACTTTAAAAGCCTCATGCCGCAATTAATATCATAGCCAACGCCGCCTGGTGAAATTACTCCATCCTCCATATTCATTGCAGCGACCCCTCCGATTGGAAATCCATAACCCTCATGCATATCTGGCATTGCTAAACTGTATTTAACAATACCGGGCAAGGAAGAAATATTAATTAATTGATTTAAAGACCTGTCACGGAAAGTCTGATCCATCATTTCCTCGCTAATATAGATGCGAGCTGGAACACGCATCTCAGGTCTAAATCCTTTGGGAATTTCCCAAAGCCAATCTGATATTTTTTTGAAATCTTTTTTTGATATCATGTTTTTAAGAGTAGAATTAAATATCAAATAATACTATTGCCTCCCAGACATCATTTTTTTGCTCAACACTAATATCATGATAAGTAACTGCTTTAATGTCTTCTTCAAATCTTCTTATTTTTTTACCAATTAAATCTGCTTTGATTTCATTATCAGAAAAATCCTTGAAATTTACATCAAAATACGATTCATTATTAGTTTGGCTTAAATACAAGGCTTCATTTAAAAAATCAACCAACAAAGCAGGTAAGTCCAATGCTTTAATTTCAATTTGTCTTTTAGTTTCTTTTTCTAAAAATTCTGGTTTTTGACTATCGCTCATTGCTTTTAACATATTTAGAAACAATTCTTCTTTTGTTTTTCCAAAAGCTTGAATTTTTAAATCAGCTTTATGTTCCAGAATTTCGTATTTTTTATCCATAAAGTTTTTTAAACTCCTGTTTTACTACTTTTCTATCATCCCATGGAATTTTTTTGTCTTTTTCCATACATATCCACGGCTCACATCCTTTACCTGTAATTATTACCAAGTCTTGTTTTTTTGCTTGTTTCAAAGATTCTTTGATTGCTTTTCTTCTATCTAATATCTTTTGCGCTTTGTTTCCAGTGCCTTTTGCCACCTGATTTATAATTTCCATTGGGTTTTCATCATAAGGATCTTCATTGGTAATAATAACACTATCGCAATATTGAACTGCTAATTTACCCAGAATAGGCCTTTTCCACTTGTCTCTTCCTCCGCCACAAGCGCCTAAAACACAAATTAATTTTTTTGGAGTTAAATCGTTTCTGACTGTCTTATAAACTTTTTCCAAAGCATTGGGAGTAAAAGCATAATCAACTATAACTTTAAAAGGTTTTGAAATAACCAATTCCATTCTGCCTGGTATGATTTCCATTTTTTCCAAAGCTCTTTTGCAAACTTTTAAGTCAATGCCATAATGTGCTGCTATACAAATTGAAGCCAGAGCATTATATACATTAAACAAACCAAACAATTTTAATTGAAACACCAAGCCATTAAGCTCAAAGCCTGTGCCAGTAACGCTGGTCTTGCCATTAGTAGCCAGCATCTGATGGTTGGTATTTTTACTAGCTGCTAACTGGGAACTATCAGTTGCCAATCCATATCCGTATTTTTCATTAGCTGGATATCTTAAAAAATATTCAACGTTTTTATCATCAATATTAAGAATGTGAGCACCTTTAACAATTTTAAAAAGCTCTTCTTTGGCCTGACGATATTTTCCGAAAGAACCATGCGCTTCAATGTGTTCTGGACTAAGATTTGTAAAAACTGCTGTTTCAAAATCAATAAACCTGTGACGATATTGTTTTATTCCTTCCGAAGTTACTTCTATGATAGCGTATTGACACTTTTCATCCACTGCTTGTTTCAAAAATTTCTGCAACACAAAACGACCTGGCATTGTCATTTTAAGCATATTCGGCTCTTCCTTGTCAGCTATTTTAAAGTTAATTGAAGACAGTGCTGCTATTTTCAAACCAGCCTCTTCTAGAATCCTTGAAATCATTTCAATCACAGTTGATTTTCCATTAGTTCCGGTTACTCCAATCACTTTCAGTTTTTTAGAAGGAAAACCAAAAGCAAATGCTCCTAAAAAAGCCAATGAAAAATGATACCAGTTCAGCAAAAAAGAAGGGGTAAGTTTTTTGATTATTCTCTTCATCCTCCTTATCTTGACATAAATTTAACAAATTATGAAAATCTCTCTGTCTCTTGATTTAACTCCGAGAATGGTTTACAATACTCTTACTTCAATACTATGCCAATAAAAAAAGCAGCTAAAAAAGCTGTAAGACAAAGCGAAAAAAGAAGGATCAGGAACAGAGCACAAAGGAAAAAATTAAGAGGCCTTTTAAAAGAGATTAGGGGTTTCATTTCTCAGAACAAAATCAATGAAGCAAAAAAAATCCTGCCTACAATCTATAAGGTTTTGGATAAGGCAGCTAAAACAGATTTAATGAAGAAAAACACTGTTTCAAGGATAAAATCAAGAATCTCAAAAGCTCTTATTAAAGCTAAATCTCAGTAATAAGTAAATCCAGAGCAGCTTCAGGATCAGACTTGCCTGTTTTAATACTCAAATCTACTTTCAATAACCGTTGGTAGATTTTTTTTAATTCTAAAAAATCAAACCTTCTTGCCAAGTCACAGCTTTTTCTAACAACAAAAGGATGGAGCCCTGTTGAAGAATCAAGAGGAAGATTCTTCATAAGCAAATCTTTGATAATTAATAAATTTCTAAATTGATAATTAATCATTGAAAATAAATAAAATGGGCTATCGCCCTTTTTTAAATGATTCCTTAACAGCTTTAAAGCTCTTTTTTTATCTTTTGAAGCTATGGCCTCAATGGTTTTAAATATGTCGAGCGTAATTTTAGGTCTGATTAAAAGCTCGATGTCTTTTATTTCTATTTCCTGGCCATTTTTAAAATGAACTAATTTCTGAGCCTCATTCATCATTTGCCAAGGATTATTGTCGACAAAAGCTATGAATTTATCCAGGGCTTGTTCTTTAATCTTTGCTCCACGTTCATTAAGCTCAGCTTTCAACCAATTCCTCAATTTCAAACCTTCAAGTAATTGAAATTCCTGTGACTTAGTGTGCTTGTTTAAAAACTTAAGCAAAGAGTCTCTTTTATCAACTTTGTCTGATTCATAAAATAAAATTGTGTTGCCTGAATCAATGAATTTTTTTCCTTTTTTAACAAAGGTTTTTTTAAAATCAGTATTTGAAAAAACATTTGTCAGTATCAGTAATTTTTTCTCCTTAAATATTGAGGTTTGCTTGAGCTCATCTTCTAATTCCTTAAAACTCAACTTCTGAGCATCAAGATATTTCAAACTGAGTCCACTCTTGTGGATTTTTCTATAGCGTTCAATCAGCTCTTTTAATTTGCGCTTAGACCTATAATTGTCTTGACCGTAAAGAAAAATAATCATAATTTTTGACATGTTGGGCAAAAGTGGGCTGACCTTGTTCCCATTTTCTTTCTTTGAATTTCACCTCCACATCTGGAACACTTTTTTCCATGCCTCTGATACGCTTTCCTTTCTGTCTGATAATGCCCCTTGCTGCCGTCAATTAATCTAAAATCAGAAATACTCGTTCCCTTAAGTGTAACTGCTTTTTTTAGAATTACTTTCATTGACTGATAAATTCTTTTAAGCTCTACACCTGACAAACTTGAGACATCTTTAAAAGGGTGAATTTTCGAGCGCCATAAAATCTCGTCAGAATAAATATTTCCAATTCCAACAATAACATTCTGATCCATTAGAACCTGCTTGATTTTACCTTTTTTCCTTTTACCAAGCGCTTGTTTAAATTTTTTAAAAGTAAAGTTTTTTTCTAATGGTTCGGGTCCCAGCTTTTTGAAACCTGCAGAAACTTTTAATTCATTTTTATCCCAAAGCTCAATTTTTGCAAACTTTCTCAAATCTGATAAAGCTAGTTGTTCTCCGCCTTCAAAAAAAATAATGAAACGCAAATAATCATTTCTTGGATCATCAAACAAGGGACCGCTAAGCTTAGAAATCCATTTTCCTTTTTTCAGCTGCCATTCACCAAAGAGCAAGTGTCCTGTCATTTTTTGATGAATCAAAAGAGTTTTATTGTTTGATAAATCAATCAAAATATTCTTTCCTCTTCTTTTTATCTTTTCTGCTTTTCTTCCTTTCAGCTGTTGTTTGAAATCCTTAAAGTTGCCTGGTTTTTTTACAAGTTTTTTAGTATCTGTCCAGATATCTTTAATCTTTTTTCCAATAATTGTTCTTCTTAGTCCCCTTACTGTTGATTCTACTTCTGGCAACTCTGGCATAATACTTTTTTATTAACATAATTAGTATCAAATAAAAAGAGTGGCCTAATAGTATCAAGCCACTTTATGGGTTTATGCAGCACATTGAATTGAGTAAAATCCATCTTTCTTCGGATCAAAACGCTTCACAGCAACTTCAATCCCGGCCATATACCTCCAGCCACTGATTGTTAACTTGATAGCTTGACCAAGCTCATTAGCCAGACGCTCTCTAACCTCAAAAGTTCTTTCTTTTTTCTCAAAAAGCAATTCCACAATCACTATGATGGGTATCTTTCGAGAAACGATAGTTGGATCTACTAAAAAGCTAAAAGAAATATCTTCTTGAGTCAAGTCCAACTCTTTCATGCCTGTTACAACACCAATGATAGCTTTTTCTATGCTATCAATGTTTTTTTTCTCAAAATCTAAATCTATTAAATTGTAAAAAACTATGTGGGGCAATTTTTAACCTCCAAAAACTGTAAACTCATATTAATCGATAATTATTCTTTGTCAATTAAAAAACCACCCTTTAGGCTGAACAATAATGACAAAACAGCTCAAAGAGTGATTTTTACAACCTCAATTATTTTAAAATACTCTTTATCTTTTCGATAATCTCTCCGGGAGTAAAATGAGCCTTGATGAGATAGTCAACTGCTCCCATTTTCAAACCCTTTTCAACTTCTTCTTTTTGGCCAAGATTAGATAGAATAATAATTGGAATAGACTTTAGATTTTCATCTTTTTTTATCTGAGATAAAACCTCAAATCCATCAATGCTGGGAAGAATCAAATCAAGCAAGACTAAGTCAGGTTTCTCTTCTTTAACTTTTTTAATTCCCTCTTCTCCATCTCTTGCTTCAACAGTTACAAAGCCGTCATCTGAAAGTTTACGGGTAATAAGTTCTCTCAAAAATTTATCATCCTCAATTACTAAGATTTTTTTTGCCATATTTGCCACTAATGATATCGCGAATAAATTCCGAGTAGTATATTTGCGATGATTAACAATTAAATTAATAATTGATTAATTTATTTATGAGCCTATTTGTTTTCTTACTTTTTCAACAACCTCTTGCGGATCAAACTCTGTCTTGATCAACCAGTCTTTTGCTCCCAGTTCTTTAGCCTTATCAAGCTCTACTGGCTGACCAGAATTGGAAATAATAATAATCGGTATTTTCTTTAATTCTGGGTCTTTGCTCATTTCTTCCATAACCTCATAACCGTTTTTCTTGGGCATAACAATATCTAATAAAACAACGTCGGGCTTTGTTTCTCTTAAAACCTTCAAACCTTCTTCTCCATCATGAGCTGTCAAGACATCATAATTTTCTTGCAGCAGCTTTTTCTTAAGAAGATCCATTATTAAATCTTCATCTTCAACTATTAGAACTTTTTTCATGGTAAATATAATATTATTAATATTTTTATTATAACAAACTACTAAAAAAAGAGCTAACTTCAAGCTAAACTTTTTTCAACCGCCTCTTAATTGCTTTTTTGATCGGAATGGCAAAGTAAAAAGTAGTGCCCTTGCCTACTTCAGACTCAAACCATACCCGGCCACCATGAGATTCAATAACGTTTTTAGTAATAAAAAGACCAAGCCCTGAACCGTCAGTTTCCATTTTTATCACATTGGTTCCTCTGAAAAATTTGGAAAAAATCCTTTCCTGCTGCTCTCTTGGAATCCCCACACCACTATCTTTAACAGAGACCACAACCTCCTTGTCATCGCAATCTACACTGATTATTACTTTTCCTTTAGCAGAAGTGTATTTGAGGGCATTGTCTATGAGGTTTTGAAAAGCTAATTTTAGCTTTTCAACATCCAATAAAAGCCTTGGCACCTTTTTCTTTGTTTTTTTAAGTTCAAGCTTAATTTGTCTTTTTCTCGCCTCTTCTGTGTATAAATTTATTACAAACTGAAGAACTGGCACAATATCGTTTAAAGTGGGTGAATGTAAGTACCTTCCTTCTTCAATCCTTGTTACATTCAAAAGATCATTAATTAAAGTTATCATTCTCTCGTTGGAGCGATAAGTTTTATTGAGAAACTCCCTTTGTTCTGTTGTTATCTCTCCCAAGTCTCCATCAAGCATCATTTTTAAAGTCCATTTGATTGCAGAAAGAGGTGTTCTTAATTGATGAGCAGCAATAGAAACAAATTCAGTTTTCATGCGTTCAATTATTTTTTCACGACTGATATCGTGCAATACCAGCAAAGATCCTATCTTTTGCTTGTTTGCTATCAAGGGAACCGTAGATGCTTCTAAAATAAAATTTTCTGTTAGCTTCAATTCTTGCCTAAACAAATTTTCTTTGATTTCTGTACCAATCAAATCCGCTAAATTCTTTAATTGCTCAAATTTTGATAAATCCGCGATTTTTTGCCCGATTAATTCTTCTTTCTTGACCATTAAAAATTTTTCTGCCTGCGGGTTCATCAAAGCCAGAGAATTTTCTTTGTCAAAAACTAAAAGCCCATCAGTAAGGCTTTTTATTATTTCTTGGGTTTTATTCCTTTCTTCTTCAGCTGTCTTTCTTGCACCTTCAGTGTCTTCTAAAATATTCATTAAAGCCAGCTGGGCTTCTTTTAATTCATTTTCCTTTTCTTTAATCTCAGTTAAGTTAAAAATTCCCAAAAAATAACCGACCACCTCTCCCTCCTCATCTTTTCTCGCTCTTGTAAAAACCTGAATAAATATTTTTTCTTTGCCTTTAGGAGAAAAGGTCATTTCTCTCGCGTGGACAGATCCTTGTTCCAAAGTTTCCTTTGTCAAGCTATCAGCCTCTCTTTTTTCAAAAACCTTTTCAATAGCTTCTCCAATAATTTCGTAAGATTTAACTCCTGAGATATTTTCAAAGGCAGGATTAACCTCTAGAATTACGCCGATCGGACTAACAAAACAAATTGGCAGGGGAGAGAAACTAAAAAGATCATGAATATAACTTTCAAGAGATGCTAAGTCATCAGCTAAAAGAGAAAGTTTTTTTTCTTTTGATGACTCTTTTACTACCATTTTACTGTGAATTCATGATAAGGGTCTCCTTTAAGAGCACATTTTGTTTCTTGGGAATCTATATTTGGTGCTTTAACTAACATCTGCACGATTCCTGCAAAATACCCTTCTAAATAAATACAGTATACGGGATGAAGATCAAATTCCTCTACTCTTATGACAGCGTATTTTTTCTTTTCATCCAATTCTACTGGAACCAGCCTTCCAACTGTCCAGTGTTTATCCCACATTTTTGGAGATTCCTTCATCACAACCCTTCTTACGGAAAGAAAATACTTCGTAAAAAGTCTGATGATTAAAGACATCTTTGTTGCAAAGGTTCCCATCTTCCTAATATCTTCATCGCCAAAATTAAAAACCTCTTTAATCACCAAAAGAGAAAGAACTCTTAAGCCAACTGGATAAAAATCCATTGTTTTTATTTGGTCATATTTTATTGGATGGCCTAATTCTTCTAATCTTTTTTCCACTTTCTCTAATCCCTGCCTTCCCTTCTCCTTAAGAATGTATTCTTCGTCGGTCTTCAGGACAACCCCCCTTGCTTCGCCTTTAATTTCCATTAATTTGTCGATTGTTTCTTTGTTAAGTATTTCGCTCATATTTAAGATTGTTGATTATTTTGATTATTTCTATTTTTAAGCTGTTTAATTTTCTTTTTTAATTCTACCATTTTTATTTCTCTGCCCACAGCAAACTTTTGGAATTTTTCCAGCTCTTTCACCTTTTCTTCAAGCTCCTTAGTTCTTTCAGCAATCTTTTGTTCAAGTCCCTGACTAAATTCTTCTAACTCTCTTACTCTTGCTTTTACTCTGACCTCTAAAGTTTCTTTGGTATCTTTTAATTGTGCATAAGTTTTGACCAGCTCGTCACTTCTTCTTCTAAGTAAATCTGAAAACATATTAACTATATAGGCAATATAAGGGAAAATAACTAATGATCCTACTGCTATGGTTATTAAGACATAAAGAGGATCCTGATAGAGCTCGGGGCTAACATTAAAAAAAGCTTGGTGAGGAATAATGCCAGAATACTCCAGTAAACCAATGCCGGCATAACAAAAACTGGCATAGATGGCTAAAAAAAGTCCTTTCTTTTTAGAAAGCCAAATATTAGAGTACATTACAGGAAGCATTAAAATAGCAATGCCAATCCACCAAATATTTCCAAGATAGTAAACAACTAAAGCAATAAGGGTTATGGTGATCAGCCAGTGAATAAAACAAATAAAGTTCGCTTTTTCTATGTCTGTCTGTTTTTTTAAAAAATAATTACTGATAAAGGTCAATAGAAACAATGCAAACATTACAATAAAAATCATGTTGGAAAATGGAATATCAAGCATCAACTTAAAAGCTAAACTGAAAATCAAAAACGCGACTTCAAGCTTTCTTTCTGTTTTAAAAATTATGTCAAGCTTATTTGTAAATTCTTTAAGTCCTAGTTTCATCTTGTTTTCTATTTTACCATAATGTTAATTCTCTGGCACTTTTTTCTTCCTGTCTTTTTGATTTTTGAATCCTTTTAATTAAAGTATGGAATCCAAATCTCTCAAGCGCAGCAACTACTTTATCTTCCTCATATCCCTGCCATTTATATTTTTTAGGAATGACTTCAATTGGCACATTTTTATGAATTGTAGCCAATTCCTGACTGAGAAAAGCCTGTTCTTTTTGTTCCATTAAAAGCTCTTTAACTCTGGGTTTTATTTCCTTTGATTTTTTCGTTTTCTCCTTTAAGTGCTTATAAATATTTTCTAATGTATCAAATTCTTTTAGCAGACTAATTGCAGTTTTTTCTCCTATACCCCTTATGCCAGGGATATTATCAGAAGCATCGCCTCTTAATGCTCTCAGATCAATCAACTGATCAAAACTTAAACCCAAATACTTCTCTTTAACCAAATCTTCATCATATAATACAGTGTTTTTCACTCCTTTTTTCAAAAGATAAACTTTGGTATGTTTATCTACCAATTGCAAAGTATCCAAATCTCCGCTCAGAATGATGGTTTCTATTCCTGGATAAATCTGTTTTTTAGGGAATTTTTTACTAATTGTCCCTATAATATCATCTGCTTCAAATCCTTTTTTCTCCAAAATCTTCACGTCGAAAGCTTCGAGAGTTTCTTTCACCTTAGGAATCTGCTCATAGAGTTCTTTTGGAGCTGGTGGTCTTTTGGCTTTATATTCTTTGAATTTTTTATGACGAAAAGTGGGAGCAGGAAAATCAAAACAAGCTGCAATAAAATCAGGCTCAAATTCTTGAATTGCTTTCAGAAAGACAAGCAAAAAACCGTAAATTGCATTCACTATTTCTCCCTTCTTGGTTGTTAAAGGAGGTAGAGCATGGAAAGCTCTGTGAATCACTGAATTGCTGTCGATGATGATTAAACGTTTTTTTTCTTTGGCCATTGGATTTTTATTTTTCTTTTATTTTTATTATAAAATTCAAAACTTATAAAGATTGTATTTGGGGGCAGCAATTTCTTAATACGGTCAGACCACTCAACAGCAATAATATTTTTAGGGTCAGCAATAATTTTCTTAAAACCTAAATCTAAAATTTCTTTTGGTTTTTTAATGCGATAACAATCAATGTGATAAAAAAACTTAAAGCTCGGATGTTTTATTTTGAATTTCTTTAAAATAACAAAGGTCGGGCTCAAAATCTTTTGTTTTATCCCCAGGCCCATGGCAAAACCCTGCAAAAAAGTTGTTTTACCTCCGCCCAACTCTCCTCGCAAAGCTAAAATCTGTGCCTTTATCATAACTTGTTCTTTCAAGACCTTTTTTGCCAGCTCTTTACCTTTGTTTTTGGTTTCTAGGGCAGTATTGGTTATCTGTTCAAATTTCATTTTTAGATTAAAAAATAATAAAATTGACTTTTTAAAGAAGATAAGATAAATTCAATTAATATCTTGCGACCTTACAAAACGAACAACTTTTTCTCACTTTATATATTTTAGATTTTTATGGCTGAAATTTCAAAAAAAATAACTGGAGAGACTGAGATAACAGAAAGTATTTTGACTGAAATCAGAAAAGAAGTAAATAATATATCTGATTTTAAAAACAAAATTGAATCTTCGCTTGAAGGAAGATTGACAGAAATTTTAGAAATAATCTTAGGAGGAGCAATCCATTTAGACGCCTCTGATATTCATTTTGAACCAAAAGAAGAAAATACGAAACTTCGCGTTAGAGTTGACGGACTTTTACAAAATGTTTTATTCTTTGACACAGAAATGTATCAATCAATAGTATCACGAGTAAAGCTTCTTTCAGCACTGAAATTAAACGTTACAGATCGACCCCAAGATGGTCGGTTTTCTATTTTAATATCCCCTGAAAAAGATTCTCAAAAACCAGTGACCATAGAAATCAGAACTTCTATTCTTCCATCCGAATACGGAGAAACAATAGTTTTAAGAATTTTAAATCCAAAGAGTTTGATTGACTTTGAAACTCTAGGTCTAAGAAAAGATTTATTCGAATTATTTAAAAAAGAAATTAAAAAACCGAACGGAATGATTATTATTACTGGACCCACTGGTTCTGGTAAAACTACCACTCTCTATGCTTTTCTGAAAAAAATTCAAAGCCCAGAAACAAAAATTATTACAATTGAAGATCCCATTGAATATCATTTAGGAGGAATTTCTCAAACCCAGGTTAATCCTTCAAAAGGATATGGTTTTGCCAATGGCTTAAGATCTATCATGAGACAAGATCCTGATGTTGTTTTGGTGGGAGAGATAAGAGATTTGGAGACAGCAAGCATTTCCTTGCAGGCTGCTTTAACAGGACATTTAGTTTTTACAACACTGCACACCAATGATGCTGCTGGAACAATAGCAAGACTTCAGGCTCTTGGAGAAAAGGCAGTTAATATTGCTCCTGCAATTAATATGGCTGTAGCACAGAGACTGATCAGGAAAATATGTAAAAAATGTTCAAAAACAAAAAAGATCTCCTCTGAGGAATTGGAGAAATTTAAAAAAGAATTAAAAGAGTTGGCAAAAATTACGTCAATAGGATCGCTTGATAAAAACTTGAAAATTCCTGTAGCTGTTGGATGTGATGATTGCAATAATACTGGCTACAAAGGAAGGCTAGGTATTTTTGAGGCTTTTTTAATTGATAGTGAGATGGAGAAATTTATTCTCACTTCGCCTTCTATTGCTAGCTTAAGAGAAACAGCAATCGAGAAAGGGATGACAACCATGTATCAGGACGGTTTAATAAAGGTTTTAGAGGGGATAACAACGATTGAAGAGGTAGAAAAAACAACTGGTTAATAAAAAGCCCAGAGCTGGGGGTTACTTAAGTCTGAAACGTAAGCTCAGAATTTTTCCGAGGAACAGGTTCGCCGAAGCCAACCTGTCCAACTAAGAAAAATTCCTAACCCCCAACTCTGGGTTTTTTATCTCATTTACGCTTTATTCTAGTATATTTGATAAGATTTGTCAAGTATTGCACTGTCATAATGCGCAAGAAGATTTCAATAATGAATTGTCCTGAAATAAAAATGTTTTTTGAAGAATCTTGCTTTCTTGTTAGAATTTAAGAAAGTTATGCAAATAAAGGCTTTATTATTTCCTCTTTTCATTCTTTTAGGATTGACTCCTGTCAATTCTCTAAAGGCTGCTTCTCCTGTTGATGTTGTGATTAATGAAATTGCTTGGATGGGAACAAATACTTCTTATAGCGACGAATGGATTGAATTGTATAACAATACCAACTTCCCAGTTAATCTTGACGGCTGGAAATTGAAAGCTGTTGATGGAACACCCGAAATAAATCTTTTTGGAATCATTCCTGCGAATGGTTTTTTTCTTTTAGAAAGAACGAATGATAATACTGTGCCAGATATTCCTGCTGATTGGATAGGCTCATTCGGCTATGGATTAAATAATCAAGGAGAAAAACTTGAATTAATAGATGATTCTGGAAATTTAATTGATATGGTAGATTGCTCTTCTGGCTGGTTCGCTGGCGATAACAAAACAAAGCAGACAATGGAAAGAATAAATCCTCTTATGACGATCGATTCATCAAATTGGCAGACAAGTAAAAACCCAGAAGGCACTCCTAAAGCAGGAAATAGCATCTTAACTCAATACGAACCTGAACCAAAAGAAAGCCAAGAGCCAGAACAAAAAGAAGAAGAGCAACAAACTTATTCCACTAGTATTATATTTAATGAAATCCTACCTTCGCCAGAGGGACCTGATGCTGAAAACGAATGGATTGAATTATTTAATAAAAATGATTTTGATGTTAATTTATCTGACTGGAAAATCAAAGATGCTATTGGTAGTATAACCACTTACACTTTTCCAAAAGACACAATAATAAAAAATCAAAGCTATTTAGTTGTTTTGCGGCCTGAAACAAAAATCACATTAAACAATGACGCTGACAGCTTAAACCTAATTCAACCTAACAACGAAGTCATAGATACTGTGAGCTATGAAAAAGCCCCAAGAAGAGAGTCGTATAGTTTAACAAATTCTGGCTGGTCCTGGAGCCAAGAATTAACACCTGGCCAAGTTAATCTCATAAAACAACCCAAGGACACAAAAATCATTTTAAAAGAAAAAAGTAGTGAAATAAAGCAGGACATCTTAAAAGAAGAAGAGAGAATGCTGGCAAGCGTTTTAAAAGAGACTCCTGAAAACAGCAATGATTTTTCAAACGTATTTTTAATTGCTTTGAGTATAGCAATATTTTCAGGAATCGTGATTTTGATTCTTAAAAAAATAATAAGTAAAAAGTTGATTTTCAATAAGGAATAAGCTAGAATTGAACTGTTTAAATACTCATTAATTATAAAATGAACCATGTCAGGTCATTCGCACGCTAAAACTGTAAAAAGCAAAAAAGAAGCTGGCGCAAAAAAAAGAAGTCAGATTTTTTCTAAAATGAACCGTTTGATTACAGTTGCTATAAGGTCAGGTGGCCCTAACCCTATAACCAACTCTAAATTAAGGATGGCAATTGAATCTGCCCGCTCTTTTAACATGCCTAATGATAATATTGAAAGAGCAATCAAAAAAGCTAGCGGAGAGGGCGAAGAAGGCAAATTAGAAGAGTTTGTTTTTGAAGCTTATGGCCCTGGGAATGCTGCTCTTTTGATTGAAGGAATTACTGATAAGAGAAATAGGGCTCTTGGAGAAATTAAAAAAATCCTAAGTCAATACAATGGCAAATTGGTTCAGGAGGGAGCAATCAAATGGATGTTTGAAAGAAAAGGATATATAGGGGTTGAGCTTGAAAAACAAAGCGAGGAATTCAAGGATAAAGAAAAATTAGAACTTGCAGCCATTGAAGCAGAAGCTGAAGATGTTGCCTGGAATGATAACAATTTAGACGTTTATACAAGCATTGAAAACCTAGAAAAAATTAAAAAGAATTTAGAGGAAAAAGGAATTAAGATTGCATCAAGTGGTTTGGAGTGGAAACCAAAAGAAGAAATAGAGTTCGATGTAAAACAAAAGGAAAGCTGTCAAAAACTTTTTGAAGCTTTAGATGAAAACGACAACGTTCAAGATATTTATTCTAATTTAAAAGTCTAAATAAATAAGAGCAAATTAAATCAGCAAAGATATTCGTGATTATTCTAGGCATTGACCCAGGAACAGCAAGTACGGGATATGGAGTGATTAAAAAAGGAAAATCATTAAAGTGTTTGGATTATAACGTAATCCGAACTAAACCTGGTGTAGATCCGGGAGAGAGATTAAAATTCATCAATAATGAGATTTCAAAAATAATCAAACAATACCAGCCGGACATTCTGGCAATAGAAAAACTCTTTTTTTTCAAGAACCTTAAAACCGCTATCCCTGTTTCACAAGCCAAGGGAGCAATTCTTTTAACAGCTGCTAGAAAGAAACTTCCTGTTTGGGAATATACTCCTTTGCAAATTAAATTGACTGTTGCTGGTTATGGAAGAGCAGACAAAAAACAAGTGCAAGAAAGCCTCCAAAAACTGCTTAAATTAAAAGAAATTCCAAAGCCAGACGATGCTGCTGATGCATTAGCAGTCGCTGTCACTTATCTTATGAAAGAGATTTAATCCGGCAAGTATCCCTTGACGACAGGTAAGTATATTTGATATAATTAAGTTAGATAATAGCTTAATCAAATTAGAACTATGAGATATACAATAAAACAATTCCAAAAGGACTTCCCAAGCGATGATACTTGCCTAGAATACATCTTTAAAGCTCGCTTTGGCAATAATCCTATTTGTCCAATATGTAAGAAAGCGGGCTCTTTTTATCGTGTTAAGAAAAGAAAAACTTATACTTGTTCTTGTGGATATCAAGTATCTCCTACTACAAATACAATCTTTCATAAATCATCTACAAGTTTAGTTAACTGGTTCTTTGCTATCTATCTAATGAGTACTGCTAAAAATGGTGTTTCAGCTAAAGAGATACAAAGATATACTGATGTCACCTATAAGACTGCTTGGCGTATGGCTAATAAGATAAGAGGACTAATGAATCAAGACGAATCAATGTTAGAAGGAATAGTTGAAATTGATGAGATGTATGTTGGTGGTAATCCGAGAAGGAATTTAAGAAAGAGATATATTAAAAAAACTCCTGTAATAGGAGTTGTTGCCCGTAATGGTAAAGCTAAGGCAGTAGTAGTTGAGGAAGCAGATACAAGAAGTGCTTTAAAGCTGTTAAAGGATAATGTAAAAGTTGGTTCTACAATAACGAGTGACGGCTCGTATCTTTATAGAAATAAACTTGAAAAGCTGGGCTTTAAGCACAGCACTGTAAAACATAGTGAGAATGAATATGTTAGAGGAGATGTCTATACTAATAACATTGAGCAATTATGGGGGCAAATTAAGAATTCAATACGTGGCACTTACCACTCTGTAAGCTCTAAGTATTTGCAGACTTACGTCGACGAGTTCGTTTACCAGTATAATCACCGCTCTTTGAAGACTTCTTCTTTGTTCGAAAGCCTGATTTCACGCTTGGGTGAGCCGCACGCTTTAAAAGTGAATGGAAGCGTTTCTTTGAAGTTGAGGAAGGGGGTTTTGTCATAAGAAATTATTGAATATATTTAGATATAATTGCACCCACAACCAACATAATAATTGACCAAACAGCAAGACCAATTTTTTTTCCAAAAATCATTATATCTTCTTTTTCAACTTGTCTAATAATTTCTTTTAAAGCATTCTTACAATTTACATCAGTAGAAATGCTTTTTAAAATCTCTTTTGTAAAAATTTCTTTAATACTTACTTGTGATTCAGCAGCTTTACAAAAAACCTCAGCAAACTTGTCTGGCTGGTCTATTGTTTCATGGACTTTTTTTAATTGAATTTGGTCTTCAGCCTTAAATTTTGTTTCCTCTTTTTTTGCCATATTTAAGTGGTAGGTGGTGGATTTAATAAATCATCACTAGGCGACATATTTATTTTATGACCTTCTTTATCTGTAATAAAAAGATTTTTATCATCTCCTGATTTTATCATTATGGCAATAACAAATTTTAAAAAACTTTCTTCATCTTTAAAATCCCATTTTTTTATGGCTTGTTCTAATGCCTCAAGGTCACTATTACTTAAACCAAGGAACAATCCTTCAAGGTCAGAAGAATTAACACTTGCTTTATTTTCAAATTTCTCAATGGCCATATTTTATAAATTAGTTTTAAACAATTATATAATTATTAATCTTTTTTAATCATAGTTCTTTAAAAAGAAAAAGGCAAATCATTGACCAAGTACTTGCTGAATTGATAAAATATAGGTGAGTGAAGGGAGGTAGTATAACGGCTATTACTTGTAATTCCTAACTACACAATATGGGTTCGATTCCCATCCTCCCTGCACTTACTTGATAGTACTTGACAAGACACCTTGCTTTTTTGCTATAATGAATATGTAGTTAGGAAATATGAGTCAAGGCCTTTATATAAGGATAGACCCATATATATTTGAAGAAAACAATTTAAACTCTTTGTTTCTTTTGTTCTTCTTCTGCGAGTCCACAAGCCACTTTCACGAGTGGTCTTGTGGTTTATAAGAGCAAAACCCCATTACTTGTCGTAATGGGAGACTTACCTTTAATCCACACTTGACAAGGTTTTTCTGCGATTTATAATATTCTTTAAGGTTTCTTTAAAAAGGAAATTAAAGGTCGCGGAGAAGCTAATGTTTTAAAATAAACTATGGCTTACAAAGAAAAATTCTCTACCCTTTTTACTGACGAAGAAGAAACAGAAGAAGAGAGTGAGGGAGAAGCAGAAATGTCTGATGATGAATCCGACGAAAAAGATGAAGAAAATCTGAATGACGAATTCGACGAGGAATAAAATATATTTTTAAAAAAGACAAAAGCCGCGTTCAACGCGGCTTTTGTTTAAATGAATACCATTGATTTATTAAATTATCTTCACAAATCTTCTCTTGCCAACCTTAATGATCATTCCTCTCTTAATAGAGACAACTTTCTTCCAATCTTGTTCTACAATTCCATCAATTTGAACAGCTCTCTGTTTAATTAATCTCCTTGCTTCTGATTTTGATGGAACCAGTCTTGTTTGTATTAATAATTTTAAAATATCAATTTCTTTTTTACCCACCTTAACTTCCCTGATATTTGATGGAAGTTTTTTTTCTTTAAAAACTCTATTAAATTCTTTTTCTGCTTTTTGAGCCAGCTTCTCGTTGTAATAAATTTTAACAATTTCTTTTGCTAACTTTGCCTTTAAATCTCTGGGATTGACCTTCCTAGATATTAATTCTTTTTCCATTTTTTTAATTCCAGACAAGTCTACGTCAGTACATAATTCAAAATAATGAATAATTAAATTGTCCTTTAGAGACATAATTTTACCGAACATGTTATTGGGACTGTCTGTTAAGTTGACCATATTACCATAAGTCTTGCTCATCTCTCTTCCATCTAAACCAGTAAGCATGGGAGTTGTTAAAACATATTTTTCTTTTTTATTGTAAATTCTTTGGAGCTTTCTTCCTATTAACATATTGAAAACCTGATCTGTTCCTCCTATTTCCAAATCAACATTCATTGCAACTGAATCATAGCCCTGCATCAAAGGATAAAGTAGTTCACTGAGCCATATTTCCTTACCTCCTTTAAGTCTCCTCTGAAACATGTCTCTTTCAAGAAGTCGTGAAGTGGTAAAGTTAGAGCTTATCCTTACTAAATCTTCAAGCTTAAGCTTTGTAAGCCAAGCATGATTCATTTTGATTTTTACTTTTGAAAAATCAAGGATTTTTGAAGCCTGCTTTTTATATGTAGACATATTCTTCTTAACCTGAGAGAAAGCAAGGGGTTTTCTTATTTTATCTCTTTCTGAGGGATCTCCAATCTGGGCAGTAAAAGTGCCGAAGAGTAAAACAACTTCGTGGCCTAAATCTTGAAAATCTTTTAATTTCCTTAAAGGAACCGCGTGACCAATATGAATATTGGGGCTTGTTGGATCTATGCCAAAATAAAGTTTTATTTTCCGTTTCCCCATAAGTTTTGCCAAATCTTTTTTAGCTGGCAAAATCTGCTCCACTCCTTTGGTTAAGGCTTCTTCAATTTTTTCATCTTTATTCATATATTTAAATTTATAATTATTTCAGGGTTTTGACAACACGAAAATCTTTGTCAATATACTTAAAATCTAGTAAAAAGAAACTAACATATGCCAAAAAGAAAATATTACAGAAAAACCTATAAAAAAGAAAAGCAGAAAAAGAAGAAAGGGCGGGAACAAATAGAAATCAGTCCAACAACTAGATTTCTGTTTTTGGGACTCATTCTGTCTGTTTTTTGCGCAATATTTTTGTTCTTTCATTATGTTAAGGATTTCCCGAGGCCAGAAATATTTAATGAAAGACAGCTTGCTCAATCCACTAAAATTTATGACAAGACTGGCCAAACCCTCTTGTATGAAATTTATGGTGAGGAAAAAAGAACCTGGGTTTCTTTAGAATTTATTTCCGACCAATTAAAACAAGCTGTAATTGCAGCAGAAGATGCTAATTTTTACAATCACTTTGGGATCGATATAAAAGGAATTATAAGATCAATTTTAGCTGATTTAAGAATTAGGCAGCCAATTTATGGAGGCTCAACCATTCCCCAGCAATTAATCAGGTCAACCTTCTTAACCACTGAAAAAACAGTTGAAAGAAAGATCAGAGAAATTGTCTTAGCTTTAGAATTAAACAGGCGCTATTCAAAAGATCAAATCCTTGAATGGTATTTAAATCAAGTACCTTTTGGACAAAATACTTATGGAGTTGAAGCTGCCAGTCAAACTTATTTCAATAAATCAGTAAGTGAAATTTCATTGTCTGAATCAGCAATACTTGCTGCTTTAATTCAGGCTCCATCCCGCCTATCGCCTTACGGAGAGAACAAAGACCAGCTTTTTGGCAGAAAAGATTATGTTTTAAATAGGATGGTCAGCGAAAGATTTATAGACAAAGAAACAGCAAGCACAACAAAAGCCCAGGAAATCGATTTTGTTGAAAAACCTGTTCAGATAAAAGCTCCTTATTTCACTCTCTGGGTAAAACAACAATTAGAGGAAAAATATGGTGAAGATTATCTGAGAAGAATGGGGCTCAGGGTTTATACTTCTCTAGATTGGGAGCTACAGCAAGAGGCAGAAGAAATAACCAAACAGGGGATTGAAATAAACAAAGCACATAATGCTCATAATGCAGGAGCAATTGTAATAAAACCTCAAAGCGGTGAGATTTTAGCCATGACAGTGGGAACTGGCAATTATTATGACACACCGTACCCCGAAGAATGTGTACCGGGAAAAGACTGCTCATTTGACCCAAGATTCAATGTAGTGGTAGGTACACAAAGAAATCCTGGCAGACAGCCTGGATCAGCTTTTAAGCCCTTTGTTTACGTCACTGCGTTCCAACAGGGATATGATGATAAATACACAATAATTGACGAACCAACTAATTTTGGTGTTTGGGGAGAAGAGGAATATGAGCCACAGAATTATGATGAACTTTTTAGGGGTGAAGTAACGCTGAGACAATCTTTGGCTCAATCTTTAAATGTGCCTTCGGTCAAAGTCTTGCTGGATTTAGCTGGTCTGGGGAACAGCATTAAAACTGCTGAAAATCTGGGAATTAATACCTTAAGACCACCTTATGGCCCTTCGATTGTACTTGGAGGCTGGGAGGTAAAATTGTTAGAGATAGCTTCTGCTTACGGAGTTCTTGCAAATGATGGTTTAAAAATTCCTCCGGTCTCAATTCTAAGAATAGAAGATTCAAAAGGAAACATTATTGAGCAAAACAAAAAAACCCCTCAAAGGGTTTTGGAAACAAATGCAGTTAGATTAGTTAACAGCATTTTATCAGACAATGAAGCTCGCTCTCCGATGTTTGGACTTTCTTCTCTGCTTTATTTCGGCGACTTTGAAGTAGCCGCTAAAACTGGTACAACTCAAGATTACCGTGATGCCTGGACCATAGGATATACACCCTCTGCTGTAGTTGGTGTTTGGGTGGGCAATAATAATAATGAGTCTATGGAAGAAGAACCAGGAATTGTTTTGGCTGGTCCCATTTTCAACAGAATTATGAGAAATCTTTTATGGAAGTTTCCAAAACAAGACTTTCCAAAACCAGAACTTCTCCAAGACCAACAAGACCAGCCTAAGTAGATTTAATCGGCATTATTATATAGAGATAACTCTCATCTCCCAATGGTTTAAGTGCAGCTGGACCATCTTCGCTAGTTAACTCAAAGCTTATCTTATCTTTTTTGATTTCAGAAACTCCATCAATTAAAAACCTGTGATTAAAAGATATTGAAAGTTCATCTCCCTCAATATCTCCAGAGAAAAAACTTTTGTATTCACCTAAATCTGGGCTTTGACTTAAAACCTCAATCTTTTTGTTTTTAGGATTAATTTTTAGCTTAACCTCATTTACTTTGCCACTAAAAAGACTTGCGCTTTTGATCTGATTCAAAAACTCTTTTCTTTGCACTTGAATCTTAGTTTTATACTTTTTAGGAATAATTTCCTCATAATTAGGATATTCTCCACCAATTAATCTTGAAATAAATTGAATTTGAGGATGATCTGTCGCGCTCATCATAGATTCAAATAAAATTTGGTTTGGGGAGAAACGAATTTTCAAATTCCCTTGCTTTTCGCCAAAAATACTAACAATTTCTTTGGCAGCAGATTGAGGCAGTATCAAAGAATGTTTTTTTGAAAGCTTAGTATTAACAAATAATTTCTTCTCAGCCAACCTAAAACTATCAGTAGCCACCATTTTAATTAAATTGCTTTCAAAAACAAAATATATACCAGAAATCTCAGGCCTGGCAGTAGAAAGAGAAGGAATATTTAATATTTGAGATAAAGACTGACAAAAACTAATATTATCAACACTAACTACTTCTCCTTCTTTCACCTGAGGAATAATAGGAAATTCTTCAGGATTAATGCCTTTGATTTTTGTCTTGTAATTTCCACAAGCTAAATTCATAATAAAATTCTCAACACTTAAATCAATGGGCTTATCAGGCAAGAAACTTAAAAAATTAGAAAGAAATCTTGTTGGCACACAGACTTCTCCTTGTTTTTCTGTTTTAACTAAACTCCACCAATGAACAGCTGATTCTAAATTAGTCGTTGATAACTTCAAAAAATTCTTTTCGGCTTTAAAAAGAATATTTTGCAAAACAGGTAAAGTTAAAGACTTTTGTGAAATTCTTTCAACAATTCCAACGCCTTCTTTGAGTTTTTCTTTTAATATTATTATTTTCATTGTTGTTGTTGGGTTAAGGAGTTTATTATTGTTTTTAAGAATAAATGATTTGGGGAAAAGTCTGGGGATTTACTTCGGAATTTATTAAGGAAAATCTGTGGATTTTTAAGCTGTTATTTTGGAGTGGTTATTTTTGCAGAACTTTTCCACTGTTTAAACACATAAAAGACGTTGCTTTATTAACTCGATATCCTCATCCAAACTTTCATTTTTATTAACTTCTTTCGCAATTTTTTCATAGGCATAAATAGCTGTAGTGTGGTCTTTGCCGCCAAATTTCCTGCCAATAAATGGAAAAGAAGCTTTTAGTTCTTTCCTCAACAAAAACATGGCGATTTGTCTGGGTTTAACAATTTCTTTCTTTCTGGAAACTGATATTATATCTTTTTCCTTTATATCATAGAAATCAGCTACAATCTGAATGATTTTTTTTGCATTAATAGTGCGGGAAGATGAGGCAGTCAAATTCTTTAATAAAGACTTAGCTATTTTAATATCAGGAGAGGTGTTATTCAGCTTTTGGTAAGCAACTAAAATATTCAGGGCTCCCTCTAGTTCTCTAATGTTCCTTTGAACCTTTGAACTAATATAATTTAAAATTTCGTCTGAGAGTTCGGTTTTTCTTTCCTGACACTTAGATTTCAATATTGCCATCCGTGTTTCTATGTCTGGAAATGATATATCAGCCATCATTCCTCCTGCAAAACGTGATCTTAGTCTTTCAGCTAAAGCTGGGATGGCTTTTGGCGGCCTGTCAGAAGAAATAATAATCTGTTTATTTTTTTCGTAAAGACTATTGAAGGCATAGAAGAATTCTTCTTGAGTTTTTTCTTTACCTGTTAGAAATTGGACATCATCTATTATTAAAACATCAATCTTTCGATATCTTGATTTCAGTTTTTCTGTTTCTCTATTTCTGATTGATGATATCACTTCAGAGACAAATTTCTCTGTCGGAATATATCTTACTTTTTTATCTTTGAAATTTTTAATAATCTCATTGCCGATTGCTTGAAGCAAATGAGTTTTTCCTAGTCCTACCCCTCCGTATATAAAAAATGGATTATATGCCTGACCTGGTTTTTTTGTTACTGCCCATCCAGCTGCTTGAGCTAACTCATTAAACGGACCAACAATAAAATTATCAAAAGTATATCTTGGATTAAGGTTGGTGTCTTTATCAACTTTAAATTCTTGAAATTCTAGCTGTCTGTCTTCAATGGAGAACGGTGCTGTTTTTTTAATCACCTCTGTTTTTGGCTTCCCAACTTCATATTTGACCTCTTTAACTTGATCGTTTAATCCACGCAACACTTTGAAAATAGTTTTATTGTACTTTTGCTCGAGCCACTCCCTGGCAAATGAGTTGGGGACAGATACGAGTACACAGCTTTCTTTCTGAGAAAGAACCCGTGTGTTTTTAAACCAAGTAGCAAAGCTGGCCGGGGAGATTTGGAGCTGGATTTGAGCTAGTACTGCCTGCCAAAGCTCTTCATCATTCATAATGTTAAAATAAGTTTTTAATAGGTTATTATATCTGCAAGTCAAGAGAATGTAAAATGAATACAAATTTCACTTTTCTGTTAAAAATATGGGTAAAAGCTGTGGATTTCGTCTTGACTTATGGCTTGTTTTAAGTTTTGACAAACAATTAAACTTTTAATAAAAATATTGACTTAAGTCATTTTAAAAGATAAAATAAATGCAAAATTATGTCCATTACTTATAAGCCAAAAAAAAGAAAAAGGAAAAGAAAACACGGTTTTTTCAAAAGGAATAGTACCAAAGCAGGCAAGAGAGTCTTGAAAAGAAGAAAGCAAAAAGGTCGCAAGAAACTTGTTGTTTAATTTGATGTTATCTAAATTAAACCGTTTGAAAAAGAAAAAAGATTTTGAAAAAGTCTTTAAGATGGGAAAAGGTTTTAAGCAAGATTTTCTGGCATTAAAATTTAATAAGAATGGATTGCAGAATTCTCGCTTTGGATTTATTGTTTCATTGAAAGTTTCCAAAAAAGCTGTTATACGCAACAAAGTTAAGAGAAGACTTAGAGAGGCAGTAAGGGCGAGAATCAAAAGTTTTAAAAAAGGATTTGATATTGCATTGATTGCTTTGCCTGATTCATCAACAAAGGATTTCGAAGAAATTGATAGAGTAGTGGAAAAATTATTTAAAAAGACAAAGATTTTAAATTAAATTTATGAATTTACTTATTGAAATTTTTAATAAAGTACTTTTTCAGCCATTATTTAATGCATTGGTTTTGCTTTATAATTTTTTACCTGGTAATGATTTTGGAATAGCAGTAATTGCATTAACGGTTTTAATTAGACTGGCGCTTTATCCTTTAATGGCTCAATCATTAAAATCACAGAAAGTTTTTTCCCAGCTTCAGCCAAAAATAAAAGAAATTCAAGAAAAATTTAAAGACAATAAGTCAAAACAAGCAGAAGAAATGGTTAGTCTTTACAAGGAGGCGAAAATGAATCCTTTAAGCGGGTTTTTGCCTTTATTAATACAGTTGCCGCTCTTAATTGCCCTATACCAGGTTTTTTGGAAAGGGCTTCAGCCTGAGGCAATGAGTAACCTCTACGCTTTTATTCCAAATATGGGACAGATAGATCCTAGTTTTCTAGGCATTATAAATCTTTCTCAGGCCAGTATGTTTTTAGCAATTTTGGCAGGGACCTTTCAATTTATTCAGACAAAAACAATGAGTCCTAAGTCAAAAAAGAAAGAGAAAACAAGTCAGATGGCAGATATGATGCAGAAACAGATGCTTTATTTCCTCCCGTTCTTTACCGTTGTGATTCTTCTGCGCTTACCAGCAGCCATTGCTCTGTATTGGATAGTCACCTCTTTGTTTTCAATAGGCCAACAACGCTCTATTAATAAAAACTATGTTGAATCCAATTGATTTAGAAACAATAAGACAAATTACAAAAGAGTTTTTTCAAAAAACTAGTTTTGATGTTGATATTGAATTTTTATCTCAAAAAGATTTGATTGTTCCGATTAATTTAAAAACTGACGAACCCAAAATCTTAATTGGTGAAAAGGGCCAAACCTTAGTTGAAATTCAGAGGCTCTTGAAAGCAATTTCAAGAAGAAGGATTAATCAGGAATTTTATATTGATTTAGATATCAATGATTATAAAAAAAAGAAGACAGAATATTTAAAAGAATTGGCAAAATCAATTGCTGATGACGTTGCTTTGTTGAAGCAAGAAAAAGAGCTTCCTTCTATGTCAGCTTATGAAAGAAGGGTTATTCATATGGAGCTGGCAGGCAGAGAAGATATCAGCACTGACAGTGTGGGCAGAGAGCCGGAGAGGAAGATAGTGATTAGACCGCATCCTTGACAAGATTTTTAAATTCAATAACTATAAAATTAGCAACCAACAATTGAATAGGGGTAAGTAAGAATGGGAAAGAAATGCATATTAACACTCTTGCTCGGAGGACTCATGTTTCTCTTCGGGCTTCCTATGAGTGCCACTATAAGCTACTACCAAATAGGTTACCCCCTAATTTTAGGCGGATCACTCCTTATATTGATAGTGATGCTCTACAAAGTGGCGACTATTTCTCGTCATAGCGAAAAACCAAAAGAACCAAGAAAGATAGGAAGAAAATGGATAATAGCGATGCTAGTCGGAGGACTCATACTTCTCTTCGGGCTTCTCATGAGTGCTATTATAGGTCTTTATCTGATTGGTTATCTTTTAGTTTTGAGCGGGGGAATGTTCATGTTGATATCCTGCTTTTACAGGATAGCTATTGAACCTAGTTCTAGACGAAAATCAGGTTGAACCCTGATGAAACTCTCGAGGACTTTAATAAGTCCTCTTTTTTTTATTCCCGAAGAACCAACATTGCCTACAATCCTTTTTCTTTTTTTATCCTTAACACTTCTTTCGGAGAAGTTGTAATGATTTGATCTTCAGTGTATGAGGCCACTGATTTTATAGCAACATGTTTTTGACCAGCAAAGAATATTCCTTCGCCTACTTCTGCTTCCAAGAGCAGATATTTTTCTCCCTCTGTTAAGTTAAATATTTTCTGCGCAACATCAATTGTTGCCGATGATTGTTTCATCAAAACCTGTAAAGATGAGTTTGTAATAATTGGTTGACCATAGGAAGACTTCATAAAGTCATTAACATCCTGCGTGATAGTGGTTACTCCCAGCCAATATTTCCTGGCACGTTTGCAGATGCCGTAAAGAAATGAAGCGCCGTCTTCATTCTGCATTATCCACCAAGCCTCATCAACCAGCAAAATTCTCTTTTTTAAATCTGTTCTGACTTTGTTCCAGATATATCTCATAATAATGAACAATGCTATTGGTCGCAGTTCATCTTCCATGTCTCTTATTCCAAAGACTACAAGCGGTTTGTCCATAGAAATATTTGTTTGCTGGTTAAAGAATTGGGAGAAAGTTCCTTTTGTGAATTTTCTTACTCTCCTAACGAGCGATTCAGCACCCTCCATTCCTTTTAAGATTTCTTCAAAATCCTGCATCAAAGGTATTCTTTCTCTCCATGTAGATGGATCACCCTCGGGTGTTATATCTTTCGCAGCATAAGTTTCAGTTAAGGCTTGGTCAATTATTGAATCCTCCTCAGGACTTAATCCCCCTAGCATGAGCCTTAGAAGTCCAACCAGATTGATAATGTTTGAACGTAAAACATCTGCTGGTTTTTCATCTTCTCTCGGTGAGGGTAAATCAAATGGATTGATATGGTTTGGTGAAGCTAGTGAAATGTTGAAAAAAGAACCACCTGCTGCATCAGCTAAATATTTGTATTCGTTTTCCGGATCTAAAATCATAACTTCAACCCCTGTCATTAAAGACCTTAAAACTTCTAGCTTTACAAAATAACTCTTTCCGCTCCCTGCTTTTCCAAACACAACCTCATTGGCATTTTCTAAGCCGAATCTATCAAATAATATCAGAGAATTATTGTGTCTATTGATTCCATAAAGTATTCCTTCATTAGAACTCAAATCAAAAGAAACAAAAGGAAAGATTGAAGACAGGGGGCCTGTATTCATTGTTGTATGGACTTGAAGTTGATCCAATCCATAAGGAGCTGTGGTGTTGAAACCCTCTCTCTGTTGATAAAGAGAGGGTTTAATATAAATTAAGCGTGACTCTAAGATTGATCTTAAATTAGTCTCAACATCTCTTAATTGTTGTTCATTATCTCCATAAGCTGTTAAATAAACGCCGAACTTAAACATTCTTTCCTGGGCAGTTTGTAATTTGTCTCTTAAAGCTTCTAAATCCTGGTAAGCGATTTCTAGTGTTGGATCCCTAATTAATCCCTTTTCCCCTCTTTCGCCAAGTTCGGCTGCAACTTCTGTTACTCTTCTCCTCAATTGCTTTAGAACCGTTCCAGTATCAATAGGATGAACATGGATTGCAATATCCATTGGGGTGTCCATATTAATAATCGGAGAGAACCAGCCGGTACTCAAATATCTTGGATAAGAGAAGATAAAAAATGACCTAGCCAGTTTTTTGCCCAATTTCAAATTATCCGGACTTGTAGTAGCGAGTGAGGAAGGCGCAATAATATCCTTGACGTCCATTGTTGGAGCTTCAAAAATCTGCGTTGGCAGTTCTTCTTTCTTCTTTTTAAAAAATGGAAATTTCATTTAAGCTTTTTTATTTAACTAATTAGTTCTGGTGGTATGTCTGGATAATAACCGACTTCAGATTCTTCTGGATGATACAAGCTCCAGAAAAGTTCAATTAATTCAGAAGTATTTAAAGGAATAGATTGAAGTCCGCATCTCCTTAATCCCAAAGCAACAAATTCCATCCTTTGCCAAAGCTGACTTTTTGCTCTTTGAAATTTTTCTTCTGTTAAAGAAAGAGCTTTCGGACTCTTTTTTTCAGCAGTCAATCTCGGGAGTTCCATTAAGGTAAAAGGCACAACGACAAAGAACTGTTTTGACATAATTGCTCCACCCTTAATTAGTTCTCTTATAAACTTCTGATACTCAGTAATCTGAACCTTTAAAAGCTCGTTTTGTTCTTTTGATTCTAATTCTTTTAATTTATCCAGATAACCTGTGATATTTAGCTTTTTTGACTGCACAACCATCTCAATTGGAAAATCAAGGGAGTTTAAAAAATTCTGAAATTGAAAAATAATGGCATTTTGCTCTTCTTCTGATTTCAATGCAAAATTCGTTGAGGAAACCATAAGAATTCCCCTTAAGGCTTTGCTTTTTAAAATAACCACTCCTTCTTTAATTTTGTCTATTTCTATAATTTGTTGGCTGGCAGCGTTTATCATATTATCGGATTTTGGTTTCTATTTTAGTCTGTGCGTCCTTAAGCTTACTTTTTTTAACAACCTTCAAGGACGTTTCTTCCTCCTTTTCTTTTTTTTCTGGTTTTTTTTGCTCTAAAATTGTTATTGTTCCTGGTTTTTTATGCCAAAGATACATTTTAGGCGAGAGTTTGAATCTTATGAAATTTGTAATGACGCTGGGAAGTGATCTTCCTCCAATTTTCAAGAGGGCCAAAGCCATAGCTCCTCCGCCTATGACAATACAGGATAATAAAAATAATGGGAAAGGAACGCTGAAATAAAGTATAAAACAGATTGCTCCTGCAATACCAATAAAGATAAACTGCTTAAAGGTAAAAGGCCCTACTATTTTTGCCTCATGCTCAATAAATTGAGGAACAGTAAATCGCATATTTTATTCAACAATTTCTCTATAAGTATCTTTTCTTTTTGATACGTTTTTTTCTTTTTCTGTGGCTGATGGTGATGTCGCTTCTGTTCGTGCTGACGAGATAATCTCCATATTATAAAGCTTTTCTAAACTGTCTTTTACGGGATAAAAAATGAAACGATTGATTTCCTGCGTCACTTTTTTAGCAATATTTTTTTTAAATCCCAATTCTTTTTCCATGATTTCTTGGAATTTATCCGGAGACAAAGCTCCAACCAGAGCATGACCAACATATTCAACAATTTCTTTAAGATTTTCAGACACCTTGCTTCTTTTACAAATATCATCAATGTTATCAGCAGTCTCTTCAGCAAAGAGCGCATCCTTTAATTCTTGAGGAAGTTTTTCATAAAGTTTCCAAAATTGTTCACGAGTATATTTTTCTACCATAATCTTGTAAATATTTGTCCTTTAATTATTTTACTACTTTTTAAATCCTATCGCAAAAGGAAAACTAAGCCATATTGACAATTTTCAAAAAGATGATATAGTAGAAGAGTTCATTACAATTGAATAGCAAATATGAGTTGAATCAAAAATGGAAGAAGAAATGAAACAAGGAACGAGAAGAGGATGGATTCTGCTTCTAGTAATATTGACATTATTGGTGGTTTGGATACTGCCTGATGTTGCATCTAGTATAGAATTCCTAGGTTTCTTACTTGTTCTGATGCCCTATCTTGCTTGGCGCATTCTCTGGCCGATTGTTTTTCTCGCGCTAGTTTATTTTGTCTTAGCCCCCAAAAATCTCTTCTTTACTTTCGTTCACGAAGGTACAGCAAAGTGGGTTGTAAGAAGCGGGAAATTCTCAAGGTGTTTGATGGAGTGGGAAGGACATAACTTTGCTACTTCCGAGACAGACGCTGAGAAGTGGAAAATAGTTCCAGGGAAACCGTCTTGGTATCATCGTCTTTGTTGCGCACTCTTTGGAGGTCTGAGGTTCTATGGATTCTGGCCTTTGTGGGATATCCACATATATGATTTCAAGTGGACTAGCGTATCTGAGGATGGTAGAGAAACAACGAGAAAAGAATGTCTAGACTACGTCTTGCTAGCGGACGACATATTTCTTGCAAAAATCTGTGCGGCCGAAGATAAAGCTCTTTTACCCCTTGATGTTCAACTCTATCTGACAATCAGAATATTGAATCCTTACAAAGCGAGATTCAGGGTTCAGGATTGGCTGGAGATGACGATCAATCGTATGCAGCCCTTGATCAGACAGCATGTCTCAAAATATCTCTATAATGACCTACTGGAAAAGCTACAGGTAATAGGAGAAAAACTATTGCAGGAACTTAAAGACGGAGGCTCGATTCAAGAATTTCAAACACGCTATGGCGTAGATGTAAGGAAGATCGAAGTCCGTCAAATAGATCCTCCGGAAGCTTTGCGAGAGGCTACATTGAAGGAATATGTAGCTGAACAAAACAGTAAGGCGACGGTGAAGAAAGCAGAAGGCGATGCGGCAGCAATAAGGCTTGTTGCTGGAGCGAAAGCAGAAGAGATAGAGAAAACCTTTGGGGCGGTCGAAGCATTTGGCGAACAAGGCTTCCTGCTGGAAATAGCCAAAATGGCGAAAGAAGGAAATGTTCCTGCTTCAGTAGTCACTCATTACTTAGCGGGCAGATTCTCAAAGGTTCTGGACGACAAAGGAACAATGACGAACGAAGAATTCAAGAGTTTTATCAAAAACTTAATTGAAGAATTCACTGAACTGGAAAAGGCTGTAGATAAACTCTAATAATCTTAGAGGAGGTGAAATATTCTGACAGGAGAAGAAGGCGCGCTAGTTGCAAGGATCCAAGCGATTACATCGAAAATCAAGGATCATGTAACAAAGAGAAGCGAGACAGAGACAAAGCAGAGAGAAGCACAAGAGCAAGAAAAGGCTACCTTCATTGCTGCTATCAGCGATGTAGTGGGTCAACTAGAAAAGATAGTTGATGAAAAGCTCTGAACCATTGGCACATATTAGGTGCCATGGAGCACTCTAGTATAAATAAAGGTTGGGAAATTCCAACCTCTTTTTTTTAATTTCAAATCCTTATTTTTCTGTTATCTCATCTTTTCATTCTTATATTCCTTCTATTCCTATAAAAAATCTATGGTCCACGTCTACCTGATAGTGGCGTTTTTCCACCCTTTGCTCCAGCAGTACCTGATGGTGGCGTTTTTCCACCCTTTGCTCCAGCAGTACCTGATGGTGGCGTTTTTCCACCCTTTGCTCCAGCAGTACCTGGTGGAGCTTTTTCTTTAGATGGAGGGGATGGCATTTCCCATTCTTTTTCTTTTTCTACTACTCTTCTTATTCCAGCTTTTTCTTTAAGCCATTCCATGTCTCCCGGTTCCATTGCCCTTTCATCTTTAGTAGCTGGATCCTTTATTTTAAGTGGTGGGAATGTTGCCCTAAAACCAGGATTAGTAACGGACTGGCGCAAGAGAGTGAGATTAGTCATGGCAATTTGTTCGGCACCTAACTCCTGGGCTGCTTGTCTAAGTGTTTCGATATATTTGGAGCCTTTTTCTTCTCCGACTTTCCTTATAAAGCTCACTGGTTTGAATCTTAACACCATTTCTTGAAAATCTTTACTTTCAATAGTCTTTAAGGATAAATTTTCAATATCAGATATTTTCATAGCATCAACTGCTTTTTTGAAAGCCGCTTTTTTGATTGCACTAGCTGTATCAGCTGCTGAAGCAGCCCCAATCTCTATCAGTGTCTTTACGTCTGGATCTTCCATTCCTTTTGAAACCAGTGTTTTTTGAACAATGTCTCCAACATCTTTATCGTTTATTAGGGATGGTTTATGTTTGACAAATTCTTTGAGTTGGTCGGGCGTGCTTCTGGATATTGCCTTCACTGCCTCCCTTTCTTTTTCAGGGCCAAGCGCTTCTATTCCTTTTGCGCCTCCTGTTTTTGCGATATGAAGAGCTAGTACAGCTTTATCTTCCTCACTACGAGGTATTCTGCTCTGAAATAGCTCAACAGCACTCTTATGGTCTTTTCCAAGTTTTTTCTCCAATTTTTCCTCTTTCTTTTTATCTTCCTGAGCCACTATTGCTTCAGGGGTAGTTCCGCGCACATGATAAAATCCACGTACTCCTCCTGCAATTCTCTTGCCGAATTTCTCTCTGAACTTTAAACTTCTTCCTTCTCTCGTAGCTGTCTCTTCTGTTCTTCTTTGTTCAACTGCTGCTTGTGTTGCAGATCTTGTGAAAGTTTTACCTAATGGTTTTAGTCCTTGCTTCCACATAAATCCTCCCAAGTCTTTGCCTTGTTCAATTAGCACTTTAGCTACAGTAGGCATGGCTTGTTTGCTTATCCAGCCCGCTACCGCCAAATAAATAAATAAGAAAAAATAATAAACAAAATATCCGTCTAAATTAAGCCAACCAAAAGCAATGGTAAAGGGATAGTCAATACCAGGCGGCATTATCCAGGATGCAGCTCTGAGTCCGATTACTAAAAAGAAAAATAAGGATATACCCAAGAACAACCACTGTATAAGATGATTGAGCCATTCCTTCCAATATTTTTCAGTTTGAGGCAGGACAGAGCATAAAAAAGCAAGAGGGGAGACTATTGCTAACATCTGAACGATAAATATTCTGGCACCAAACAAAAAGGCATAAGTAAAGAATAATATGCTCGTTGAGAAAGAAGAAGCTATTTGGAATAACCAGATTAGAATATTGGGCAGAAAGAAAACACTTACGAATCCAGTTACTAATGCGAGCTGAGCAAAAGAGCCTACGAATGGTATGGCAAAGGCTACGGCGAGAGCTATTATCCATAGAATCAGATTGCTTGCAATGCCCCACATTCCCACACCAAGGGTATCAATAATTTGAAAAGGGAGACCCAGATTTCCATCCAGAAGAGTATTAAAAATAATGTTTGAAATATCTACTAACGCTCCAACAAAAACTAAGCTAAAGTTGATTAAAAGAGCAACCATTAACAGTTTTGGTAAAGTTTTCTTTATTTCGAAAGTTTCTCTTTTTAAAATAAAAGACAAGGCAATGAACATGAGAATTAGAACAATCAACATGTTGGCTATGCCAGAAGTAAAATGCCAGCCGCTTCTCACCATATCGTTATTATAAACAGAAAGCCATTGGGGGTTTTCTGTTGTGAATTGTAAAAGAGCGGCAGAAGTATAAAGAGAGGCAATGCTAACAATATATATGAAAAAGAACTGGAAGATGTATTTTGCCACCGAAGAAGATATTTCTTCAACTCCTCCTAAAGATACACCTATAGCATCTATAATTCCGAAAACATCAGCCGAAGCAGGTTTCGGGATGATTAAGAGCCCGATTATGATTATTAAAATGAAATATTTAATCTTTTTTCTCATGATTTTAAAGAAATTATCATAGATTTCATCAATCGGTGCTAGGGACATAAAGCCTCACGCATTCTATGGTATACCCCTCTGCTCTTCTGGTTATATCTCTTTCATAAGCAGGAATATATCCTATTGGGTCTGAACAACCCCAACCAAGAAACCATCCGCCTGCAGCTATTTGTAAAATACAACCACATGCTGCTTGGTCACATTCTTCACCGTCGCTATTATAAGCTCTTACAGACTTAGCTAGGAATTCAGTGTTTGTGTCCGAGGGAGATATTTCCAGTTCATTACCTGTAAATCCTATTTGATCATATACCACAGCGTAAGAACAGTATTCCATTTCAGCGAATTCCATATCCATTTCAGCGATAACCTCTGGCAGATCAGAAGCATCAAAAGAGAGCGATTGAAGGGTTGTTAACTCAGGATTAATAGTGTTTAAGATCAACCAAGAGGACAAAAGAAGAGTAAGACCCAGGATGGCTGAAGTAATTTTACTTTTTGCTTCTCCCATTTTGGTAGGGTCGCCAGCCGAAGTTAAATATTGAAATCCGGCAGACACCAAAGCAATAAATGTTGCCAGGCCTCCAATTGCAATTCCCCATTCATAAATATATTGAACTAAATGTGGGAGGGTGCTGGAATCTGTTAATGGCGTTCCACCAGGGAAACTTGGCCATTCTAGTTCCAAGGCAGAGCTAACTGAAACAATTCCAAAAACCCCTATAATTATCAGCAAAACAAGAACTTTTTTATTCTTTTTGAAACTCTTCATAA
>Ga0209976_10000118_pt1 | contig 54531 bp, 56 predicted proteins | sample SumtaG_FD_182806 | JGI IMG/M metagenome (GOLD analysis project Ga0209976, IMG submission 182806) | Deep subsurface microbial communities from Indian Ocean to uncover new lineages of life (NeLLi) - Sumatra_00157 metaG (SPAdes) (version 2) | ecosystem: Environmental > Aquatic > Marine > Oceanic >... | reverse complement strand
GAAGCAGCTGATGGCCGAGTTGCACCAGCATTCAAACCCTATCATGCGGCGGTTGCCTTGATTCTCATCGGTAGAGAACAACCTTTGGGCAGATACGAACTCTGCGAGAAGATGTCTATAGGAGAGAGCAGTGTTCGAACTCTATTGAAACGTCTATCTGAGGCAGGATACATAGAAGCAGAAGGCAAACAAGGACAACGGCTCACATCCAAGGGAAAAACTCTGTTTGATAGTATATCCCGCGACATCCCTATCGGATTAGCCCTTAATGTGAGAAGATTGGTGATGTATGAATTTGCATTTGCCAATATTGTCAAAGGACTCTCTTCAAAGATCACAGATGGTGTCAGACAACGGGATGAAGCAATAATTCAAGGGGGATATGACAAAGCAGGAGCATCCACACTAATTCTGAAGAATGGGAGCGTGGTGATGCCTCCAGATGATTTCCATATTCTAACTGTCTATGAAGATGAAACCCTCCTGGTGGTTGAAAGTTTACGACCAGAGGAAGGAGATGTCATTGTAATTGGTTCAGCTGATGATGAGAACCTTGCTAGAGAGGTTTCCATGGCAGCAGTAATGACCCTCTTCTGAAGGTGATCTCATGCAATCTGATCTATTTGGAAATGTACCTGAGATTGTCATTGATATCCACGAAACCGGAGGTAAATCCATCAATTCTGTCAAGCATTTGATTTCCATGATGGATAAGGAAGGAATCAGGTACACAATTGAAAAGATTCCAATCGGGGACATTCTTGGTTCAGACGGAATTGCAATAGAACGTAAAACTGTGAATGACTTGGTCAACACTCTGAAGGGAAGTGCAGCAGGAGTACCTCGCTTCACAAAACAAATGGATGCATTGTTAGAGTATGAGAAACCGTATGTCCTACTTGAGAATATTCTAGCAATTAGAAGAGACCCCATGAAAGGATGCGTGTATATTCCCTTCTCATCAAAACAGACCAAGGGAAAACCATTCTTTGTAACAATGGAGAGAGCAGCATACATCCACCCAAGTTCTCTAGATGCATTAATCGAGAGTATCCGTGAACGGGGAATACCTGTTCTAATGGGATTCAATGCACTACATTCTGCAGGACTTCTCTTTGGAACACTTTTCGGTGAAAAAGGAAAACGAAAGAAATCAGGGCAACGACTTCCAGTGATACGAACAAGAAAGGGTCTGGATGGTGTCGCAGACGAACAGGAGTTCTTCATTGCAGGATTTCCCGGAGTCAATGTAGTAAGGGCAAGGAGTCTTCTTGAAAAATTCGGATCTCCCTTTGATGTTATCACAAGTACTGATGAATGGGGAGAAATCTCCGGAATTGGATCCAAAACTATTGCCACTGCTAAGAAGATGCTTCACACCAAATATGAGCCGGAAAATGAAGAAAATCCTGCAGAAGACGCTGAAAAATAGTCAACAACCTTGACACAAAGGTTAAATTGACATACTATTCTATGACTATAGAATACCTAGATTATGGTGATGAATAATGGGAGACATTCGTCTAGCAATTGCAGGACTTGGAAATTGCGCTTCAGCACTCATTCAAGGAACACACTATTACCGCAATTCGAAGGCGGGAGAAGAAGTTCCAGGTCTCATGCACGTAGATTTTGGTGGCTATTTTCCAAAGGATATCAAAGTCGTAGCAGCCTTTGAAGCAAATAGAAAGAAGATAGGACTCGATGTTGCAGATGCAATATGGGTCGAACCCAATTGCTGTGTAAAATTTGCACCAGACGTTCCACAGACTGGTGTGAAAGTTCTACCGGGACCAATTTCCGATGGCGTTGCACCACACATGAGAGAACCCTTCTTTGCATATGATGAGAAGGAAATCGAAGCAGTTGATGTTGCCGAAGAACTCAGAAAGTCAAAAGCTGATGTTCTAGTAACTTATCTTCCAGTAGGAAGTGCAGATAGCACTAGAATCTATGCTCGAGCAGCTCTAGAAGCGGGCGTAGGATATGTGAACGCCATTCCTGAGTTTATCGTATCAGATCCGAATTCAGAAATTGCACAAGGATTTGAGAAAGCAGGAATACCATGTGCAGGAGATGACATCAAGAGCCAATTAGGTGCTACAATTCTCCACAGAGTTTTAGCTCAACTATTTGACCAGAGAGGTTTGATTCTAGAGAATACATACCAGCTTAACATTGGTGGAAATACTGATTTCGAAAACATGCAGGTAGAAGATAGACTAGCCTCAAAAAGAATCAGCAAGACTGAAGCAGTTACAAGCTGTGTAGACTACGAATTGCCTACTAAAATTGGACCTAGCGATTATGTCCCATTCTTGGATGACAACAAAGTCTGTTATATCAGTGTGAGATCAAGAGCTTTTGGAGACCTACCACTTGACCTTGACCTGAAGCTTTCAGTACAAGACTCACCAAACAGCGGTGGTGTAATCATCGATGTGGTCAGAGCAGTTAAGATTGCTATGGACCGAGGTATTGGTGGAGAACTCTCTAGCATTAGCTCATACAGCTTCAAACACCCAAGATATCAAATCAACGACTTCTTAGCAAGAACCCATGTTGACGAGTTCATCGAGGGCAAGAGAGAGAGATAGTTCTCTCATCAGACAGTGGGACCGGTTAGGACACCTCCGTTGCCCTCGAACTCCCGGTAACCATAGACGGATTCCTCTATCTGAGGTCAATAGACTTCTTGGGAAGATGCATCGGAACCTCATCAGAGAACCATCCTCAAAGAAACGAATTGCTATCTATGAACGAGTTTCTGGACACAGACAGAAGACCGATGGGACCTTGATAGACAACTGAAAACTCTCACTAATGAGTGCAGGAAACACTTCAGATCAAATCTTTGCAAGATTTCATTCACCAACGACATACTCGGTACTTGTTATATTAAACACAACTCAACAGAACTTCATCATAAAACTTGATGGATTTATTAGGAAGGTCGCGGATAGATATGTGAGTAGGAGTTGGTATGGATCAACGGCGAATGCACAGGTCTTGTTTTGTAACATGCCCTCAATTATTACGAAACTCCCCCTCCTACCACGATTAACTGTGTGTTCGCCACCTTCAACTGCAGTGAGCACATTTCTTATAGTCAAATGCATCATAGGAAAAACATGAAACAAGATGGTCCCTGTCCAATCTGTATAGAACAATGGAAGAAAGAATACCCCGTACTTGAAGAGAGTGACCCTAAACTCAGTTATCGATTCATATGCACCCACTGTCTTAGGCATTTCGATCAAGAAGGCAATCTAGTCCTCGTTGACACGTCAGATACAATAAGCGATTCATCGGAGTGTCCTGGGTGTGGTTTTCATTCGGGAATGGTGTCCACGAATAAAACGATCGGAAAGTTCAAAGTCTTTAGTTGTCATCAGTGTAAAGGACTCTTCAAGGAAAATAAACAAGAACTTACGGATGAAGAATGGGCTCATGCTTGGATCAATATCATATTCCGCATGGAGATTGCGGCGGCGAAAGATAAAGCGAAGAAAAGAGCAGAGCTAGTGAAGGACTATAGGGAAACGTTTGCGAACCCCTATGTTGCAGCAGGTCTTGGTTATATTGACAAGGTTATCTTTCCACATGAAACACGACCATTGATATGCAGTGGTCTAGAGATGTTGGCGAGTAAGAGGAAATCACGACAACCGAAGAAGCATGGGAACATTCCTCTTTGAAATCCTAAACCAAACTAACTGAGATACCATAGCGAATTCAGATAAAACAAAGAACTTACTACTATTGAAATGATTTGGCCATTAGTTAAGTAAATGAGGATTTTATATATCTTCTACTATTTGTCTTTGTACTCAATTAGAAACACGTTCCGAGTTTACTATCTTATTATGGCTAGAAATGATGTTTAGAGGTGTTCGCGTGAGTTAATAGGATACATGCATTAAATATCATCAGGGGGTTATTATGAATAGGAGTAATTATCGGGGATTATTAACCCCTTTAAAAAGAGTCTTTGTTTTTCTTATTCTTCTCTTGATGGTTTCAGCATTCGTTGCACCCATACCTATTAGCAATGCTGTATCGACATGCAACGATGCTATGACCATGTCAGAGCGAATCAAAGCGGCAAAACCCAAGCTGGGGCCTTTTGTTGTAGAGGAAACCTTCGAACACGATGGAGTTCGGATGAGGCTTATTGTGTCTGGAAATGCGGTGGAAAAAGAGGACTATATCTTTGCAGAATTCCAGCAGACCTTGATTGTGTTGGATGATACGGACGCTGAGATATCTCGGCAGATCACACATCGCACAACGAAGATGGCTAGGATACCAGAAACCGCACCCGAGAAACCAGAGAGATACTTTGCAACTGCCACCGACTGGGGAACCTTCACAACGTACGACTGGAATTCTTTCATATTCGTGTCCGTACCGGGTAGTTTGAAACAAATTGTCACGTACGATCATCCTGACAACTACTATGAATACCATCAAGAACAATGGAATCAAGACTGGTACGAAAAGATTGGACGATACGCGATAATTCATGCATCACAATATGTTGTATCACAAACTCAAAGTTCTGCGAATCTCTGGCAGGCAGTTCTGAGTATATCTATTATTTTGATAAGTACATACGGCCTTCTTGCCGCAGTAGTCGCAATGGCCATAAAAATCCTCGCTGTGCTACTTGTGTTTCTTTTTGTATGGGCCAGCATGATATGGATGTGGGTGGAGTTTATCTGGAAGGCTGAACAGGGTGATGCGTGGTCCTACTCCTACTTAGGTACAAATGGATGGATTCAGATGTCGCATGGACGATGGAGAGACATCTGGTACTACGCTTATGACACCGCAGGGTCCTTGTAGATAGCGCATGACAAGAGAGATGGAGGAAGAGAGATGGCAATCAACATAGCTAATGACAAACATTTGATTTCTGAAGATGAATCAAAACCACTGGTACGCAATATCGGATTTATCGGGTCCATGTTCGTGGATTCTAGCTGGTCCTTATTGAGTTCCTTAACAGTTCTCTTCCTCTTCATCTATACACCATCAAGCACGCCATGGAATTTTGTACTAACTGGCACTCAAGCAGTGGTGTTGTTTCTGTTCTTAGTTCCTCTTGGTTTTGTGGTTTCTTGGCATATGCTGAGTCAAGTCAGAGATGACATCCGCAACGAGGGATTCGTACTGATATCCCCCCAGAGTCTAATGGTGGTTCTTGGCATGCCATTCGTTTTCATTGCTGTACCTCTGGCTCTGCTGCTCAGTCTGATTGATATCGGTCTACCATCCTATTATTCTTTATCCATATTCTATGGTTTTGGGCTAGGCATGGTTGTTTCACGAGTACTGGTTACGATGACGGACATGAAGAGGTGGATGCTTTTACCAATATACTCCGATTCAGACATCAAACGAAGACGAGCTGTGAAATGGAGAATAACCGTTCGACCACATGTTTCCTACGTTGAGCAGGATTGACAATTATTTTATTACAGGTAGCATACTTAAAATTGTCATCGAAGTAATCATCACGAACTAACACTTTAGAATAGTTTCACAGAGATTGTAGTGATGGGTCCTCATGGTGCAATCAATATTATCTCAGGAAGGAGATTGCGGCTGCGAAGGATAAAGTGAAGAAAAGGGCTGAGCTTGTGAAGGACTACAGGGACAAGTTCGCAAATCCCTACATTGCAGCGGGTCTTGGTTATATTGACAAGGTCATCTTTCCAAGGGAAACATGCAAGAAAGCCACATTTGAAATATGCAAGAAAGAAGTTGAAACAACAGGTTAGAAATCGAAACACCTTCTTCCTTAATGTTGATAGTTTGCAGGAGGGTCCCTTCAGTGACAATGTGGCTGCCATAACCGAGGTTCGGAAGGCTGAGGTGTTAGACCTCTCATCATCGCCCACACACAAGGAGGTGATATCGACCTATTACGGGTTCGAAGCTTTTGCCAATCACTCCTCATACTATCGAGAGAGGGACACAATATCTGAGGGAAGACGACTGTTCAAACGACAGGCAAAGTTTCTCGGAAAGCGGATCTCTTGGAAAGGAAAGATACTCCCTCTTCGAAACACAATCTGGTCAAATGTATCTGGAGAGTTGCACGCTCTCCTCATCAATCTTCTTCGGATAAGTCTGGACCGGAAGGATGAGCGAGCAGTAGTTGAGCTAAAGTATAGTGGTGACTATCGTGTGATGAATTATCTCAACCAGATGTACCAGAACAGGTCAATCAGAAGCGAGTTGAAGAGCAACATTGTAAACGCCATGGCAGAGATAAGCGAACCATCAAAGGGTGCAAATGATGACTTCTGGCTAAAGGTTGCTCGGAAAGGACTTGGAAGAGGACCAGATCCATCCTTCCAAAGAAAAGACAAACGAGTGGTCAAGCAATTAGTGACCAAGGTGTCTGGGAAGAAATGTTCTGAGGTCGACCTTCAGACAATAGGGCAACACTTTGGCAAGTACATTGAAGCAGTCAATCTGGTTCTCAACAAGGTGTACTCATCTCATCAACGAGCAGCTTCTGTGGGGATGAAGCTAGAAGCTTCAAAGGGACATGGGCATGTTGTCCTGAGAGAGGAGCCATTCCTTGTATGGAAGAAGACCAATGAGTTTGGTCGTCTTGTCTTTGAACGGATGTACAGAAATGTCCTTGAAACCGCAGCCAGAATCATTCATTCAAACTATACAAGGAGAAAATTAGTCAACGCCCTTCTTGACATTCTATCTAATGACAAGGAGCAGCTCAGACGACTCATGTCTCTGAAAAGAGTACCTGCAGACCTTATACGAAAGGTCAGGGAGTCAGGTGGGAAGAAGAAAGGTTCTTACTATCACTATGCTCTTACAGCCTGCAAACAGGTCCGCAGAGCTCTAGACATCCAACTCCTTAAGGAATTGGACTCCAGTTCTTCAGTCCGAAGCATTCAGAGACGACGAGTGCGCGACTTGATGAAGTCCAATGCCGGAACAGCGACCCAAGATACCATGGTGTCATCTGTTGCTGATTGGAAGAGCAATGGTTTTCCTTTCATACAACCTGTGTTCAGAAAGACGACTATGGAGTTTGCTGCATCCACTGAGAACACCACTGGACAGGGATATTGGTTCAAGGAAGACCCAGAAAGAGAGAATGAAATTATCCTATATATCAAGACACCACCAGGGATTACTGGACTCGAACGTACTCCAGACTCCCCTTACAGGAGTCAGACCGTCCGATTCCGCTTTCTTGATTGGTTGCCAAGAAGAGCAGCTCGTGCCAGAACTAAAGCAAGTGAAGCTAGAGAGAGGAAGAACGAAAGGAGAGCCATAGAACTCGAATATCGAGCGGAAAGGTTTCAGGACATGAGCCTACAGCTCAGAAACACTATCAGGTTACAACAACTCACTCGAAGACTGTCCTCATTGAAGTCAAGGAAAAACTCGGACCCAGAAGAGATATTGAAACTGAAGAGAGAGATGGGGATACTCAAGAAGAGTAGACGATGTGCCCCTCCTATTCTCAAGGTCCGAGGTCACAGGGTCACTCTGTTGATCCCCTTCAAATCGCCAGATGATGAGCTGTTACGAAGAGTACTTCCTAAGACTGCAAGGATGAGAAGGGCAGGTGTTGACCGGGGACTGAGACATCCTGTGGTATTGTCGGTAAAGAATGGTGGAGATAGTTACGATGAGGTAAAGATTGGAAGGGAAGATCTGTACAAGAAACGAGTGACACTTAGACAGAGGACAAGAGTCCTGATGTCAGAAATTGCACTGCTAAGAAACAACTGGGAGAAGAAACGCGCGATGATGCTACCTCCAAACTTCATCCTGAAGAAGGAGCGAGAATTGGAGGCTACGTGGACAAAGGTCCGACGCATCGACTGTGAGATCTCTCATCAGCTGGCCGCTGAAACCGTGTGGTTCTGTGAACATCGTGGGGTCAAAACCATCTACTTTGAGGACCTGCGATTCTTTCAACCTTCAGGTGGGTTCAGGACCCATAGTTGGAACCTGTCCACCAATCTGTGGGGACTAATCATCGAAGGTGTCAAATATCGCAGACAGGCATTGGGTCACAAGTTTGGGGGAGTCTGGACGGTGAACCCAGCAATGACGAGTCAGAAATGTCACCAATGTGGAAAGAAGGGAATCCGAGTAGAGAGTCCTGGTTCAATAGAAGAGAAGAGGGGTGGAGAGTTCTTCTACTGTTCCAGTTGTGAATCACGTCTTCATGCAGATGTGAACGCGGCCAGAAATATCCTAAAGATTCAAGTGAAGCCCACTGCTGTTGGTGGGCGGACAGCTTGATGTTCAAGTTTGTTCAAGAAACAATCAACTGTAAGAGAGAACGCTAATTTGTAAAATAAAAAAGTGGACCAGCCTAAATTAATAGGCTGGTTTCACATTATTCAGAGGGTTGTAAAACTCTCTATTGTTTTTGCATCTAATTTCTGAAGAACTTCTATGAGCAATAGTACTGCATTCTCAACATCATCGAAGTCAAGCATTCCATGATGAGAGTGAATGTAACGTGTAGGAATTCCAAGGAATAGTGACGGAGCACCCATTCCAGCAAGGTGAATAATTCCTGCATCAGTACCACCAGATTTCAAGAAGGCGGGTTGATGTTTGATGTCTTTCTCTTCAGCAATCTCAAGTACAAACCTACGAAGCCTTGGATTGGGTATCATAGAACCATCTCCAGCAGAGATAGCTACACCCTTACCCATCTTCTGAACAAGACCTTCAGCACCAGGAGAGTCACCTGAGATATCAACATCAAGTGCTAAACCAATGTCAGGCTTGATCATTTGGGATGCAGTTCTTGCACCTCTTAGACCAACTTCTTCTTGAGTTGTGGAGGCAAAGTAGACCTCGTTGGGGAGTGAGATGTTATTCTCAGAGATTCTCCTCAGCGCTTCGAGAACAATGAAGACACCAATTCTATCATCGAAAGCCTTCGCGACTCCGAGAGTAACTTCACGGGTTTCTTCTTTGGCATCTTTGTCATCATCCTTCTTCTCCTTTCTAGTTCGTTTGATAGTCCTGAAGATAGAATGAGGAACAGCAGGGTCGCCAACTCGGATACCTAGCTCTTTCACTTCATCAGCTGATGAACAACCAATATCGATGTACATTTTTTCTTTGGTAACCACTTTTGTTCTAGCCTCTGGAGGAAGAACGTGCGGTGGAGGAGCTCCAATTACCCCAATTATTTTCTTACCACCCTTGAAGGGACTGATTACAACTTCCTGTGTTAAGAGTGTTTGATCCCACCATCCACCAAGTTGGTGAAATGCAAGATATCCATCCTTTTTGATTTCAGTGATTACAAAACCAATCTCGTCGACGTGTCCTGCAAGCATGATCTTCGGGCCGCCTTCACCCTTTCGGAAGATAACGGAGCCTAAACCATCTTGAAGCACTTCATCGGCGTACTTCTTTCCGTATTCTTGAACTATCTTTTGAGCCTCGTGTTCGTGACCACTAGGTCCAAACGCATTACAAAGCTCCTCAAGGAGTTTCAAGTCAAGTTTCAAATCTGCCATGGAATTCACATCAAACTGATGATTCTAATGATTCAGGGACTTTTAGTCAAGCCTTTAGTCATTTTGGTAATAGCACTAAAGGAAAAATCAGAAGTGTTGAAGTGTGTTTTTTGCTAACTGGTAGAAAGCTTCCTCTACATTCTCACCTGTTAATGCACTGGTTTCAAGATATCCTGCGAGACCATGTTCCTCAACAAACTGGAGAGCCATCTCCTGAGTGATAATTCGGTGTTCAACAAGATCAACTTTGTTTGCCAGTAGAACGATTGGGATTCGTTCACCAAGTGCATCCTCGGTTTCTTTAATCCACTTTGGTAATTCAATCCAAGTACTCTTTCTAGTTGTATCAAAAACTAAGAGTGCTCCTTTGGAACCTCTATAGTAGCTCCCACGAATGAAATCAAATCGTTGTTGTCCTGCAAGGTCCCACACCAAAAGCTTGACGACAACATTGCGACCGTTTGCATGGTCTACGCTGACAGTCTTAACAGCAAATTGTGAACCGATGGTGACAATATATTCTTCTGAGAATTTGTGAGTCAGAAAACGATTGACAAGTGCGGTCTTTCCACTACCTCCGGCCCCAATCATAACGACCTTACGCATGTAGTCAAAACCGCCACTACTCAATTTTACATCACAACTTCTGCTATAGACCCTTCAAGTAACGTCACGGGGGATTATCTGCCTCGTTCCACCCATCGGCGTCCACCTTCAGATTCAATTTGTCTATATTTAGCCGTTTCTGGGTTCAATGCCTCACGATTCTTTCCAAAATCTGCCTGATTGAATAGTAGTTGGCGCGTTGACTTTTCACAGTGGCATCATTTTATATCAAGAATTTTCCGGTCATCATATGTTGTGAGGATAAGGATATGATCTTAGTGACCGTTAAGATGAGCGAGATATACGTAAACGGGCTTGACAAGCTGGTTGAGATTGGGATGTATCCATCCAGAAGTGAGGCAATCAGAGTTGCGATAAGAGACCTATTGCGTAGAGAACTCTGGCCGGAGAACGGAAGTCCGATTCTCAAGAAGCAAGATTCAGAGTAATTTGACTAAAATTTTGTGGACCCAAAACTCTTTAGTGCTTATGAGCAGCCAGAAGAATAATCAGCACGAAATCCGAGGAGGATTAGAAGTTTGAACATTAGAGTTTTCTTCAAAAGCGTAAAATTCGCTTTCCGCGCCAAGAAACGAGTTATTCCGTTCATGATGGTCTATGCCATTCTGTTCATAGTAGTGTCAGATGGGTATCTATCTGCAAATGGATTATGGTATATTCTGATGGCATTGATTGTTTCCAGTTTCTATGCTATTCTTATCTCTCAGTTTAGACGCAGAGATATGTCTGTCTTCAAATGTATAGGATGGTCAAATAATGATGTCATGTTATTAGTCATAGGAGAAGTAATTCTTGTAACAGTCGCATCTTTTCTGATCATGTTACAGATTAGTTTTGAGATAGTGGGCATTGTTACATACTTCAGTGTGAGTATGGCTCCTGGAACTTTACTGGCAATGATCCACGACTTCATTGTCATTGATGCGGTCCCACTATTCACGACATTTCTCATTGTACTCTCTATGCAGATACCAGGCCTGTTTATTGCTCAGAGACGTGCAATGTCAGTACCGCCAATGAAGGCCTTGAGGGAGGAATGATCAAATGGCACAACCAATCATTCAAGTTCAAGAAGCCAACAAAGAGTTTGGCAAAGGGAAGAATACTGTTGCAGCTCTCAAAGATGTCAATCTTGAGATCAACGCAGGAGAATTTGTAGCAATCGTAGGTCCAAGTGGCTGTGGTAAGAGTACACTACTGCATGTCATGGCTGGTCTAGAACAACCAACTGCAGGCAGGATTCTCCTTGATGGTGTTGATGTCACACTCATTAGTGAGAGAGACCTTCCAAAGGTCAGAATGCAGAAGGTTGGATTCGTATTCCAAGCATTCCTGCTAATTGAGGACCTGACAGCTTTTGAGAATGTACAATCAGTTCTCTGGCCAAGTGTCGATCACACAAAGGAGAAGCAAGAGGAGAAGGCTCTTGAAGTCCTTAGAGAGGTCGATATGCTTGAACGCCGAGACCACTTTCCACGACAGATGAGTGGTGGCGAACAGCAACGTATCGCTATTGCCAGAGCTCTGGTGAATGATCCGCCAATTCTATTTTGTGATGAACCCACCGGTAACTTGGATTCCAAGACTGGAGAGAACATCATGAAGATTATCGCTCAACTCAATCGTGAGAAAAACATGACCGTAGTTCTAGTCACTCACAATGAGGATCTGGTGAAATTTGCTAAGAGGACACTCCGGATGAAGGACGGAGTTCTCAGGTAGTTGTGAGTAACATGCAGCCGATGGATTGCGATAAGCATGAAAAGGCGGCTGAAAAACTTGCAAAAGATGGAAAGAACCTTGAAGCCACCAAGCTGTTTCAACAAGCAGCTAAATGTTGGACTAGATGGGAGTCTTTCTCCAAAGCAGCTCAGGCATATGAACGAGCATATGAGCATGGAATGCTAGCTTGCGAATATGCCGAAGCTGCTCTCATGATGACTGCTGCAGGTGCATCTTGGATTAAACATGGAGAACATGAAAAATTCGAGATAGATTGCCAAATTGCTGCTGAAGCATATGTTTCGGCTGCGGGTGCTGAAAAGGACCCACTTCTATTGTTGGATGGAGCTTATTGTGCAATAACAGGAGGCAACATTGACATGGCACGCTCCCTGATACATGCAGTCATTGAAACTACAAAGGGAGAAGTAACTGGGTTAATCGATTTGGCTTTGATGCTTACAGAGTATCGTTTTGGCGATGCTCACAAAATGATCGAGTCCATTCTTGCAGATGAACTGGATAGAGAACATCTTGGCAAAATCAGACGATCATTCGAATTAGTGCTTGCAGGTTTCATAAGAACTTCACTTGAATCAGAGGCGGCCATAACACTGGCAAGTCTGGAAGAGAGTACGGGTCTCACAAGAAAGAGTTTGAAACGGACTGTTTCTAGTGCAATTGAAAAAGGATACATCCCTGCATATTACGATGAAGAAACAGATGAACTTGTGATTGATAGCGATAGATTCGATGTAGATGCTCTAGAGGCAAGAAAAGGACCTATTCTAAGCAGAGATCTCGAGGACCCGGGAGCATGGGACATGGAACTTGATGATGATTGACTCAAAAAATCAAGTGCATCCCCTAGAAAACGTTTTATTGACCATTGCAGACAGTCACAACTGCCCGCCCGCAATCCGTAATACGCTATGGTGAATCTTATGTCAGAAGGGCTGAAATGGTTTCAATGTCCAGTGTGTAAGGAATCAATACATTGGAAGCTACCCGAGGACGATTTGAAGAAAGTCAAGAGATTTCCAGCACCAATAGTGATTCACCATAAAGATCACTACCTGATTTGTTATCTAGATAGTCATTATCAGCTGGCTGATACTGAGATAGCAACTTCTTTTGTTGAAGGAAAATCCAAAGATTGATGAAACACGTTCTATCTATTCTATCCCGTTGTCCATTGCCCATTCTAGTACTCTAGAGGCTTGCGCACTTGCCATTCCCCAAGACCTGAGATTTAGAACGAGGTTACGTATTCCTGTAATCCAATCTTCCAATAGGTCCTTGATTCGTAGTTTGATTGTATGATCCTCAGTGTCTCTGTACACTGGTAGTATCTTATCGACAAGACTCTGGGAGAGAACCAGAATTGTTTTTTGTCTGGCTATCCACTCTTCTCGCGGTAGGCCAGATAGAGTCTGTGCTACAGATAGATGATAATCATATTGGGCAGTATAGTATCGCAAGCGCCATGAGAGAAATTCAATGAAAACTGTCTTGTGGGCCGTAGAAGGTGCAGTCTTGATCAATAGACTTAGGAAGCGTTGGGTCATTTCATCAGCTGACTGGCTTGCATCATAGTAAAGAGCCATTGCCTTCTGGTATTCTTCTCCAACTAGATGTTCATTTGCACTGCTTACCGCACTCTTGAAACGAGTGAGAAGCGCTCGAGTAGAATCACCATCAACTTCTTCCAAACCAGTTTTCACCTCCACTACTTGCTACGAAGAAACCATCAAACAATCGTCGCACGATTTTGATTATTTGATAATTCTATCTATCACTCAGACGATATTCTTGACTTTTGTTTCAATATGATGTTTTGTGGTCTCTATTGAACATGTCAGAAAGGAGGGGTATTTTGTATCTTGTATTCTTCTGATGCATGCGTCCAATTCAGGAACTCATCACTTGGAGGATGGTCGTGATAGAGCTGTTTTCTATCAGATTCCAGGCACTGTTCCTCCTTTCCAGCCAACTCAGCCATTGTTAATAGAGAATTTCCAGACTCCATACTTACATTGAGAACGGGTTTGACCCATTCACTCCAATTATCGCCTCGCATGTTGTGATGATCAACAACAAGGGTAGGAATCGATACTGCAAGATTTGACAAACAGAACATTGCTGATTGGATTTCTCCCTTACTAATTTGGGAAAGGTATAATGGAGGACCCCCGATTATTGCAAGTTCAGGTTCTATTTTGAGAATATATGATAGGGATTCTTTTGATATAGGACCCTGAATATCTGGTGCGAAGAGAAATCGCGTACCTGAGTGCTCAATTATGGTGGAAAGGACAAATCCGAGTTTACTACCATTTGGTCCATGGGGGAGAGGATGAGAGTATGTAATTGTCGTATCTCCGAAGTTTAAGCTTCTGCCATCAACCCACTGTATCTCTTCAGCGAGTGGTTTGACATCTTTCAGAAAATAATAAGCTCGACGTCGCTGTGAAGGATTAATATTCTCCCGGTTATCTTTTGCATAGATTATTTTTCCAGTGACCAGTTCTTTTCGCTCATCACTAGTACTTAGGTTATACAGAGAGTTGTGAAATCCTGGGCGAATATGATCATAGTGATAGTGTGAGATGGACAGTATAGAAGCTTCCTTCGTGTATGCATGAATTTCATCAAGAGCTGTTCGGAGGGCCTGGTACTCTAGTGGATGCGGCTCAAGACCGTATCTCTTTGCAAGTGCTGCAGATGGATCTAGTAAAATCGAGATGTCAGGAGTTCTTACCATTGTGCAAAGAGACCTTACACCTAAACTCTCTGCGGCTATTGGTATTATTTCGATTTCATTGAGATGCATTATCTGGCTCCCTATAGTATACTAGGTGGTATCCTTTATCATCATGTTGCAATTCAACTTCATGAACGGAGGGTTTCTCATTTGCCTCCAAAAATCGTTGAAACATCTCATAGTCAGACGGCAAGAATAGATTCTTCTTCTCGTGAATTTCATCCAAAGAAAATAGTCCAAGGTCTCCCTCACGATGGTTCTGTGAAAAATCACTAATCGTGGCATGACCAATAAAGATTAGAAATTGGGAGAGAAGGTTTCCTTCAGCATCAACGAGTCGCTCTGATACAAGACCACGATAATTATAATCGTCGACATTTTGTGCTCCTGTTTCTTCCATAACCTCTCGAATGGCAGCCTCTGTGATATGTTCACCAACCTTGACTTTCCCACCAACCATACTCCAAAGTCCTTCATATGGAGGATTCTTTCGTTGGATGAAGAGGTAGCGATTCTGGCAGGAGAGTATAGTAATGACTATTGGTACTATCTTTGACATTGGCAACACCTGTGATATCGACTATTCTCTCCATGATGATTCTCTGCTTTAAACTCTAAGGCCAACATTCATAGGATGCTCAGTAGAATGAAAGATGGGTATTTGATTGTCGGACCTATTGCCTGATTCTATCAGAGCGCAAGTGCTTGCTAGGATTACTCCGAGTCAGGAAGAGATAGACCTACAAACCAGAATTATTGAGCAACTAAGTGAAACATTACTTAGCAAAGGTGAAACAACAGATTTTCAATATTCATTTATCTCTGCAGAAGGGTCGACTGGAAAGAAACAAACACAGCTCAAAGGTGCTGCAGATATCGACCTATTCGTAGCATTGAAACCTGAATGTTACCCAGATCGAAATACTCTCAATGACCTCATGGAACGTCTTGTTTCCGAATGGTTCGAACCAGCAGTAAAGAATCTCAAAGTCACAGATGTACAGAGGGCATTCTCGCAGCACCCATTTCTATCTCTAAGAATGGATGGAATAGATGTTGACATTCTTGGTTGCTTTGACATTGATGCAAATACTCTCGCAGAAGATGGACCAATAACCGCTGTAGATAGAACGGTGCATCACACCTCATATGTTGCAAACCAAATGACGGAGAAGAAAAGAGAGGATGCAAGGATTCTGAAATCATTTGTACGGGCATGCCATGCATATGGTGATACCTGTGCAGTAGGGAGAATGGGACTTACAGGAGTCACATTGGAATTAATAGTTCTAATCAAATCCAATCTGAAATCAGCATTTAATGCACTTAGAAACTTAGATTCGGAACCAATTGATCCGCAAGCTCGTACTCTGGAGGACCTTAGAAAGATCCCTTCATTTCGTGATGACCAATTATTCCTGATCGACCCAACGGATAACAGAAGAAATATGGCATCAAGTTTCAGTCCCAGGTCATATAGATGGGTACAATACAAAATTGATAGACTGAGAGAAGATTTGGTGAACAAAGATAACAAAACAATAATCGATTCCGTTATAGAATCACCAATTCCAAGTAGCAATCTACCAGCATGGATTGACAAACATACTATTGTTCAAGAGTTCCAATCAATGGGTAAGGTGCACTATACCATACTTCGTGATAAGCTGCACAAGCTTGCTAGAAAAGCAACATTAGAAATGAGCTTGGAAAGAACAGGAGAACCTCGTTTTTGGGAGATTCTAACTGAAGTTCATTTTGAAAACGACAGATATGCACTTGGAATGCTTGTAGAATCCCCGATCATATCCAATACATTTGACAGAAAAGGACCCCCAATAGCACTGAAGGATGCTGCTGCAAAATTCCGAGAAGCTCATTCCGATACGGTCTTTGAGTTAGATGGTTTTCTCTTTATCAGAGAGAACCGAGAGTGGATCAATGCCTTAGAATTGTTCATGAATATTATAGATAATAATCCCATTGATGGACTGGAGATTCAGGCTAATAAAACGAAACTAAGCAACCAGATACTACATGTACTCCATGATTTGGTCCTTCCAATTGAACCAGAGTTCAAAGAGCGAATAACAAGAGTTAAGGATGAAGAGAAGAACTCTTCATCGTGATTCCCTTGGTAAAGGATAAGATTGCGTTCATTTCACATCCGAAAGCTAGTTTACATCGGATGCCATTTCCTAAACCTCATCTCGAGTCCTTCGAGAATCCTCTACGTTATCAGATGGCAGAGAGGTATCTTGAACAGAGTGGGATACTTTCAGAATTGGTCAGAGTGAAAGCACCAAGGGCCACATTGAAAGATCCACTGCTTGTACACTCTCCATATCTTGTTGATACGGTAGAATTGATGTCAGAGATAGGTAGTGGCCAACTTGGAGAGGCAGCATATGCAAGTCCAGACCTAATCCGTACTGCACTTCTCACTGTAGGTGGATCAATGAAGGGAGTGGATATGGTTCTATCTGGAGATGTGAACCATGCATTCGTTTTGATGAGACCTCCCGGACATCATGCTACAACATCAAATCCAATGGGATTGTGTTATTTCAACAATGTAGCCATAGCTACCAAACATGCCCTTCAGGATGAAACTATTCAACGAGTATCAATCATTGATTTTGACGACCATCATGGTAATGGAACGTCAGAAATCTTCTACACCCATCCTGATGTTCAGTATATCTCATTTCACGAATACGACTTTGAGAATTTTGGGCTTGGACATTATGATGAGTTGGGATATGGTGAAGGAAAGGGTACAAACATCAATATCCCATTGTTAGAGACCTCACCAGATGTATCCTATGAATCAGCAATTGATAGAATCATGCTACCTGCATTGAAATCGTTCAAACCAGATCTGATTATGGTTTCAGCTGGATATGATGCACACTATGCAGACCCTGTCGGAAACATGGATATTGATTCGAGAACATATTGGAGATTTGGTAGTGAGATTGGAAAATCTGTCAAAACCACAAATGCCAGAGGTTCAGTATGGGTTTTGGAAGGGGGTTACAATCCCTTCGCGATTGGACCATCAATTCAGGCAAGTCTTGAAGGATTAGCGGGAAACACACCACCAGTTCTAGAAGACCAAATCGAGAGAGAAGTTAACAAACTCATTGTAGATTCAAATGATGAGATAATTGGAAAAGTTCTGGAAACCATCAAACCATTCTTGAAGAAATAGGCAATTCTTGCGTAGCATCCACAACGTTTTAAGGATACCAGCCCAGCGAGCTGATAATCAGTCATGGTGGAACTGAAAATTGGCAAAGAAAAGAAAATCTGGTGGCCGCAGCAAAGGCGGACACGGTAGAAGCAAGAGTGTACAATGTACCAAATGTGGTCGAATGGTACCCTCTGACAAAGCGAAGAAATATACCAAGAGGGTTTCATCTGTTGATCCCCAATTGGCAAGAGAACTTAGAGCGAGTGGTAGCTACATTCAGACTCGTAGAGTCACAGCATACTATTGTGTGAGTTGTGCTGTACACTCTGGCAAGGTACAAATCAGACAAGGATCTGAGAGAAAGACTGTACCTAGTCGTCGTCGATATTAACTGAAACTCAGCATGTTCGCTCTCAAGGTCCAAATCAAGAGACCAAACGTTTGAACCCTTACCTAGATGGTATGCCAAATGCCACATTCCACAAAGTTACGATTCATCCAGATTCTCCCTGATGTTTCAGCATCGGGAGATTTCATTTTGAAAGACCTACCAGGGTCTGGAAAGCGTATCGATGTACTATGTCGAGTTCTCTCATCAAGTTTTGAGTGGGGACCAAATACGTGGATGAAAGAACAAATCGAAGTGGTTGCAGTTATCGGGAACTCTGTAATCTTACGTTTTCGATTGCCTGAAGATCTACCTTCAGGAGAGAAAGCTTGGGCGCAAGTTCTCAAAGAGTCCCTCAAAGGAAACCCACCAGACTATGTACATGTATCTGAAGGAAATCTGGAAAATGTAATCAGAGAGTTCAATGATTCCGCATCGTCCAATCTTTGGTTGCTTCACGAAGAAGGAGAAGAACTTAGTTTACAAGAAATAGCTAGTTCAGGAAGCGACAACAGTTTTATGCTCGGAGACCATAGAGGCTTTAATTCCCAAACTGAGGAACTGATTTCAAAATTTGCCCTGCGAAAGGTTTCTTTGGGGGATATCAGCTATCTAAGCAGCCACTGTGTAGCTCGTATCATATCGGAGTTTGAAAGGAAGGACAAATGATGTCAGACGTTGAAGACGGTCAACCAAAAGCCATGAACAGACTTGTGAACAAGCTGACCAAAGAAATGCTCTGGATGTACATTCTCAGACTTCTGCAGGAGCGTCCTCACTACGGATACGAAATCAAGCAGTTGATTCAAGATAGATTCGGATTTTCACCAGCTACGGTAAGCGGTTATGCCATCATTTACAGACTCATCAAAGATGGACTCATTGAGGAACAGCGCACTAGTGACTCCCCAAGAAAATACTATGCTATTACGGATAAGGGCGATAGCGCTATGTCTGAAGCAAAACAGTTCCTTACAAAAACCGTGAATCTAGTATTTGATAAAACTGGATAGTTTCTACATTATCGTGTTTCGATATCAAGTGCGATCGTATTTGCTTTTTCTAGAACTTCAGTAGGATTCAGATTAATATCAGGTCTAATATCTGGATCCAAAAATGTAACTACAGATGTACCGAGTGCAGCACAGCTAGAGGGTATGTAGTCGTTTAGTAATCCAAAAGCAAACCCACCTAGAAATGCAGAACTCACATCCATAAGTTCACACACTTTTGATGATTGAGAAGGTATGATACTGAATTTCTTACCATCAAAAAGAAGACTACCTTGTGAATCAAGGGCTATTACACAATGATCTGCTATTGAATCCACAATGATCTCAGCTGCAACAAAGGGATCTGATTCTCCAGTTATTAGAAAGGCGTCCCGCTCACTAGGAATTATGTAATCAATGAATGAACGAGTTTTGCTTGCTACATATAATTCAGAGATTACGGATAGTTTACGATTCTCATCTACGGTACGAAGTTGGGGGTCAAGTAGAATCACTGCATCAGATGAATTACATATCCATTCAACCAGTTCTGCATCAATCTCCTGTAGTAAAGGGCACAGGGCAATGATTTTTGCGGACAAGAATTCCTCAGGGATTTCACGGATTCCAATAGACTTTGGGACACCAAGAACACTGGATATCACTGGTTCCTGATCATCATAACATTCAATTTCGAAACCCCCGGTTTCTGGAGAGTCGATTGCAAAGTATTCGGGGATACCGTATCTATTGATATCATTGACAAACAGTGTTTTAAATTCAGAACTAATCGAACCTATGAAAACCATGTTCTCTATTCCGAGTTTTGAAGCAGTGAGTGCAGTAGTTAAAGCCGGTCCAGCTAGTGTGCGGCTAGCTCTTTTCACCGAATTATGTGTTATCCAATCGAAAGATGGACAACCAATTACTGCTAAATCATACATCCAGCTAAACACCCTGTTCTGATGCTAAAATGATTTTGTGAGCGTACAAGAGTCTCTGTGCAACTGTGATGTGCGAAAGGACTCCAACTATGACAATACATAGAGTAAGTATGTTGGTTATGTCTAATGCAACAAAGATGTCCATGAGAAATGGAATATAGCCAAGAGCATCCATCCAGATGTTTGTAGTTGGTAGGGCTAGCAGAAGAATGCCAGATATCTGCAGAATCAGCTTTTCTTGTCGTTCTGCAATTCCAACAGTGCAACTCTCCATTCCACCAACAGACTCAGCTTTAGCACGACTGAAACTCGCCATAATCATTCCGAACAGTGTGAAGAATCCCCAGAACCAAGGAATGAAACTATCACCTGCAGTATAAGGCCACCATGTAATTGCCACTGCACCTACGGGTCCCATCATTAGACCAAGCATGAAGAGATATTCTGCATATCTATCAAGAGTGTGGTCAAAGGTAGCGCCAAACTTTGATCCAAGTCCTGCGGCTCGTGCAACAGCACCATCAAACATATCCAAAACAACAGTGAGTATCAGAAAAGCCAAACCTAGTAAGAGGTCTCCAGTGAAAAATATCCAAGCGGTGATAAGAGCCACAACTACAGTTAGTCCAGTAATCATGTTGGGAGTGATTCCAGTTTTTGCAATAGCACCTCCAACCGGCATCATTACACGCTGATATCTTTCTCTAAGGCTTCCTAGCATGGTTCAGAACTCCAGACCTGTAGATTCGCGTCGCCGAAAGGTGACGTGTTAATAAACGTGTTGAGGACTTTGCTTTTGGATAGAAATTGAGCTCTACAACACACTTCGAATGCGTTCTAGAACCCAATCATTTCCAAGTAGCTTGAGAAACGGGCCTAGTCGAGGACCAGATTTCCTTGAGATCAGTATTCGGTAGAGCAATAGGAAAGCTCGTTTTGGTTTGATGTCGACTTCTCTAGCCGTATTGAATATAGATGATTGAATTTCATCTTCATCTAATTCATCAATATGAAGAACCTCAACCAATTTTGACAAGAAGCGCTTATCGTCATCTGTGAAGGTTGAAATAATTTCATCGGGCACGTTATCTGGAACCTCAACTTTATCACGTTCACTACCAAATTCTTTGACCCAGGCAAGAGACCTCGATAGCCTTGTGGGTATCAATGCCTTGACGTCAGGGGAGATTTCGGTTAGATTATGTTGTTTCATCAACACTTCGTAGCATCGCTCTAGAATTGTTTCTTCACTTAGTATCCCTTGTAATTGCGAAGTCACTGTAGCAAATTTGAACGAGAGTTTTGGAATGTACACTTCACTCACTGGGCGTACCTCGGTATTGGGATAAAGTACCTTAGCAAAGTCCTGTTTCTCACTATCCACATCATCAAGTCCATAGTAATTTCGCTCGAACGTTTCATAGATGTCAACCAAATCTGGAATCAAGTCAGTTTGAACGTTGTTTGCTCGTTCGAGATCTGTTCTAAGTACCATGTATCTGAATAACTCTGGGGGTGCAATATTCAACCATGATCGTGGAGTGAAAACATTGCCTTTCGATGTGCCCATATCACTACCAGCAAGACGAACCCATTCAAAGGGAACTTTGACAGGTCCAGCCCAACCAAAGACGCGTCGCGACATCTCCAGACCAGTATCGTATGATCCACCCTTAACAGCATGATCTTTGCCAGCAGGTTCGACTGTGGTTTGCATCACATACCATTTTGCAGGCCAGTCTACTCGCCAGGATAATTTCATTCTTAGTTTGTCAAATTTTGTAGTTTCAGAATGGCCACAGTGTGCACATTCGTAAGAAACCTCATCATCTTCTTGATTATATGCGGTTACTCGATTTGGTACTATTGAACCCTTTCCACCAGATTGTATTCGACCACATTCTGGGCATATCACTGAAGCTGGGTACCATGTCTTCATTGATTCGATATAATCCGACTTTTGTTTTTCACCAAAGTCACGTGCTACATATTCAATCAGTATCTCTCGGATAGTTTCAGTATTCACTAGGCAAGTACGAACAGCATCAAGCATCTCTTTTGTTTTGTAAAGTTCTGACTGCAATACAATCTCAGGGTCTGCTCCAAATTCTGGAAATGCTTCAGCAAGCTCACTTGTCCAATGTGCACCCAGGCTCTCACAACATCCATGTGGGTCAGGAGCATCTGAATATGGAACACCCATGTACTCGTCAGGTGACAGTGTAAGACTAGGTGGGAATGAGCGAATTGGATCATAATCATCAGAGATGAACACGGTTTTTGCTTGTTTTCCAGCAGCTTGAAGTTCTCGCTTTATGACGTCTGCGATGATAATCTCTTTCATGAATCCAATATGGACACTGCCGCTCATGCTTTTTCCAGTCACGATTAGATATTGCTCTGGATCTCGTTCCAGTACTTCATCAACTAAATCTCGAATCCAGTGGATTGAGAATTCTTCTTGAGGTTCTTCAGACGTCATCAAATATTCCTCAGATTAGTTCGGGGCAGGAGTCTAAAGAATATTGCTCAAGATGTGTACGATGAGAATGAAATAGAAACTAAGTAATGCCTTATTGCTTCGTATCATTCTTTCAAACATATGAACGAAGAATCTTTGGGCGACTTGATTGATCGCAGTGCTAGTCTTATCGGGAGAGCTGAAAACGCAAAAGGAGGAGCTGTTGTCATCTTGGGAAGTCAAGAGGTGATCTATATCCGAAGCGTATCTTCTTGGGATGATGAGATTGTAGGAAAACAAGTTATCATCAAAGGGATTGTACGATTAGAGAAGTACATCCCCAACCCCGAAGTATCTAAAGATGGTGCCATAAGCCAAGGAGCAATCGGTTCCCAGTATGTACTGGATGATGCTCAATGGCGTTTAGCATAGACTACTCCAAACATCTCAGCTATTAGACTCAAGACGAGAATTCTGATACCCTGAGATCATTCCGCGTCATGAAGAATACATAGACGGGGATAGATGCAAGAAATATCACTGCAAGAATTGAGATGAAGATAGTAATGATAGATGCTGGAAGGTAGGCTAGTGTGGGAACAGCAGCCTCAGGTATGAGTGTATAGATACTTAGAAGAGCCGCCACAAATAATGCGGGTAGTCCTGATTTAATACCCATGTCCAATCCCTCTGCAATCATCACTTTTGCAATGAATGATGGTTTTGCTCCAATCGAACGCATAATGACGTAGTCTCTAAGTCTTCCAAAAACTGATACTAGTAAATAATTCAAAAGACCAAGAAAGGCACTGACCAAAGCCATTATTGCTAATGGGTTCAATAGAATCCAAATTGTGTGGATGACATCAATATTTTCATTTAGAACAGTTTCTTGTCGAAAGATGTCAAATCCATAACTCTGAGCAAGAGATTCAATCGATGAAATTACAGCTTCATCATAGTAATCAAGCTGGACCAGAGCTAAATTGGTTCCAGTTACACCCATAGCACTCTGCAAAATGGATTTATCCATAAGTGCCAGCATTCCACCATTCAGTGTATCAAACGCATAAGCACTAACAGATAGAGAGTGTCCTTGAAAGCCTAAAGATTGCACAAGAGGATCTTCAAACATTTCTGTAGCTAAAGTTCCTCCAATCCATACCGAGGTGCTATTTGTTCTGATCCCTTCAAAATACCAATCCGATATGGTAGATTCCCAGTCCACACCTACAAGAAGTGCTGAATCTTCGCGTCCTTCCCCGATGAGAGTATAATCGTTTATCAAGTCGTTCCAGATAATCCCATCTCCTTCTTGCACATCTGAATATACAACAAGACGTGATTCGACAACAACAACCCCAAGTACATCTTCTAATTCAGCTAAGAGGGTTGTGTTGATCAAATGAGCAGATTCTAGGAAATCAAACGATTCGTTTAGAGGGGTTCCGTATGGAGAATATGCATCATAATATTGGTCCAATAGTGCAGAGTTGCCCACAGCGATTACATTGGTTCCCATTGACCGCATCAAATAGGAACGTGATGTTGTTTCTACTACACCACCTCCCATCCAGAGGAGAGATGCAATTGTGAAGCTTAGAAACAAGGCGATCATAGTTCTCCGAGTACCACGAACTCTTCGACCAGTCCCTTTTGCTGCAATACGAAAAGCTAATCCAAAACTATCGAGAAAACCCGCTTTGGTAACCTTAGTACCAACATCGGGATTAAGAGCAAGTGAAGGAGATTCTTGAACAGCATCGTAGATGGGTTTCTGTGAAGAATAGTAACCAGCAAATATGTAGATTGCAGCTAATAGTCCGATTTGAATGAACGGAAAGTCCATCGTAAATTGAACATTTGTTAGATAGGAAGATAGCCAAACCATTCCGAGCATATAGAATAGAGTACCAAAAGTTATCCCAAGAGTAACACTCGCAAGAAGTAGAATTACTGATTGAGCCATAAAGAAGTCGAAGATAGTATCCAATGTCGTTCCTACTGCCTTCATTAATCCAATATCGCGGCGGCGTGTAACCATCTCCAAAGACACGGTAGACGAAACTACGACAACCCCCAGTACAAAGACAAGTAGAAGTACAAACCAGACGAAGGTTGAGAAGAACATTCCCATGGAATTGGTGAGAGTACCAGTTACCGAATACACCGAAACATCAAGAAGCACATTTCCAAATAGAATGATAAAGGTCGTAGAAGCTACTATGCTAGTCAAAGAGAACAGTACAAGTGTAGACCTGAATGGACGTCTTTTTAGATCCTTTGAAGCATAGGTTTCTAGTTCAGACATCTTCGCTTAACTCTCCCGCATCCATCTTGAATCGACGAATACCTGGCTGTTTGATTATCCCTTGGTCATGGGTCATTACAATAACTGCCTTTCCCATCTTATTTAGTTCAATTAGGAGGTCACGAACCATCTGACCGCTGTCACCATCAAGATTCGCTGTTGGCTCATCCGCAAGGATAATCGGAGGATCATTAGCCATTGCTCTAGCAATTGCAACCCTTTGTTGTTCTCCTGAGCTTAGCTGCCAAGGAAGATGATCTGCACGATGTTCCATTTTGACTCGTTCAAGTAGCTTGATTGCTTCATCTTTCAGTTTTGAATGGCTCTTGTCTGAAAGCTGCATTGGAAACCTTACATTCTCTACTGCAGTCAATGTAGATATCAGATTGTAGCTTTGGAATATGAACCCAGTATTGCTCAATCGGAAAGAGGATCTGAATGCTTCATCATAGTCGTTGATTGGCACATCCATTACGTAGACCCGGCCGGAAGAGCTCAAATCAATGGCCCCGATGATATTGAGAAGTGTCGTCTTTCCAGAGCCAGAATGACCAGCAATGACAATAAACTCACCAGGTTTTACTTCTAGGTTTACATTGCGCAGAGCCGCTATCTCCTTACGTCCAGCTTTGTAGGCTCGAGAAACATCGTTTAATTTCACTGCGAATTTTATTTCCCCAAAATCCTCAACATCGATGTCATCACGAGTATAGTCTACAGCATCTAAGTATTCATCATCAGCCATTCAGTTTCACCTGTGAAAAAACTTGAATCTCAGTAAATGTGTCTGTGAAGACCTCTACCCATCTTGAAGATAAGGATAGAGGTCGACCAGTTTTTGTACTATAGACTACAGCCTGTTATGCTAAAATATCTGAGGTGGTCAACGTGGTACGAGCCCAATCAGTAAGTATGACCGGTTTCTCCCGTCCAAAGACCTTGATAGATCTCAGTATATCAGCTTTCAGAAGACTACTAGTGTAGTAAGATATCAGACTCTTATCTACATCGAGGTCTCTACTGATCTCAGCCTGTGTTGTCTGACCATTCTTCATGCACTCAGTTAGGATTGAACCTACAGTGGGATTACGTGCAAGGGCTGTCAGTAGAAGAACTCGCTCTTCAGTTGAATAACCTGGAAGGAAGATGTGTCGCACATTTCCAGCTCGAAGTGATACGATTTCACCGTCATTCTCAAGATTCTTCAAGTGATATTGAAGAGCACCCATTGCACATCCAATCGTTCGATGAAGTTCACGAAGATGTACACCAGGATTAGCAGCAACCTCATCTGCGATTCTATCACGCAGTTTGAGAACGCGTTTATCCTTTGTACGTTCTAACGAAATTGTTCCTATGATCAGTGCAACAAAGCCTAAGTCTAGGGATTTAGTCATCCAGCTAGTCCACAAACTGTTCGTTCCCATACCAGACCATGCAATTGCATCAGCTGTTATGTTAACGAGTTCTGTGCTAACTATTGATAGTGTATATCCTAATTCGAAAGTTCCTAAATCAAGAGCGGCTTGGTTATCGTTTGCTGCATCAGGAATAGCCTGTGCAATAAGATTCAAACCACCATACCCAGAACTAGACAGAGCTACACCAATAAGACCCCAAGTGATTAGCATGAATGATAATCCGATAAGGATTCGTTTAGTCCATTGGCTGCTCATATGTTTTCTACCACCAAGAACCCTAATAGTCTTTGGTAGTTAAGCAAATGGATTGTTGAAGGGTTGCACTACTGCACCAAACTTATCCAAAGTTGGACACTCCGTAGATGTTCATTTAACTAGTCTTGTAGGTCCTTAAATACGCTGAAGAGGATTATCAGCTGTGGAGAAACTCTGAAACGAGAGCCAAGTTTTGGAATCACTCTACCGTCGCCGCCAGTTGGACGGGACGTTAAACGCCCGTGGAGGGGATGTAAGACGTCTTCGTGGATCTTCTTAGATTCACTAGATGCAACCTCGATGAAGCAGGAACCGAACATCAGTCCTGGATTAAATATCCAAGATTGGGTAAGATTCGGGCAACGGTTGCACTACTGGGTTCCACCACGTGGAGGATAGGTCATTGTAATCTTGAAAGTGCATGTTTTTGCACCCATGGACATACAAGTATCCTCTTCAACGATTAATTTCTCGTACTCTATTCGATTGAAGTCAGTGAGGTATTCAAGAACTGCTTCGATGAATCCTTTCAAGAAATGACAGGAGGCGTCTTCTGCATCAAAACCTGAAGAATATGGATTATCTTCAATTTCAATTATTGCTTCCTCGTCAAGCCATAGTTTGTACAGTTTAGCAATTTTGATTTCACCAAAAGGTACAATCAATGTTTCCAAGGCCATTTTGATGAATTCGACTATACCCTTGAAGTCACCAGGAGGTTTCTGTTTTCCAACTTTGAAATACTCTCTCTGTGCTTCAAGACCTGCAAGCCTTCCAGCAGAATAGTAAAGGTCACGTACACGATCCGGGAACATGACTGCAATTCTACTACCAATTTTGTTCCAAGTTTTACCAAAAAACGCTACCATCAGATCGCGGTCTTTCAGCTTGCCTTGCCACCATGGAAGCACCTTATCCTGCTTTGACATTTGATTATCCCCAATATAATTGAATTTGTGTAAATGTGCGTTAAGTGCTTTGTTGTGATATTCTATCCCAGGCGTACATTCCAAGTGCATACTTCTGCACCTGTTGCACGACTCATCTCTTGAAACACTTTGGCATCTACACCCTTAAACTCGAGTATTGTTTCGAGTATACCACTAAATATCTCACAGTAACCAAAGCCCCTCATCCCTTCTAGGCTAACCTCTTGACACCATACACACGCTTTATCACTTATTCTAACAGAGCCTCGTGCAGTTTTCATATCAACATCATCTGGTTTCTTACCATAGAGAATCCTGTAGACTACATCAATAAGCTTTGAAACATCTTCACGAGTGGTTACGCTGTCTTTGGTTTTCTCCACAATCTCCGTATTGAGATAGATCTGTTGACCAATCTCATGTCCTAGATCGCGAAGTTTCTGGTTAGCTTCATCGATATTGGAAGTTTCTGAAAGAATCTTGTCAACATAATGAGCATAGAAACTTAGTAACAATGGATTATCTATCTTGGGCATTGATTATGACCTCATTGAAATTATTTGATTGTTCGACCGATCATCTTCAAACCGGATTTTCTGTATTTTGCTAGAGTTTGCATTATTTTGGGCATTGGCAAACTAGTAGCTTCTGCAATCTGTTCGGGAGTATTCTTACCATCACACAATCGGATGATGGCTATATCATCACCTGAAACTTTGCCAAGGTCACCCTCAAACTTGGGGCATTTCACATATCTGCCCATGGATCCAGCACCACCTGATTCTGTACTATCATCCGAACCTTCAGCAGTTCTTGGTACTACGATGATACCTCGTACTGCACACCATTTCAACAGGTCAATTACTCGATCGGTAGGTTGGAACATTGAGTCTGCAATTTTCTCTACACTAAGTGCTCCATCAACAAGCATCAAAACATCAAAACCAAAATTACGATGTGCTGTTTTCATTTCAGAATTAAGCTCTGAATCTAAGGTTAGTGATGTCGAATATTGAGGACCCCTTTCGGGAATCGTAGATGATGATACGTTGAAGTCTTTGGGAGCTAATTCCTCTACGGGGGCACTTACAACCTTAGGAGCTGTGTCAGGAGTATCTGGAGCAGCAGGAGTTTCTTCAACAGCAGAGGCGTTGATAGCTATACTATCAAGAACTTGAAGATTTTCTTCTGAAGACTCCTCAAATTCTTCTGGTGGAGGTGGAAGCTCAATTCCTTCAAGTAAACGAAGGACATTCTTGGTTTTTGCTATAGCTAGACCCAACTGGAGCTCAGGCACATAAAGAACTGTAAGAATCCAATTTTCATCGACTGGAGATAGAACTACTAGACCCTTGTCTGTATCAATAGTCATGAGGCGTAGGTCTTTCTTGTAAAGTTTGATACTATCCTTCACTCTTGGAAAGAGATCGTCAGGAAAAGCAAAGCTGACGAATGGACGGCCAACTTTTGTCATCAGTGAATAACCGAGAACCTGATCATCAAATCTAAGCTTTGATAGAGCTCGCTCTAAATCTTTGGAAGACATCTTTGTACACCTCACGCCTAGTAGTGAAACCACTTCCAGCCCGTTCAAGCTCTTTTTCTCAAAGTCTTAAGAAAAGCGTTGCGGTGATGGTCTCAAATCTCCATACGATGATTATTCGAAAACTGTTAAGAGGAGAATGGGTTTCACAATGTAATGAGACATTCTGAGGAGATAGAATGAGAAATTTGCTTGCTGGAATCATCAGTGTCTTGATTGGATCCACAATATTAGTGGTTTTGATTAATCTTTCAGAACCGTCATATCTTTGGCCATACAATGTGATATGGTTCCTTCTTAGTGGGAGTGATGCTCTCAGATTGTCCCTTGATGGATTCTTCAATCCCAGTACGTCATTGGGATACATTCTCTCCTGGATAGTCATTGGAGTGGTTATAGGGTTATTTTCGAAAAAGGGTTGGAATACTGTTCGATCGGTACTCTGGGCAGGATTAATTCTTGGCATTCTATCTCTAGCTTCAGTACTATTACTTACTGCGGGATACTGGGAATCACCCACGAGGAACATCGATTTATTGTATCACTTTGTTGGTTGTGCAATTATATCACTATGTGCCATTCCCAGTGCAGTTCCGATTACATTCATCATTGAAAGAGTAAGGAAACAAGCTGAGGCACCAATTCCTGAAAAGATTGAAACAACTTGCGATTGTGGTGCTGTGTTTAAATCAAATCCACTGATATGCTCAGAATGTGGGAAACAACTACGGGATGATTGATTCTAGCGGTCTCTAGTAATGCCGCCACCCAGGATACCACCTATTACACAAGCAATGCAAGGATAGATAGCTCCTTCGAGAGCAACTTGCATCAGCAGTAGAGAACCGGTTCCAAATATTGCAGCTATGTCAAATCCAGGGGATATCATGACGAATAATAACCATGTGAGAATAGCTCCGAGAATTGCTGCAAAAACTGCAGAGAGAATTCCTGGGAGAAAGTCCTTTGACATTAGACCAGCAATTAGACCTCCAGTCCCCCAAGCAAGAAACATCAATACAGAGGCACCACCAGCACCATAACCGACAACACTACCCAAGCTAGCACCACCCAAAGCTGAAGGATAGAGAATTGTCCCGACTACTGCGAGTCTAAGTTCTAGATCTGCATTTGCTAAAAAGTCTGTGACAATACTTGAGGATATCAAATCCTCAGGCATGTATATTCCAAATGTCATCACTAGAAATGTGATTCCGAATGCAGTTATGAGTCCGAACAGCGTGCCTAAACCTTGACCCAAAGGGGTTACCTCCAAATAGTTGGATTGTATATTCTATTCTCTCGCCTATTGTTTTATACCTATTCCATACAGCTTGTGTTTATCGTGAGATAGTATCACTCTAAGTAAGCAAACGTAGGGTCCATGTACAAACATCATCGCCAGTCGCTCTGCATGATTCTTGGAAACTATCTGCAGAGAATCCACGCAATTTCATAACTGCATCAAAAACGCCGCTTATGATTGCACAGTATTGTAATCCAGGCATATCTGTAATTACCACACCATGACAGACAGGACATTTTTCATCAGTGAATTTAATCATTCTCTTGTCATCACTGATATGTATTGATGAGAATTCCTGGCCAGAGTTTACTTTGTATGCTAACTGTAGAGTCTTTGCAAACTGGTGAAAATCAACAGCATGCTCCCTAATCTTATCAGCATAATCCATGAGAAGTGTTTCACCAACTCGAAAGCCGATGTCCTTCATCTTGGTATTGATTTCATCCACGCTTGCACTTGTGCTCATTAGTAAATTCATGAGTTCACGGTAGTTTGCTTGGAAGAGTACTTTTGATACTTTGTCAGTCTTCAATTGCCATCCTAATTTTCCTTTAATACCCATTTGGTTCAACCTCTTGTTAGTTTAACAGTACGAATAAATTGTAGAGTCTTTCCACGATATGGAATAGTACATTGTAGAGCCTCGAAATAGGGAATTCCGAGTACTGTTGCAATCTGTTGAAGTGATCGTGTTCCATCGCAGAGTTCCAGCACTGCGCGATGTTGTTTTTTGGCCTTGCCGATTTTTCCTTCGAAGAGAGGCATTTCAACAAGTTCCTTCTGTTCAGGGTCTTGTTCATCAGGACATTCAACATCAGCTATGCCTCTATTCACACACCATGTGACTGCGTCTAACACATGCTCAACAGGTTTTGCTAATTGCTCAGCTATCTTGAAGACTGTCATCTTCTCGTCCATGACTAGAAGAATATCAACCCCAAGATTCGCGTAGGATCTTTTTAGTGCTAAGTTCAGTTTTGAGTCAAGTGTCACTGCTTCACTGTAATTTTTCCCTCTAAGTACAACACAGCCATGAAATACCTCAATTTCTTCAGCATCTGATTCTTCCCCAGGTTCTATGAGATCATCTTCAACTTCATCAGTAATTATCGGTTCTTCAACAACTTCTTGCACAGGAGATGATGGTTCTTCGGGTACCACTTCAATCTCAGGTTCTGGAATAGCTATAGGAGGCGGGGGTAAATCTACCTTAACAAGGAGACTAACAACTGCCTGTGTTCGTGACAATGCACCACCTAGATGTAGGTCAGGTTCAAAGAGAACCGCAAGAACCCATTTTGGATTAACTCGTGCAAGAACCACACTACCTTGACCTGTCAAGATATTCATCAACTTCAGATCAGAAGCATGAATCTTGAGTGATCCTTTAATTTGAGGCAATACCTCATCCGGTAGTGAAAAAGAGAGAAATGGATGACCATCGTTCGTTATCAATGCATAGCCGAGTACTGACTCATCAAACTTCAGTTTTGTCAGTACACGTTCAAGTTGCAAATCTATACACCTAACTTAGCGATTAAATTCCTATTGAACGCTTACAATTACTGCATAAGTAACTTTTTACCACTGCTTGAAACCGCTGGATTTGATGTTAGAAAAGCTATCACCGTTTCTCTACTTGGTGGAGTCGAGTCATCTGACGAAATATACAATGCAGCAACTGCATTTGCTAGAACTAGCTGCTCAAAATGTTCCAAATCAAGAAGTAGTCCATAGATGAGTCCAGCATTGAAAGCATCACCAGAACCCAAGGCAATTTTGGTTTCAATCTGAAAAGTGGGAACTGAAACTACATCATCCCCAACTATACTAGCAGCAAAATGGGGGGTATGTAGAATAACACGAACCCCGGTTTCTTGTGATATTAGCTTGGCTCCTTTGATCCAATCCTCAGGATTGTTCACGATATTCAGCCATTGTTCCTGACCAGTGAGTGACCATGATAGCCAACCAACCTCATTCTCATTAAGGCCGAGAATGTCAAGATTTCCACTACTAATTCCCTTTTTCAGAAGAGGTCCAACCAATGCAGAATTACTTGATGGATCTCCTATGTCCATGAATGTAATCGCACGAGAAGTTTCCTTCGCCTTCTTGAAAAGATCATGTGCAAGATTGGCTCCATGTTTATTGTGATTCAGGTTAACAAGTGCAACTAGTCCGCTATTTTCAATCAGTTGAATATCAGCTGGTGTAAGGTCTGAGAATTTGAAATCAGATGCAGATCCACTATCGCAAACCATGAGATTGACTTTGCGTCCCGCGGATTCTGTTTCTATTGATACTGTACTTGATAATTGCCCATCAGTATGAATGTGGCCAAGATCTAGACCAGGTGGTGCAAGAGCCTCTAGAAGTGACTTGCCGTATTCATCAGTAGTTACAATTAACTTTGAATCAAGTCCCAAAGCAAGAAGTGCAGAGGCGGTATTCACACAGTTCCCTCCACGACGAATGAATTGTTCACTCTCCAGTATGTTACCACCACCTTGCTGGGCAAGTTTCTTGAGATCTTCAATGAACTCCTCAAGTGTGGGTACCAATACAAAATGGTCGACAAAGAAATCTGGAAGGATTACGGGATATGGCACCTTCGGTGGATTTGATAATTTGGAGATGAGCTGTGAATAGTCCAGCTCGGTCACCCCGGGATACGACTACGGTAATCTACACTTTCTTCAGTGCAGCCTTAACCATTGCAGTAATACGATTTTCGTCGATTCCTGTCTTTTTAGCAACCTTAGGAATGTCACAGTATGCTAAATCGGAAATTGACTTGATTCCTGCATCTACTAAGAGTGGTGCTTCAGATACTTTGACTGCTCTGAGTGCGGAAAGTTCTGCGATTGCACCATCAGGCTTACTGACAACAACTTTGTCTTCCTTAGCAAGTGCATCGATGATTTCTTCCAAGTCCTTCATGTACTGCTTGAGAGCTTCTATGTTATCTGGATAAACGGATTTTCGTCTGAGGTCAACGATTAAGCCCATCTTACGAGCATCATCAATAGTAAGACCAGCTTGAGAGGTCTCTTCTCTACTGAAACCACGACCACGTCGGGGTTTTGCACTCTTGGGGCTCTTTACTGTAGGCTCAGCGATTATATCAAAGCTCATAGGTTAATCACCTAACTCGGCGGCTTCGTGTCTTGGGTCCACTTATCAAGCTTTCTTTCCAGCAGATTGGGTTGGTTAGGTCTATGAAGTCCGCGGTCCTCTTCGTGTTTGAAGTCGAGTGCTTTTGACTCATCAACCCAAGCGATTTTCAAAATTATTTGACTACCTAAGAAATTGTTAATGGGTCAAAGGAGTTTCAAGCTCTTTCTTTCTTCGTTCCACTCTCCCAATAGCGATCATGTATACAAAGAAACCTGTGAACATAATCATTATCCCTATGAGCAACAAAGACACAAACAAGTTGAGTGTAGACATTTCAGACAACAACAACGCTACAAAACTCATCATTGGAAACCAAAGAATCGGAACAGAACAAACTAGAAAGATAACATGAACTTGTGGCTCACCTGCAGCATAACACCTAGATGAACAGTATTCTTTTCCCCTACTACTCCTCCAGCGAACTTTACTCCATTGATTTTCTGACTTCTCGCACCAACTACAGTGGGTTTCCCTAGTTTCCATATGGTGTGATGCTCGTGAGCCAAGATAACCTCATTGATTTCCATCAATGCCAAGAGGTCAACACTTGAAGATTTGATTTAGATTACGCTTAAGTATACACGAGGTGGCAGAGGGCGGTCTACCAAGCTTTCGAGATGGCGGTAAATGATTTCAATAATACTATTGGAAGATTCCTCGTTTGCTATGTCTTATGATGACTACGCCCTCTTCTTCGTTAGCAGTACTGCCATTGTCAATGTTGTTAATGTAATAAGAATACTCAGAGGGAGTACGATGAATAACAAGGGTATTTGAATGTCCATTCCTCGAGGGATCATTTCCAGAAGTACATACACAATTGTCACACCAAGCAGACTGCTCATCGCAATCAAAATACCACTGATAAGATAAGCCCATTTGGGTGGTCTGATTATAGAGTTCAACTGTTTTCCCTGTAACCTTCACTCTTTGCACACTTATGCATTCGGGTAACTATTGGTTCACTACTATAGGAGTCAACATGTGAAGATATTAGATTTGCCTTCTATATCTCCTGAAACTACTTTAAGTTTTCAATTCAAGAGTAAGCATAAGTGACAGATAATGGAACGGCAGAGGGGAGCAATTGTGTTTTTGATTGTGATGCTTATAGGAGCAGTCCTATCAACTGTGGGAATGATGGTAGCATCAGGAGTTGACCAAGAGGGGATTGTATACAGAACATTAAGCATCGCAGCTTTATGTTTTACTCTCATCGTCGTTTTTGTACCATTGCTCTATCCAGATCGTTTCGATGAAGAGCAAAATCAATCTGAAACGGTCCCTGATTCGAGTCTAGTCTAATTCTCGATGTTCTTAGGTTCGCAGTAAGTATAGTACCTGTTTTAGAATTCATCCAAGGTCTGAATTGGATTCTTTCAGATAATCAATAGCGAGCAACTTATGGAATATCAGCTGTTCCATCCAGAACAATTTGAAATCCAACACACGCAGTTCCATAGTTATCTGGATGGTTTGTTTCTAGATAATCGTTGATCTCTTCACCACTGCAATGTATGGGGTAGATGTTTTGCACACCCATATCAAGAAGTGCATCAACTGTATCAATGACGTCTTGTTGATCAGCATATAGAAGATGGAACCCGCCTATCACCATATAGACCTCATCTGCATTCATTACATCTAGCACCGTAGAAACTATGTTTTCAACTCCAGGATGACTACATGCAACTAAAACAACTAATCCAAGATTCTCTACGTCAATAACCAACGCCTGTTCACTAAAAACCAATATATCTTCAAAACCCATCCCAACAATGGAAACCCCAGTTGAAATCTCAGCTGTTTCTTCGATTTCGATATCATTGAAACCACTAGTCCAAGATCTTGGGTAGCCATAATATGGAGTATACATTGTGAGATTATCATACAAATCCGAAACATAGGTGAATCCACTGACATGATCCGGATGCGTATGAGAAACAACAACACAATCGCAAGCTAAACCTAGGTCAATACCTTGAGATGCTGTGTTGTTTTCCAATGTAATTGGATCAGGTCCAGAATCGAATAGTATCGTTGAATCCGTAGTTTCCACAAGTATACTGAGACCCCATGGAGAAAGGAGCGTATTATTGGGATGGTTATCTACTAGCACAGTAATTTTGACATAATCAAGACTCTCGACTTGATTTCCTGGAGAAAACAAACTCGGGAGCAAAATAATAGACACCAATAAGATAGCAGAAACACCAATGACTATTCCAATTCTTTGATTCTTATTCAATATTGTCACCTTTTGGTTGCTAGTAGTGTTCACCTAATATGCCAAAGATATTACTGAAAAGTATCATCGCACTTAAATAAAAATACTAGCAATACCGTGATTAAGCTAGAAATCATCCAAAGATGTTTGCTGAAAGGCATCTGCATCAAGCATAGATTCTAACTTCCGTTCCTGTCTAGAACTCATTGTTCCAAGAAGTGAGAGCATTTGTAATGCGTTAAGTGGTGCATTTCCCGCAAAATGGTTATTGAAATATCCATAGGTGGTTTCGACAATTGAAGTGATCTGTTCGAGTCGGGGAATCCAGGCGTCAAGCTCATCTAAGGAAAATCTGTAGTTGAACCAAGGATTAGCTCCATGTCCATGCCAGCGAATATACGAGAAATCAGCTGTTATCCTCAAATCAATGGGAAGTTTAGGTTCATCCACAATGACATTGGCAATTCCATAATCTTCCAGTAGAGTCCAGACCTTTTTTGTCAACCAAGAGAAATCCCTAAACTCGATTGCATATCGAAATGATGGGTCTAATGCAGTAAGAAAGGTCTCTAAGTCCGCCATGGTTGAAATATCCCAAGGAGGTAGTTGAATCAGCAATACTGGAATACGTCCTCGGAGTGGCTCAAGAAGTCTGAAGAACTCGGTGAGAGTTGCACCGCCTTCACCTGTAAGATCAAGACGTGTATCATGCGTGACCTTCTTTGGTAGTTTAGCAGTGAAAAATACGTCTTCACTAAGAGAAGCCAGATGGGTTATGAACTTGGGTTGGGGAAGGGCATAGAATGTTGAGTTTATTTCCGCAGTATCAAAATATGCGAGATATTGTTGAAGCATGGATGTTCCTGATTTGTAAAATACCCCTTTCCAGTCCTTATCATAAGACCAGCCACTTGTTCCAATATGAAGTCCTTTTCTCATTGCACTCACTAAATTAGTATGACAATAACTGGTTTTTATCTTCCGAATGGATTATTGCCCTCTAGAAAATCCATATCTTACAATTGTGAGTGAACTGTAAGAGACTCCTGTGTTCCACCTTTCTCACGACTGCTGTCGCCAGCTTGTTCCTGACCAGAATCAGTAACATTGTCATGAGCTTTGCCCCTCTTCAAAGGAACATCATTCCTCCGATGGGACCCGGCTTCTGTCCGCTGCATTGACTCACACGCACCAGTTGGTGTGATAACAGACGGTGTTTCCACAGCATTTACCATGGCAGGGTCTTCACTCCTCGCAGTAGACTCTGTAAGAGTCATCTGGTCATAAGAGTCGGCCACGGACTCCCCTTTCGAGGCTGGTGTCCTCTGGGGGAGTGCGGACTTCCCATGAGAAGAACGAGTCTTCCTCCGGGCTTTCAGTATGGCCCTATCCTTAGCGGTGAGCCACATCCCTAGTCCGTTCTCATCTCTCAGTGATGGGATGAGCATAATAAGGCGCTTTCCGATATTGAGAGCGCCATTCAGGTCGGCGTTTGTCTTCAATCCACAGGTGGTACAGATGAAGAGGTTCTGCTTTGGTCTCTGTCCTTTGTGTCCACATTTATGACACATGATAGAGGTCCATTGTTCAGGGACTGCAAGATACCGTTTAGTATCAAATCCAAGAGAAGCAAGCTTGTGACCCAGAATCTCACGGACCCTGGCAAAAGCCCAGCGATGGACCATCCCTCTATACTTCCGACCTTTGTAGTTCCCTCTGCGAGCAGCATTCCTGATACCTTTCAGTTTCCCAATTGAAACATAGAGGTCATAGTTATCGGCCATCTTACTGATATAGTCTGAGATATCCCTCACAAGCTTCTTGTCATACTCCTTACTGACACGCTCTCGTTTTCCACTCAGATTCCTGAGCTGTGATGTTACTCTATCAGGACTCTCACCCTTGGTAATGAGTTGTTCCATCTCTCGCTGGAGGGAAGCAACTCTCTCATCCAATGCCTTCATACGTTGGAGCTTGTCAAGCTGTTTCCAATAACGAATCTGTCTGTAGCCCTTCATTGTGAGAAGAACTGAACATGCCGCCTTGTTTATCCCAAGGTCGATTGACAGTACAGCAGGAGGTTTTCCAGTGGAGTCAATCATCTCAACAGCGAGAGTCACCGTAAAGATTGCCCACCACTTCCGATGGGAATCCTTGAAGACTCGGACTGTTTTAACATCACCTTCCTGCATCCGATTGAGATGGAAGGAAGAGATGGATAGAGGAATCATGAGTCTATCATGCTGGAATCGACCCTGTGATACAGAGTCCAAAGAGTTTCTAAGCTTCAACCAGTGGCGAATCTCAAGCTCGGGAGAATACACAATCCTGAAGCGTTGAGTAAATGCAAAGCGTGGGATCTTCCGTGTTGAGTATCCCTTAGTACGGAGTGGCTTCGCACCACCACGTTCAAGATAGCTCTGCCACATGGCAATAGCTGTATCTCTACATTCCTGAAACTCATTCGCAGAGATGTTTGGGAATCGAACCTTGAAATCATGTGGAACATAACTTCGACTCGCTTTCCCTCTGGATGCTGTCAAGGTCAATTCATCCAGCTTTGAGGCATTAATCCGCGTCTGTTTACTGCCTGTAAGTAACTTTTCTTTATACCGTTCAATCACTCCAAGATACGCCTTGATGACTCTACTATCTCTACCAGTAATACGGTTGAGGCGAGTCCTCTGTCTATCAGTCATTGAAGCCCACTTAATCGGGACCTTCACACTGATGATTACACCCTTGGAGCGACCCATTCATTTCACCTGAGCTGATTTAAACTTCTGACCTTTCTCTTTCGAGTTCACTCCCCTTCTCGTCTTCGAGAGAGGTTATGAACTCCTACAATTTTCTATAGTATTTCCTGATTTAAACTTATGAAGCAAAAACAAAATAATTGGATAATTATCAGAATAGAGTGGATATATCGGGATAGAACATCTGCATTCAAATTACATTTTCTTATAAATGAACATACTTTCTACTAACCACCTTTTTGAAGTCCAAAATGAATGAAATATGGTCTTTTCTCACTCGTACCAGATGACCCAGAAACGCACTAGAAGCACATAATTCTTACTCTTGGAATGAGGTGTCTTCTGATCTACAAAAATATGGGGCTCGCCCCAGTAAAGATTCAGTAATACTATGTACGTCCGTACATAATAAACAAATTACTATGTACAACCGTACAGAGTGAATAGAATACTATGTATAGGTGTACAGAGTGGGCAAAATGCTCTGTATAACCGTACAGAAGAAGGATGAACCCATGAAATATGCACGAATGGGAATGGGGATCACCCTCATATTGGAAATCTTGCCCTCTAGATATGGTTCATAAGAGTGTTCACTAATGCAGAACCTGTGAATTCAATGAGAGCTGACGAAGTAAAATCAGAGTTCAGTAACTTAGAGATACACATGGGAGATTTCAAAGATCGCAAATTCAAGGCAAAGTGCACCGTCACCTATGAAGATCAAATGTTAATCATGGATGGTGGGAAAAGAGTTGTCAGAATGCATGCTAGAAATATCGGAAATGTGCACATGGGTAAGAATGATATCACTATCGCAGGTTTGAATTTTGAGATTAAAGAGAACGAAGAAGTTAGCGTAGCCAGTGGTTCCATCAAACTTGAGCTTGGTGACGAAGCAAAAGCGTGGTACAAGGAACTTTGGGGATAAAACAAGACTATAAAAACGAGTTTTGAACCTCTCGGGTGCGCGGACCCAGAGGACTGGTAAGATGTCAGAGAACATTGAAAATATCGAATTGAGATTCCCGGACATTCTAGGCAGAATGAAGGCGATGATTGTGCCTTGTAATCCTGTTGATGATTTGAAGGCGCTTGCAGCAGATCCTGCACTAAAGAATGGAACCAGTTGCGACGGAAGTTCTGTAACTGGATTGGCAAACGTAGAAGCATCAGATTTGAGATTAGACCCGGATCTTTCAACTCTCATTGAGATTCCATTCAATGGTCGAAGAACAGCAGCAGCCATGTGCTACGTTAGAAAGAAAGTATCGACGGGTACAAATGATTACTATTCTTTGGATACGAGAGGAAGATTACAGAGTGTCTATGAAGAGCATCTTCCTGGAAAGATGCAACTTAGGGTAAAAACCGAACCAGAGTTTCATTTTATCACACCAGAGGGCCAACCATTTGATGATGCGGGATATGCTGATACACATCCACGAAGTCCAGGTATGGATGTTTTACTATCAATATCTGCTGCAATCAGAGAGATTGGAATCAAACCAAGAGTGATTCATCACGAAGTTGGTGAAGCTCAGCAGGAGATTGAACTTGATTACGAAGATGCTCGCAAGATGGCAGATTTCATTTTATTATTCAAGAATATAGCTAGATCAATTGCTCAGGCTCATGGGATTGATGTGACATTCATGCCAAAACCATTCCCAGGAGAGGCAGGAAGTGGATTACACTGTCACCTACAACTATGGGATGGGGAGAAGAATCTCTTTGGTGATGCAGAAACAGGAGGATTATCTGAAACTGCAAAACAGTTCGTTGCAGGTTTGCTTGAACATTCACCCGCAATTACAGCTATAGCCAATCCCAGTGTTAATTCATACAAACGACTAGTTCCCCATCATGAAGCTCCAGTTTACATCACATGGGGTGAAATGAATAGAACTGCCCTGGTTAGAGTTCCTATGTTTAGTTCAAGTGAAAAAGCAGCAGTCGAATTCAGATCTGGTGATGCCATGGCAAATCCATACCTTCTCTTCTGTGCCATTGTTGCAGCTGGAAAGGACGGCATCAATAGAAAACTTGTACCACCAGAACCCCGAAGTGAAGATATCTTCGTGATGAGTGATAAGGATAGAGCTAAGCACAACATCAAAATGCTACCATCTTCATTGAAAGAGGCTCTTGATTGCCTTGAAGCAGATTCTGTGATATTGGATGCCATTGGACCAGATATCGCAAGGAATTACATCAAACTGAAGCGAGAAGAATGGAACCATTACTCAAATCACATAGTCACAGAGTGGGAATGGGAGATGTATCAAGATCTCTAGTTCTTGTCAAAATACTTTCCTAGACGGTCAAAAGCTTCATCGACTGCTTCAGGAGTAAGTGGGCCGATTGAAATGCGAATATGACCTTCTCCAGATTCTCCAAATATAACTCCAGGCAGCACCAATGTTCCTGTAGATTGAAGGATATCCATTACGAGTGCCCGAGAGTCTTCGCACCCTTTCACCCGTGGGAACATGTAGAATGTTCCAGCTGTTCGATCCATCTCCAGTTGATCAATCTCACGAATTCGTAGGTATGCCAGGTCTCTGAGTAGATTTAGACGATCAATCTCTTGTTCAATGACATCAAGGCCATTCTTCAGAACATCAAGTGCCAATAGTTGACCTGCTGTTGGAGCACAGATACTGACAGTATCTTGGACCTTCAGAAATTCATCAGTGAATGCTTTTGGACCAACTACAAATCCAACCCGCCATCCACTCATTCCAAAATCCTTTGAGAAACTTCCAAGGGTGATTACATGATCCGCAGCATCACGTCTTAGTCGTGGACTATAATGAGATACCCCATCAAAGACCATTCTGGAATAGGTTTCGTCAGAGATTAGCACAATATCATGTTGAATGCATAGGTCCACAATCTTGTCGACTGCTTTTTTATCATAAACTGCGCCTGTGGGGTTGTTCGGGGATACTAAGAATATTACCCGAGTTTTTTCGTTTATTGCTTTCTCAATATCAGCAGGATCAGGTTGGAATCCAGGCCCGGTTGGAATCTCAACAACATTAGCACCTGCTAATTTGATTGCCATTGCAGAATTGAAATAATAGGGACTGGGCATAATGACATTTTCATTTGGCTTGACCAACGTCAAAATGGTCCCTGCAAATGCATTATTTGCACCTGCGGTAATGACGAGTTCATTTTGGGGATTTACATCAATCCCTGAGTGTTGACGAAGATAGAGAGAGAGCTCCTCTCTAAGCTCTAAGAGTCCTTGATCAGGAGTATATAGATGAGTTGAGGGATGTTGTAGACGGTCCTTTAGTGCGGTTATTGCATCTTCTGGAGGGATGTGACCGGGAAGTCCCTGTCCAAGGTCAAGAAAATCAGGGGAAGAGATAAACCGCTTAGCTGCTTCTGCCAGCTTCACTATGGGTGGGGGCATGATGTCTTCTGTTCGGAATTTCATCAGGAAGTTACTCCGGAAGGAACTATTGTACCACGCAAATACTAGTTCCTTAAAAAAAGTGTAGAGTCCGGAGATATAACCTTACCCACAAATAGTGAATATCTGACGGTCCTATCAGTAATCATTATATGGGGCTCAGAAAATGTCTGAGACGTGGTTCTATGAACAACGATGTTGGAAGAAGTAAGGTCCAAAGGGCAGCTGCACTTTCAGTTCTCGCAGCACTTTTGCTAACGATTATCAAGTTGATAGTAGGCTACTATACAAACTCGCTTGGTGTAATTTCAGAAGCTCTTCATAGTGGACTGGACCTAGTCGCTGCAGGAATTACATTAATTGCTGTACAGAAAGCTTCCAAACAGGCAGATTCCGATCATCCCTATGGTCATGGTAAAATTGAGAACTTTGCAGCTCTTGCTGAAACAATTCTTCTTTGGGTCACCGCAGGTTGGATCATATACGAAGCTCTCAGAAGAATTGCTGGAGAAGAATTCGTCGAGCCGAATATCTGGGGTATTGTAGTAATGCTTGTGAGCATCTTTGTTGATTATGAACGAAGTAGAATGCTCTACAAAACTGCAGAGGAATTTGGTAGTCAGGCTCTTGAAGCAGACGCGCTCCATTTCCGAACTGATATGATAAGTTCAATCGTAGTTCTCATTGGGTTAATCTTCGTATCTTTTGGGTTTGCAATTGGAGACCCTCTTAGTGCAATAGGAGTATCAATTGTCATTCTCTTTATATCATACAATCTTGGTAAGAGGTCATTTGATTTCTTAGTTGACCGTGCTCCTGAAGGTGTTAAGGAAAAAGTTCAGGAGGCTTGTGGTCAGATTCCCGGTGTTATCTCGTGTCAACGAATTCGGGCTAGAACTTCGGGACCAGATCTATTCGTAGACCTTGTTGTAACGGTGGATGAAACTGTAACAACGGGTGAAGCACATCACATTGCAGACTCAATTGAAACAGAACTCAAGGACTTGGCATCCAATGTCGATGTGGTGGTACACGTCGAACCAGCAAAAATAGACTCGGAACAATATGTCAAGATGAATATCTACGATCAGTTACAGGTTCTTGGAAGAAGAGAGAAAGATATCCGCAACATCCACAATATCAGGGTGTTCTCAATGGAGGGTGGACTGGAGATTGCCGCAGATTTAGAGCTGACTCCAGATTTGACGCTAACTGAAGCTCATGAGATATCAGATAAGATTGAGAAAGATATCAAAGAATCTATACCCAAGATCAAGTCAGTGACTTTTCATATGGAAACAGCCCTAGTTGAAGGAGATGCTACCGATATCACTCTTCAGTCACAAGACATTGTAGATGGAGTTCACAGTATCGTTTTAGAAGCAGCACCAAGTGTCAACTGCTCAAGTGTTGTTGTTAGGAGAGAGCAGGGAGGTATTTCACTTCTTGTAAAGTGTGGAGTGGATGGTTCTATGCCTCTTGCTGCAAGCCACGATATCTCCGATACTATAGAGAAGAGAATCAAAGAAACATTTTCAGAAATCATCTATGTCTTTATTCATGTAGAACCGATATGACTCAAACTTAATATTGAGAAACCGTCAACTTTCTTCAGAGGTTATTATTATGACCAAAGATTGTGATGCGAAGGCACTAGGTGCTCCTGAAGCACATGTTGTTCAGACAAAAGAAATGGAACTCGATACCCCTCTAATGGTCTGTTGTTTCCCCTCAGCGGGAGTAGTAGGACCAATAGCGGCACATACTATCATCGACCAGTTCAAGATGGAAGAAATTGCCCACTTGAGGTCAAAATTCATGCCATCGGCGGCGGTATTTCTGGAGGGTCGTCTTCGTCATCCGTTTAGAATCTATGGGAGCGAAAAACTCAATCTTATTGTTATCACAGCAGAACTTCCAGTTGCAGAAGAGGGGCTCTATGCGGTAAGTTCAGCCTTGCTTGATTGGGGTGCGAGCATGGGTGTAAAGGAAACTGTAGTTCTTGACGGAATTCCTGTGCAAGGTATACCATCAGAACGTAAAGTCCTCTTTGCAGCTGAAGAAGAGAAAATCGGCGAGCTTGCCAAGAATGAGCAAATGCAAATTCTCGACAAGGGTATAATCACAGGTATTGCAGGTTCTATCCTCGCAGAAACCCTATGTCGGTCTATGATAGGATTTGCTTTACTTACACCAGCTATCTCTGTAGTTCCTGATCCTGGTGGAGCACAGCAGCTACTTGAAGCCCTCAATCAATTATACAAACTCAACATCGACCTCACTGAACTTGTGGAAGGAAGTGAGATTATCCGTAAGAAGATGGAAGAGATGGCGCAGCAAGTGGATGGGATACAGAAACAACAAGCAGCTACTGGTGGTAATCAAAGATACGAAAGAATGTATTCCTAATTCTTTCTTAAAATTAGTATGATGTATGAGTGAATGCCTCATATGAGGTATAACTCATTCAATCAATCAGTGCACATATCGTAGGCGTCTTTTGCTCCCTCAGCATTTCTTTCGCCTACTTTGCCTTTCCAATTCTCACATATTATCTTCTGGACTGTTTCTAGTTTAACAAGACCTGTTGCTTTAGCAAATGCTCCAAGCATGGTGGTATTCACTACTGGTAGACCTGCGACTAGAAGTCCGAGCTTTAGTGCAATGCCAGTTCCATCGTATGTGTACACGTGGCCAGTTGGAATACCCAGTTCGCTAGGACTCTTTGGAGAATTGACAATTACCTTTCCACCTTCCTTGAGACCTTCAGTTACATCAATTAATTCAAGAATAGTAGAATCAAGGACAGCTACGATGTTGGGAGTATAGACCTGGCTCCGTACGTTAATCTCTTCATCTGCAATGCGTGTGAATGCTTTGACGGGAGCTCCACGACGTTCTGCCCCAAAGTAGGGGAACGCTTGGACACCCTTGTATCCATCATAGTACGCAGCCTTGGCAAGTAGCTCGGCGGCTGTGACTCCACCTTGTCCGCCTCTTCCATGAAATCGGATTTCAATCATTTTCATTTGAAATGGCTCCTAAGCTTACCTTGTAGTCAAGCTTTGCGCGACAACGGCCAAACATAACCTTTATTGTATAGACTGGTTTGTACGTACATCTTGTCACCTGTGTTGACGTACCAACACAATCTAATAAGAGGCTGCTTTTGTGATTCGGTAGGTGCTGATTCAGCCTGCTAGCGACACACGCCTTCGCGTCAACCAGTTTCACCAGGAAATGACCAAACCCCTCTTCCATGAGTGTTTCAAGAAACTCACTGACCTGTTCGATTGTTCAATGACTTGCTTGAAGAAGCTCTGGGACACGCCACCAGAACATCGGGGACTAGTAGAAGATTGCTTTGACGAGTGCGTGAAAGAGAAATTGGCAAAGGCCGAGGAAGAGCCATAGGAGTCATTCATACGAAGTTCGAGGGCCCAAGCTTGTGAAACGAGTACTCAGAACACCTTGAATCACAGGGGATTAGAACAGTCCCGTATGACCCTGCTTCTCATCCGGACTAGTGAGTGCGTACGTTTGTCAGAGAGTTCTGTGCCGACGTGCGACAGTGACACTATCGGTCCTTCCTCTCCCAGCCTGCCCGCCGTTCCAAATAGGCACATTCGTACCAGAATCTTATTTGATCTGAGAGGCGCTCAAGGTATTCCCTTCGGTAGATTTCCCAAGAAGAAATATGTTCCTCACGCGGGACACTCAAGCTCAAGTCACGGAAATTATCGAATCCCGGAAAACCGCTGATTCCATGCGGTTTGTTTGTCCATATCCACTCGTCCATCTCTATGACGAGCTTTTGTAAATCCTTACGCGTTTCGTCTTCAAATGTTGAATAATAGTCGTCGCTATCCAGTTCCACCTGCCTTAGGAGAATGACCCATTCGCTCAGATTTTCTAGGTACTCATTGATCTCTTCCGTTCGACACTCTCTCTCTGGTTTGCTTTCCTCTAGGATGTCAATTGACCACTTCAGAATACTAAGAATGGAATCATGTATGACGTCCTCGATTCGACGTTGAACCAATCCAAGGGCGGATTGTAGATCCGCAATCTTGTCGGAGTCGTCATTGTCCATTATGAATTGAGCAACATAACTTGCATACTTTCGCAGAAAGCGAAAAATCTTCTTGAACTGGTTTATATTGTCTGGGCTGAGATTCGTGAACCTGTAGGACCACATGTTCAGGAGGTCTGTGATCTTACTTGAGTAGTTACGTAGTTTCATTAGTATGTCTACTATGTGCGTATCTTTTTTGGCGTTCTTCTTGAAAAACATCACTTGGGTGCACAGATCGTAGAGTTCGTTCCAGGTCTTCGATGTCTCCTCAACACACTGCCATCTTCGTTCACGTTGTCTAACTATATCTTTCTGTTTTCTCTCTTGAACAGCCCCTCTAATCTTAAAAATGGCATCCAGAAGAAACATGAGTATTGGAAGAAATAGGGTGACGGTTATGAGCTTGAACGTGTCGGATTCAATATATCCCCACAGTTGACCCCAAATACTCACGCTTGGATACGTGAATTGATAGGCTACAAACATGATGAAATTGAACACCACAAGAAGTAGTACGGGGAATACAATCCACCACCATACATTCAGTAGTCCTTTTCGGTCTTTCTCTTTCTCTTCGGGGGTCTCTTTCTTTCCTTGGTTCAACTATTCCTCCTCCTTCTACCTACACTAACAATCTCAAATGGCTTCATACCGCCCAGAACCTCCGATCAGTGCTGGATCCACAACCGCTCTCCACACAACAAACAACACAATGCCTACACAGATGATTGCAAGTGGTTTCCTGACCGTCCCTGCGTGCCCGTCAGTTGCAACAAGTGATTGCATTGGCCCAACCTCACTATCCATAGGTCAAATATACATTTGAATTTTTCTACATCGAAAGTTAGCGTTCACGTGCAGACATTATCCTCTGTTCAATTAATTATTTTACTATTTCCCATTCCCCATATTAGCCAATTGTTAAGGTAATACATGGGTAATACGTCCATATCCGTCTGCCTTCGGAAAGAGAAAAAATCATATGGATTCCAGTGAATTAATATGTTCTTAGGATAAATATGGGACTGATAAGCATGATGCCACGTAGAGGTTCTATAGCTGTCGGTATTATTATACTCGTTATTTTTGCAGCGGGGGGAATCTATTTCCTATTTGCTGATGATAAAAGACCTGCTACTAATCTCGTTTGGAGTATTGATATTGGAGATGAGTTCATCTATCAAGTTGAAACCTCTCATTTTGTTGTCGACAACTTTTACAACATATCGTTTCAAGACATTACACCAATAAACAACACGCGAATCAGAATGGTGATTACGAGTCTTCCTGATATTCCACAGATGATTAATGGAGAATTGTTCATAACCGAAGTCATTAACGTAACTAAGACGCATTGCTCTTTTGAGAATGGAAGTGAAATCGCACCAAGCTGCTATAACGTAATTAACACATTATTATCAGCTGCGCTTCTTCCAGCTGGTGACTGGACTCTCCTCGACATTTTGTATCCTGACGAAGTGTCCAATGCTTTCTATCCCGGTGAGTTTACTTCTGCCCTTCACGATGACTATTTCCTCTTTGGTTATGAGTTATGGCCAATGGATGCGATTATTAGATGGAGTGCAAATGTGACACTCGATAAAGGCATACCACTAAGGGCCGTTGATTATAAGGACTTTTCAGGATCGACAGGTATAAAGAATATATTCACACTGAACTTAATATTCTGAAAGAAAAAATACACTGCACCCTATGAGTGCAAAACTGTTTCATGGGTGCAGTGGATTCTGATTTACTAATTCTCCGTGGACTTCTTAGTCTTACCACCCTGGAAAATCATTTTGACTCCAATGATGCGCACAGTACCAAGGGGCTTCATTGACGTTGTAACCAGCAACGGTGAAAGCTGCGTGCATACAGCAGTAGATATTAGAGCAGTAAATCTCCCCACCTTGAGAGTTTCTATCTATGATGTCAATGTGATGACCATATTCATGCATCAATACTGTTCTTCTATATGCTGACATAGAAGGAGGATTCCAACCTGAACGATAATCCATCATTAGCTGATCGTGAATTGCAATACCTCCAGTTAGATAACTACTCCAATGGGCGCCTAAAACACCAGCCCAGAGTTGGCCATTCGCGTAAAGATAGTGTGCGAAAAGACACCACTCATATTTCGGTGTATTTCCTTTGTTTGCGAAGTACTTGTTTCGAAGATAGCCCCAGTCTGAGCTAGAACTTGTTGAGGATATGTCTAGATTTTTGTAATTGGTGTAATCGCTTCCTGTAATCGCACTAGAGAGGAAGAAATCAGCTCTGTTGTAACCATGCACAATATAGTAGCTTTCAAGATAATTCAAATCTGAAGAGGCGGGAGCATGGCCAGAAAAATAGTCAACCTCTACCCATCCTGCATCATGATGTGGTTGGTTTATCACTATTATACGATAACCTGGAGACACCACAGAATCCGTATATGTGAGTTTCAATGTACGTAGTGAGTCAAATGAATAATCGCCTAAATCCACTTCGAATGACCACTCACCATTAGGAACAGCTATCGATGTTTTATATGCACCATCCATATAGACCTTAAGCGTAAAGGCCGCTCCCCATGTACCTGGGTTAGCAGCATGCTTCACGGTGATACTCAATCTAGTGTCAGTTCCTCCACGAATGCGATACTCATTTTTAGGAGCTGAAATTCCTGCCTGGAAGTACTCGCCATTCACATCTTGAGGTGTTCCATACTCATCGTAAACCCAAAAGTAATCCAATCTCCACTGATGTTCCACCCAACCACAATAGTTTATTTGAACCGTAATTGTGTGCTCTCCATGCCACCAAATAAATGGCGTCTGAATGTCACCGTGAAAACCACTAGAGCTAATCACAGCTGAATAGAATTCTGTTCCATCTATGAACAACTTTAAGATTCTACTATAGACATCAGCATCTCGTGCAAGCTGGACATGAACTTTATAATATCCTCCCCAAAAGCCAGGATGCTGTGCGTCGAATCTGAATTTTTGCTGTGAATATCCGGTCTTAATGAACCAGTGGCCATCCTTTGCTGGTGTCAGCGGCGTAGCTTGTTGGCTATAGCCACCTGGATCTGACATTATTAACGAGAAGTCTTGTCTATCTGGATACATCTGATCTAGAATTGCGTTTACTTTCATATCTTCTTCAGTTCGGTTGACTTCGTTAAGTACAAAAACAGCACAACTCTCAGTTGTGAAGTTCAAATCAGTCATTATCGCTTCTGAATTGTCGATAATCGGTTCAGCTGGCACAGATTCATGTTTGTCTACATTGGTCTTCATCCCATTATTTCCTGCACGAGCTCAATCTATTTCCATATAACGAGTGACCCAAGGAAGTTCGTATGAATCCTTTCCAATATTGTGATCTGTACTTTTGCCCTTAGCTAAATCCATATCTTCTGTTAAAACTGATGTGGTTTCAACATTGCTATAATCAGTAGAATCATTCTGACTTATCGGATATGCTGTATTAGATGTGGATGCGAGCAAAAGCACAATCATAATAGAAACCGAAAAAATAACTACCTTATTCTTCTTCATTTTTCTCTACCCACCAAGATTTATAGATACTATGACCTACACCTTATGTTAATGGCATGGTTTTATTTATATATATCGATGATTTAATCATCTTAAAATCTATATTAAAGTGTATCAGAACCTTGAACACCTTGGTACATGGGACTCATATCAAGGTCTTGGAAACCTGGCAATCCATATGAGTACCCAGACCCATTAGTTGAAACTTTATGTGATAAATGCCATCCATCCTCCGATGCTAGAGAAGGTCTTATGAAGTGTCCAAGACCACCAAGAGGAACTGAACCAAGAGATGGATATCCAAGAAGCAAATTGCATTTTTAGAGATTCTGTTATTCCTTTTCAATATTCAAGAGCACGTTCACCAAACCTTCTGCGGAGTTAGCGGCCTGTTGGAGGCCAACTCCAGAACCAGCAGTATCAGTACCTACAATATACAAGCCCTTTATTGGAGTGTGAGGTCCGGGTCTATCTAAATCGGTTTGACCGGGAATCAAGGCGGCTCTAGTTGCGTAGGAGGTCTGAACATGTTCCATTTCTATATGTTCTAGTATACCCGGATGGTATTTTTCTAGTCCATTACCTTTCATAATCGCTACTTGCTCATCCACAGATTTTCCCTTTATCTGCATCATAGCAATAGCTACTAGTTCTTTTCCTTCAGGTGCACATGTAGGGTCAAAACTTGACATAGACATTATCCATCTATTAGGATTTGGATGAACTAAAACTCGGGATTTTCTATCTCCGATTATGATTTTGTTTAGACCCAACCACAACGTAATTCCGTTTGTAATCTGCATATGATCCCATTTCTCAAAGAACTCATTTACTTCATTTCTATTCGATTTTATAATCTCAGGCATGTTCCATAGTGGAATATTACTTACTACTGTACTATGTTTGAATATGGATTCTCCAACTACAATTTCAGAAACCATACCATCGCTTTCTCGAATTTCTCTAACAGGGGCGTTTAGAACATAGTCACCATTAATTGCGTCAACTACTCTATCAACGATGTTTTGCATCCCGCCAACTACTATTCCTTCATCATACTCACTCGAGCCCAATATCAGCCTCTTTGCAGAACCTAACTTGGATGATTCCTTGTCAGTGTCCTTGAGGGTTCGTAGTGACTCGTATGCAGATGCCTCAGTGATTGGGACACCAGCAGCCATGTAGATTGCACTCTGCATCACATCAAGCGTAACCTGATGGGTTGCACCTTTTGATTGCATAAACTCGAGAAATGTGATGTCCTTGTATTTCTTCATCTCTTCAAGCTTCATTGTTTTGATCTTTGCACCAATCTTGACGAGACCTAAACGTCCTCTCCAGCCAGCTAGTGGCCATCGAAGTGTTTCTCCAATACTTGAGGGAATAGTGCCAGTCTTATCATGTACACGAAAGTCCCATCCTTCATGAAGAATGAACTCAGGAGGAGGAGAAAGGTATGTTTTCAGAAAACGTACAAAGGCTCCTCGTGTGACACGTGTAATTACGTGGAGACCTTGGTCAACTCGAAATCCATCAACCCAGTAACCATGCCAGACACCACCAACGCGATCACCTTTCTCGATAACAAGTACTTTCTTTCCCTCGGCAGATAATGCAAGTGCTGTAAGTAAACCACCTGCTCCTGCTCCAGCTACGACTACATCGTAATCTGAAGGATCTAATTGGTCAAGAGATATTTCTTGCATGGTTGGACTCGAGCAATACGAATTCCTAAGTCTACTTAAGCATGTCCAAATTACCTATTTCTCACATTACAAGTGAACTGTAAGAAACTCCTGTGTTCCACCTTTCTCATGACTGCTGTCGCCAGCATCCGAAAGACCGGAGTCTTTCAAAGTGTCGCGAGCTTTTCCCCTCTTCACTGGAACATCGTTCCTCCGATGGGACCAGGCTTCTATCCGCTGCATTAGCTCACACTCACCAGACGGTGTAATAGCAGACGGTGTTTCCACAGCGTTTACCATGGCAGGGTATTTACTCCTCGCAAACTCCACAAGTGAAGTCTGGTCATAGGGGTCGGCCACGGACTCCCCTTTCGAGGTTGGTGACCTCTGGGGGAGTGTGGACTTCCCATCAGAAGAACGAGTCTTCCTCCGGGCTTTCAGTATGGCCCAATCCTTAGAGGTGAGCCACATCCCTAGTCCGTTCATAATATTCTATGGTCATGCGAGTATATGAGCTCATACATTTTCATGTCCAAATGCTCAGAGAATCTCTATTGGGGTTCCTTTGGTCGCAGATTCATACGCAGCATCAACAATAGTATGAGCAGCTACAGCATCAATAAAATTGGGTGAGGGATTTTCTCCTGATTTGATTGCACCAAGAAATGCATAACTTAGCGCGGCATACCGATTATCTGCAGTGTCCACTAGAACACCATAGGTTTCTAAAGACCCATTCTTCGATTTAATTCCGATGTGCTCCAGCAATAGCATGTCAGCAGTTTCCGCATTTATTCTGACCGGACCTTCTCCTTTCAGGTGGTATTCAAGAAAACGATTTCCAGATTCGAGGGTTATTCCGACGAACCCATTTTCAAAGAAGAACTCGATGTGTCGTTCATCTGGTCGGTCAACCGAATGCCAGATTGAATCAAGTGTGCTCATAGGACCATCTTTGTGGGTCATCATGAGCGAAGCCAAATCCTCAACTCCGCGATTAGTGAAGAAACCAACTTTTGCGTATACATCAGTAATCGGTCCAAAGAACCAGGTGAGAAGATCAACATCGTGGACACAATGCTCAACCAATGTCCCACCACCCGCAATTTGAGAATCACCTCTCCACTCATTTATTTTCTCAAATTCTTCGGTGTACATATGATCGGTCCGGATATGAGCCAACATTGGTTTTCCAAAATCGTGTTTCTCCAGTAGATTCTTTGCATACAGAATGAAAGGATCATATCGTAGTAGGAATCCCGCACCGGATGGAACTTTGGCATCCTGCGTTACGGCCATCAAGGTTCGTGCTTGTGGGCAGCTATGCGAAAGAGGTTCTTCACAATATACTGCCTTTCCAGCTTTAGCTGCAGCTTTAACGATGTCACTATGTTTGCTGGTAGGTGTACAAACATAGACCACATCGATTTCGTTATCACTCACTAACTCGTTGTAGTTCTCATACGTGGTTGGAATTTTAAAATCCTTAGCTGCTTTCTGCGCAGATTCTGAATCAGGGTCACAAACCGCAGAAATACGAAAATTAGCCAAGTTTGTCTTCTTTAGAGAGGTAAGCGCTGTAAGATGCGCCCTTCCTATATTTCCAGTTCCGATGATCCCCAGACGAAGTTCTACTTCCTCACTCAATAGGATTCAACAACCATGGAAGATTGATACGCGAATTGTATTTGAGTGTTATTAGAATAGCAGTAGGCAGTAGGACAACTATTATGAGGACGCAAAAACCTTTCGAAAATAACATAAAAATCGTGATATGATAATAGGTGGATTAGCTCTTGAGCGATATTGAAAATCTCCTAGAAACTGCGAGAAAAGCACTAGATGAAGGAAAGAAGGAGAAGGGAGTAAAGATACTGGTTCAAATCGCAGAGAAAATTGGGAGTAATGGTGAATATGAGGAAGCTGCGAGATTATACGAAGAGGCCGCATTGATTTATCGTGATCTCTATAAAGCTGAAGAGAGCTTCAAATTATTCGATAAAGCTACATTGATGCTGGTTCGTTTACCACAAGATATTGAGATTTATGCAGAACTAGTTCGATTGAATACAGCAGCAGCAATCATTGCGGAAACAGCACAAGAATACAAGAAAGCTGCTGACTTCTATTTTAGAGCAAACGATTTTGCTATGAGCACAGAAGAACAACAGACACTCACTATTCAAGCAGCTGACGCGCTCGAAAATATTGCGGATGAGAAAGAAGCAGAAGAGGATTATGGAGATGCAATTGCACTCCTGCGAAAAGTCGGTAGGTTATATTATACTGCAGGGGATGATGAACTCGGTGATCGAATCAACGATAGAGCAGTCCGAATAGCAAGAAAATGGGCGGATATTTCAAAGGAATTGGGTGATTTCTTATCAGCAGGTAATGCTCTTGCGGAGGCTTCACAGTTGATGCAGACTAAGGGAGAGTCTCCTGAAGCCACACGAACAATGATGGAAGCAGGAGAATTGTATGAAGCAGCGAATCTATTTGAGAAAGCTGGAAATATCTATGATGCAGCTCAAGAAGCTTACAAGCTTCAAAGACTTACGTCTGCACGTACAAAAGCAATTTCAAAAAGTGCGGAGGCGTACCTCAAATCACAAGGACCACCAGAAGCAGTTGCACCACTCCTTGTAAAAGCAGGAGGTATGTTCAAAGAGATCAATAGGCCTATGAAAGCAAAATGGGCTTATCTTCAAGCAAATGAACTATTTGGAGAATTAGCTGGAAAAGCAAAGAAAATGAACGATATTGAATCTCAGATGAAATATCTCAGATTTCAAGCAATGTGTTTACTAAATTGGGGACAAAACGATGTTGCAAGCGAGATGTATATCAAAGTGATATCACATTATTTGGATCAAGCAAAACAAGAAGAAGAATCAAACAACAAGGAACTACAAGCACTATCGATTGAGGAAGCAGCAGAAGTACTAATGGAATCAGGACGCGCTACTGAAGCGAAAACCCATTATGAAGATGCACTTGTGCTTTATGTACAACTAGCTGAGCAGGCAAAAGAACTAGAAGATAATGAGGGTAGTTCCAAGTTCTTCAGCAAAGCTGCAGATTGTGCGATAAAACTTGAGAATAAGAAGACTTTCGCAGAATTCCATAGGTTATCTAGTGAGATGGCGGAAAAGGCAGCGCATTTCTACCAAGAGCTTGGTGTTTCTGAACTTACAACTGTGTGGCTACGTACTGCAGGATTGGA
>Ga0209976_10000116_pt1 | contig 55101 bp, 107 predicted proteins | sample SumtaG_FD_182806 | JGI IMG/M metagenome (GOLD analysis project Ga0209976, IMG submission 182806) | Deep subsurface microbial communities from Indian Ocean to uncover new lineages of life (NeLLi) - Sumatra_00157 metaG (SPAdes) (version 2) | ecosystem: Environmental > Aquatic > Marine > Oceanic... | reverse complement strand
GGCCTCAATCGCCGAAGTGACCGCCGGCAAGGAAGGATTTAAAATTAAGCAGCACTCCCCACTTGCTGCAATGAAGCAGCTGGCAGATATGGAAGGATACAATAAGCCACAAAAAATTGAACAAAGTGGCGTAGTGGCTTCAATTCAATTGAGCAAAGAAGAGTTCATGGAAGTAAGAAAACAAATGCTTGAAAAAGATGATTGCTGAAGCTATCACGCAAGTAAGAAAAATTGAGTGTGAATTAAGCCTCGAGTATGCCACTCGATATTTCTTTAAACAACGCCTTGGCAATAAAATGATAGTGGCACCCCATCACGAAGTTATGTTTAGATTTATGGAGGACGTGTTTAACGGTAAAATCAAGAGAGGCATTATTAATATACCTCCTGGTTATACAAAAACAGAAATTGCTTCAATTAGTTTTATGGCTAACGGTCTCGCCAGGAATAAACGAGCAAAATTCCTTCATCTATCCTACTCTGATGGTCTCGCCCTAGATAACTCGGCAAAGACACGTATAACGGTCAAATCAATTGAATACCAAGAGATGTGGCCAATGCGACCGCAAGACGATGCCGACAGCAAAGGAACCTGGTGGAACGAATTCGGCGGCGGAGTAAGAGCAACCTCAACAATGGGTCAGGTTACAGGGTTCCGTGCTGGCACTGCTGAGCATACAGCTGATAACTTCACAGGCGCACTGATTATTGACGATCCAGTAAAGCCTGAAGATGCATATTCTGACCTTAAGCGAGAGTCTGTAAATAATAACTACAACGAAACAATATCTTCTCGCGTGATGATTGAAGAAGTGCCAATTTTAGTTATTATGCAACGAATTCACTGGAATGACTTATCAGGATATTTGTTGCGTGGGGGTAGTGGTGAGATGTGGCATCATCTAAATTTGCCCGTTGAAATAGATAATTCAAAAGCATATCCATCGCAATACACTCATGGAATAGAATATAAACACGGCCTTGATGATGGTTGGCTATGGGAATTTAAGCACAGGGAAGAACACAGAGCGGCACTTGAATCACACAGGCGCAAGCACCGAGCCCAATACATGCAAGACCCACTTGAGCGCAATGAAGATAATCAAGTTTGGACTGATGACATGATCCGGAGAGCGCGAGCGAAGAAATTCGGCGAGATAACCAGAACAGTCGTATCAGTTGATCCGGCCGTAAGTAACAATGCTACGAGTGATGAACATGGCGTTGTGGTGGCTCATAAGCACCAAGAAAACCAGTATTCTGTTGATGCTGATTTTACACGCAATGGTAGCACTCTCGAATGGGCTCAGGCTGCAATTGCTGCGTATGAAAAATACGATGCAAATGAAATAGTGATAGAGACAAATCAAGGCGGCGACATGTGTGAGTCAACATTAAGAAACGCCGGATTTAAAGGTAAGATAACCAGGGTCCACGCGAGTAAAGGCAAGGTTGCAAGGTCTGAGCCAGTTGCTGCATTGTATGAGCTCGGTTATGTTGCGCATAACGAAGGCCTATCCTTAATGGAGGATGAAATGCAGGATCTTGATCCGCTTACCGGTAAAGCAAAAGGTAAGTCTCCAAACCGTGTGGATGCGGTAGTGTGGGCGCTATCTGAGCTAGCGCAACTGCAGAAAGCTAGAAAGGTAAGGGTTATGATCATATAATTTCGTGTTATGCTCATCAATATAAAAATCATGATAAAGGGGAACGCCTTGCTTTCAGGAATATTAGAAATAACTTCATGTATCGTTGCCGCAATATTTGGGATTGTTGGAGTTTTTTATGGGATGTCGATTGATAACTACAATGTATCGCCCGTTTATCTTGTCGCGGCCAGTGGGTTGCTCGTTGTAATTGTTGTGGCTTACCTATCCCAACTAGCAGAAGTAATGCAAAAGCCAGAAAAAATCAATGTAATAATTTGCAAAGTGCTGAATAAATTAATCTATGTTATTATTATAATCCAAGTCATCACTGCGGTCTTAACGGTAAATAATTAATGATATATCCAGATGGTTACTTATCAAAACAACACGACGTTACGCTAGAAAAGAAGAGTAATAATATTATTACCTCTCAATTAGCGTTTGCTGATTTCCTAATGAATGGCAATAACGGCGACTTATCAGCATTTGCAGCTATTCAAATGTACTCGGACTCAATGCCTTTCTATAACGCTGTTGACATGCGAGCTAGGCATTACTCACAGATCCCTATTCGACTTTTTAATACTTCTACCGATGAGTTTATTGATAGCCACCCAGTTTTAGATCTATTAAAAAATCCAAACGCAGATATTTCCGGGCTTGAATTCTCATACTCTTACGTGAGCTTTTTTGATATTACCGGAAATAATTTCATACTGGCAACGGGTAGAGTTGATCGTCCGCCGTTGGAATTAATTAATATCCCCCCTCAAAACATTACCTTTGGCACTAGCACAAAATTTAGTATTTTAAACGTGCCCGACTGGATCCAGATGACAGCTACATCGAGCGGTATCTCAGATATGTTTTTTGCTGAGGAGGCCAGGGAAGGCAATCAAACGTCGATTCGATATTACAATACAGCCCGTGACCGTGAATTGTGGCACATGCGTTTATTCAACCCTAAACGTAACTCTGGTAATTTTTGGGGGATGAGCAAGGCTAAACCAATCTTTCTTGAGATTCAGCAGTATCTATCTGGCAACAACAACAACTGGAGTATTTTAAAGCGCGGATCAAGAATGTCGGTTGCCTGGGTAAACAATCGAGGTGAAGAGTTAACCGAGGTTCAATGGGACAGGCTCCAAGAGCAGGCGGATAAATATCGAGGAGATACGAACGCCGGCGGCACACCTATCCTTGACGGCATGGATATAAAAGATATTCAATCCAAAAATACCGACATGCAATTTAAAGAGCTACAAGAGGCAATGCTAAGTAGGATATCGGTAGTTTATGGCATTCCGTTAGCAATGTTATTAGATAAGTCAATGACATTAAATAACTTGGAAACCAGCGGATTGTTACTCTACGACAATGCGGTTATGCCTCTAACCACATACCTATATGATGAATTGACCAGGTTTCTACTGCCCCGGTACAAAGACACTGAAAACTTAGTATTCAAATTCTCCGAAAGTGATATACCAGTCCTACGGCCGCGCGTACTTGAAAACGCAAAGCGCCAGCGTGAACTGAACGTTAATACTATCAACGAGATTAGAACAGTTATTGGCGATCAACCTCTTGATGAGGGCGGCGACGTTGTATTCATCAGTGCCACCTTAGTGCCTGCGGGTGTTGACCTCGGAGAAGAGGATGAGCCTACTGATTCTTTATTAGGTGATGAAGAATAATGGCAGCTAGCGAGGCAGCAAGAAATCAAGCTCGAGAGGATCTGCGCTCAAAGATCAAACTTGAAAAAGATTTCATTCGCAAGCTGACTCGTTTAAATAATCAAATAATCAAAAAAACAGTGTTGGACTTTGGGCGTGATGGCGTCGTGCTCAATGCGAGGGAGTTCGAGTCTGAACTATCCGAGTTGTTAGATAATCAATACAATCGCGCAGCAAAAGAGTTCAGCAGTCAAATTAGAGACATATTGCCAGAAGATTTAGAATCAACCGAAAAAGAAAACTCATTGATAACAGATGCGCTAATTGTTTTTTTTGCGGCTAGAGTGATTGATCAGTCTCAAATAATCACGCGCACAAACCAACGTGATATCTCCCAATCAATCGTATCGGCCAACAGGCAGTTGCAAGAATTAGCTGAGCCCGGGGAGATTGTGAGCACCATAGCGGTGGCCGCAACGGCCGGCGCTTTATTGCGACGCAAACTAAAAGGTCGCACTAGGACGATTGCAACAACTGAAGTTCAAGTTGCATCTGAATCATCCAAATCGACCGAGACATCAATATTAACTAGGAACAAGGCCTCCCTCCCTAGGCCTGCGCTAGCAATACCTCAACCTCAAGTTATTGTGCCTGAGCTCCCTGTGGGATTAACTCCGCCGCCTGTTGAAAAGGAATGGGTTACAGCTGGCGATGAAGTAGTCAGGGTTTCTCCTTTCAGCCACGTTGAGGCTGATGGCCAGAAAGTTAATATAAACGAATCTTTTAACGTTGGCGGTCAATTATTGAGAATACCAGGGGACACCAGTCAGGGAGCCTCTTTGTCGAATGTCCTAAATTGTCGATGCGCCAGTGTTAGGGATAAAAACGATGTATTGAACGCAAGAAGGTCAATTTTTGATGCAGAGACTCGGATATCAATTGAAACCGAAGTGGCAGTACCTGAATTTGGGTTTACGTCCTAATACTTGCGTAAATCCGCCACAATGGTAGAATCCTTATAACAAATGAAATTAGGAAGGTAAGTGTGAAAACTAAATCGAATTTAGACAGAATCGATGTCGCTTTCGAAATAAAGGCTCTTCAAGATGATGATCAAGATGATAAGTTCTTTATATTTGAGGGCCTAGCCTCTACCTTCGGCAATTTAGATTTGGTCGATGATATCGTCATGCCAGGCGCTTTTAAAGATTCTATTGAAAAGCAACTCCCTGTAATCCTGTGGCAGCATAACTCTAACGAACCAATCGGGATGCCGATTGAGATTAGAGAAACCATTGAAGGATTATTTATAAAGGTCAGGCTTCCGAAAGAAGATGTTTTTGTTTCAGGTCGTGTAATACCTCAATTAAGAATCGGATCAATTAAGACAATGTCTATTGGCTTTATTGTCTTAGAAAAAGAGCTTGATTTGGAAGATCCTAGAATTCGTAAGATTATAAAAGTCGACCTTAAAGAGGTTAGTCTAGTGACATTTCCTGCTAATCCAAAAGCTGTTATCACAGCTATTAAAACAATTAATGTCGAAGATGTGAAAAATGTTACATCTCGACGTGAATTCGAGAAACTCCTGCGGGATGCAGGACTCTCAAAATGTGCGGCTGAGATTGCCGCATCAAATAAGTTCAATGAATCTTTACAGGGGGAGCCTGTCGATGATGATGTTGAGCTGAAAAAGGCGTTAGCAACTATAAGTTCTAATTTTGACAATACAATAGCAGCTAATGAAATCAGCAAAATTTCACAAAGGGTAAACTTCTTATGAGTACTGAACTAAAAGAACTCGGCGACAAAATCGCAGAATATCAAAAATCCGTGGCTGAAGCGCAAGACGCATCCACAAAAGAGAGCAAAAAGCATGACACTTTAATAGCTCAAGTTGAAGAAAAAGCCTCAAAAAAAGCTGCAGAGCAAGCTGATGAAATCCAAAAGCTTCAGATGCAGTTAGGCGCCGTTGAAAAGACCGCCGAATACATCGAAAAGGCAGTCTCACGCCTTGGCGGCTCGCAAGGTGACGGACCTTCAGAAATGGAATCGAAAGCTGCTGAACAAACGGCTCGTTATTTACGGTCTGGACAAAAAATGGATGACGACGTGGCAGCAGCAGTAGTAACTGCAATGTGTTCTAAATCATTCCATGGCGTTCCTGAGCATCGTCGAGAGAATGAGATTAAAACCCTTATTGCCGGTGTTAACCCTCAAGGTGGTTATTTTATCCGCCCAGAGCGTTCGGCAACGATGATTAAACGGATCTTTGAAACATCGCCAATCCGTAACATCGCCAACATCGAAACAACAGCCTCCGATTCAATGGAGTTTGTTATTGATGATGATGAAGCATCATTTGGCGGGTGGGTTGGGGAAACCTCAAGCCGAGGGAATACAGGTACGCCAGATATCGGTCTGTTGACTATCCCTGCGCATGAACTATTCTCTCAACCACTCGCGACACAAAAGATGTTAGATGATGCCGGCTTTGATATTGAGTCTTGGTTGTCCCGTAAAGTTACAAATAAAATGTCTCGGGATGAGAACACTGCATTTGTGACAGGTGATGGCTCACAAAAACCTCGTGGCTTCTTAAGCTTACCAGCCTGGGCCGTAGCTGGTACTTATGAGCGAAACAAAATTGAGCAAGTCAATTCAGGTGCTGCTGGAGACTTCACGGCTGACGGCGTTAAGAAGTTGCAGAATAGTTTGATAGAAGCATACCAGGCCAATGCGGTGTTTGGTATTAAACGCGCAGCTTGGGAAAACATTATTACCCTGAAGGATGGTAATGGCGCCTACTTGCTAGATCCTAGAAGCATGAAAGTTGGTGACGACTTAACACTGCTTGGTAAGCGAGTAATCTTTATGGACGACATGCCAATTGTTGCATCAGATGCCCTGTCAATGGTCTACGGTGATTTCTCAGTGGGCTACACAATCCTTGACCGCATCGGGTTCCGAGTAATTCGTGACGAATTCACCCAGAAGCCTTTCATTAAGTTCTACACAACCAAACGCACGGGCGGGGACGTAACGAATTTCGAGTCGCTCAAAATTCAGAAGTTGGCCGTATAAACTTAAATTTAACTGATTAAGAGAGGAATAAATCATGGCAGTTAAAGATATTAGAAGCGATATCCAACAAAACATCGCTTTAACAGTTGCGGTCACAGGTAACGGAACCACTAATGGTTTTGCTATTGACACCGCAGATTTCGAGCTCGGTTTAATGTTCAATGTTTTAGTGAACAACTTTACCGATGGCTCCTACACCTTTACGCTTGAGGAATCTGTTGATTCGGCGTTCACAGTGCCCGTGGCAATTGTGGATGGAAGCGATAAACTGATCGGTACGCTCGCGGGGCTAACAGCTACAGCAGCTAGCGCAAGTGGGGCAATCCTTAACACTATCGGTGTTATTAGTAACCTCCAGTTTGTGCGGCTTAACGTTGTAGCGGCAGGCGTTACAACCGGAGCCGATATTGTTTCGGTGGTTAGTCAGAAAGGCGAAGTAATGCCAGTTGTTTAATTGAGAGAGCCGCTTCGGCGGCTTTCTTTATTAAGGATTAGACAATGAAAAACGTAAAAATTACACAAGATTGTAAGTACGCCCAATCCAAACCATCTTTGCCCGTTTTGAAATTTAATAAAGATGAAACATATCACTTAGATGATTATTTGGCGGATTCAATTATCAATAATGGTGACGGCGTCGATGACGACATGAAGTCACAAAAAGAAATTGAACCAAAAATTACAATTGAACCTGAAACCAAAGAAAATCCAAGAAAGAGCCGAAAAGCTCCAAAGGGGAAATAAATCATGTCTGGTGAAAATGTAGACAACCGTTTCGAACAGCCAACCGGTGGAAGTACTGATAACCCATTGGTACTTGGCGGTACAGTAAAGACACCTACTGGTGCTAACTTGAAGACCAAACTTGTTGCCGTTGCAATTGGCGACGTATCAACCGCTGGTAGCGTATTCGTTGTGCCTGGCGTTGCTGGCACTATCGTTAAAATTAGCAACGTCATTGATGCCGCTATTACCGCTGCTGATGCTGGCCTTACATTTGAGATTGGTGGCACTGCCGTAACAGGCGCGGGCATTACAATCACACAGTCTGGCTCTGCCATTGGTGATGTTGATCAATCAACGCCGAGCGCTCTAAATGTTATTACAGCAGCTGAAGCAATTGAAGTGGTGAAAGACGGTTTAAGCACTACGACATCAAACGGTGTCGTAACCTTTGAAATTTTGCCGTCATAATGTTTGCCAGAAGCCGGCCGATTTTTCACGGCAGAGCGTTTACTTATGAAGTGATTGCGGCGCCGGCTGGCCCTGCAGTCCCCTTGGCGACGTTTAAAGCTCACGCCAAAACGAATGCGTCGGTATCAGACTTACTGCTAACACTTTATTTGGAAGCGGCCACCAAGTACGGCGAGCAATTGACTAGACGTGATTTTATTAACCGAACTTATAAAACGTTTCGGGATAACTTCCCCGGCACTGAAGTTTTCAATCTGAGTTCTTTAACAAATTCAGGTAATGTCGGCTTTGAGCTGCGGCGATCTAAATTGCAGGCAGTTAACAGCGTTAAGTATTTGAAAGGTGATGTGCTAACAACAGTGGCATCATCGGTTTTTTACAATACTTTTGAAAATGACTACTCGAAAATACTAACGCGAGACAACCAAGTCTGGCCGACAGATGCCGATAACCGGTTGCAGGCGATTGAGATTGAATTTGTTGCAGGTTTTGGCGTTGATGACACTTTTGTCCCAGATTGTATTCAAGAGGCCATCATGCTCCACGCCACGCAAATGTTGCAAAACAAAGGCGACTGCGACGAGTTAAATGTTTCGGAAACCGTACCAGCCGCCGCTAAAGTTATTTATCTACAGAACAGGATTGAAAACCTATGACCATTTTATTAAACGAAGTGGATGTTGACGCCACATCAGATGAATTTAAATCTAGAGGTGGCCCCGCATTAGTTGTTATTCGCGGTGATAATTATGGTACTGGAACAGTTAATATTGAGTTAGCCACTGATGCGGATCCGCAAAGTAGATTCGCTTTATTTCCAGGCGGAGCATTTACGGCAAACGGAAGCTTGAAGCTCGATTATTTACCTATTGGTACTCGTATACGTGCTGACTTTACCGGATCTACTGGCGCCAATGATGTGTTTGTGGAAATTCTTCAATAAAATAGGACGTTTATTTAGGGGTAGGCAATGCCAGATACGATAGATGTTCCAGTTGACAACATTGACTGGACTGAAGTTCAGCAGGGAGTTTCTGGGTTAATAACTAATGACTCTGAAGATGATGTCCGAGTTCGCGAGGCTGCCACAAAGCCTGACGCCTCCGTTAAATCAGGTCACGTAATCCATCCCCAAAAAAACATTACTTATGGAATAGAAGGGTCTCAAAAAATATTCGCCAGATCACTTCGATTGTCGGCAGTGTTAGTAATAACAGAAGGGTAGCAGCATGCTAGGAATAAATTATGATACCCGGATGTCAGATTCTTTTGAAACTTCAGATCGTGGCAATACAGCATTAAAGGCATTCATTCAGGATCAAACATCACCAGTTTTGACCGTTCCATTCTTGTTGGGTAGAGCCCTGCTTACATTGACGGCCGACACAGTGATTGATAGTCGTGTAATTAACGTTTTAGCAGGGCACGGGGTTACGACAGGGGAGGTGATTGAATTGGCCGATACCACTTCTATGAAGTTTATGCAGGCCGAGGCAACGGGAACTACCGCCACCACGATTACACTTGACCAGCCAGTAAACAGGGTGTACACCATTGTGGGCAGTATTGTTCAAGCGTCATCAAAAAATCTTTTAGTTGACGGCTCTGTTACTCCGCAAGTATTTTCAGTATTACCACTTCCGAATCAAGTCGGTGACATGGTGCGCGTCATATTGGAGATAAGAGGAGTCAACAATGGCGCGATGGATTTTACAACTTTTGGAAGTGCCGCGGAGTTACTTAACGGATGTGTTCTGCGGGTAAAAAACTCAGACGGGACATTTAAAAACGAATTCAACTTCAAATCCAACTCAGACTTCATAGAACAAGGCTTTGACCATGGGTTCTTGGAGCCTAAAGGCGGCAACACTAAAACAGGTTTTGTTTCCCGATTAACCTGGGGTGGACAATCAAAGCATGGTGTTGTCATTAGGCTGGATGGATCGCTAGGGGAAGAGTTGCAGCTTCTGATACAAGATGACCTAACCGTCGGAAACGATCGATTTCACTTAACGGCTCAGGGCCACGAATTACAAGAATAATTAATTATGCCTAGATGTCAATTTATACGAAGAAAAAACCGCAAAGTCTGCCTGGGCGATCTTGATAACGTAATCACACTTGAGAACCGCGCCATTCAGGCGCCAGATTTTGACACGGTTGATTTCGATGAAGAGTTTACAGCACCGAACCCGCCTGTGCCCGCTATGATACAAACGGTAAGTGGCAAGACGTTCTTTGATGGCGTATCGACCGAGATTGACATTACCCACTGGATTTATATTAACTTTGACGCGGCGGTAACCGCCGAGACATGGGTTAAATTTACCGATGGGCGACGCCTAGATATATTACGAGTTGAAAATCTGGATGAGCGATCGCAGTATCAATTACTCCACTGCACTGATCGTGGTAACAAGGAAGCCAGCAAAGCTTAAGGTGAGTTATGACGGTTAAATTTAAACAAGACAGGCAAAATGACCGGGTATTTGGTGTTATTAAAGACATTCCAAAGCTAACAAGGCGCGGCCTACGCCAAGGCATGTTTAAAGTTGGGCATAGCCTTATTGCTGTTGCTAGTCGTGACATATTGAAAGGTGCAAAAACTGGTATTGTTTATATTAGGCGAGACAAAGCAGGTCGGCGCAGGCGTCACCAATCATCCGCACCAGGTGAAACACACGCTAATCGCAGCGGAACATTGCGCCGGTCATTGAGTTTTCAATTAAAGGGCTCAAGCGAAATTGAATTCGGTTATGGTGTTAGCAGTGGCAAGGAGGCGCCAGAATACGCCAAGTTTGTTGAGTTTGGCACAACCAAGATGAAAGCGAGGCCGAGCTTACTTAACGCTTTAAATGCAGAGCAGGGCAACATGACACAACATTTTGGAAACGGTATCGATAAGGCTTTTAAATAATGCGAGCAAAGGATTTTATTTTACAATTATCCGCTAAGTTACCTGCACTGGTAGACGATTTTACGACTTCGTTTTCTGTCAGCTCATTGACTCGCAGCGGGACCACTGTTACCGCAACCACTACCACGGCGCACGGTTTAACCGTTGGTAAATCAGTTAACGTTGTTGGTGCTCAAACGCCGATATCTATTACCAGCATTGATAGGGTTGGCATTGTTGCTACATTAGTCACTGGTGCCGATCACGACATGACCGAGGGCGCGTTTACTACCGTTGAAATTAGCGGAGCAACCGAGTCAGAATTTAACGGGACGTTCACGCTTTTAAAAGTTAAAAACCGTCGCACGATAACATTCAAGATAGCCGATAGTGGCCCAATAAGCTCAACCGGCTCGTCTTTGTTATTAAACGGCTCAAGCCCTTTGCAAAGTTATAACGGGCTTCAAAAGGTCACGGCTGTACCAACAACAACAACATTTGAATATGAGATCACCGATAGCACATTGTTTACCCCGGCATCAGGAACGATAACCGCAAAGACTCAGCCAAGAATATCAGGCGCGGCGACCGACGAACGAGCCCTAGAATCATACACCAAGCAAGCCACCGATGATGCGTGGTTATACGTTGTAATTAATGATGCTGTTGCCAATAAAAGCCGGACCTTAGAAATTGACGGAACGGATAACATTCAGCGCACAAACCACTTCAAGCAATTTTTAGCGCAGACCGTGAGCCTATTTGTGTTTATCCCAACATCAGGCCAAATATCGGGCCGCAAGGCAATGGACCGAGCCCAGGAGTTATTTAGGCCCATATGCCAAAGTATCTTGTTTGCAAAGTTCGACAGCTTACTAGCAAGCGGAAAATATAACGCCCTAATGTTTAATGAGCACGGGCTACACGGGTACAACACCGCTTTCTACATCCACCGATACACATTTGAAATGCAGTTATTAATGGGCATTGATGATACAATTGGCGCTGACGAAGACGTAGCCTTTAGAGACATTACGATGAATCAGGCTCACGATGTGGGCACTGGTTTGATTAACACTGACATTGATTTGGACGATCAACCATTATGAGACTAAAATTAAATCAGCCCATGGCTGGATATGAAGCGGGACATACCGTAACTATACAGACAGACAGTTGTGGAGTACCATTAGAGAAGTTCTGGCGCCGCCGTCTTAAGGATGCCAAGATTGATAATTGCGTCGAGGTGGTTAAAGCCTCCAAGTCAAAACAGGAGAAAACTAAATGACTACCACTATTCGCCAGCCAAAGGTCACGGTAAATATCGTTAACGCCTCGGCAACTGTAGGCAATACCGCACAAAAAATCCTATTCGTTGGTCAAAAGACTGCCGCTGGCTCTGCCACTGCTGGTGCACTGGTTGAATCTATCGCCAATGGCGGCGCAGAAGACGCACTATTTGGTCGTGACGGCATGCTAGCAACGATGATTCGAGCTAACAAAGTCCGTAACCAGCAGATACAAGTTGATGCGATAGCGCTGGATGACAACGGCTCAGGCGTCGATGCTACCGGCACCATTGCGGTTACTGGCACTGCTACCGAAGCGGGAACTCTAACGGTCATTGCCGGGTCAGAACGAAACTTTAAATTCAGCGTTGCAGTTGCGGATACTGACACGGCCACAGCGGTCGGTGCGGCAATCGAAGCGGCAGTTAATGCCAATCTCGACGTTCCGGTTACTGCGGCTAATGTTACCGGCACTGTGACGATGACAGCAATCAACGCCGGCACATATGGTAATAGCATCCCGCTTGAAGTACGCGGGACAGTGGCAGGAATATCAACCACAGTTACAGGCATGGCATCCGGCGCAACCGATCCGACCTTAACTGCTGTATTTGATGTAATAGGCGATAAGCGATACCAAGCAATTGTTTGGCCATACCCTAACGATACTGCCGAACTAAGATCTTTACTTGATCCTCGACTTAACGCTGACGGCAAGGTTTTAGATGGTGTTGGCTTTACTGCCTTGGCTGATACGGTATCAAACCTTAAAGTACTTGGTGCCGCATTGAACAGCCAAAGCCTGGTGATTATCGGTGATCAACTAGAAACCGAAACCAATTATTCAGGCCCATCTATTGTTGAGATTTCGATGGTTACCGCTTCACAGTGGGCAGGATTCCGAGGTTTACGGCTAGATACTGACGGATTCAGTGTTGCCGACTTGGTTATTACAGCAAACGGGCCTCTTGATAGCTTTGGCGGTCCGGCACTGGCATCTAAGCCGTATTTCAATACGCCATTTGCTGAACTCGTTCCAATGCAAACAGGTCGCGGCTTTGACGACTCGGAAATTAAAGATCTAAAAGATGATGGCATTACGGTTATCGGTAACGACATCGCTAATAACACGGTTATTTCAGGTGAGTTTGTAACTACCTATAAAACTGATGTTGCCGGCAATCCAGACATAACATTTGGGTTCTTGAATTTCGTTGATACCTCAAGTCAGGCGCGAGAGTTTTTCTTTAACAATCTGCGATCTCGCTTTGCTCAATCACGCCTAACGGAAGGTGATGTTATCAAAGGTCGGGACATGGCGAACGAGCAAGTTATCAGATCATTCCTTAAGCGCTTGTATCAAGAGCTAAGCGGTCCAGATTTTGTATTGCTAGAATCTGGTGAAGATGCACTAAACTTCTTTAACGATAATGTAGTTATAACAATCGATAAGGCGTTAGGAAAGGTAACAATCCAAATGATTGTGCCTCTTGTGACTCAGATCCGCGAGATTGCTAGCACGATGAAAATTAGCTTCTCAACAACTTCATAATTAATAGGGGGCATATAATGTCAAACCAAATAAATAACATCGCCATTCTAATTAATAATGTCATTGTAGGATATACATCAGACTCCCTATCATGGAAGGATGGGTTTGGAGAGTACAGCGTTCGCAACGCTGTGGTCGGAGGTGGCCAAACTGAACAGATTTTTTCAGAAGATCTAGCTACAAAGTTTGGTATGGTTAAATTCTCCATGCCAACAACCGAAGATAACGAAAAAAACAAACGCGACTGGAAAGTCAATAAAAATAATAATGTAGTAGAGTTAGTTGGGCCTACAGGCTCTACTTTTACCAAAATTTTTACTCAGGCTTCGATACTTGACGATCCAGAGTCTAACGCTTCTACAGATGGTAATATTGAAATAGAATTCCGCAGCAACCCCGCACAATAATTAACGGGGCTTATGCCCCAACTTTCTATCGAGGCCAAAAAAATGAAAGAAGTCACAGAAATAACTTATGAGCTAAAAAGTCCGTTTGAATATGCGTTTAAAGGTGACAATCGAGATGCTGCATTTATTACATTAACTGCCCCAACAATGAAACAACATTCACAAGCTGCCGATCTTAAGCAGTCAATTATCAGAATAGTTAGAGAGGCTGTTAAAGATTCAGGCGACGATGAATCAGAAGATTCAAAAGAAGATGAACAAATAACATCAAGTATGATTATTGCAACAATCTATGGCAGCGCTTGCGTTGAAGCTAATGTTGTATGGGCGCAAGCCAGAGCTTTACTAAAAGAAAACGTGGCCCTTGTAGATGGTGAGCAAAAACTTACCACTCCATTAATGGAAAAGATGAGCCCAGATGATTTTGAAAACATGGTTGGTGAATACATTGCAAATTTTACACTAGCCTAAGTCGCACACTTACAAAAAGTGCCAACGGCGTTAGGCCCGTTAGTGATGCCGAACTGATTAGAAATTGCATTCAGCTTGGCAGATTTACCAACGGCGCATATACAATTCAATGGATGGAATCGGTATCGCTGTCTGAACTGTATGCAACGATCAATCAGGTTAACTCCATAGCATCAGAGGAATCCAATGGGTAATAAAGTTTCTTATATTATCAAGTTGCAAGATAGCTTTTCAAAGCAGGCTAAAACGATTGCTCGCCAGATGAAAGGCATTGATAAAAACGCAGATAAAGCCGCGCGGACTATCAATAAAAAATTATCTGGCAGTTTTAGCAACCTTAAGAATGTGGCTAAAAATGCACTTGGGGCCGTCATTGCCGGGTTCGGAATTCGTGAGTTCTTAACCCGCGGTGCCGCCTTCCAAGATGCAATAGCTGACCTGTCATCAATTACCGGCGAGGCTGGTGAAAATCTAAAGTTTCTCAGTGACGAGTCCTTGCGGCTCGCTAAGTCCGCCGCCATAGCTCAGGTTGATGTGGCCAACGCATTCACCGCGATAGCATCGGCAAAATCTGAATTACTTAAAGATCCAAAAGGCTTGTCTATTGTTACTGAGCAAGCACTTCTATTAGCAAATGCTGCTGGCATATCCGTTCCTGATGCGGTTAGGGCGTCCGTTGGTGCATTAAATCAATTCGGTAAAGGAGCCGAAGAAGCAGAGAGGTTTGTTAACGTCATTGCTGCTGGTGCTAAAGTTGGCGCGTCTCAAGTGGCAGAAACAGCCGAGGCATTAAAGAACGCAGGTACTGTTGCCTCTCAGTTCGGCCTGACCTTTGAGCAAACAAATGCCATTATTCAAGTTTTTGCTAAATCAGAATTAAAAGCAGCTGAAGCCGGCACCGCATTACGAGGTACTTTATCAAAACTTGAAAAGATAGCTGGCGGCCAATTAGCCCCATCAAAAATAGGCATAATTAAAAGCCTTGAGATAATCGAAAAGCTTGGTTTGTCCAACACGCAAATTATTAAAGAGTTCGGAGAGGAAAATTTAAGATCTATTTTAATACTCCGTAGCAACATCCCGCTAATCAAGCAGTGGACAAAAGAATTAACCGGCACAAATATAGCATCTGAACAAGCAGAAAAACGACTAAGCACGTTCAATACCAAAATTAGAAGGTTAGGGATATCTCTTAACGATATTGTTATTAGAACATTCCTTAGGCTGGAACCCGTACTAACAAGGCAGGTAACTAACCTTGGTAAGTTTTTCGATACGATAGATTCCTCACAAATTGACGCTTTAGGGGACTCGCTTTCTGCCGTTGTTGAAGTGCTTGGAATTCTAGGTGATGCCATAAAGATACCACTAGCACTACTTAAAGGAGTTGGGACTGCAATAGGTGAGCTGGCCGCGTCAGTGGCTACGCTTGACATTTTTGGATCTCAAAGAACTTCTTTTGCGGATGCCTTCTCAATTGGTGGTAAGTTCCTGGGTGTGTTCGAGCGTGAAAAGGGCGGAACGGCTCAAGGTGTTGGCACGGGTACTATAAAATCACAAGCCGATGTAAATATAAACATACGCGCCCCTCAAGGCATAGTAGAATCGATTAAATCTAAGTCTTCAGGCGGTCCCGGTTTGAATATGGGCGTTAACATGGTGTTATCAAGATAATGGCAGACTCAACACGTATCATCGATGGGTTTTTCAAAGGCGTCCCGATTCGCATTGATTCGGGATCTGTTACTGGTGGTCGTAAAACAGTTAAACACGAATTTCCAAATCGAGATACCCAAACAGTTGAAGACCAAGGGCTAAAACCTAGAACTTATAACCTGCAAATTGTTATCGCGCCGAGAACTACTACTTCTGGCGGTATCACCAATACCCGTCAGGGGTATTTTGAGTACAGAGATTCAATTCTTGCTGTCATTGAAAGTAAAGGGACCGGAGAATTAATTCACCCGTTGTATGGTCGTATCGAGAATGTGAAAGCTACGACATTTAGTATAAACGAAGATTTCACCGACTTTGGCCGATCTCGTTTAAATGTTACTTTTGAAGTTTCGAATGATGCTGGTATTCCCCGGCAGACGATTGCGGCATTATCTCAGTTAACCCAAGCCAATAACTCAGTTAACGCCGCAGTTAACGCGGACATTACTAATAATTTCGCAGTACTAACTAAATTTACTAATAATTTCGGAGACGCTGCAGATAAAATAAACGAGATAATTGACGAGGCTGTTAAAGCAACTTCGTTCCTTGGTGCGGAAGCCGATGAGATTAACGAGTTTAACAGTTTTATTGGTGAACTATCAGCTGATGTTAATAGTCTGATTACCGACCCGTCAGGGCTTGCGACTAGTATTAATAATCTCTTTTCTAATATAGATGGGCTATTTGGCACGGCTGAGAATACATCCAAAGCCTTCGCTGGTTTATTCGGGTTCGGTGGCAGCGACGAGGACAATATTTTACCAACTACCGCAGGCCGCATTCAACGCATACAAAATCGGGCAGTGCTCAATGGTGCTGTTAACGCATCAACGCTTGGTTTTGCTTACGTGAACGTTTCGCAAATTCAATTTGAGAATGTGCGCGAAGTTGAAGAGGCAGCCGACGATCTTGAAGTTCAGTTCCAGCTGGTTATGACTTCGGGGTCGTCTAATGAGGTAATCGCTGCGGCCACTGACATGCGAGTAATCGTTCAGCAATTTTTTGATGATCAGAAAATCACACTCAAACAAATCATCGAAGTTAATGTTTATACCACCCCGGCCAGAGTATTGAGTTATCAGTACTACGCTGAATCGACTAGCGCGACACAGATCCTTGAATTGAATGGTATAACCGACGTTTCATTTGTCGATGGAACCGTGGAGATCGTAACAGCATGACCATTCTTCTCGAGGTAAATGGCGTTCAATACGATAATTTCACGGCGGCTAGTTGTGAAATTCGCCTTGATGCGCTATCAAATACATTCAGCTTTGAGGCTGTTGCTGCTGATGGAGTGGCTTTACCCTTTCAAGGCGGTGAATCCTGCCGGGTGATTGTTAATAACACCCCTGTTTTAACCGGGTTTATTGAGGTAGTGGAGGTTAACTATAACGCCTCAGAGCATACAATCAGAACACAAGGACGCGATAAAACTGGTGACCTGCTAGATAGCAACATTGATAAAATATCCGATCTTAGGGCTCCAATTACGTTAAAAGAAATCATTGAGAAAATAATTTCAAATATTGGTGCTGACATTAAGGTTATTGAAGAAGTAACAACAGAGCCATTTAGCAAGGCTCAAGATGTCGCAGCGCCGGAGCCTGCTGATAATGCATTTGATTTTATCGAAAAGTATAGCCGCAAGCGTCAAGTGTTATTAACCTCAAACGGTGATGGTGACATTGTCATAACCAGCGGATCCGCAGAAACAGCACTGGGCAGCATACAACACATTATCGGCGCATCAGATAACAACGTGCTTGCTAGTTCATTTTCCTTTGACACAACGGGGCGATATAATGTTTATCGATTCGCCTCGCAACTAAACCCCTTCGCTCTGAACTCAGCCGGTGACATTGGCCTCGATTCGGTAGCGGGACAGGACGGAGGGGTAACCGATCCCAATGTCCGAATAGGCCGGCAGTTAATATTAATAGCCGAGGCTCCAAATTCAGATGATCAGAACGAATCTCGCGCTAAGTGGGAAGCCAATATAAGAAAAGCTCGCGGGCTAGTTTATTCGGTTACGGTCCCTGGATATCAGGTTGACCGAACGGATCCTTTGTCTGACTTATGGCAGATAAATAAACTTTACCAGATTGTCGATGACTACCTGGGCAAATCTGAGCCAATGCTTTGTAACTCAGTTACTTTTACTCTTGACAATGATGGAGGTGAATTAACCTCCCTATCTTTTGTTGATCAAAAAGCTTACAGTTTAGACTTAGAAAAGCCACAGACAAGCAAAACAGCAGGGTTGATATTACCGATATGAGTATTATAAAAAACCTAATTCGATGGGCTAGAATTACAAAGGCAGGATCTGATACTGAGCAATTCGCTACTCAGCAGATGGAATACCTAGGCAAGGTTGCCGATGGTCTAATCGTGTTCCCTTACGGGCTACACGGCAACGTACCGGCTGATGCGTTGGCATTAATGCTTGCTGTCCAAGGCAACCCAGACAATAGAGCTGCAATAGCATGGACTCCAAAGAACCGGCCAACGCTAGCTAATGGTGAGGCTGCTTTTTATCACCCACCTACCGGCGCCTTTATTATTTGGAGAAAAACCGGCGATCTTGATATTGAAACGGGAGGCAATGGCACTGCTAATGTTAACATCAAATGTAAAGATGCAAATATTACTGCCTCTGGTGATGTTAATGTAACCTCCGCTACCTCTACCGTAACAGCAACCGACAGTATAGATTTAATAGCAAGCACAATAATAGAATTTACTTCACCGCTAACAAAAGTTAATGGAGCTTTCGAGGTTACAGCCGCCGCTACATTTGGTGGTGCAATGACAAACTCTGGCGTTAATGTTGGTAGCACACACACTCACGCGCAGGGTGTTGATTCAAATGGTGACACGCAGCAAAATACAGGAGTTCCACAGTAATGGCTGGTGATACAGACGCCGTGTTAACAATAGATCCAACAACTCAGTTATATGATATATCCATCGACACGGACGGAGATCTTTTAACTGATGATTTTTTTGATACGAGTTTGTTATATAGCCTACTTGGTGAGCGCAGAGCTGATCCTTCAGAAGTCGTTGAGCCTCAATTGCGCCGTGGATGGATAGGAAGCGAGGGTAAAGATTTTGAAAATGGATCTAAGCTTTGGTTGTTCGAGCAAGCGAGGGTGACTAGATCAAACCTTAACAGAATCGAGGACGAAGCAAGGAAGGCACTGCAATGGCTTGTCGATGACGGCTTTGCTGTTTCGGTAGATGAGGTGATCGCAACTGTAAAAAATGGTAAAGTGAGTCTTGAAATTGTTATACGTCGCAGTCGGTCAGAAGTCGAACGGCGTTTCTTTGATTTGTGGAATAATACGGGGCTAAGATAGATGAGCTTAGAAATACCAGAAAGCGCAGCGGTGGTTGAAAATAGGGCTAAGACTGACGTTCAGCGAGAGCTCCCCGAAAGCAACCCATTTTTAAAAAACTCTTGGCTATCTGCGCTAATTACTTCCTTTGCCAACAGGATATTTGATTTTTACCTGCAGTTACTAGCGGCTATCAAAGAGAACTTGCCGGATACCGCAACCACCGGAATAGGTGGTAAGCTATTACGATGGGCAGCGATATGGGGTAAACAACGGTTAGCTGCAACACAGGCCGTCGGCAGCGTCGTCGCAACTGGAACAGCGGCGGCAATTGTTCCAAACGGTACTGTAATGTCCACTTCAGGCGGGAACTATACATCGATAAGTAGCGCAACTATTTCAGCCCAGTCGATTAGCCTATCGGGAATAGTACGATCTGGACAAACTGCAACAGCCACAACTGTGAGTAATCACGGCCTAGCCAACAATGTACCAGTAACTATTTCGGGAGCTAATGAGACTGAGTACAACGTGACCGCTGCAGCCATAACCGTCACAGGGCTCAATACTTTCGAGTACCAGGTTGTTGGTTCGCCAGCAACCCCGGCAACCGGAACAATATTGGCCGCGTTTACTTCTGCGAGCGTTCCAGTTCAATCGGATGCTTTCGGAGTGGCTACAAACCTTGACGCGGGCGAAGAGCTAACGTTGCAGAGCCCTATCGTTAATGTCGATGACACGCTAACGGTGGATTTCGGTGCTATAGGCGGTGGCACTGATCAGGAAACAGATGCATCGCTGCGCCTCAGAATGTTGGACCGAATACAAAATCCGGTCGCACACTTCAATGCCTCGGATATAAGCGACAAAGCGAAGGAGGTTGCTGGCGTCACTCGGGTATTCGTTCAGTCCGCAGGGTTCACTATAGGAACAGCTGCGATAACATCAATCACTCGATTGGGCAACGTCGCAACAGTAACATTAACAGCCGCAGCAGATTTCCAGAGCGGTCAAACCGTGACGATCACTGGCGCTAACCAAGCAGATTATAATGTAATTGATGCGCCGATACTGTCAGAGAGTACAACGATATTTCACTATATCGTACCAAACACACCTGTTAGTCCCGCGACCGGCACAATAAGTTCAACCGTTACCGTGGCAATAGGTCAGGTGCGCGTTTTCTTCATGCGAGATAACGACATTAATCCGATCCCGTCTGGCTCCGAAGTTGCAACAGTCAAGACTAAAATAGAAGAAATACTGCCAGCTAATACTGACGAGGATAACGACCTGTTTGTTTTGGCTCCGGTGGCTGTGATCACCGACTTTACGTTCAGCTCGTTGACGCCAAACACTTCAACAATGCAGGCTGCCATCGTAAATAATCTAAAAGCATTCTATGCGGAGAACACTTCCGTCGGCGTTAATATAGATGAGGATGCGTACCGGTCCGCGATATTCAACACCGTGGACACCGAGACAGGCGATGTGGTCATAACTTTTGATCTGAGCACACCCACTGCCGATATTGTCATCGCATCAAACCAGATCGGCGTACTAGGTAACGTGGTGTTTAGCTAATGGCATTATTTGAGCGCAGAGATTTAGAGCAGTACACTAACAGCCTAGCGGACTATTTACCGGGGGGCATATTGTTTGCGTCTAAAAGTGTGAGTGATAGTAATTTCAGGAAGTTACTTCGTGGCATGGCTGGCGAGTTATTTCGAGCCAATGGGCTACTAAAGGAATACAGCGAAGAAATCATCCCAGATCAGACAGTCAAATTTATTGCCGAATGGGAGTCTGCCCTTGGCATCCCGGATGATTGCTTTAAGGTTACCGGAAATATCGCTAACCGTCGTAAAAACGTGTTAACCAAGTTGGCGGCTTTGGGAGTTCAAACAATACCTGACTTTGAAAACGTTGCGCTAATATTTGGTGTTACAGCTACTGTACTGGCTGGCAGCGAGAGTGGCATTGTTTTTTCTTCTAATAAGGCTGCCCGATTTACCATAGTGATCAACTTAACGCTACCTGAGCGGTTTCCTTATACTTTTCCGATCACGTTTGGTGATGACGTTACCGTTTTGTTAGAATGTTTATTTAATAAATTGAAGCCTGCGAACTGCAAGGTTTTATTCCAGGAGATATAAAGTGGAAGATCTAAACGACTTCTTAACCGGCGACACTCTTACAGCGGCACAATTTATACAGCCGATGAGCGAAGTCCAGAACATCATTGAAGATCTGGGCATAGTGTTAACTAATGCGGACTTAAATCAGCTAGGTAAGGCTATCGCTGGGTACGTCGCCAATGGTGCTTTTTATGCGGAATCGGGTATTGCTGATGCTTACATACTAGCCCAAATCGGACTCAAGCAGGCATTTACAGTATATGCCGACGGGACCAAGGTATCTTTCATTCCTGGCAACGATAACACAGGGGCGTCAACCATTAACGTATCTGGCGTGGGAGTTGTGGACATAAGAAGCCCAGACGGTACCGCATTAACCGGGGGTGAGTTACTTTCAGGCGTTACGGTTAGCTTAAGATTTGATACAGCAGCTGGTAATTTCAGAATGCTTGAAGTTTATCAGGCTACGGGAACCGCACTATTACGTACTGTCTCCAACAAATTACGGGAAAGAGTAAGCGTACTGGACTTTATACCCACGTCCGAGCATCCAGCAATCCTTGACGGAACAACCACCTTTGATTCAGCGGCAGGTTTTCAGGCGGCAGCATTGGCGTCGCTTAACGTCGAAGTTCCAAGAGGCACTTACTTAAATAAAAGTAAGACTTCGATCAGGGCTGGTCAAATTTGGATGATGCATAACCCGACTATAAAACAAGATGGTGTGGCATTTACTACAATACTCGAGGCTGATGACATAGCCGGCTGGGCTATCTTAGGCCGTACCATATGTAAAGGCACCTTAGTTACTGGATCAGATGTTGGGGCGGAGATTGGGCTCGTGGTTAAAGGGTGCTCACGCTACCGTGTCGAAGGGTACACCGCAGAGAACATGCGCAGTCATGGCATACACGTACAGGTGGGCGCGTCGGCACCTGCCCCGAGGGGCGACCAAGGGCAATTCACGGACTGCGCGGCCCATCAGGGGCGCGTCGGCGTTGAGATCGACCCGGGGGCTTCGTCCGAGTTTAACGTGTTCTCTAACTTTAACGCGGCAGGCAACCTCGACGGCGCCATCATCGGCGCAGGCAATTCGTTATTCATGGGGGGCAACATTGTCGATAACACGCGGGGTATTACGCTGGTCGCGGGTTCGAATCACGCGCACGGTTCCTTCATCGGCACCCAAATAAACCATAATAACGAGTGGAACATGAAAGCGATTAGCGTTCTTAATGGTCACACTTTCAGTGGTTGTCATTTTTTCGGCAATGGCGGCGCAACGTCTCCTATATTTTTTGAGAACTCTAAGGGCATTAGCATCGACGGCGGCATCATAGATTGCGCTATCCGTTGCGACGGTACGACCGGACAGAATGCTATCACTAATAACTATATACCTACAACTACTCCTGCTTTATTCGGAACTAACCCCGAGTTTTTACGAATCCTAAGTAATTGGACTGATGGCGGAGCGTGGAACATAAACGATGGCGCATCTGAATACTCGTTAGTCGCACGGGGCACATCTACACAAGCTATCCCATCAGGTACTGTGTTAGTTTTTAATAGCGCCGAGAAGGACAAGAGATCGCTATACAATTTAACAACGGGCTTGTTCACAACGCCCACCGCCGGTGTGTACGCCATAAAGATACTAATAACAGTGAGCGGGTCTGGGTTTCTCGCGGCGGGAACTAGCTTTGTTGAGCTACAAAAGAACGGGGTCAACCAAGGGTTTGTAGGGATGACGCCTGTGTCCGACACGGTATTAGTTGGATCTGCGGCTATAGACCTAATATTAGCCGTAAGTGACGTTGTAAGGCTGGTATCTAAAATAGTAGGAACTTCCCCTGTATTAGCAATAACATCAAGTCGAATGGTAATTGAGTTGGACCAATAATGTGGAGGGTGGGTGATGAGTCTAAGTTCTAAGCAACAACGATTTACACGGTGTATAGCACAACTTATTAATTACGCTACAGTCAAAGGTTATGGCCTAACCTTTGGCGATGCATATAGAGACCCGCGAGTATTTGGGGCACACGGTGTAAAAAAAGGATATGCGGCATCAAAATCCGTCCACAAATTACGATTAGCGACGGACCTTAATGTATTCATCGAAGATGTTTACATCTCTGACGGCAACCACGAAGCTTATCGAGATCTCGGTGAGGAGTGGGAGCGCATGGATCCTGATGCGCGTTGGGGTGGTCGATTTAATGACGGTAACCATTTTAGTTTTGAACATTGGGGATGCAAATAATGGACTTTTGGAATATTATCAAAAACGTGGGATCGGTGGCATTACAGGCTGCACTGCCTGGTACAGGATCACTAATCGTAGGTGCGATCAACGCAGTACTACCAGACGATAAGCAGCTGCCTGCGCATGCCACGGGCTCAGAAGTTCAAGACGCACTTATCCACGTACCGAGCGATCAACGTGCCGCGCTAATGGATAAGCAATTCGACGTAACAATCGAACAATTACGGCAGGCTGGCGAGTCTAACCGTGCAATGTTAGCAGCAGAGGCCACGTCCACACATACAACCAGGCCTAAGATCGCGCTCGGCGCGTTCTATGTCGTAGCGTATGCCGAGATTGTGGCGATAAGCATTTGGGCCTATGCCGTCATTACTAGCGACGATCCTCTTAAGAGTGTGACGGATGGGTGGGCCTTTATCGTAGCGGTCACGCTTCCGTTTGTGGGCTTACTTAATGCATATTTTGGCATACTTAAGGGCGAACAGGCCGACAAGCTGAATGCCTCACAAGGCAACCCGGCACGGTCAGGGTTGTCGGGTATTGTATCCGCGCTACTTAAGCGTTAAAATACAATTTTACTACCCACCAAAACTCAAGGATTCAATAATGTTAAACTCAATTCAAAAGCCAGCGGATAAATCAGATCCGACTAAGCGACCCCTTAGAACAACTGGACCTAAAAAGTAATGTTATTCCAGCTAGCTTGCGCGATCATTTTCTTGCTTGCTGCTATACCCGAACGCGCAAGGGCTGAAAACCTTTGCATGTCGGTGTTTTTCATTGCCACTTGCATTAATACTGCATTTGGAGACGCTTCTGGCGATCTGTTTTATTTTACTCGAGCAACTTTTGCGATGGCCGCAGCTTGGTATTTGTCATCACGCAGCTCATCAATTGGATTTTACCAAGCTATTATATTACTATTTGTTTTAACAGCTTATGCTGCACTTGAGTATGATTTTGCTCATGGTGAGAATATTCTTATATACTCTAACTTCGAGAGCGTAATCTATGGATTGGTTATATGCCAGCTTATTGGAATTCTTCCGACAATACGGAGTTGTTATTATAATTACCATTCAGGCGGTTGGGTTGGCAGTAAATATCTACCGAGGAATAAAAGAGCATGAGCATCGACACCTCAAACAACATAGGCAACGGAGCGCTGATAACATCGGGAGCGGGAGGGATAGTAACAGCGATTAATGAGTACTCGATCATCATAGGTTTATCACTAACATTGATCAGTATTATTATCGGCCTTATCTTTCACATTCGCGCAGACCGTTGGAGAAAACAAGAATCTGCTAAAAATCGCGCTGAATTAACTCGTGAAATCATGAAAGAATTAGAAAAAGAGAAAAGCAACAAGCCTAATTAAAATGGCCTGTCGCTAATTGAAATATTAGTTAGTAACTATTCATGCCCTCCTAAATCTATTTTTGAACTGATTCCCATCGATTTGACACGACGTTTTATTTCCTGTCAACCGATCTAGCACGGCGTATAGCGTTGGTGTTCCCCATTTAAAACCTATCGGTTTAAGATAGACGACATCACCAGGATTTATTTTTTCATGTCTAGCAATTGAGATTGCATTAAACGAACGATGTAAGTTTGGCATTATAACCCCTCAAGTTTCGAATATATCAAACCCATAAATAGCTTTAATCATTTTTTTCTTAAAATTATACATTGGCGTCTTCATCCCTTTCACATCCTCGACAACGTTTTTGCCGTTTTCGGTGTACTCGAAATCCGCCCTGTAAAACCCGACTTTCTTACCATTAACGATTAGATCAAACTTTGGCTGAAGCTTTAAATCAAAAATGCGTCCAGATTTTTCCAATATTTTAAGCTCTTGATATCTTGCCGCCTCTTTTTTTGAATCAAACTTTATACCGTCGACCGTTGTTTTTATTGCTCTGTATTTATTTCTCATAAGTCACTAACCCCTTATCAACAAGTTTCATTAAAGTTTATTTATACCTTGCGGTGTAGCCCTTATGGTTATCTCGCCTACCGCTTATAGTAGCAACAAGGTTTGGCTGGCCAAGGTCGTTAGCCCTACAAAAGTCCGCAAGATTATGGACGTGGATTTCATCACCATTAGGAGTTGTCACTACGTAGTCTTTAGCTTGCGCTTTCGCTGCGTTATCCTTTGGTGAAACGAACATGCAGGTTTCGGGGCTGTAAATCTTGTTACCTTCAATCTTTATGTCCTTATCAAGCTGGAATCCATCTACATAATTATCAGAGTACCAATTAAGGAATGTAGAGTAATTATGCCATTCATCGCATACATAACACTCGGAGTACGTGGGGTGCGTTAACTTTGCCCTAGGCGAGTAGCACCTATAGAGCATGTGATACCACACGTTTTTAGCCTTGTTATTTCTGATTATATCGCTGCCTTTTGCGCCTACGAACCCAACGCCAAAATAAACTGGATGCATAACATCTTTAACCGTGCCCCGCTTAACCTTGTCGGACTGAGTAAAAACTTCACATTCGGTATCAAAAAATCTAACAAGAACTTTTTTAGCGTTAATGATTTCAATAACCATCATGTCGCTGTATTTCTGTGACTTGTAAATCCCACCAAGTTTAACCATAATAAAACCCTCGATCTCTAATGTGTATATGACTATATCACAACTCTGAGATCAGAGGTAGCGGTGTCGTTATTTTATTACTACTAGCCCTTTGCTTATTAGCTTCATGAGAGTCTCGAACATGGATCGCTGCTGATCTTCGTAATCAACTTTACTGGCATCAAGTAATACGTGACAGCTATGGCAAGCATACACGCCGAAGATATCAGGCGATTTAAAGCCCGTGCCGCGATAGTTTGAGTTTAAATGCGCTAGCACCACTTTGCCTTCTTCATCGTGCGAGCATTGAGGGCTTACGCGCAAGGAACATGATTCGTTCTTAGCTGATGTTCTTATCGTTAACTTAGGCATTTCTAGTCCCCGCGATACATTCAAGGATTGCACGTGGCAAACCCTCCTCGTCGCTAAACTTACTCACACAAAGAGTGCCGCTATCAAATTCACCTGCGTTCTCGTCAATTATGTAACACTCTCGGTGCGCAAAGCAGGTATTAACCTCGTATTTAAAAGCCAAGTCAAACAGCAAAGCTTTATCAATCATCGGCCAGAAAGGGCTTTCGCTTCTTCCATTTCCGTAACCGCTACTAATTACTGAATAAAGGTTTTCAATACATTCGACGTTGCCAACCATTACCACCGTCAACCCTTCCATTCTGGCAATCTTTTTACACAATTCTAAATCTGTTAATTTACTGTCCATTTGATTTATCCTTTAATTTTTGGTATTCGTTGTCGTCGGGCATTGGCAATACAATCATTTTGTCGATCGCCCATTGCTCAATTCGGTTTAAATAAAAATGCATCTCGCCAACGTCCAGCCGCTTGGTTGATCTCTCTGATGTTTGACCAACCGGAAGCGGCACCACTTTAACCGGACAAAAGTAGCGCTTAAAATAACAATGCCATGTTTCCGCGTCGTAATAATCGCTACCAACTTCGACAGTGTTAGCTATCTCAGTAAGCCATTTCCAATATAAGCTATTTTGGTCAACGCTTCGCTTTTCTCGCCACTTAACAATTTTCACCCGAAATCTGCCGCCCTTTAGCACAAGCTCAGTGCACAACTTAAAGAACGATGACAACGTGTCGATACTTAGGCAGAAATCTTCTTTCATGATATCATCAAGCCTCACTTGTTAGTTCTCTTTGCCCATCCTCGCGAGTGGGCTTTTTATTTGTTAGATATATTTATAGAGCTATCCACTTCATTGCCGAATAAATCCCACCCTTCGGTAGCGTCCCGGGCAAACATTTCTAGCCGCGGAACATCGCCACACATTTTAACAATGTCATCGCGGAATTCACCAGGCTTCTTCGAGTGCTTACCAACAATGGCAGACCTTACGGCTCTAACTCCGTGATCATCAACCAAACTACCAGCTTTACCTTTGATAGCAATCAGTGCGGACTCGCTACCGGCCCTGGTATAAAACCCCATGCCGAAAAACGGCAGACCTTTAACGGTTAACTTATTCCAAACAAAGCCGTTCAGATTCTTAACGGTAAAGCCCCAAGCCTTACATAAATCAAGAGCTTCTTGCGGCTGACTGCCGACCCACCACATAATCAAAATACAATCATCAGCGCATAAACTAGCAACGTCCATGTTTTTAATTCGGCCAAGGTCATTGTTGGGTATTTAGCAAGGGCACCAGAGGTCATATTGCCGCCTGTTTTCTTGCTATTGAATGACCAAGGTGGATCACAATAAATTATTTTATATTTTATATTTTCCATTTCCACTTGTCCTTATTTTAATAGTTGGCTAGCTTTTTAATTCCGAAAGGCGCTATAGAATTAGATTCGGTTTTTGGCGAAAATAGATCATCCCAATACTTTAATTTATCCTTAGCCACCTTCTTTGCCCGGCTAATATCAGCACACATTACGCAGTTGTCACAACTTGAATATCGAACCGCTATATGACCGTTGTCGCATTCCTCGCCGGTGAAGAAAAACATATCACCATTAAGTTTTGCGTCATCTGGATTATTAAGCAATTTCGCTAAATCTTCATTGGTGAATTTGCGCCATTTGGCATGGGTTGGGTGTTCGCCTTGTGAGTTCATCTTTATCACTCCTGTGATTTAACTAATCGCGTAACAACTCATTAGCAATGCTTAGGCTCTCAGGTTGCCCAGGCTCATGAATAAAATAAACCGTAGTCCGTGGCCCGGTTCGCTTCATGCCATTAATGCCAGCTTTAAAATCAATCTCAAGCTCGAAGTGTTCCCACAACGCTTGAAGCTGCCCGCGCGTTTTGCAATGCCCGATCATGTGTGCAATTGAACTATCCATTGTTTTGCTCCTTGAGTTTGTCACAGTAATGCATAGCGTCTTTGCTTAATTGAACTTGATAATCAGTTGTACATGGCAAGCAGTATTCATTGGCAAACTCATTAACAGCATCAGCATTAATTGATGCTAGGCATTGCTGCGGGGCTTTATCGATAGCATCTAACAAGAAATCCATTTTACCGCTATAATCAATCCCTGAATTTGAATCCATCAAACCATCAGCGTGCCGCTTAATTAATGATATTTGCGCTTTTAGCTCTGCGATTTCTTGTTGTTGCTCTTTAAAATAACTAGCTGGCAGATATTCACCAAGGCCCTGAACCGCAATAAGCCTTGAACCGTTACCGTCTGTGTATACTTTTCTTTTCATTTTGCTCTCCACTTTGTTTTATTAAAATATATCACCTAAGTGATTTATTGGTATTCGACCATCGCCCAATTGACATCAGTCTAATTTTGTGCGCCAAAGTCCACACGAACTATTATATTTTTGCTCTGGCTTCTTGCTAACGAAACTACGCTTTGGCTTTGGTTTTGGCTCAACAACTTTTCGCTCTGGTCGGTACTCCTCGGCAACTGAGCGAAGATATTCGTTTGCTTCATCGCGCCCCGGATACCCCTCATTGAACTTGAGCAACTTCTCATAATGATTAGTTACTTCCTGCCGCCTATCTTCGGGAATGGCCCGCATCTTCTTAATTATCCAAAAGATATCATTAACACCACGGCGGCAAAAATACATTGTTGGTCTAATTAGTTTTGTCATTTCAATTCATCCGCTGTTAACTTGAGGGCTTTAGCCATTGCTATTACGTCGAATCGGCTTTGCGTTAGCTCGATGGTTTCTTCCTTGAAAGAAATGTGTATATATTCGTGACCCTCGCAACCATCAACCATCACAGATTGAATATCGCAATCGCTAAACTCATACTCACTAATATCAAACTCTTTGTGCGGGATTGGTATTGAATGTTCCGAAACGGGCCCAAAAGGTATAAAATTACCAAGCTCACCCTTTATCATCATTTGTGTACTACCTTTCGACTCAAACATAATGCTTTCACCAACCGCATCATAATGCGTTGCCCAACTAGGCGCGTTATCAATTTCTTTCTGTGTTAGTTCTCTCATAATTATCACCCTCGATGACTTGGCCAGTTAAATCAATGGCCGTTGTTTGATTAATTTTCAACCAAAGGCATTCGATTTTTGTTTTAGTGCCTCGCCCTGCGCTGATACGAGATGGTTTCATTTCTTTTTTCCATCCGCTTAAAATGTCGTTATATAGTTCAGTATCGTAGCCGCTTAAAACTATGTGGCCAGAAAGTTTTTTCAACACCTGCAGTAACTCGAAATGATCATTATCAGAAAGTTCATTTCTATATGTTCTATTTCGATTGCCTAAATTTCTTGTGTGTAACATATATGGAGGATCAACATAATGAAGAGTATCTTCGTTATCATGTTTAAGCATCAAATCAACTGCAGGTCTATTTTCAATTTGAACGCCTAGAAAGCGTTGGCCAACAGCAGCTAGAGAATCAGGATACTTAACCCATAAATCCATCGCTGTTCCGTAATCACGTTTTAGATCTGATCTAAATCCAGTTTTACTCATCGAAGTGCCACCAGAACCAAATCCCATTGTTGCTCTGATAGCTGTTCGTCTAGCTCGCTCAATAACGTCATCACTATATTCATAAGCCTTATCAAATTCATCACGGCTGTACGGAGTCATTTGTAATTTTTCGATTAATTCCTGCCTGGTATGTGAATCTCTAACCACTTGGAAAAAATTAACAATATCACCATCCAAATCGTTATATACCTCTGCTTTACATCGAGGCTTATTTAAAAGCACACCTGCAGCACCGCCATATGGCTCAATATAATATTTATGTTCTGGAAAATGACTTATAACCCAAGGTGACAGTCTAAACTTCGCGCCGTGATATCTTAGCGCTGGTGATTTCATTTTTATTGCTTCCATAATTATTTACCCCTGATTTCTGTGGCTAGGCCATTTAAATTGAACCCACTGACCGCCGTCGTTTCTCATTCTGTCCATAATGCGGACGCCTAATTGAGTGTTAATTTCTTCTTGGCCGAGATTGGTTAATATTCCGGTCGGCTTTAGATGGCATAAACGCTTGTCGACAATTTGGTTGATCGCCAGCTTCTCGTTGTTTGATGCGTTGTTTGATGTTCTGCCCAAGCCAACCTCATCAATGACAAGTAAGTCTAATCTAACCATGCCGTCGAAAAATTGCTCCTCGGTCATTTTGGCGTTATCGCCGTAGCAGCTGTTTAAGCGCATCATCAGCTCTGACACTGTGATTATCAGGCATCGCTTGCTTTGTTCCATTAGCGCGTTGCATATTGCTGCTGACAAATGATTTTTGCCTGTTCCGGTAGTGCCGCCAAAAATAAAGCTACTGCCGTTATTTAAGTGAAAGTTATTAATAAACCATTCGGCATAGCCTCGGGCATATTGCTGCCCTTCGCAGTTAACGACATAGCTTTTTAATGAGCAACTTTGATGAATTGGCAATATACCAGAGCGCCCTATAATCGATTTGCTGGCGTGCTCTTCATGTTGCTGTACGAAGGCCTGCGTTGTGTCGCGTTCGCCTTGCTGTCGTAGCGCTAGCAAATCCTGATAGCTATACTTAGGCTTTTCTTTGGTTGATTGGGCAAGCAACCGCCTGTAAGTTGATTTATCTGACACCTTAACCTCCCATCTTTTTTATTAGATTTTTAACGCCTCGACCATAGCCAGATTCACCCCGAATATTAAACTTTCCAGTTGAAGGCCAAAAGTCAGCAATCTTAGAGTTGTGGCTAACAATCAAATGAGCGCCATTATTTCTAATGTCGATATCAAATCCTTTGTCGATAAGTAGGTATGTCGAATGCTCGATATTGGATTTCTTTTTTAATTTCTTCCGCTCAGCCAAGGCCGCGAATACATCTCCTATTTCACTCATATCCGATATGCTCCCCTTGATCGTTAAATATCATTTTCTTAAAACCTGCTGGCTGTGAAAAGTCAGTGCCGATTTTGTTAATGTCTCGATGTTGACCTGTGCTAACAGTTTTCGATGCCGTTAAATATCCTTGAAACTTACTAGTTTGAAATAAAGTTGAAGGCCTAAGGAATCCTGCCATTTCTTGACTATTCCCCCATTGTGAATATTTAAAGTCGATCACTTTTTTCAAATCGTCAACACTGTGACCTTCCGACAACCTAGCGCTAATATTTTGAATATGTGACTTGGTTGACGTTTTGTATTTAGTCCCGATCACCGAATTCATGTGATTAATAATTTCCACAACGTCGGGCTTGCACGACATAGGATCTTTAAGATCACTATCACTATCATTATTTGTTTTATTCTTATTCTTTGTTTTATTATCTGCTACGTTTGCTATGGTTTGCTTGCTTTTGCTAGCATTTGCTACCTTTTGCTTGCCTCCTAGCGAACCCGCTTCAGCTCTACGTTTACACGTAATTTGATACTTTTCATCATCACGCTTAAATTGGTTTTTAAATGGTGAAAATGCAATTCTTACAACGCCATGAAGCTCTATTTCTTCACCAACTTGATGCGACCTAATGGCATTAAATAGCTCACCAGCTTGTTCATTGGTAAGATCATCAAGGATGTCCAAGCTATCAATATGTATCAAGAATGATTTTTTATTCTTGCTCATGTATAATTACCTCGTTGCTTAATTAACTAACCGGTGTCTGGCCGGTTTTTTATTGCGCTGCTTTTACTAATTTTGCGTATTCTTTTTTGCTTAACATAACCACGCTTTCATGTGATTGACGACTAATAATAATAGGTTGCTTAAGTGCCGCATCAAAAACAACGGCAGGTTTGCGTTGCATTGATGTGCTATTAAATTCTTGTAAAAACATATTAACTCCATATCTGATTGGTACCACTACAAGTATACGTACATATTTACAATGGTCAACACATTTAATTTGACACAGGCAATAAAAAACCCGAATTAATCGGGCTTGGGCTTTATCAAACTTTCCCTTAAATTAAACGTATTATTTATCCTAAGGCAAAAAGCCCACTTAGCTGACATTAATTAAATCTCCACTCTTTACAGCTGTAATCGTTACAACCTTCAAAATCATACGGGTTATATTGCCAAGATATTCGACCGCATGACGGACAGTTCCAGCGTTCCTTGCCTGATGTTGGTCTTGGCTTTCTGGGTTTCTTATATTTAATGCCCGGGCATGTAATCATCTTTCTTGTGTTGATATTTTGCTCTTGAAATGTTCGACGGCAAATTTTATCCAAATATGATTTAGCCCAAATGTTAGTATCTGCGCCACTAATTGATTGGGCATCATCAAGAGAAAGCACGGACGCCTTACCATAATCAAACGTATGACCGCCCATCACTGCAAAAGCAATGTCATTTCCGTTCCACAATTGTTTGATTTGAACCACATACTCATCATTTTGATCATGAACAGTTAGCTTGTTATCAATGTATTGGCAATCAACAGCTGTGATAGATACAGCGTCGACGGCAGACTTTAGGAGGGGTAACGATCTTATGTCATGATTTAGTTCTTCCTGTGCTTTCTCAATGGTGTATAAGCGAAGACCATCAAGATCGGTGCCGTAGCCTGCGCCGTTTTTATTGTGAAACATTACATTGTCGCCGCAGTTGCCATGCCGACTTGTTAAGTAAAATAATTTTTCCATGATACAATCACCTTCTTAGTTAAATAATTATCCCGTTGCTGCGGGATTTTTTATGAGTTGTAAAACGGTTCGTAAGTCGAAATAACGTCAACGCATTCTTTCGTGCTTTCTAGTTCAATGATTGAGTTAAGTCTGCCTAGTCCTCTGTTTAAGGCCGCTCTTGCTATAACTGACTCGCTTAGCCCTGTCTTCTGCGAGATAGATTTTATCTCTGCCTTTGTGCCATCATTAAATCTTACATTCAACTTTTCCATTGCGATTCCTTGTTTTATTGTTTGAATTTGAACTCGTCAACTTTTACGAATTCACCTGAGTAATTTACCTCGTCGATATGACCGTTAATATCAGTGCTAACATCAGCTTGGCCATTGAATTCATAAAAGCCTTTTTCGGTCGGCGTTTCCATTTCATAAAAAATATCTTCGACGTAACCGTTGTAATTTTTTATATCTTCAATGAAGTTAATATTACCGCTGGTTTCTTCAACAACTACTGATTGATTAAACTCGGTTACTAGTATTATTGCCTTTAATCCTGATTGAGTTTGCATGACACTTCCTTTATTTAGATTGTGTACACATTATTAATTATATTCGTGTCCACGTCAACACTTTGATTGATTTGTTTTTGGCAAAAGAAAACGTGTTATAATTAATGGGCCAATTTGGCAAGACTGAAAAAGAGATTGATAAAATGACTGATCTAAAGATTGAAAAAGAAATTATCGAAAAAGGCTTAACGGCTCCACGGGTAACACCAGAGCGACTAGAGCAAGTTATCGCGTCCGAGCAGTATCATGTTTTTGCTGGCACAACGTTTACCGCGTGCTTGCTGACACTTGAAAATGGCTACACTGTTATTGGTGAGTCTGCGTGTGCTAGTCCTGAAAACTTTAACGCTGAACTGGGGCGAAAGATTGCGAGATCAAACGCTGTTAATAAGATTTGGCAGCTTGAGGGCTACCTTCTAAAACAGAACCTACACGACAAAGCGTAACTTTTTGGCAAAAAGCCCTCGGAGTGAGGGCTTGGTGGGTGGTTACCGTGGTGGGAAATTTAAGGGGTCGGCATCTGAAAATATAAAATTGAAGTCGCCATCTATATAATGGGTCCATTTTTCAAAGTCGAAATCTTCCTCTAAATATCCGCTTCCGTAATAAAGCTCTGGTGGCTCACCAAGAATATTACCGCTTTCATCTTTGCTAAAGCTAATGAAAATTGATGCGCCTAAATCTTCGTGCCACTCGCTTGACGGTTTACATTTCATCATTATCCCCTTTATCGGTCATAGTTTAGTGGTTGTTAAAGCGCTTGATTGTGCTAGATTACTTGACCAACTAAATGTTCGGCCAGCTCCCTTGTTGTTCGATCCTTGCTTACATACTTAATACCTTCTTTGCTTATTCGATAGGCTGATCTATATCCTCCTTCACGTTCTGACCATAAAGAAGCTTCAAAGTGAATAGCGTCAGCGAAACCGCTACCCCTTAATTCGGCCTCAAGTTGATATAAGTTTATTGCTCTGGCATCTATTTGTATACCCGCCGACTCGCCGCCATGATCCCAAGGGTTGAGATTTACAATCATTGCGCTATGGCCGCGAAATTCCCATGTATTTTGATTGATTTTTGCAGGCTCGAAACATATCGAATTTGGGCAAATTTTGTATGCAACATCAATAATATTTTTTGCCACGCTAATATCCCTGGAAACGTTAGCAACTTGCTTTTGAAGCTCCTCAATTAACGCTTTGTGCTTCCGTTTCTGCTGTCTTCCGTATCGTTTACTCATTTTATCACTCCTCAATATGTGTTAGTAATTCGCCCAGCTTTGATAATGGAACTATCACAGCGTTCTCGTTGTTGACGTGATTGTTAATGTGAACATAAAACTTTGTGTCAGATTTCATTAGGCTGTATGTGAGCTTTTCGTCTGATACTTTCTTGATAACTTTTAATACGCTCACTTTACCTCTCCAATAGGTCTAATTGTCCCAGCCCTGAGCGCCAGCACCGAACCAAATCCCTCGCGACCATCGCTGAATTTAACTGTTACGTTGTTATAGTTGCAATACATAGTGACGGTTACCTGGTCGCTAGAGTGCTTGTTAGGGTATTTGTCGCCAACCTTAACTGATGGCCTATTCTTTGATTTGTTAATTACGAAACCTGGCATGATTTACTCCCACGATTCTTTAAGTTCGTTTAATAACCAGGCTGCGTTTTCCGCATTGGCCGCTCGCTTTCTTAATGCGTTACCCTTTTTAGTTTGAATCATCTCGTTAGCCTTTCTAATCTTGTTGATGCTGTTGGCTTCGATTTTTAACTGACCGGCTTGCTGCTCGTCTGGTGTTTGATTAAATATGAAATCTGCCATGATTATTGCTCCGTTATTAGTGAGAAATTAGATATTTCGTTTATAATTTCACTGAAGCTTGACTTTGATATAGCGTCAGTATCTGGGTTTACTAGCTTTAAATTTGACTCTTCCGACCATTTAAAGTTGCCGATACTTGTAGTTTTCAAGTCTGTCTTATAGCTTTTGCGTTCTTTTGCGTAAAGCGTACCATCTTCGTTAACTAGATTTTTAACCCCAAACTTACTAATAATAAATCTGTGCCCTTCACTTCCTGATTGTGATTTTATTATTTCAACGTAATCACCTTCTTTGAATTTAAAATTTACCATTGCATCACCTCAATTATATTAACGAATGAATAGGCTTCGATAATTGCGAATACTACAAACAAGAACCAAAACCAACGTTTTGCGTGTTTTTTATATGGCATTGATGGCTACTCCTATAATGACGGCTAAGACGATAGCCCACGGGCTATTACAAAATTTATCCCAGTTCATGATAAGTCGCTCACTGTTAGTTTGATCGGCTTGCTTAGTATTGGTTTTGACTTTCTTATAAATAGATCGTTGTCACCGTCGCTAATACTTCTAGTTACAACGGCTCCTTGGTATTTATAGTGCTTACTGCTCTTGTTGATAAATATAACCTTTTCACTTCTTGCTCCAATGAAGTAATGCGTTGCCCAGTCAGGCGCTTTATCAATCTCTTGCTGTGTTAACCGCCTCATTATTTACGCCCCTTTATCTGATTCTCAATCGAATCACGAACCACCTGAATTTTTAGCATGTCTTCAACGTGATCTGAATAGATTTTGTCGGCTTTATGGTAGAGCTCATCTAAAAAGACTTTGCCGCTTGAATCTATCTCGCCAGAGACTTCTAACTCTATTTCTTGGCCTGCTATATCGATTGTTACCGGTCTGTATGTGAATTGCTGTGCTGTCATGGTGGCTCTCCCTTTGTTTTAGATACGTTACTATGTGAGGCTTTAGTAAGTCAAGTATATTTTCAAGGATAAATCAAAGGTATTTTTAAAGGTATAAAGTTGTTGACAGTAATTTGATAGCGTGTAATTATGAACGCATCAAAACGAAGCGAGGTAGCAAATGAAAACTAAAAATATGGACGTTCAAATGTCCGACCTAACAATTAAGCAACAACAGGAAATTAAAGCTGTTGATAATATTCCAGTTGGAAAGGCTCGCACTAAGATTTTAGCTGACGCAGTGGCCGCAAAGCACAGGCGGTTATTTGGGGGCAAAAAGTGAGCGGCCTGATGTCTCGCCGATGTTATGCAACTAATGCCGAAGCATTGGCCGGAGCCATCGAGCAAATGGCGCAGCATGAAGCGCTAGGCGATAAGATTAGCGTAGAAAACTCAGCGTTACGGCATCAAGCAAGAGTGCAGGCGCGAGTTGATTCAGATCAAAGGTTCCGCGAGTTAATGTATAAGCTACGAAAGCAAAACAACGAGGCTATCAAAGTTAAGGCATTGACTTCCGACATGGTTTATCCAAAAGGGGCTAGACATGAATGATTCGGAGTTAAAGTTTATGGAAGAATGCGCCGAAAGAATCGGCTTGACTTTAGAGCAACTAACTGAGGCGGATCGCGCCTTCTGGAATGATTAATATGGAAATGTCAGAAAAAACAAGTGAGCTATTCGCTGCTTTCGTATTGTTTCAAGGCGAGCTAACCATGGCAGCAAAAAGCAAGGCTGGTCACGGTTACAAATATGCCGACCTTGCTCAATGTATCGAAACTGCACGTGAGCCGCTTTTAAAGCATAATTTGGCGGTCACTCAGTTATTGGGGCAATCAGATAAAGGCACAACTTTAACCACTATGCTGACTCACTCAAGCGGAGAATGGATGCGTGACGCGTTTGTTATGGAAAAGGCGGTACTTCAAGGCGGTGCGGGCAAGAATCCAGCTCAAGCAATGGGCGCATCAATCACCTATATGCGACGTTATGCTTACACAGCTATCATTGGCATGACTCAAGAAGATGAAGACGCCTGCAACGTCAAAATACAGGCTAAAGCAGCTAAACAAATGGCTCCCGAAATTGATTTAATCAACGAGGCAATTAAAAACAATGATGTCGGTTTTGTCCAAGAAAACTGGCAAGGATCAATAGCTAAAGCATGGCCTAACTTAAATGGTCAGCAAATCGAATCATTAAATAAACTAATTAAAGGGTAACATCATGGCACAACGTGGAGTAAATAAAGTAACAATCCTTGGGGTTTTAGGTCAAGATCCTGAAATAAGATATATGCGAAACGGGGGTGCTGTTGCAAATATCTCTCTGGCAACTTCTGAAGCGTGGAAGGATAAGCAGACAGGCGAGAAGAAAGAAAAAACCGAATGGCATCGGGTGGCTATCTTTGGCAAGCTCGCGGAAATCGCTGGTGAGTATTTGCGCAAAGGCTCGAAAATTTATATTGAGGGAAAACTTCAGACTCGCAAATGGAAAGATCAAAGCGGGGCCGATCGCTATACAACTGAGATTGTTTTAGATGGATTCTCAAGTGTTATGCAAATGTTAGATCCGCCAAGTGGCCAAGGTCAGCAACCAGCAAGACAGCAACAGTCAGCTCCACAAGGTGGCTACCAACAGCAACCAGTGCAACGTCAAGCGCCGCAACAGCAGCCAGCTCAAGCGCCTGACTTAGATGACGGATGGGACGACGACATTCCATTTTGACGAATACATAAACAACAGCCGCGTTAACAGCGCGGCATAGACTAAGGTAGTAGATACAAAACAATAAACAACCTCTAATATGGAGGCTAACAAACTAACAGGTGGATGAAATGGAAAACTTAAAATTTCTGATTAAATCAGTAGAACAACAAAGCGAAGATATACAGAAAAAAATCAACATGGTTAACCAGGCTTCAAAAAAGGATGGTTATCTAATCAGTGCATCTGATGGGTATTACTCCGTTAAATTCACCGGTAAACGCCAAGAAAAAATCAGATCTTTAATTGAGTCATTCATTAATGAGGATGATAAAACTCGCGAACCATCATTGGATAAGCTAAACACAATCTCAAAATTGATCGGGAAAGGTGAATAATATGAAAACTGAACTATTGGTAATTAAAGGATTAAAAATTATTCCGTTTTTCACCAAGGGCGATTCGGTTGATCAAATCCTTGATGAAATAGCCAAAGAAGCTAGGGCTCACGTTCCTGATATTTCGACAACAAAAACCCGCAGTGAAATAACAAAAAATATCACCAAGGTTACCGATTGTAAGACATTTCTTGAAGATGAAGGAAAAGCACTGGCGGCTGAATACAAACTTATCCCTAAGAAAATTGACGCGAACCGCAAAAAGGTTAAGGACTTTTTAAACGATCTGCAAACTGAATTGCGCCAACCGTTAACTGACTACCAAGCCGAGCAGAAGCAAATAAAAGATGTTAAGGCATATCTTGTTAAGTTCGATGCTGATTTAGAGGCGGGTTATCTTGAAAAAGAAAATCGAGATCTAAAAGCAGCCCAGACCGAAACTGATCGATTGGCTGAAATTGAAACGGCAAAAATTGAGGCGGCAGCCAAGGCAACAGCCAAAGCCGAGCTAGAAGCTGCGGCTGAAATTAAACAGGCACAGCTTGATACTGCCGCAGCCGAACAGCGTGAAGCCGCAGCAAAGCAAGCCACCAAGGATGCCGAATGGTTAACTTATATCGCTGAGGCTTACGGAATCAACGCCAAAATTGATTTTGATAGACAGGCAGCGATAGCCGCAGAAGAAGCCCGCAAACGTCAAGCTCTTGACGAATGGATTGAATACATCAGCGATGCTTACGATTACAACGACAAATTAATTGCCACCAAAAATGTCCAGGCAGCCGAAGCTAAACGCCAGCAAGCTCTAGCCGACCAACAAAAGCGAAATCAGGCAGCTCGCGAGGCTGATTTAGATAATAAGATGGCTAAAAACAACGCAGCAAAAGACGCTATTATGGCGTTGGGATTTCATGAGGTAGGGGCGAAAGCGATAGTTAAAGCAATTGCCAAGGGCTTAATCCCGGCAGTAACCATTCGATACTAGCCAAAGGTCTAATACCCAAACCCACAAACAAGGCTTATCTTATGGGTAAGCCACTAACAAGTAGAAGCGAGAACGATATGAAATTAATAAAAGATAAAATCAAGAAAATCGAAGATGCTGAAAAAACTATTGATAAATTGAAAGCTCTAGCGGTAACCGCTACAGCATCACACCTTCAACCGGCGGTTTGTTATATTAATGGCGGGACATCAAACGGAGCCGTGGCCATTGATGCTGACTTGTTTGATGTAACTATTAAGTCACAAATAGAAAGGTTGGAGAATTCTATTCGCAAAGACAAAGGGATTATTGCTAGCTTTGAATCTCTGCTAAGTATTAGCTCGCCTAGCGATGCCGAGAAGTAATATGAAATACCTAATCCAGGGAAGTGAACCCCAAAAGCGCGTAGAGCTAATAATCAGCTTCACCAAAATGGATAGTGAGGACATGCACCAAGCAATTATCGATCACTTAACCAAGGGCTTCACAATTAGCCAAAGCGCAAAGATTAACGGGGTCGCTCAGTCTAATCTAAACAGAGATATGGCAAAGTTAAACGTTATCGCTGGAAAGATTGAGGCAATCAAAGCGCTGGATTGGGCTCACATTAATAATGAATCAGATAAGTGATATAAATTAAGGGAATAAACATGAAATTCAAATGCACGATATGTAAAAAGCAAATTGTTGAAGGTGATAAGTTCCGAATCGAGTCAGACAAGTACGATGACGACAATTCAGGAAATTTAACTGGAGAATCAAGCGAAGAAAATGTTTGTTATGATTGTCATGATAAGGTTTTATTCGAGATTCAATCTATAAAACTTCAACATTGATAATGCTCTGGACTACCAAAACCAGCCCGTTAATTCGGGCTTTACCAGTAGTAAAACAACAAAGGAACTAACATGACAAAACACGAATTAAATATTATTAAGCTGGCTGAGTTTATAGCTGACGCAGAAAAAACTGGGAACCACCTAATTTGCAAGCAGAGCCTAGCAATGCTAAACGGCTTAGTGATGGCTCATGCTATAATTACTGAAACTGAATACATAGAGTACGACCAAAAAAAACCTGAACCGGCCAAAGATTATGTTGACCTTTGATATAGCGATGCGTGCGCTTACTTTAACCACAGTCGCGATGTCTGTATTATTTATATTCGCTGTTACATGCGTTGCGATTTCAATATATTTAATTAATAAATTTGAAGAGGATGATGAGTAATTAACTATTGACACGATAGCGAATAGTATTACTATGGTTGTTGTGTCATTAATTAATTTTTAAGGAAAACCATGTCAAACAACGAAAAATCAATGCGTACTCGAAAGGAGCCTGACGCTCGCAAAGTCGATATTTTGGCAGCCGCATTAGAAGAAGCCGCTGAGTATGGAGTTGACAGCATAACCCGTCGAGGAATTGCAAAGCGAGCTGGCGTATCTGAGTCGCTGGTTAATAAATACATGGGTAAGCTCTCACAATTGCGCAGCACTGTAATGCGCCAAGCTGTTAAGCACGAACGCTTAAATGTCATCGCCCGGGGTATTGTAACTCCTTCAAAATCGAAAACGAGCTCCATGTATTTAAACATCATCGCACAGGGTATTGTCACTAGAAACCCCTACGCATTAAAAGCCAGTGACGAATTGCAAGCGCGAGCCCTGGCCTCATTCAATAAGGTGTGATTATGCAAACCATAACTAAAGAGCATTTTGATAATTTATTAAAGCGATCTAAAGTAACGATCAACCAATACCCGTTAGACTGCAAAATTATAACCGACCTTTTCATAGGTAAAACTCTTATTGCCACCAGAACGTTAACCGCATCGACTGCTGTTCACCGTGGCCTATCTCATATTGATAACGATCTTGGTGACGTAATGTCAACCGCTTTAAAGGACGATGTAACAAAAATAAAAGATGTTGTTTTTCTAGCCGTTGGCCATGTGAAAAATAAGGATAAATAATGAGTATTGACATTAAGCTTGGCAACTGCCCGTTTTGTGGAGACCCCGCGACGTGGTGCGGAAACGAATCAGACGAACCGCATTCTTGTCACATAATACATTGTGGTAAATGTGATATAAATTTCGATATGTGCGCAATAGGTCAGGGTCCGACTGATGAGGACGAGACCGATCCGTTGCGCCCGTTATTGGACTATTGTGCCTACAAGTTTAATTCCTACGAAGACGATCAACATCGCATTGCAGAGCTTGAAGAAGTAGACAAGATCTCAGTTAATTACATAAAGCTGCAGAGCGATCGGATAACCGAGCTCGAAGCATGGGTTGAAAAAGTAAAATCAATGCAAGAGGACATGACGGCATCTAATGCATTAAAGAGCATTTAGAGCTTCTCTATGAGTTAATGAAAGCCATCAGGAGTGGAATATGAGTACACATAAAAACTGCCCGTGCTGCGGAGCTGGCGAGCCAATTAGGGTTTTAATTGTAGATCACAATATAGCTGCCTCGATGATACTTGCTATACTTGGTCTTGGTCAAGCAGCTAGGAAAGCAGCCGAGGAATTTCGACAATCTGCACCGTGGGAAATAACAACTACACTTATCCCAGATCTAAGTCTGGAATTAATAATGCCGGAGGAGACATATGACCCACGGATACACCTCGCGCCGAACCACCAAGATTACACACCAAACCACCGCAAGCAACGCCGCGGCAAATTTAAAAGGAGCTCAAAACGATGACCGTACAACCAAAGGATAATGCTGAAGCGATTAAAGGTCAGAACGCACTAAAACTCGCAGTTGAAAAACTTGAGGCTGAGATATTTAAAGATTGGCCAACCAAACGTATATCGCAGAACGCGACAGGAGTAGTTTTAGGAGGATGCCACTCATGCATTTTTACGGGCGCTACTATAATTAATACGCCTAAGGGCGCATATAATTTAATTGGAATCACTTAAGTGATGTTAAACGGAGAATAAAATGAACGCAATATATAAACCATTTAAAAGTATTGATGAAATTAAAGCTAAAGGTGAATTCATCAAAAAAGGGAAAATAGTTCCTGTTCGAATTGCGCGCGTTATACCAAAGCGAAATAGCCACCTATTGTTTACGGGATCAAACCAATGGGCAATACCAACAAGGTCAGGATATCTTGTTTTTGTTGAAAACAATGATGGTTTATTTGATTTTGTTTTAACTAATCCTATCAAAGTTAAGTCGTGCGGTCATTTTTATGGTGCTACCAGTAATCAAGGTTACAATAAAAAAACAACCTCCAAAAACCCTGAAATACATGGTTCAACATACCACCATAATGGTGGCTCAAAATGGTTGGGCAATCATGAACTAAATGAGAAAGATTTTTTAAATAAATTTAATAATAACTATTTAAAAATGAATTCTTAATTAATAGGACGGAAAAATTATGGACTTAAAAGTAAGTGTTGAATTTAATCTTGATGGCTTCATCGAACGTTGAGGTGATGATTCGCTAGAACAATGCATTCAAGACGAGATAAAAATTGAAGTCTTAAAGAAGGTTAAAAGTAGTGATGAATATAAAGAAATCATCAAAAAGAAAGAAGCTCTTATGATTAAAAGTCTTAATGAAACTTAACTATTAATCTTAAAATGGAAGGTCTTCATCATGCCAATAAAGCGAGTTAAATTAACAATAGGCAAAAGTTATGTCGAGTTGGATATAATGTTTGATGATGCTGACATTGAAAGTATGGATTATGACGCTATGGTAAACTACGCAATGGACGAGGCATTTTGGAAGGGTGAGCTAAAGGTTGAAATGCAGGACACAGAAGGCGCTCAATTGCCTATTAGCAACGCAAAGCATTAAGGCATGCAGATGCGCGGGTTAGTCGGTAGAAGGTATTTTAGCCGTGATTACGGGCACATGACAATAATCAAAGTGTCGAACGTGTTTCAAGAGGTCACTCTACAAATAGATCATGACGGTTCGACATTTATTCGGCCACTTCGTTACCTTAAAAGACTTGAATGCCTGCCAAGCGATCGCATGAAAATAGCTCGCATTATAATTATTGGATTACTTATTTTATGCGTAATAATATTGTTGACACTGTAGGGAATAAGGCGTAAGTTGATTATAAAGCAACAACGGAGATTATTATGAAACACTTAAAATATTGCTTTTATGCCGCCCGTGACTCTAAGGTGTCAGGTAATCCACAAGCTGTAATGTATCATCCACAAGCTGTAATGGAAGAGCTTGGTATAACATATCAACATGCCACACCTCAAAGTATTTCTGACCAATGGTGGTTTTGGAATTGTGAAAATTTGCCAAATAATTTACCTGAGTTTTTGTCTGATTTAAAAATATCAGATCCTATGGAGTATGTAGGGCGTGGATTGAGCAAGGAAACAGCTGAAAAAATACGAGATTACGAACCTAAAAAATCGTAAAGGAGAGATCAACATGTTCTTACATCCGAAAAAATTAGAAGATTACCCACCCAAAGAAGATATTGTTGTTCTTGCTGTAACTGGCTTTTTAATCAAAGTTATTATTTGTATTATTTTATGGAGATTAACCTATGCTTAAATTATTAATTGAATTTGTATTATTGATGATTTTGTTCCAGCAGGTAGCAGATTTAAACCAGGCAGTATTATTTGCTTTGATTGGTACTTTAATATTCACACTTAGCAATTGGATCCTCGCCAAGTCGACAGGAAAAGCAATGTCACGCGACGAAGCACTAAAGTGGTGTGATAAATCGTTAAGTGATTGGCCGGGTAATGGTTCGTTACCTCTACCGCCCGATGGTTGGTCATGGATGAAAACAAACCTCCACCAAAAACCGGTTCTGATATCAAATAACGGCTTAATAACTAACGGAGATTGGCACGATGGCTTTTAAAAGCCCGATAGATCAGCATGTAATTGATGAAAATAACGCAGCGCCAGCAGCACAGAAGCGCAAACAAACACTGAGCGCCGAGAGGTTACGCGAGGCAACCCAAGCTTTCGAAGAACAAAGTTTTTAAATGAAATGGGCATAACAAAAGAGGAACTTTACGATGAGTGACACTGACCCAACGCTTCAGCCAAAGACAGAATACGCCACTAAGCCAAAATGTCATTGTCATAACTGTCGTATTTCGGAATGGCCAAGTCACGGAAATTATCCATGTACGGGATTTGTATCACAATATGAAGGCGCTTTGCGGATTTCGTTAATAATTAGTAAAGCATGCGTAATTTCATTGTTGTTGATGTCAGCATATTCTATTTTTATATTTTTTAATAAATGAGGCTTATAATGAAAATGACGTGGTTTGGATGTGTTTGCATTATTGTTGGGTCAGGAAGCATTGTATTTACTAGCTTAAATATTTTTGAAATGACTGAAATTACTGAAGCGCATTTCTTTGGCGAGTATCTACTAGGTCTTTTCATGTCAGTGTTTGTTGTTGTTTTTGGGCATCTAGTGATTAATGGGTTTCTTGAAGACTAAATGTAACTGGGCGCACTTGCAAAGCGAGGCTATAGTGCAAATATTAACCTAACCCTTAGGAGGGCCGTCTCGGGATTCGCTGCCAAGACTATCTCGCGTACCAGCGCGTTATCTGATCCCTTTAGGTGGATGTCGAGAGACTACTGGCCACCAGCTCCAACTATTCAACTTGTAATAATTAGCCCATGCACAGTGGGCTTTATTATGTCAATAAGCCTATTGACACCGTAGAGAATAACGATTAATGTCTAAGAGTAAATAAAAAAAGAAGGCCTTTAATTGGGTCGTAATTAAATAAAGAGAGATGACATGCTCGAATTAAAAAAGAATGATTTCGCAACGCTTCACCAAAAGGCTGCCGACGTGGAACTTGGTAGCGATGTAAAAGAGCTTGTGTCTGAAATGTGGCGAATCATGGCAGACAATAACGGCATTGGCCTTGCTGCTAATCAGGTCGGTGTATTAAAGCGGGTGATAGTTGTCCACACTAACGGCTTTTCTACGGCCATTATCAACCCAGAAATAACAAAGCTATCAGGCAAGGTGAAGAATAGCGAAGAAGGTTGCTTATCGTTCCCAGGCAAGCAATCAACAATGAAGCGAGACAACATTGTTGTAGTTGAAGGATTTGATGAAAACTGGAATCCGATTAAAAAGAAAGTTCGCGCTCTGTCTGCTTTTTGCGTTCAGCATGAGATAGATCATTTAAACGGTATTAATATTTAATTAATCAATAAAACATAACAAGAGGAAAGTAACATGAATAAATCAACAGAAAGCGCATGCGGACAAGCAGTGTCATGCACCGAAGAAAAGTATGTATCACTAATGTCTGTTTACCATCAGATTAATGATGTTCTTAATCGATTGGACAGCTTAAACGAAAGACTTGGTGTTTATGGAGAGGCGTTGACTAGTGGTGATAAGCCAAAAGAGGTCAGTATGAATCCTAACAACTTGATTCAGGTCATAGATAGATTGCCTGGGATGGCTGGCGACAAGCTATCGAATATTCATGATTTGATTTCACAATTAGAATCTCGATTGATTTAAATAAAAACCCACCGGCTTTGATTAATCGGCCGGTGCAAATAAGGAAATAACGATGAAAGAGAAATTCACACAGGGCAAGTGGTCGGTTGTCAATAAAAATGTCGACTATGTAAAAAACACCGTAATATTACATGGCAAACCAGGTAAGTACGATGCTGCCGGTGGGTGTATGGATATCGACGCTAGAACAGAAGCTAACGCTCACCTGATCGCCGCAGCGCCTAAGATGTACAGAATGCTAAAATCAGTAAGCGAAACATTGTTAGCGCTAGATAAGCATACCCATCCGTTAATCGAGCTTGACGCCTTGTCATCATCTATTGACGCGCTACTAGCCGAAGCTCGCGGAGAAAAGACATGAAGAATGTGACATTATTGTGGGTTGTTAAATTAATTATGTGCCACTTTTTAATGTGTGTAGTTGCGGCATTTATAGCATGGGATATTAATTATTTCTGGATTTCTAATTGGTCAAGCCCTAGTAGAGCTGCGTATTTTATTATGATGAACATTGCTAATATCTACATTCTATCTCGGGGTGATAAGTAAATTCAAAAGTTGAAGGATAAACGCTAGTTTGATATAATTGTTTTGTGGCTGTAGGAGGCCTAGTTTAATTAGAGAATATACATAGGGTTAATTGTTAAGTCTTATACATGCGGGAAAACTCCTACATGTATATCTCTACCCCGTGTATCGGACTTAGCAATTGGCCTTTTTTATTGCCCTTACGAAAGTAAACAGTGCATCAAATCAAAGTTCAATTCAAAACCACATCAAATTAAATCACCCCTCTACCACTCGACCATTCTTTATATGTCGGCAGTAATGCTCTCAGTTCTTTTATGGTTTAAAGCTAGTAGAACTTTAGTTACAAACTAGCGCTTGAGTAATAAAGCCAGAGCAAGTTAACAGGACGCTTCATTAAGCGGAAGGCTGGCAAGCTAATACAATTATGGTAGATATTAGCCGCGTGGGAACTCATTCAAGAGTTTTGTGATATTACCTAATGCCTTTATTGGTATAGGGTTAATATCGCTAAGAATCTATTCAAGAGGTTAAATATGAAAGTTAAGTTGAGTAAATCAGAGAAGAAGGCAAAGCGGCAAGCAAGAAGGGTTACTAACCTAAACGCTATCGATGACGCCATAGCAAAATGTGCTTCATTCGTTGGCTTGCCAAAAAGCAAATACTCAACGCTTGAATTAGTTATTTGTGTGTCAGCAAAGCTTGATGTTGTAGTAAGGGGTGACATACACCCTAATCAGCAAATAAAGTCGCTAGCAAGAAGGTTGGCATTTCTAAAAACTAAAAAGCCTTGCGTAGTGGTTAACAGAACAAGAAAGGAGTTCTTTAATAGCAGATCTTGGAAAATATTAAGATACCAGGCGTTTGAGAAGTACGGAAATAAATGCTGTTGTTGCGGCGGATCTCCGTCGGATGGTCTGACAATGCATGTTGATCACATTTTACCGAAATCAACTCATCCCGAATCGGCATTAGATCTTAATAACCTACAAATATTATGTGAGGACTGTAATGTTGGGAAAATTAACCAGTGGGAAACAGATTGGCGCCCATAACTAACGTATCTAATGACCACTATTTAAATTTAATAATTGGAGAATAAATAATGAAAAAACTAAAAAGCGTAAGCTGGATGCATGAAATTTTGGTATTAAGATTAATGGGATTTTACCAAGGGACGTATTGTGATATCTGGGATTGGTGGCTCGGTACAACATTAAGCGGTGAATTCTCTTTTTCTGATTGTAAAGAGCACACCATAAGCTTAACAAATAACTCCACTGGCGTTACCCGAACCGTCTGGACCGCTAACCACCCTTACTCTTCAATAAGTGATTATACGGGCGGCATGGAAGGCAAAAATAGAGCGTCCAGAGCGGCAGTTAACTTATTTGTCGAAAAATACAACGAATACATAATTAGAAAAATTCAGAGCTCAACGGAAAAATATGAAGCGGAATTGAAAATATAATTGATACTAATGTTTAAAAATAAATAAGGAACAACAATGACAATGCACAAGCAAATAAGCATTAAGGTGGCCATCTGGTTAATAAATTTCGCAATAACATTATTGCCAGCAGGCTACAAGAATAGAACCTTCATTAATAACTGTATTGCCACAAATATAATTAAAGCTGAAAATAAATAAAGGGGTAACCAATGAAAATGAAACCTTTAAATTTGGCGCTATGGGCAATGGTCGCATCACCTATTGTTTTTTTATTATACGTGATTATATCAATAGCCAATAAAGAGCCGCAACATGAAGATGATAAGCCAGGCTCAAACTGGGTAGGGCTTGAGCTAAAAACAGTGAATGGCGATGTGGTCTACCTATCTTGCCCCCAAAGGGATGGAGCGGTCGCTGGCGGTCATTCTAATGATTGTTACGTCAAGCTAAGTGGCAAATAAATAAACCGTTATTAATTAATGAATTCTTTCACATAAAGGCTATTGACGCAGTGGAGAATAAGGTTTAATGTGATTAAGTAAATAACAATAAGCCTTAAACACTAAGGCCATAACTATCAATACAAGCAGGAGCGACCATGATTAAAAACATAATAGATATACTTCAAAAGATGGAGTCAGCCTGTCCCGTTGAGTGCTTTACACAACTTAAGACAAGCTCACGCGGTAATTTGGTTCTTGAATGGAAATGGTCACGCGGCCGAGGTCCATATGCATTTTCAACAGAATTAACACCAGAAGGCGATGATGCCATGATTGATTTGATCGATCACGCCATTCAAATGGCTAGAAAAAAAATAAGAGCACAGATTGCTGGTTAGAATATTTGAAATAAATTAATTAAGAAAATAAAGGAGTAATGAATGAGCAAGAAAAGCGAAAGAGTAAGTTATTTAATCGGGTGCAGAAACGCACTGAACAGTCAGGGCGAAAGTGGCGCGGATGGTAAGTTATGTTATGACCCTGTTTTAATTAAGCACATATTAGGTACCATTGATGCAATACTAAAAATTGATGGCATTACAGGAATTCCAGCTAACGCTAAGGTGGGCGCAAAATGAACAATTTTACTTACGATAATACGAAAGACGCGAATTTCACACGGTAAATGGCACCACTAAATACGCGCAGCCACAAGGCAACGAAATGGACACTAAAACAATGATTCCAATCGATTTTAGCCGAAAGATTACGCCTTTTGTATTGGGCGATATTCTATATTCCGAATCAATAGATGAGAGCTTCGAGATTGACGAAGAAGATCAAGCTGCGGCATTTAACCTTAAATACACTGGCGTTACAATTCATGATAATGATTATTTCGTCGTATCATTCGCAGACCGCCCAAACACCGGAACGCAGCCAGTGGGTGATGATGTGATGATTAATGTTGATTTCGATCATTTGTGCGAAAACATCCCCGCTTCATCTGTCTTTTGGGAAGGTGAAGGCGGAGCTATTGGTGTTGGCGAAACATGGAAACCTAACAAAGAATCAATGCTAAAACAATACCAAGCAGAGCAACTAGAGCAGGAGGCTAAACGGATGGATAACATCACAATGAACGGTAACGACGGTGAGCATTATGAAAAAGCCAACATCGAAAAAGCCGCGGTAAAAACTTTGGGTAATTTAGGTTACTCATATCACGGATCCGAGCTATGGAAGCCGCCAATCGGCAAGAAGCCTGATTATATTGAAAAAGAAATTAACGCAGCTACGGCGCTTTACGCATTCGCTGGCTGGTTAACGTCAATGAAAGAGCCTATAACATTCAGCGCTAGCAACTGGGCCACTCCTGCTGCTGATATGGCCGCGGCATTTATTGAGTTAAATAATCTTAGTGGTGATATTGATTTTGATTCAGTCAAAACACCAAACGACTCGGTTATTTCTAAGGCGCTAGTAAATGAATCGGAAGATGACGGACCGTCGGTCGTAGAAACCCCAGTATTCACCCAGGCAATGAAAGACTCTGGCAGTCGGTTAACTATCGGTATGCACTACTTAGATGATGTTGGTAAGCGATGTGAGTACGTTGGCATTAGCTCATCGTGCATTATTGGCCGATACGTTGATATGGAAAATGTTAGATCCGATCATTTAAGCGTTTGTGATGAGGGTAAAATTGAACCAATCCAGACAGACGAAGACAACGCTAGTCAATATATTAATGAGTATTTTGAAGAAAACGACGATGCCAAGCTTTTAATTGAAGAAATCAAGGCCGGTAAGATTCACGGCGTTAAATGGGTAGGTAAGTAATATGTTTGAAGTTAAATTAGATTTACTCATAAACAAAAGCGCAATCAAAAGCAAGGCTATCACCGGCAACTCAATGTGGCAGATAGCAGATCGTAACAATCGCAAGCCAAAGGTTGTTAAGATTGCGCGGATGAATGGCACGGTTGAATATTTAAAGGACTAAGTAATGACCAAGCCACAACGCAAAGGCCACCAAATCGAAATCAACATTAATGGCAGTTTTGTTTACTCGGACAATAAGCAGTTGGTATCTGATGAAGTTTGGCGGTCATGCGGTCGTTGTGGCTTGGAACCAACAAAAGAAAAACACGATGGTTGCCTGGCGTTATGAATGCTTGTTGTGGCCATGGCTTAACTTCAGCTGCTTATATTCAATTACCGAGTACGCGAATAGTTAACGGTCGATTGGCCAAAAAATTAATTAAGAAACTAAAGGGTGGGTAAGTGATGAAAATTATAATCGTAAGCTTTTTAATTAGCTTAATAGTTCTATTTATTTACTGGGTAGGGGGGAACGAGTTTGTTAGAAGCAGCGGGATGGCTATTGCCGTAGTTATACAAATTGTTGTGTTCATAGTGATGTTAACTTTCCCGGGCTATCCGAAGTCTTGGAGGGGTAAGTGATGGATGACTTAACTTTATGTAAAAAGATAGCCGAGCTTGAGGGTGTCGAAGTGGGCGAGTCTGTCATGCGGTTTGGCGACACGACCATCCCAACAGGACGAGGGTTGATTGACGATAACTTCATCGAATACAACCCACTAACCAACTGGCTTTTACTTGGTCCGTTGATGCTTAAGTATGAGATTGAGGTTGATTATCAAAGTATGAGGTGTGTTTTTTTGGAAAGCAAACGTTACGCCGACGACTTGGATATTAAACATGTCGTAGATTATGACGATGTGGACCAATTACCCCGCGCAATCCTTGAATGCATCATTAAATCTAAAGGGTAGTTGAATATGTCTTGCCAAAAGATGTCATTTGCTAGTAAAGGTGATGTAGCTAATTTTTGCAGAGGAAGCGGCACCAGCAGACATAAAGGAATAAGCGGTAAGGTAAAGTTTTATATCTGCGACAAATGCAATAATTGGCACATCACTTCAAGCACAAAGAAACAACAAAGATCGATAAGGAAGAAATTAAAAGGTATCGGCATTAGATCTGGTCAAGTTTGGGAAAACCAACACGGCCAAACAATAGAAGTTATCGAACCGCCCACTAACTTTAACGGGTTACGCCAGTGGCTAATGGATTTTAGATTGGTTAACAACAAGAGGATTAAATAATCATGATGACACAACGTAATATTGGCAAAATTTACATATCTGGTGACCTATTAGGAAGTAACCCAGATGAAGTGGCTACTATTCTTAGTGAAATATCTTTTGTACCGGTTCGAGTAGAACACCTTTGGTCGGGGCGCAGGTTTGAGTGTGAGGGTCTATCCCCTATGTTTCGGGAGCTTTCTGAGGGGGAATGTACACCTCTTTACGAATTGATTATAGTCAGTAACAAGGACGGAGCTATTGAGGTTACGGTATTGGAATCATGAACAATAAAATGATATACACAGCGCTTTGCATTGCTTTAGCTTTGATTGGTTCTGAGTATAATTCAGGATGGGCTTTTGCCGGCTCATTGATTACTTTCTTTATCATTATTGATTAGGGGGATTTATGAAGATTTACTTGGTTGGTGGGGCGGTTAGAGATACGCTATTGGGTCTAGTATCTAAAGATTTCGACTACGTTGTTGTTGGTAGTACTCCTGAAGAGATGTTGTCAAAAGGATTTAAACAGGTCGGATCCAACTTCCCTGTATTTCTACACCCTGAGTCTGGCGATGAATATGCGCTAGCCAGAACAGAAGAAAGCACGGGTGATAAATACCAAGATTTCGATTGTTATTTTGGCAAAGACGTAACTCTTATGGACGATTTATCCCGTAGAGACTTGACTATTAACGCCATAGCTAAAAATATCGAAACTGGTGAATACATAGATCCACTTCAAGGTATCTCAGATATTAACGATAAAATCATCAGGCATGTATCAGATGCGTTTAATGATGATCCAGTTCGGATTCTTAGGGCGTTTAGATTTCAATCTACATTAAATGGCTACTGGTCTATCGATGATAACACCATGATTAAAATTGAAAGCATGGCTAGTCAAGGTGATCTAGATAGTTTAACGCCAGAAAGGGTCTGGAAGGAAATGGAGAAAGCTCTAAGCGGTCATAGAGCTGGATTGTTTTTTACAAACTTATCAGAGCTTGGTTTGTTCCCTGAGGTTGACGCTTTATGGTCCACCCCTCAAAACAAAGAGCATCATCCAGAAGGTAATGTTGGTATACATACTGCCATGGTTGTTAATTATGCCGCGAATAATTTTGGTTCGCATGTTGCTTTTGCTGGCTTGTGCCATGACTTTGGTAAGCCTTTGTCATATAGCGAAACGGGCAATGCATTGCAACATGAAATAAAAGGCCTTGATGTCATTAGATCCTTTTGTGAGAAATGGAAGGTTCCTAATAGCTATCGCGATCTTGCATTGATTACATGTGAATACCATACAAAGGTTCATGGTTGTTTAGGTCGAGGAGCAAACAAACCCATGCGCCCAAAATCAATAATGAACTTATTTACGGCAACTAATGCGATAGATAAGAAGGCAAGGTTTTATCACTTTTTAGAGGCTTGTGAGGCTGATGCTAAAGGTCGTGGTGGCGACCACCCTAACAAGCCTTACCCACAAAAGGATTATATGTGGGATTGCATAATGGCAGTTAAGCGAGTTGATACAAAAGAAATATCAACAAAAATGTTAAATCAAGGTAAGTCAGGGTTGGCTATAGGTGAGGCCATTAGAGTTTCAAGAATTGACGCAATAAGAGGAGTATATAATGAATACACTAACTCGAAAGATTAAAAACAAGGGCTACAACCTTAATGAGTTCTGCAAACTTCAAGATATCGCTTTGAGGACTTATCGGGCGCGAGAAAAACCAAGCCACCCAAAGCACGAAACGCTAGTTAGTCAGGTTAATGAGTTGGAGGATAAATTGTGATCGTTGAGCACTTAAAGCAAAGAAGGTTAACTCCAGGATTGTACTCGGGGGTTTGGTTGAATGAACATGAGGACATTTGTACCTTTGGTTTATGGAATCTTTCAGGTCAGCTCGTGGGCTTTCAACAATACCGACCTCTTGCGTTAAAAAAGATTAACGGACGGCCTTCGGAAGCAAAATATTTCACACTATTAAGTAAAGTTGACGGCAAAGCAAAACTTGGAGTCTTTGGCCTGGATACATTGGACCCTCTAAATCGTATAGTGTTTTTAGTCGAAGGCATCTTTGACGCCGCACCCTTGCATCAAAAGGGTGCGAATGCCCTTGCTACTTTAACAAATAACCCTAAGCACCTCGCATCTTGGCTAAAAAGTCTCGGTTACTGGACGGTGGCGTTATGTGAGGGCGACAATGCAGGAAAGAAACTTGCTACGGTTGCCGATGAAGCAATCTTTCTACCTGAGGGGCTTGACCCAGGTGACATGCCGGACAGTTGGTTTGATCAACTGTTGGTCGCACTACGCAACACTTATAAAGCGAAGCCCGAGCATGACATGGCGGGTTTTTTATTATCCCCAATAAAGTGATACACTAACCATTAATAATCAATGAGGGTTTATTATGCGTAAAGATAACATGTATACGCCAGAAATGGCTGGTAGTGGTCAGTATGGTATTTGCGCAAAATGTAAGAAACCGCCAACCAAAGATGGACATGATGGTTGTACTGGTACCCTACCGAACAAATGGATAATGAACGCTTGTTGTGGTCACGGCTTGGATGATCGATCTTATATACAGTTCTGGAATAGTCCAAAACTAATAGGACAAAAAGCAATTGATTATATAAACAAAAACAAATCTCCGAAGGCTAACTAATGGCAAATACAAAGCTAACCGATAAAGCGTTTGTTAAATCAGGCGCGCCTTATGGGTAGAGAGATGACTGATGAGCAAAAGAAAATGCTCGATGATTTAGCGCCGCTGCAAAAAAGAGTTGCGATAAATGTCATTGCAGGCATGAGTGACATTGATGCTTATTACGCAGGGAAAGGAAAGGCAAAAAACAGAGCGTCCGCAGAATCGATAGTAAGTAGGATGCTAAGAAATGCTAAGGTTAAGAAATTTCTAGACTCAATGAGTCAGGAAGCCGTCAGTTCAGCCGTCATGACTCGTCAGGAGATGCTAGAGAGACTTTCTAATCTTTCGCGGGTAAATATGTCAGATTTAATTGAATGGAGCGTGAGTGAGTCTAAGGACGATGAAGGCAACCCAACGGAACAAACGATTTGGGCAATAAAAGAATCAGCGCAGCAAGACCCTAACGCCATGGCCTCAATCGCCGAAGTGACCGCCGGCAAGGAAGGATTTAAAATTAAGCAGCACTCCCCACTTGCTGCAATGAAGCAGCTGGCAGATATGGAAGGATACAATAAGCCACAAAAAATTGAACAAAGT